>Ga0181553_10000035_pt1 | contig 86885 bp, 74 predicted proteins | sample 011ome_17_FD_133753 | JGI IMG/M metagenome (GOLD analysis project Ga0181553, IMG submission 133753) | Coastal salt marsh microbial communities from the Groves Creek Marsh, Skidaway Island, Georgia - 011502XT metaG (megahit assembly) | ecosystem: Environmental > Aquatic > Marine > Intertidal...
AGGGGCCATTGCCCTTGGGGATGATTTGCTCAGTTCTACATTGGGCGGGTCATTGGCAGGGAAATTATCGCGCCGCTTTGGTGAAGGCGTCTTGAATGGGGCGATGACCGCGCGGCTTGGGGTAATTGCAATGCAGCTTTGCCGACCTTTGCCCTTTCACGCCTTACCGCGTCCTGCTTTGCGCAGTGTTTTATCCGAGACATTTTCTGGGCTTTTCACGGGGTCAAAGGGCTGATCGCGCAAAGCGCGGCTTTACCCCGCGCGCCTGCAGCGATATAGGGCTAAGCATGAGACGGATGAACACGCAGATTTCCCTACGAATTATCTGCCCGGCGCTCTGATCAGCAGGGCCGCCGGGACTAAGGTGTTGAGCTATCGCGCCGCTCTTTCCCCTCTCATTGGTCATGGCCTGCCGTGACCCGTTTCAGCCAATAGGACGTCCTTCCCATGTGTGCCGATCTTCCCGACTATAAAGACACGTTGAACCTTCCCCAAACTGATTTCCCGATGCGCGCAGGCCTGCCACAGCGCGAGCCTGATTGGCTGGCCCGTTGGGAGAAAATTGGCGTTTATCAACGCCTGCGCGAGAAGGCGGCAGAGGCGGCTAAGGCAGGCGCGCCACGCCCGCCATTCGTGCTGCATGATGGCCCCCCCTACGCCAATGGTAATCTGCATATTGGTCACGCGCTGAACAAAGTGCTGAAGGATATGGTTGTGCGCAGCCAACAGATGATGGGCCATGAGGCGCGCTACATTCCTGGTTGGGATTGTCACGGCCTGCCCATCGAATGGAAGATTGAGGAGGCCTATCGCGCCAAAGGCCAAGATAAGGACAAGATTGACGTTGTCGATTTTCGTCAGGAATGCCGCCGCTTTGCCGAAGGGTGGATTGATGTGCAGCGCGCGGAGTTTAAGCGCCTAGGCGTGACAGGGAATTGGGACAAGCCATACCTCACGATGGATTTTCACGCCGAGGCGGTGATCGCGGGCGAGTTTATGAAATTCCTGATGAACGGCGCGCTTTACCAAGGCTCGAAGCCCGTCATGTGGTCACCTGTTGAAAAGACCGCATTGGCCGAGGCGGAAGTGGAATATCACGACCGCCAGACCGATGCGATTTGGGTGCCGTTCAAAGTGCAGAATTCTGACGCGCTTGGTGGTGCTTTTGTCGTCATCTGGACAACCACCCCTTGGACGATCCCGCAAAACCGCGCGATTTGTTTTGGCCCTTCGATTTCCTATGGTCTTTACGAGGTCACCGCGACCCCTGACGAATGTTGGGCCAAGGTTGGTGATCTCTATCTTGTGGCTGATAAACTGGCCGAGGATGCGCTTGGCGCGATGCGTCTTGAGGCGGGCCACTACACGCGCCTGCGCGATATCAGCGCTGATGAATTGGCCAAGCTTGTCACCCATCACCCGCTGCAGGGGGCTGAGGGCGCGAATGGCGAATGGGATTTTGAGGTCAAACTTTTGGCAGGCGACCATGTCACCGATGATGCGGGCACGGGTTTCGTGCATACTGCGCCAAGTCACGGGGATGATGACTATCAAATCGGCCTCAAGCATGGGCTTGAGATGACCTATAATATTCTGGATGACAGCAGTTTCCGCGCTGATCTGCCCTTCTTTGCAGGGCTTCGCGTCATCGAAGAAAACGGCAAGGCGGGTAAAGCCAATAAGGCTGTGATCGACAAGCTGGTTGAGGTTGGTGGCCTGCTGGCCCGCCGCCGCATCACCATCTCGGACGCGCATAGCTGGCGCTCGAAGGCGCCTGTGATCCGCCTGAACCGTCCGCAATGGTTTGCAGCCATTGACCGCGAGATTGGCGGGGATGACACCTATGGCAAAACCATCCGCGAACGGGCGCTGCGCTCGATTGATGAATTGGTGACATGGACACCGCAGACCGGGCGCAATCGTCTGCATTCGATGATTGAAGCCCGCCCTGACTGGGTGTTGTCGCGGCAACGTGCATGGGGTGTGCCGCTCAGCTGCTTTGTTAAAAAAGATGCACAGCCAAGTGACCCCGATTTCTTGCTGCGCGATGACGCGGTGAATGCCCGCATCCTTGAGGCCTTTGAGGCTGAGGGCGCAGATGCATGGTATAAAGAGGGGGCCAAAGCCCGCTTCTTGGGCAATGAATATGACCCAGACGCCTATGAGCAGGTCTTTGACATCTTGGATGTTTGGTTTGACTCTGGCTCGACCCATGCCTTTGTCTTGCGGGATCGCGAGGATGGCTCAGAGGATGGGATTGCCGATCTCTATCTCGAAGGCACTGATCAGCATCGCGGGTGGTTCCATTCTTCGATGTTGCAGGCTTGCGGCACAATCGGTCGCGCGCCCTATTGCGGTGTTCTGACCCATGGCTTCACGCTGGATGAGAAGGGCATGAAAATGTCCAAATCCTTGGGCAATACGGTCGCGCCACAGGCGGTGATTGACCAATATGGCGCTGATATTCTGCGCCTATGGGTGGCACAGTCGGATTACACGGCTGATTTGCGCATCGGGCCTGAGATCTTGAAGAACGTTGCCGACAGCTATCGCCGCTTGCGCAATACGATGCGGTTTATGCTTGGCTCCTTGGGTGACTTAACGGAAACCGACCGCACAGAAGCCGCCGATATGCCCGAGTTGGAGCGGTTCATCCTGCATCGTTTGTCAGAGTTGGATCGGATCGTGCGCGAAGGCTATGCGAAATATGATTTCCAAGGTGTGTTCCAAGCCCTGTTCAATTTTGCGACCACTGATTTGTCGGCCTTTTACTTCGATATCCGCAAAGACGCGCTGTATTGCGATGGCGATACCGCGCAACGCCGTGCCGCTCGTACCGTTTTGGATCACCTGTTCCAACGCCTGACCACTTGGCTTGCGCCGATTTTGACCTTCACCATGGAGGAGGTCTGGCTTGAGCGGAACAAAGACTCTGAGGCCTCGGTGCATCTGGTAGATTTCCCCGACACCCCTGCGGCGTGGCATGATCTAGACTTGGCCGCGAAATGGGCGATGATCCGCCGTGCGCGCCGCGTGGTGACAGCTGCGCTTGAGGTGCAGCGCCGTGATAAAGTGATTGGGGCCTCCCTAGAAGCCGCGCCTGTGATCTACGTGGCAGATGCCGCAATGCGCGCAGCGTTGCAATCTGTGCACTTCGAGGATTTGGTCATCACCTCTGCAGTGACGCTAAGCGATCAGGCTATGCCTGTGGATGCCTTCACCTTGCCCGAAGTTGAGGGGGTTGGTGTGGTCTTTGCCAAAGCGGACGGCGAAAAATGTGCGCGCTGTTGGAAGATCCTGCCTGATGTGGGCAGCCACAGCCATTTCCATGTTTGCGGACGCTGCGACAGCGCGTTGTCCTGAAATCGCAATCTCGTGACTTGGATCCTAACCCGAAAGGGTTAGGTTCCTTTTGATGTTCAAGAAATGAGAGACGGATCATGTTACAAAATGCGCCATATACCCCGCCAAAGGTTTGGGTTTGGGACAAGGAAAATGGCGGCAAATGGGCGGGTTTGAACCGCCCGATTGCAGGGCCTACCCATGACAAGGATTTGCCACGGGGCGATCATCCGTTTCAACTTTATTCATTGGCTACACCGAATGGGGTGAAGGTCACCGTCATGTTCGAGGAGCTGCTCGCCGCGGGTCATGCGGCGGAGTATGACGCGTGGCTGATCCGTATCGAAGATGGTGACCAGTTCAGCTCTGGCTTTACTGGTTTGAACCCTAATTCTAAAATTCCTGCGCTGATGGACTATTCAGGCCAATCCCCTGTGCGCGTTTTTGAATCGGGCGCGATTTTGATGCATTTGGCAGAGAAATTTGGCGCCTTCTTGGGTCGTCCAGAGGATCGGCCTGAACTATTGTCTTGGCTCATGTGGCAAATGGGAAGCGCGCCCTACTTGGGCGGCGGTTTTGGGCATTTTTATTCTTACGCCCCATTTGCGCAAGAATACCCGATCAATCGTTTCGCGATGGAGGTGAAGCGTCAGTTGGATGTTCTTGATCGTCATCTCGAAGGGCGCGATTGGATGGTGGGCCGCGAAATGACTATTGCTGATATTGCCATTGCCCCATGGTATGGCCGTCTTGTGCGCGGTGAGGCCTACGATGCGGGCGAGTTTCTATCTGTGCATGACTATAAAAATGTGGTCGCTTGGGCCGAGCGGTTCTATGCTCGCCCCGCTGTGCAGCGCGGTGTTAAGGTCAATCGCATTTCCGGCTCGCTTGAGGGACAATTGCATGAGCGTCACTCTGCCGATGATTTCCTGAACCGCACGCAGGATAAAATCGGCGGGTGATTACTCCGCGAAATGCACCTCGGCTGCGCCCGCCTGCATAACAGGTTGGGCGCGGTCAAAACGTAAGTACGCCAGTGCTTGATCCCCAGAAATGCTATGAAGCTGCCCGACCTCGCGCCCATTTGCGGTGATGAGGTCGCCTTCCGCAGCTGTGCCGCTGACCGCGACCCGCGCCAGCCCTTTGCGCAACTCGGTCTTGTGTTTCATCCGCGCTGTCACCTCTTGGCCGACATAGCACCCTTTTTTGAAATCCACACCATTTAGCCGCTCAAATCCAAGTTCTAGGATATAGCTGTCATTGGGGATCAGTTCGCGCCCATGCTCGGGGATCAAATGGGCAATGCGCGTGGTTTTCCATTCTGCTGCATCCCATAAGTTGGGCAAGCCTGACTGGCCATAGGCGCGCCACCCAAGGGCAGGGTCACGTGGATCAACATATGCCCCTAGTGGCAGGGTGCCATTCCCCACGGCCACTGTCATATCCGAGAGGGTCAGTTCCACATCTGCGCGCAGCTTATACATCGACAAACGCTGCATCAGCGGTGCGGCCAAATCACCGTCCACATCAAGCAAAACGCAATCGCCGCGATTCAGCATGAAAAAATCAGCCAGATACTTACCTTGCGGGCTCAGGATCGCGCTGTAGCGCAGCCCTTCGGCATCTTGAGGGAGGGCATTGGTTGTCAAACCTTGCAAGAATTTCTCGCGGTCAGACCCTGATACCTCAATGATTTTACGATTTTGTGGCTGCTCTTTGGTCATGGCGCTGTTTCCCTTATCTTGACCAGAGAGCTAATCATTCTTGCGCTCTTGCCAAGGCCGCGAGAGTAATTGAAATTGCACCAAGACGCAAAAGCCTGTGCCTTGCTTTTTGCCGATTTCAATAAAGGGACACTTCCATGAGCCTTGCCAACGGTCGTCACTATCTTGCCATTCCTGGCCCTTCGGTCATGCCTGATCGCGTATTGCAGGCCATGCATCGTCCCGCGCCGAATATTTACACGGGCGAGTTGGTCGAAATGGTGCATGGGCTGATCCCTGATCTCAAGGCGGTTGGTCGTGCGCAAAAGGCGAATGTGGCGATTTATATTGCCAATGGTCATGGTGTCTGGGAGGCGGCGCTGTGCAACACGCTGTCGCGGGGCGACAAGATTTTGGTGCTCGGCACGGGGCGCTTCTGTCTTGGATGGGGCGAGTTCGCGGCGGGTTTGGGTATTGACTGCGAGATCATTGATTTTGGCCCTCAATCCGATATCGACATGACCCGTGTGGCTGAGGCCTTGGCGGCAGATAAGGCCCATGAGATCAAGGCCGTTCTCGCGGTGCAGGTGGATACCTCTAGCAGTGTGCGCAATGATATTTTGGCCTTGCGGCAGACCTTGGATGCAGCGGGGCACCCCGCGCTGTTATTCTCTGACAACATCGCCTGTCTCGCCTGTGATGCGTTTGAATTTGACGCATGGGGCGTGGATGTGATGGTCACAGGCAGCCAAAAGGGTTTGATGACCCCGCCCGGGATTGGGTTTGTTTATTTCTCGGAAAAAGCGGATCAAGCGCGGGGACGGGCTAATTGTGTGACGCCCTATTGGGATTGGCGGCCCCGTGTGAATCCGACCGAATTTTACAAATATTTCAACGGCACTGCGCCGACCCATCACCTCTATGGGTTGCGTGTGGCTTTGGACATGATCTTGCATGAAGAAGGGTTGGAGGCCGTTTGGGCGCGCCATGCGACTTTGGCCCGTGCCGTATGGGCGGCCTTAGATCGTTGGGGTGCGAATGGCCCTATTGCAGCCAATGTTGCTGATCCTGCGAAACGCTCGCATGCTGTGACCACCGTGGATATGGGCACGGGGAATGGCGCAAAGATGCGCGATTGGATGACGGCCACGGCGGGCGTGACACTTGGCATCCCGTTGCAGGGGTTGCGCCCTGACCCTGCGCGCGCGGTTGATTTTTTCCGTATCGGCCATATGGGGCATGTGAATGCGCATATGGTTTTGGGCCTGTTGGGCAGTTTGCAAGCAGGTATGAAGGCGATGCAGATCCCGCATGACCCAACAGGGTTAGAGGCCGCGATTGAGGTCATTGGCGAAGCAGGCTGATCTAGCCAAGGGCGGTAAGCGCCTTTGGCAATTCTGCCTCAAGATGTGCCAACATCGCGGCATCCCCGCATGAGATGCGGATTGTGCGATTGAGCGGGGCAATCGCGGGCATGCGGAGAAATACGCCGCGCTTGGTCAACTCTTTAAGAAGCGCCGCTGCATAGGCGCCATCGCGCCCGCAATCCACCGCCACGAAATTCGTGGCCGAAGGCAGCGGCGTTAAACCATTCTCTTGCACGATACGGGCAATCTCGGCGCGGGCTTGGGTGATTTTCTGAACGGTCTGGTTGAGATAATCTTGATCCTTCAGGGCCGCCAAAGCGCCCGCTTGTGCGATACGCCCCATCCCAAAATGGTTGCGGATTTTGTCAAAGGCACGGATCAGCTCGTGATGGCCGATGGCATAACCCACGCGAAGCCCCGCAAGACCATAGGCTTTGGAGAAGGTGCGCATTCGGATCACGCGGGGATGGCTGACATCCATCGCAGGAATGGCCTCTTGGGGCGCGGTATCGGCATAAGCCTCGTCCAAAATTAGCACCGTCTCAGGGGGCAGCGCGGCGATAAGCCGTTCGATTGCCTCGGCCTTGTGCCATGTGCCCATAGGATTGTCGGGATTTGCAAGATAAAGCAGCTTTGCGCCGGTCGTCTGCGCCGCCGCAAGCAGTGCTTCAGGGTCTTCGTGATCGTCTTTGTAGGGCACAGCTGTAACCTGCCCGCCGAACCCCGCGACATGGTAAAGAAAAGTGGGGTAAGCCCCAAGCGAGGTGACGACAGGATCCCCCTCGGCCACCAACAGCCGCACCAAATATCCAAGTAACCCGTCTATCCCTTCGCCCACCACGATGTTTTCAGGCGCGACCCTATGGTGCGCTGCAAGGGCATGACGCAAATTATGGAGTTCTGGGTCGCCATACATCCACACATCGCGCGCTGCGGCCTGCATTGCGGCGATCGCCTTGGGCGAAGGGCCAAAAACACTTTCATTGGCGCCAAGCCTTGCGACAAAGTCAAAGCCCTGCGCGCGTTCTTGCGCCTCGGGGCCGACAAACGGCACTTTTGCGGGCAGGCTATCAATAAGCTTGGTGTAGCGTGGGTTGGTCATGAAATGGTTTGGTCCTCAGGCCCCGTATGGAACCCAAACGGTTTTGACTTCAGTTGCTTCTTCCAAAAATACCGCGCCCTCACAAGCGGGATTGCGCCAATCGGGGCTTTTGCCCTTAAAGCCTGCCAGACCCCAACTGCGCTTGAGGTTGAGAGAGGCCCTCGTGTCAATGAGATGCGCCTCTATATTTGCATTGAAATTCCAGATTGCATCAACGGCCATATGCGCTGCTAAATCTGCGGCCATCTCAGATGGGTCGCCCGTCACAATATTGATCACGCCTGCGGGCACATCGGATGTGTCGAGCACTTGATAGAAATCGGTCATCGCAAGACCACCTTCCAAACTGGGCAGGAGAACCACGCGGTTCCCCATCGCGACCGCAGGCGCAACAAGCGAAATTGCGCCCAAGAGCGGGGCGTTTTGCGGGGCTATGATGCCAATCACCCCGACCGCCTCGCGTAGCGCCATCGCCAAGCCGCGCAAGGGCACGGCGCGCGCTTCGCCCGCGAATTTGTCGGCCCATGCGGCATAGCTGAACAGGCGGCTTAGGCTTGTTTCAACCTCCGCTTTGGCGGTGGCTCTGGATTGTCCTGTGAGATCACAGAGACGTTCCGCAAATTCCTGTCCGCGCGCCGCCAAATTCTCGGCGAGGTAATACAGGATTTGCGCGCGACTATGGGCTGGCATCGTGCCCCATCCTGACGCGGCTTCCGCAGCCTCAACGGCGTTGCGAATATCCTTGCGGTTGCCGCGGCCCAATTGGCTAAGCATGTCGCCCGATTTTGACCAAATTGGAATGACATGGCCGCCATCAGGGCGGGCTTGTTTGCCGCCAATGTAAAGTTTGGCGGTGCGGTCTATCGCGGGTGTATTGGCCTGCTTGGGCGTTGCAGGGGCGGGGTGGTGCACTGGTTTTTCAATTTTGGTCAGGGGTAGCGGTGCCTGCATATAGGCGCGCAGTCCCTCAACCCCACCTTCACGACCAACCCCTGATTGACGCACCCCGCCAAAGGGCGCGGCCGCGTCAAACATATTGGTGCCATTGACCCAGACAACGCCCGCTGCCAATTTTGGGGCAATATCAAGCGCAAGGCTGATATTCTCGCTCCAGATTGACGCGGCAAGGCCGTAACGCGTGTTATTGGCAAGGCTCACGGCCTCCTCAGGGGTGCGAAACCGCGCGGCCACAAGAACGGGGCCAAAAATTTCTTCCTGCATCAGGGGGTGGGCGGTGCCGAGATCGGTGATCAGCATCGGCGGCAAGAAGCAGCCTGTCTCAGGCAAGACACATTCAGGGCTGAATGCATCAACACCCGCCACCATGTCGCGCACGCGGGCGGCTTGGCTGTCATCGACCATCGCGCCGATGTCGATGGATTTATCCAGCGGATCACCCACGCGCAGTTTTGCCATCCGCGCGCGAATTTTGGCATAGACCTCATCGGCCACGCTGTCCTGCACCAACAGGCGTGACCCCGCGCAACAGACCTGCCCTTGATTGAACCAAATCGCATCAACCAAGCCCTCAACAGCGCTGTCGAGATCGGCATCATCAAAGATGATGAAAGGCGATTTGCCACCCAATTCGAGGCTGAGTTTCGTGCCTGATCCTGCGCGGGCTTGATAAATTTTGCGCCCAACTTCGGTTGAGCCTGTGAAGGCCAATTTGTCGATACCTGCATGCGCGGCCAAATAGGCACCCGCTGTGCCATCCCCTGTTATGATGTTCACAACACCTTTGGGCAGGCCAACCTCCTGACAGATTTCTGCGAATAGAAGGGCGGTCAACGGGGTGAACTCGGCAGGCTTTAACACAACCGTATTGCCCGCGGCCAAGGCAGGGGCAATTTTCCAAGCGAGCATCAACAGCGGAAAGTTCCAAGGAATGATTTGCCCACAAACGCCAAGCGGTTGATGGTCTTCGGCCACAGTTCCGCGCAATTGGGCGAGGCCTGCATGATAGTAGAAATGCCGCTGAGCAAGCGGGATGTCGACATCGCGTGCCTCGCGGATTGGCTTGCCATTGTCGAGGGTTTCGAGAACTGCAAAGAGGCGACTGTGTTTTTGCAAGGCCCGCGCCAAAGCATAAAGGTAGCGCGCGCGCGCATGATCGCTGAGCCGTGACCATGGCCCGAAGGCCTTTCGCGCCGCGCTAATGGCCGTGTCTATCTCCGTTTCAGTTGCTTGCGCGATATGCGCCAGAACCTCGCCACGGGCAGGGTTGCGGGTTTCGAAATGATCTTGGCCCTTAGTGAAGCTGCCATTGATGAAATGTCCAAACTGGCCATGATGACCCGCAATCCATGCGCGCGCCTCAGTATCGGCTTCGGGCGCGGTGCCATAGTCCATGGTTTCGAAAATTTCGGTTATATTCATGATCTGCCTCAGGCCATCGGGTGATTGTAACGGGCGGAATAAGCACCCGTGGCTTGGTGTTCGAGTTGGCGTTCAATATCACCAAGGAGAGATGACGCGCCAAAGCGGAAAAGCTGCGCAGACATCCAAGCTTGTCCCAATTCTTCTTTCATCAGCGCCAGATAGGTCAGCGCGTCCTTCGCTTTGGAAATGCCACCTGCGGGTTTGTATCCGACCTTAAACCCTGTGCGCGCCTCATAAGCGCGGATTGCGCGGATCATGGTTAGGCTGACGGGCAGGGTGGCATTGACCGCTTCCTTACCTGTAGAGGTCTTGATGAAATCTGCGCCCGCCATCATGCAAACGAGGCTTGCGCGCGCAACATTACGCAATGTACCAAGCTCACCCGTGGCTAAGATCGCTTTGACATGAGCCGCGCCGCAAGCGGTGCGAAACTCTCGCATCTCGTCATAAAGAGCCTGCCAATTCCCCTCGAGGACATGGCGGCGTGAAATCACAATATCGATTTCTTGCGCGCCCGCGGCAACGCTTTCCTTGATTTCCGCCACCCGCAGATGAAAGGGCGACAATCCCGCAGGAAAACCTGTGGATACCGCTGCCACAGGGATGCCGCTGCCCTCAAGCGCCTTAAGCGCGGGCTCGACCATGTCGTGATAGACGCAGACCGCCCCCACTGTGATCTGCGGTAGTCCCAGACGCTCTAGCACATCTGCGCGCACGGGCTGCTTGGCCTTTTCACAAAGCCGCGCCACCCGCGCTTTGGTGTCATCGCCTGACAATGTGGTCAGGTCGATCATCGTTACGGCGCGGGCAAGCCATGCTGTTTGATATGCCTTTTTCACGCTGCGCCTTGTGCCAATTGTGGCTGCGCGCCGTTCAATTGCAGATCGATTTGCTGTCGCACGCGCAACCCAATCAAGGTCTAGCGCCATTCCATCGTTGCGGGGGAGGTGCAATTGCGGCAGCTGCGCATGGCCCGTCTGGTGGCCCGTTGCGGCAAAAGTTTTGGTGGTTTGGGTCATGTTTTGGCGTCACTCATACAATCAGCCCTTACGCTTACACGCGCGGCGATGCTTGGCAAGGTGGTGACAGGGGTAGAATTGAGCGTTAAGGGAGAGACATCGCTTTAGCCCAAACTTTTGAAAGCCCTGCCCGATGTCCTTTGATCGCTCGATAAAAATCGCCCCGTCTATTCTCTCTGCGGATTTTGCCAATTTTGGTGCAGAGATCCGCGCCATCGAGGCGCAAGGGGCGGATTGGGTGCATATCGATGTCATGGATGGGCATTTTGTGCCGAACCTTACCTTTGGCCCGCCTGCGGTGAAGGCCTTTCGGCCTCATGTGAAAACGGTCATGGATGTGCATTTGATGATCGCGCCTGTTGACCCCTATATTGATGCTTATGCGGATGCAGGGGCAGATATTTTGACCGCGCATATTGAGGCGGGCCCGCATATTCACCGCACGCTGCAGGCCATTCGTGGTGCAGGCATGAAAGCTGGAGTGGCGTTGAACCCTGGAACACCCGCCGACAGAGTCGCGCATCTTTTGGATTTGTGTGATTTGGTTTGCGTTATGACGGTCAACCCAGGCTTTGGCGGACAGAAATTTATTGATCTGACGGACAAAATCTCGCGTCTGCGCGCGATGATCGGGGATCGTCCGATCCATATTGAGATCGATGGGGGCGTTGATCCTGTAACTGCACCATTGGTGGCTGCCGTGGGCGCGGATGTGTTGGTTGCAGGCTCAGCCGTTTTCAAGGGCGGCTCGGTTGATCGCCCTGAGGTTTACGGCGACAATATCGCGTCTATCCGAAAAGCGGCCGCATCCGCGCAATAAAAAAGGCGCGCAAAACTGCGCGCCTTTGGATTGGGTTGTCTGAAAGAGGGGCTATGCTTTATTGGGGCCCGCCTCAAGCACGTCTTCTAAGGTGCGCAGGCCTGTGCGGGGCGCTTGAACCAACACCGACATATTGCCAGGCTTGTGTTGGTTGTTGAGCATTTTGTTATGCGCATCGGGCAACTCGGCCCATGGCATGACCTCGGACATACACGGATCAAGACGGCGCTCGCACATTAAGCGATTGGCGGCTGCAGCTTGCTTGAGATGGGCAAAGTGGCTGCCTTGCAGGCGCTTTTGATGCATCCACATATAGCGCACATCAAAGGTGCAGTTGAAACCTGTCGTGCCCGCACAGATAACAACCATGCCGCCCTTTTTGCACACGAGAGTTGAGACGGCGAAGGTCGATTCACCTGGGTGCTCAAACACCATATCGACATTCACGCCTTTGCCAGTGATGTCCCAAATTGCTTTGCCAAAGCGGCGGGCCTCTTTCAGCCACGCGTTATATTCTGGGGTGTTCACCTTGGGCATTTGACCCCAGCAGTCAAATTCCTTGCGATTGATCACACCTTTTGCGCCAAGGCTGAGGACGTAGTCGCGCTTGCTTTCATCTGAGATGACGCCAATCGCATTCGCGCCTGCAGTGTTGATCAACTGAATGGCATAGACACCAAGCCCACCTGATGCCCCCCAGACCAGAACATTCTGGCCAGGTTTTAACTCATGCGGGTGATGGCCAAACAGCATACGATAGGCCGTGGCAAGGGTCAGGGTGTAGCACGCCGATTCTTCCCAAGTCAGGTGCTTGGGGCGTGGCATTAATTGCTGAGCCTGCACACGGGTAAACTGGGCGAAAGACCCATCGGGGGTTTCATAGCCCCAAATGCGCTGTGTCGGCGAGAACATTGGATCACCGCCATTACATTCTTCGTCATCCCCGTCATCTTGGTTGCAGTGGATGACGACCGCGTCCCCAACTTTCCAAGATTTCACTTTGTCGCCAACGGCCCAGACAATGCCTGCGGCATCAGAGCCTGCGATGTGATAGGGGGCGCCATGCCCATCGAAGGGGCTGATCGGTTGACCCAAGCCCGCCCAAACGCCGTTATAGTTTACACCCGCAGCCATAACCAAAACCAAAACTTCTTGGCTGTCGATGCTGGGTGTTTCTACGACCTCAAGCTGAAACGCTTTGTCGGGCGTGCCGTGGCGCTCTTTCCGGATAGCCCATGCGTGCATTTTTGGCGGCACATATCCCATCGGAGGCATCTCGCCCATATCATAGAGGTCTTTTTCGGGCGCCTCGTAGTAGAGGGGCGTCTGATTGCTGTCCAAAGCCATTGGGGCCTCCGTAAATTGCGCCCTAAGGGGCGGATGGTGCTGCGATGCGGAGTCGCTGATGTGCTATTGCAGCATTGAATAGCAAGGGGCGCGCAACAATTCAAATAAAAATACAAATTTTGAGAAATAAAATGTCTCTTGCGGCGTGGCGTCTCGCCTTATTAGTTGCATCAGCTCGCCGAGATCATAGACGGATATTCTTTAATATATTGATTTTATTCAAAATTATTTTGGACCGGTGAGTGCACGCCTTCATTCTGCATTGCAGCGAATTGACAGAGACATAAAGTTTTCCATATACCTCTATTTAAGTAAGGATATTGCTAAAGACGAATCTGGAGGGCGCTGATGGCCGAGATGCAGAAAGATAAGCCTTGGTTGATCCGCACCTATGCGGGTCATTCAACGGCCAAAGCCTCGAACGCGCTGTATCGGAGCAATCTAGCCAAAGGCCAAACGGGCCTTTCCGTTGCCTTCGATTTGCCGACCCAAACGGGATATGACAGCGACCATGCGCTTGCGCGCGGTGAGGTGGGTAAGGTCGGCGTGCCCGTCAGCCATTTGGGAGATATGCGCACCCTGTTTGAGAATATCCCACTGGAGCAGATGAACACCTCAATGACCATTAACGCGACTGCGCCGTGGCTTTTGGCGCTCTATATCGCCGTGGCTGAGGAGCAGGGCGCCGAGGTGGCGGCCCTACAAGGCACAGTGCAAAACGATCTCATCAAAGAATATCTGTCGCGCGGGACATATATTTGTCCCCCTGCGCCGTCTCTGCGGATGATCGCAGATGTGGCTAAGTATTGTTATACGCATGTGCCAAAATGGAATCCGATGAATGTCTGCTCGTATCACCTGCAAGAGGCGGGTGCGACACCCGAGCAAGAACTGGCATTCGCCCTAGCGACAGGGATTGCGGTTCTTGATGCGCTAAAGCCCCGCGTTGCAGCAGAAGATTTCCCCGCACTTTGTGGTCGCATCTCCTTTTTTGTGAATGCGGGCATCCGTTTTGTGACCGAGATGTGCAAGATGCGCGCTTTTGTTGATCTCTGGGATGAAATTTTGGAACAGCGCTATGGCGTGGAAGACCCTAAATTCCGCCGCTTCCGATATGGGGTTCAGGTGAACTCTCTCGGCCTGACAGAGCAGCAGCCTGAAAATAATGTCTACCGCATCCTGATTGAGATGCTCGCCGTGACATTGTCGAAACGCGCCCGCGCGCGGGCGGTGCAATTGCCTGCATGGAATGAGGCCTTGGGCCTGCCGCGCCCATGGGATCAGCAATGGTCGATGCGGATGCAGCAGATCATGGCCTATGAAACCGATTTGTTGGAATATGGCGACCTTTTTGACGGCAACCCTGTGGTTGATGCCAAGGTCGAGGAATTGAAATCAGGTGCGCGGGCCGAATTGGCCAATCTCGACTCGATGGGCGGCGCGATCATGGCGATTGATTACATGAAAGCACGTTTGGTCGAAGCGAATGCTGACCGTGTGGGGGGGATTGAGCGGGGCGAGACCACTGTTGTCGGCGTTAACCGCTTTACGCAATCAGAGCCTTCGCCTTTGGTCGATGAAGAGGGTGGGATCATGGTTGTTGATCCTGCCGTTGAGGCCGACCAAATCGGGCGCCTTACTGCGTGGCGCGCCGCACGCGATAGCGCCGCTGTCGAGGCAGCTGTGGCGCGATTGCGCGATGATGCAACTGCAGGGCGCAATGTCATGCCCGCCTCGATTGACGCTGCAAAAGCAGGCGTGACGACTGGCGAATGGGCCGAGGTCATGCGCGCCGTGCATGGTCAATACCGTGGCCCAACGGGTGTTTCGAAATCTGTGTCGAACAAAACCGAAGGTCTGGAGGATATCCGTGCCGCCGTGGATGCGGTCAGCGATAAATTGGGCCGCCGTCTTAAGTTTATGGTGGGCAAGCCCGGACTTGATGGGCATTCCAACGGGGCGGAGCAAATCGCCTTCCGCGCGCGCGATTGTGGAATGGATATCAGCTATGAGGGTATCCGCCTGACGCCCGAGGAAATCGTTCAAGCGGCCCTTGTGGAAGAACCCCATGTTATTGGCCTGTCGATCCTATCAGGCAGCCATGTGCCTCTGATCGAGCAATTGATGGGGCACTTAGAGGCTGCAGGATTGGGGCATTTGCCTGTGGTTGTCGGCGGTATTATCCCAGAGGCGGATGAAAAGCGCCTTTTGTCTATGGGCGTGGCGCGGGTTTATACACCCAAGGATTTCGAATTAAATCGCATTATGTTTGATATCGTGGCCTTGGTGGAACCCCATTCCGTTGCGGCCGAGTAAATAATAACGCGCTAGATTTTCAATAATTATAGTGCGCGTATTAAATATATTCTTGTTGCCAATATAAAATAATAGGCTTAATCCTTCTGCCAGTTTGAAATTCCAAACGGATTGGAGGCATTGTGTCTATTGATCTTTCAAAAATGTCGAAAGATGAGCTTGTCGCACTTCAAAAAGATGTCGCAGCGGCAATTAAAGACTTTGATAAACGGAAAAAGAAAGAAGCCCTGATTGCAGCCCAAAAAGCGGCGCAAGAATTTGGGTTTAGCCTTGAAGAGGTGTTGGGCGGTCGTAAAGCGGGTGCGAAAGTTGCGCCACGCTATCGTAACCCCAGCAATCCTGACCAAACATGGACGGGCCGTGGCCGCAAACCCCTTTGGGTTGTGGACGCGTTGAATTCTGGAAAATCTTTGGATGATCTAGCGATCTAAAATGAATAAAGCCGCCCAAAAGGGGCGGCTTTTTCTTTTAAATGGCAATCACATCTAAAGGTGGAAAGCCATTAAATCCTACGGATGCATAGGTTGATGTATAGGCTCCGCAGGCGCGGATGATGATCTTATCTCCGCCCTTCAGCCCAAGCGGCAATTGCACGGGCCGCTTTTCATAGAGAACATCCGCGCTGTCACAAGATGGGCCTGCAAGAATGCAGGGGCCTGTAACTTCGTGGTCGCGTTCTGTGATGAATTGATAGCGGATCGCCTCATCCATTGTCTCGGCGAGGCCTGAGAATTTGCCGATATCAAGATAAACCCAACGGCATAGGTCATCGCTTGATTTGCGCGAGACAAGCAGCACCTCTGCGGCGATCATGCCCGCCTCACCGACCAGTCCGCGGCCAGGCTCGGCCATGATCTGCGCCACATCCCCAAAGCGGGCGTGAACCTGATCCATAACGGCGCGGGCATATGCGGTGGGGTGTGGGATGTCATCGCCGTAAAAGGCGGGGAAACCGCCCCCGATATTGAGCAAGTCCAAACCATGCCCTGCGGCTTGCGCGGCGTGCCAAACGGCGGCGATTTGATCAAGCGTATCAGCCCACATCATCGGATCACGGGTCTGGCTGCCCACATGGAAGGACAGGCCGCGCGGGGTCAAACCAACTGCGTGGGCGTGCTCGATCAGGCCCAATACAGTCTCGCGGCTTGTGCCAAATTTGCGTGTCAGCGGCCAATCGGCACCTGAGGCTTCGACAATCACGCGGATATAGACTTGGGCATTTGGGGCATGGGCCGCAATTTTGTCCAACTCTTCCACCGCATCGGCGGCAAAGAGTGTGATCCCTTGCGCATGGGCATAGGCAATATCGGCAGGGCGCTTAATCGTGTTGCCATACGAGATATGCGCAGGCCGCGCGCCATGGGCCAAGCAGGCCTCAATCTCGGCGCGAGAGGCCGCATCAAAATGCGCGCCAAGACCTACAAGACGGGCCAAGATTTCGGGCGCAGGGTTGGCTTTGACCGCGTAATGAATATCCGCATGGCCCAAGCCCGCTTTGAGTACGTGATACTGCGTTTCGATCCGCTCCAGATCCAGAACAAGGGTCGGGCGATCAAAGCTTGTGCTGCGGATATAGCCCAACAGACGGGCATCGGGATCAACGGGTTGAGAAATAGCTTCGCAAACCGAAGGCTCGGCAAATGTAGCGTTCATAGGCATCTCCAATAGACATGGGCCGAAACTCGACCAGACGTTCCAAGGGAGACGTTACCGTCGCTACATTAACCGCGTGGGTGCTAGCCCACCTCGCCAGAGGCGCGTGCGTTGGCGTCTGTGCGCGGGCGTATGCATTACCTGCGATCAAATAGCAAGAAGTTTTTTGCAGCCCGCCTCACAAACCATGGCTGCGGTCATAGCCATTGGCAGGGCGGGGGGTAAAATCAGCGGTCAACTCGCTGTCAAACACCTCCACCAACATCGGGTGGCAGGTGGCGCTATCCGAGGAATGTTCCGCCCCGCAATCCCCACCAGGACAGGCAGAGAGCGCACCCAAAAGATCCATCTCGGCAAGGAAATCCAGATGATCCCCCGCCCGCGCGGGCGTGGCCTTCATGAAATATTGGCCCGTATCACGGGTGAACCCTGTGCACATAAATACGTTGAGCACGTCATGCACCGCCGTCTCGGCCTCGGCCAAAGATAGGCCGCGATGTGAGGCCAGTGCGCGGGTCAGGTTGGAATGACAGCAGTGATGATATTGCCCGCCAGACAGTAGGTTATGCGTATAAGGGTCGCAGCGCGTGCCAATCACATCATGCACCGCGCCGCCAAAATCATCGCGCCCATACCACGCCAAACTGTCCTCTAGGATCAGGGCCATGGCGCGCAGATGCGGAAGGTTGGAATAAAGCGTGTGGCCTGTGCTGACATGGCTGCCATGGATGGCGCGGGTTTTGCCCGAAAAGAACCGCTCGGACAGATCACTCGCATTCCATAGGTTGAGATCCCCTACCTGCGCCCCTTGCGGCAGGGAGATGCGGAAGGATTGCCCTGCCTTCACCTCGAAACAGGCCGCTTCGCGTGGGGGGATCAGCACCTCGGCCGTTTTGCGCCAGTGCTTGCGCGCGCGCGCCATACGGACGGGGTCGGGCGCGGGCAGGCTATCGGTGGGATAGCAGATCACAGGCGCCACCGCGCGGCGCGCCTCGGCATCCTGTGGGGCCTTGATGTGGTCTGTCATACTGCGCCCTCCTACATGGGGTTTGCCCCGTTTTAGCGGCAAGGCGGGCTTGGGGCCAAGGGGGAATGACATCCCCCTTTGGCAAGGGACGATGCCTAAGGCGTGTAATAGCCAAAAATCCCCTCAAGATCGGGGTCATCCAGACTGGGTGGTGTCTTTTGATGTGGCTTGGCCCAAGCAAATGGCCAAAGCATCGGCCAAACGGGGAACTGCAACATATGGATCATCTTTTTGCCCTTTCATCAGGCTGAGGTGATCCTCACTATGGGGATGGTTATAGCATTTGTAAAAAATGTATACAAATTTAAATCAAAAATTATATATTTATTACTATATCTGCCGTGTTTGTAAGTCATTGGGGGATCAAATGACAGAGATTGTTGAGCGTTTTGATGGAGAAGACCCAGAACCTCTTGTAAACGTGACAAGTCTACCGCCGCATGTCCTTGAAGCAATTGTGAAAAATTTACAGCAGCCAGTTCAAAAGGCTACGCAAGTATTTCGTAAGAATTATATCATTGAAATCCATTATATTAAACAACTTTTGATAAAGATTGAGCAAGAGTTTCGGGAAGATCCATTTATTACTAAGAACCTCACATTGAGTCTACACCTCAGCTCAAATCAAAGATTCGATTTTGCAAGCTGGAAAGAATTTGCGGAATTTGACTCCTCAAAGAACGAACGTACAAAATCGATTTCATTTACTTACAATAGGAGTGCTAGCACCCCAGATAACAAGCTGCAGTTCTATAAAGTGCAGGTAGCAATTCAAAACTTGCAAATGAGACATAGTATCTTCCTTGGCCCTGTGATTTTGAGCCGTATAGAAGATGCAGGGTTGCCCCCTGTCCCAATCCATTCTTCCGTTGAGTATTCGGATTACGTGATGGGAAAAAATTTGATTGGAGTTTTTGAGCAATGGGCAGACAGCCTCTGGACTGATGAGAAGCCAATAATAAATTGGTTACAAAAGAACTCTGGCAAGATTCGATCAATCTTTGTTTTTCTTGTTACCCTTGCAGCTCTGATTGGGCCTATAATTTATATTAAAAGTGCAGGCCCTGAAAATTATAATATCGCACTTCTTTTATTCTACGCGTCCGCGTTTATCTACACAATTCCCGAGTTTTCAAAACAATTAGCGCGCTTGCTTGAATACTATATTGATAGCTATGAGAAAAAAACACTATCTCAATTACACGTGGCGACAAAAAATATGAATAAAAAATAAATAAACATAATAAAAAATTGATTTTAAAGTCAATATCAGTTTTTATTTCTCTTCTAATTCACATCGCCGTAGGTTTGGTAAGCAATCATATTTATTATCGTCTGTTGGATGGGTAACGGGGGCCTTTCGGCCCCTTTCTTTTTCCCCCTCACAACTGCCGTTCCACCATCATCTTCTTGATATTGGCGATGGCCTTGGCGGGGTTTAGGCCTTTGGGGCAGGTTTTGGTGCAGTTCATGATCGTATGGCAGCGATAAAGTTTGAACGGATCTTCCAACTCGTCCAGACGCTCGCCCGTGGCCTCGTCACGGCTGTCGATGATCCACCGATAGGCGTGCAGAAGCGCTGCTGGCCCAAGGTAGCGGTCGCCGTTCCACCAATAGCTGGGGCAGGAGGTGGAGCAGGAGGCGCACATCACGCATTCATAGAGCCCGTCCAATTTCTTGCGGTCTTCGATGGATTGGCGCCATTCCTTTTCGGGGCGCTGCGTTTTCGTCTCAAGCCATGGCATGATTGAGGCGTGCTGCGCGTAGAAATGAGTCAGGTCGGGGATCAAATCCTTGACCACGGGCATATGGGGCAGCGGATAGATTTTCACATCGCCCTTGATCTCATCCATGCCATAGATGCAGGCCAATGTGTTGATCCCGTCAATATTCATCGCGCAAGACCCGCAAATCCCCTCGCGGCAGGAGCGGCGGAAGGTAAGTGTCGGGTCTATCTCGTTTTTGATCTTGATCAGCGCGTCCAAAACCATCGGCCCGCAGCTGTCCATATCCACCCAATAGGTGTCGACACGGGGGTTTTGCCCATCATCGGGGTTCCAGCGGTAAATCTGGAATTTGCGCAGGTTCGTGGCCCCCTCGGGTTTGGGCCAAGTTTTGCCCGTTGTGATCTGCGAATTCTTTGGAAGTGCGAGTTCTACCATGGTCGTCTCCGTCTCACTGGCTGCCCGTTTTGGGGTAGAGGGGTGTTTCAGGCGCTTGGCCCGTCAATCTGGTCACGCAGGTGGTATAGACATCTTCGGGGTCGCGCCCCGCGAGGTAATCCGAGGACAGGCCGATTTGCACACCCGCAGATGTGCCGCCTGTGCCAACGCCAACCGCGATTTGGGTTTGGGGTCGTGTTGCCGCGTCTGCGCGTTGGCGGCATTGCGCCTCGGCCTGCGCCATTGTGGGCGGCGCGGGGGGCGTGCAGGCGGCCATTAGCGCCACGGCGATCAGGGGCAAGGCGCGCATCATGGTCGTGTCTCCTGCACCCAATTGGTGGGATGGGTTTCATAGCCAAGCGCCACCAAATCCGCGCCGAATGTTTCGGCATAGTCTTCGGCAATGGCGCGGGGCAATTCATCGCGCCACCGTGCGGGCGCACCCGAGTCGATATGGATATCCAACGTCTCGCCAATGCGGTCACGATGGGTCATTGATCCGAACAGGGAATGATCGAGAAAACATGCGCGCCCAATGTCGATGGCCTCCGCATCAAAACCCAAGAAGTGCAGAATATCAGCGAAAAGCGCGCCGTCCTGATCTGCCATCAAATCCTCATATCGGATTTCGGCAAAGGTATCGCGGCTGTAATCCCATGCGGTCATTTCCGCCATGGTTTGTGCATGCCGCCCCGCCATCTCAAAGCGCAATTGTGCGGCCAGATCGGGCAGGCTGCGCATATGCGCGAGATAGGATTTCTCGCCAAGCGCAGGGTCGGGGCTTGCCAATTGCGGCTCGCGCGCATCTGGCACGCGGGCGTGATAGCGCGCGCCTGAGATCAGCACATCGCGCGGGTCGCGGATTAGGTGCAGCCCCCGCATGTCGCCGCGGCTCAGGGTTTCGGGTGCGAAATCAGAGGACCAATGCGCGATCACATTACGCCCCTCATCCGCCGCGGCGGTTTTTCCAAAACCAAAAGGAAGCCCGAGCTTATAGCACATCGCCCGAAACACCCACCGCATCCACAGCGTGCCTGTCTTATGGTGGGTGCCAATGCAAATCAGGCGCACAGGGGCGGCGGGCGCAGTCATATGGTCTGCGCCCGTCTGAAAATCGGTGGTCATGGCCTGCAGTCCCACCGCATTCTCCCTTAGTAAACCCGCGCTTTCGGCGCGATTTTCTTGAGGTCAATCCCGCCTTCCTCGTGTGTGGTCAGCGGATCAAGATGAACGGGGCGATAATCGAGCGCCACTTTTTGACCCTCAACCACCGCAAGGCTGTGCTTGCGCCATGTTTTGTCATCGCGGTCGGGATAATCCTCATGCGCATGTGCGCCACGGCTTTCTTTCCGCGCCTCAGCCGAGACGATGGTGGCCAAGGCGTTTGGCATCAGGTTGGTCAGTTCCAATGTTTCCATCAGGTCTGAGTTCCACACGAGGCTGCGATCGGTGACTGATAGGTCATCCATCTTGGCGGCAACCGCCTCCATTTTCGCGCACCCTTCCGCAAGGGTCTTGTCGGTGCGGAAAACGGCCGCATCGGCCTGCATGGTTTTCTGCATCTCAAGGCGCAATTCGGCTGTTGCGACCGTGCCCTTCGCATGGCGCAACCCATCAAAGCGGGCCAAAGCTGCATCAAGGCTGGCTTGGTTCAATGCGGGATTGGGGGTGTCAGGATTGACAACCTTGCCCGCGCGGATTGCAGCAGCACGGCCAAAGACCACAAGGTCGATGAGCGAGTTTGACCCAAGGCGGTTGGCCCCATGCACCGAGGCACAGCCTGCCTCACCCACGGCCATCAGGCCGGGCACGACCGCATCGGGATTGTCCTTGGTTGGGTTTAGCACCTCGCCCCAGTAATTGGTGGGGATGCCGCCCATATTATAATGCACAGTCGGCAGCACAGGGATTGGTTCGCGGGTCACGTCTACGCCAGCAAAAATCCGTGCGCTTTCCGAGATACCCGGCAGACGCTCCGCCAGGGTTTCAGGCGGCAGGTGGTTGAGGTGCAGGAAGATATGATCCTTTTCTTTGCCAACACCACGGCCTTCGCGGATTTCCATTGTCATACAGCGTGAAACCACATCGCGTGACGCAAGATCCTTATAGGTTGGGGCATAGCGCTCCATGAAACGCTCGCCCTCGGAGTTGGTGAGATAGCCGCCTTCGCCGCGCGCGCCTTCCGTGATCAGGCAGCCCGCACCGTAAATCCCTGTGGGGTGGAATTGCACGAATTCCATATCCTGCAGGGGCAGACCCTGACGCGCGACCATGCCGCCGCCATCGCCTGTGCAGGTATGCGCTGAGGTTGCGCTGAAATAGGCGCGGCCATAGCCACCTGTGGCCAGAACGACCATCTTGGCGTTGAACGCGTGCAGCGTGCCATCGTCCAATTTCCAAGCCAGAACGCCTTGGCACTGGCCGTCTTCTGACATGATCAGATCAGTCGCGAAATATTCGATGTAGAAATTCGCGTTATTCTTCAACGACTGGCCGTAGAGTGTGTGCAAAATCGCGTGACCTGTGCGGTCTGCGGCGGCGCAGGTGCGCTGCACGGGCGGGCCTTCGCCGAATTCGGTGGTATGGCCGCCAAAGGGGCGTTGATAAATCTTGCCTTCTTCGGTGCGCGAGAATGGAACGCCGTAATGTTCCAACTCATAAACCGCCTTGGGCGCTTCACGGGCGAGGTATTCCATCGCATCCGTATCGCCAAGCCAGTCCGACCCTTTGACTGTGTCATACATATGCCACTGCCAACTATCAGGCCCCATATTGCCAAGCGAGGCTGCGATGCCCCCTTGTGCCGCAACAGTGTGAGAACGGGTTGGGAAAACCTTGGTCACACAGGCAGTCTTAAGACCCTGTTCTGCCATGCCCAAGGTCGCACGAAGGCCCGATCCGCCCGCGCCAACAACGACAACGTCATAGCTGTGGTGATGAATTTCGTAGGAAGCGGTCATGTTCCGTCTGCTCCTGTTTGTCTGTTCAGAACGCGAGTTTTGCAATCGCGAAAAGCCCGATCGCCATCAGCCCGTAGGAGATGATCCAAAAGGCGATGAGAAGGCCTTTGCGGGTCAAGCCGCTGGTGTAATCCTCAACCACCACTTGGATGCCGAGGCGAAAATGGTGCAGGCCCACGATCAACATCAGCGCGATAATCAGCGCGCGCAGCGGATGACCGAGGGCTGCGATCACCGCGTCATAAGGCTGGCCCAAAAGTGGCCCGAAGGTGAACACGAAAAGCGGGGTCAGAACCATGAGCGCCACCGAGGTGAGGGTCATTGTCCAAAAATGTTCTGTGCCTGAGCGGGCAGATCCAAGGCCGATCACGCGTTTGCGGTCTGTTGCGAATTTCATAACCTATGCCTTTCCTGCCTTAGACAAAGATGAGGGTGAGAATGGTCAGCGCCACTGCGCCCACAATCATGGCCCATCCCATGCGGTCTGCTGCCTCAAGCTCTAGCCCGCGGCCAGTGTCCCAGATCAGGTGACGTAGCCCGCCAAGCGTGTGATACCACAGCCCCAATACGGAAAGCGTCATCACGACATCTCCAAGCAGCGATGTCATCAGCCCGTCTACGAGATCGAAATAGGCCTCTCCTGTAGCTGCGGCCAATAGCCACCAAACGATAAGCAAAGCCGAGCCAAGCATCGCGATACCCGTGATGCGGTTTAGGATTGATGTCGCGGAATTGAGCTGTTTGCGATAAATCTGCAAATGCGGCGACAAAGGGCGATTGCCCCGATTTACGTCTGCCATTCTGGGAACCCTCTCAGGTTGTCTTGGTCTGGTCGTCTGTTCAACGAACATCCATACCCGAATTTTCGCCCCTGTCACGGGGGGAGTGAACGCTAACAGGTGAATTAAGGGCAGAATTAGGTGATTTATTGCCGCAGTTGGCCTTTTGTGATCACAATCAGAAATCCTGTGATCACTAAATTTCTGTGGAATCTCAGCGTGGCATGAGTGTCCAGTAATCCAGATCAAGCAACACATGGGGCAGATATTTGCCTGCCTCATCGCGCAGCTGTCCTGCGGTGCCTGCCGCGCTGGTGGCAACCAATCGAAGGCGCAGCGCGCCGATATCTGGCGATGCAGTCTCAGATTTGTCCAACACTTCAGACCATGCGCGGATTGTCGTGCCTGCAAAGCATGGGTTGGCATGGGCGCCCGCGTTTATGCCTGCAATCATCTGCGCATTTGCCAAGCCATTAAAGGACAAAGCCCGCGCCATGGAGATGACATGTCCCCCATAGATCAATCGCTGGCCGTCATCGCGGAAGCTCGCGTCAAAATGCACTTTGGCCGTATTCTGCCAAAGGCGGGTGGCCATCATATGTTCGGCCTCCTCGATGGTGACGCCGTCCACATGGTCGATCACCTCGCCAATTTCATAATCCCCCCAAAGATGCGGCTCTCCTGCCAGAGTGGTCGGGTAATTGGCGAAAGTAAGGCCTTGGGGAATAGCCAAATCGCCTGGTGCAATGACCTTTGCCAAATCTGGGATCACGGTTTCTGGTGCGGCGGCATCAAGATTGTTTTTGCGCACCATGACCCAACGCACATAATCAAGCACCACATCGCCATTTTGATTGCTGCCTTGTGTGCGCACATAGACCACGCCAGATTTGCCGTTGGAATTTTCCTTGAGGCCAATGACCTGACTTTTTGAGGTCAAGCTGTCACCTGCGTAAACGGGCTGCAAAAACCGCCCCTCAGCATAGCCCAAATTAGCAACGGCATTGAGCGAAATATCGGGCACAGTTTTGCCAAAGACGATGTGGAAGGTGATCAGGTCATCCAATGGGCTTTGAGCCAGCCCGCAGTATTGGGCAAAAGCGTCAGAGGAATGCAACGCGTGGCGTGCAGGATAGAGCGCGTGATAGAGAGCCCGCTCTCCACCCGAAACTGTGCGCGGAACGGCATGTTCAATCACTTGGCCGAGGCGATAATCCTCGAAAAAATTGCCAGAATTGGTTTTCATACCCCCATTCCTTTGCGTGTTTATTGCTGCCCGAGTTTCATATCGGGGTGGTAGGCATCTGCGATTGTCTTCGTCACTGCCTGCGCGCAGCGCATTTTGTTGGTGCTTGGATCAAAGGCATAGGATGGGTTGCCATAGAGCACCCATCCCTTCGCTAGCGCCTCTGACACTTTGTGGCAGAAGGCCGATGTGTCCTCTTCGGTGAGAAGCCTATAAATTACGTTTGCCTCAGCCATAGGGGAAATACCCCAGTAATGTGTGGATATAGCCCACAATGCCCATCACGATGATCCCGATGACAAAGGCCAAGATGTCCTTGACGATACTTGGATTGGCGGGACGCACCCAATCGCGACCTTGGCGGTTGATGATGATGACTGAGGCCACGGCCCAAGCCAACATTCCCCCAAACAAAATGATTGAGGCCAAATCGCCATTCACCAAGAGATGGGCAATGGCCCAAGCCTTAATCGCAGACAGTTGTTTGTGGCGGATGCGGGCCGAGAAGGTGCCTGACATGTGCGAAAGCGCGAACAGCCAAAACGCGATCAGCACCAAAAGATTGTTGATATGGGTGAAGAAGGCTGGGGGTGACCAAATCTGCACCGCGGGTGCTGCACGATAGCCGATGATCATCAGCACAACACCTGCAAGCATCGCAAAGGTCAGGATCAGCCGACCTTTTGGATCCCCCATGTTGGCACGAAAATCAGGTGCAAGCCGTTTGACCCAATGTCCGCCCGCGAACAGGACAAGCCCAAGGATGAGAAGGAGATAGCCCATTAAATTTGCTCCAATTCTGCAATTGCTTCTGCTTTTGCAAGCATGGCACGGGCTGTCTCGACATGGAGGTTTTCAACGATCTTACCATCTACAACCGCGACCGCCTCGCCACGCGCGATGGCGGCATCATAGGCGTCTATCTGTCGGCGGGCGAGGTCAATTTCAGGCTCAGACGGAGAAAAGACCTTATTTGCAATCTCAAGCTGCGCGGGATGGATCAAGGTTTTTCCATCCATGCCCCAATCGCGCCCCTCAAGGCATTCGGCATGAAGACCATCTTCATCCTTGAAGGCGTTATAAACCCCATCAATACAAACAATCCCATTGGCGCGTGCGGCCATGAGGCAGGATTGCAGCGCGAAATGCATCGCGCCTCTGGTGCGCGATCCTAGATCCTTGGCCAAATCATTCGTGCCCATGATGAAACCCGCCATGCGCGGGGCTGCGGCAATTGCGGCGGCATTCAAGATGCCCAGTGGCGTTTCCATCATCGCCCAAATCTGGGTATCCCGCGCTGCGGGTATTGTGTCGATTAGGGCGGCAACCGCCCCGATATCCGCGGCGGTGTTCACTTTTGGCAGTAAGATCGCTTCAGGGCCAATCGCTGCAAGAGCGGCCAGATCATCCTTGCCCCAGACTGTGTCGCTGCCGTTGATCCGCACGATTTGTGCGCGCTTGCCATAGCCGCCCTGTTGCAGGCGATTTTTAAGAATGTCACGCGCTGATATTTTCTCATCAGGGGCGACCGCATCCTCAAGATCAAAGATAATCGCATCAGTTTGAAGCGTCTGCGCCTTTTCCAAGGCACGTTCTTTAGAGGCAGGAATATAGAGAACGGAGCGATAAGGGCGGGCGCTGCGTGCGGATGGATCGGACATATGGCCCCCTTTGGGCTGATTGATTCTGCGTTGCAGCATAAAAAGCAGGATAGGCGTGCGACCGCAAGTTACGTCTTGACGCATCTATAAGAAATTTTATTGCGCGCGTCTGGCTGGTCAGAATAGCCCATCGTAAATTAACTTCACGCCCGTCAGCACCAATGCGACATAGGTGATGCCGAAAAATAGCCGCTCTGGGATGGCGTGATGGGCCTTAACACCCACCCATGTGCCGAAAATGGCAACAGGGGCAAGCAGCGCCACATCGCCCATCAAGTCCCATGAGAAGAGGCCAAGATAGGCGTAGCTTGCGAATTTCATCAGGTTGATTGCCCAAAACACAATAACCGTGGTCGCTTGGTATAATGTCTTTCCCACATTACGTTGCGACAGCATAAACACCGCTACCGCAGGCCCGCCTGCGTGGGAAATAAAGCTTGTGAAGCCTGCTGCGATGCCCGCGATGATACCATCCCAACTTGAGAAATCGCGCGGTTGCGGGGAAATCCATCCCCGCGCGCGTGCCAATTGAAACAGGGGAAAGAGCAATGCAATTGCCCCAATCATGAGGCGCAGCGCATCAGCTGAGATGATTTTGAACAGTAAGATCCCAGCGATACAGCCAAAGACAGACCCAATCACAAGCACTCGGGTTGAGGGGCCATCCCATTGCTTCCAATAGGGTTTGAGGGCTGAGAAATCCATGATGATCAGAAGGGGCAGCATAAGGGCCAAGGCGTGGGTTGGCTCCAGCACGACAGCGAGAATCGCTGACGAAACAAACCCAATGCCAGACCCAAATCCGCCCTTTGACATGCCTGCGACAAAGACCGCAAATGCCGCCAGCAGCCATAGCCATCCCTCTAGCATTTTGCCCTCTTTGTTTGCTGAATTATGACCAAAATACAGTGTTTTGAGTGAAGGGAAACCCCCGATGCTCGGGCCGCATATGGTGCGTCATGCGCTTTGTGCCGCAGCGCAGAGACTTGCAACAAGGCAGGGGCGGTTGTAGGGGTCGCTTCAGTTTCAACACGGATCCGGAGACATTTCTCATGGCCAGACCTAAGATTGCACTGATCGGCGCAGGACAGATTGGCGGCACGCTTGCCCATCTCGCGGCGCTAAAAGAATTGGGCGACGTTGTCCTATTTGATATCGCCGAGGGCACCCCTCAGGGCAAAGCCCTTGATATCGCCGAATCTGGGCCTTCTGAAAAATTCGATGCCAAGCTCAAGGGCACGAATGATTACGCCGATATCGCGGGCGCCGATGTGTGCATTGTGACTGCAGGTGTTCCTCGTAAGCCTGGCATGAGCCGCGATGATCTCTTGGGGATTAACCTCAAAGTCATGAAATCTGTTGGCGAAGGCATTCGCGATCATGCGCCCAATGCCTTTGTGATCTGTATCACTAACCCATTGGACGCAATGGTTTGGGCCTTGCGCGAATTTTCTGGCCTGCCGCATGAAAAGGTTTGCGGCATGGCAGGCGTTTTGGACAGTGCGCGCTTCCGCCATTTCTTGGCGGAAGAGTTTGATGTGTCCATGAAAGACGTGACTGCGTTTGTTCTGGGCGGCCATGGTGACACGATGGTGCCTTCTGTGCGCTACTCAACAGTTGCAGGTGTTCCTTTGCCTGACCTGATTGAAATGGGTTGGACAACGAAGGATCGCTTGGATGCCATCGTGCAGCGCACCCGCGATGGTGGGGCTGAAATCGTGGGTCTTTTGAAAACGGGCTCTGCATTTTATGCGCCTGCGACATCCGCAATTGAGATGGCCGAAGCCTACCTCAAAGACCAGAAGCGTGTTTTGCCATGCGCGGCCTACTGTGACGGCCAGTTTGGCCTGAAAGGCATGTATGTTGGTGTTCCCACAGTCATCGGTGCAGGCGGTGTTGAGCGCATCGTTGAGATCAAGCTGACCAAAGACGAGCAAGCGATGTTCGACAATTCTGTCGCTGCCGTGAAGGGTCTTGTGGATGCTTGTAAAGGCATCGATGAGAGTCTCGCTTGATTTAAGTGGAGAATTCCAAAGCTTATCGAAAAGGCGGCGCTTTGCGCCGCCTTTTTTGGTTTTGATGAATGGTGAGGCGGCAAAGTTAATACACTCTTAAGGCGAGTAGGCCGCAGCCCTGCCTTGGAAACCCGTTTGTGATCACGCTTATTTTTTCTGTGATCACAAATGTCGAATTTTGCGCTTAAAACTAAGCTATTGGGCAGATTGCCGTTTATTTTATGCGGCGGGATGTGCTTACACGCCGTGAAACGACAGCAACACACGGGACAGTTTCATGAACATTCATGAATATCAGGCGAAAGCCTTGCTTCGCCAATACGGCGCACCGGTCAGTGATGGCCGCGTTGTTCTGAAAGCCGAAGAGGCCAAAACCGCAGCGGGCGAATTGGATGGCCCGCTTTGGGTGGTCAAGGCGCAGATCCACGCAGGCGGTCGCGGCAAGGGTAAGTTCAAAGAATCCGATGCTGGCGAAAAAGGCGGCGTGCGCCTTGCCAAGTCGGTCGAAGAGGCCGCAGCCGAAGCCAAAAAGATGTTGGGCCGCACCCTTGTGACCCATCAAACTGGCCCAGTCGGCAAAGTTGTGAACCGCATCTATATCGAAGATGGGTCGGGCATTGAGCGCGAGCTTTACCTCGCCCTTTTGGTGGATCGCCAATCGAGCCGTATCTCCTTTGTTTGCTCCACTGAGGGCGGCATGGATATCGAAGATGTGGCCGCAAAGACACCAGAGAAAATCCTGTCTTTCGCTGTTGATCCTGCCACTGGATACCAAGCCTTCCACGGGCGCCGCATTGCCTTTGCGCTTGGCCTTGAAGGTAAGCAGGTCAAAGAATGCGTAAGCCTGATGGGCATCCTCTATAAGGCCTTCGTTGAGAAGGATATGGAGATGTTGGAAATCAACCCGCTGATCGTGACGGATGAGGGCAGCCTCAAGGTGCTAGACGCGAAAGTTGGTTTTGATGGCAACGCCATTTATCGCCATGCAGATATTGCGGCGCTGCGCGATGAGACCGAAGAAGACGCCAAAGAATTGGCTGCGTCCAAATTTGACCTGAACTACATCGCGCTTGATGGCGAGATTGGCTGTATGGTCAACGGCGCGGGTCTTGCAATGGCCACGATGGATATCATCAAGCTTTATGGCGCTGAGCCCGCGAACTTCCTTGATGTGGGCGGCGGTGCAACCAAAGAAAAGGTGACCGAGGCGTTCAAAATCATCACCTCTGACCCCAACGTGAAAGGTATTCTTGTGAATATCTTTGGCGGCATCATGCGCTGCGACATCATCGCCGAAGGCGTTGTGGCCGCAGTGAAAGAGGTGGGTCTGCAGGTGCCACTGGTCGTGCGCCTTGAAGGCACAAACGTGGAGAAGGGCAAGGAGATCATCAACACTTCTGGCCTCAATGTGATCGCGGCTGACAATCTGTCGGACGCGGCCCAGAAAATCGTTAAAGCGGTGAAAGGCTGAGCTTATGGCTGTTCTTGTCGATGAAAATACAAAAGTCATTTGTCAGGGTTTCACGGGAAGCCAAGGCACATTCCACTCTGAACAGGCGATTGCTTACGGCACAAAAATGGTTGGTGGCGTGACCCCTGGTAAAGGCGGTCAGACCCATCTTAACCTGCCCGTTTTTGACAGCGTGCATGAGGCGAAAGCCAAGACCGAAGCAAACGCATCGGTGATCTATGTGCCACCGCCCTTTGCGGCTGACTCCATCCTTGAGGCGATTGATGCTGAGATGGAATTGATCATCTGCATCACCGAAGGCATCCCTGTGCTGGATATGATGAAGGTCAAGCGTGCTTTGGAGAATTCATCCTCCAAGTTGATCGGGCCAAACTGCCCCGGTGTGATTACACCTGACGCCTGCAAAATCGGCATCATGCCGGGTCATATCCATCGCCGTGGGTCGGTTGGTGTGGTGTCGCGCTCTGGCACCTTGACCTATGAGGCGGTGAAGCAAACCACAGATGTAGGTCTGGGTCAGTCCACTTGTGTCGGCATCGGGGGCGACCCCATCAAAGGCACCGAACATTTGGATGTGTTGGAATGGTTCTTGGCTGACGATGAAACCCAGTCGATTATCATGATCGGTGAAATTGGTGGTTCCGCGGAAGAAGAAGCGGCGCAATTCCTCAAAGACGAAGCCAAGCGTGGCCGCAAGAAGCCTGTGGCGGGCTTTATTGCAGGGCGCACGGCCCCTCCAGGCCGCCGTATGGGGCATGCTGGCGCAATTGTTGCCGGCGGCAAAGGTGGCGCAGAAGATAAGATCGAAGCGATGAAATCCGCAGGGATCGTGGTGGCAGACAGCCCCGCAACCCTTGGTGAAGCGGTTCTCAAAGCAATCGGTTAAACACAGTTGCCTCGCGCGCTCAATTTGATCGTGCGGGGCTATTCCATTTCTCAGGTGCGGTCATGACTGAACAAAGCCCGAATGATATCTTCCACGCCTCTAGCTTTATGCAGGGGCATAATGCCGAATATCTCGAACAGCTTTATGCGCGTTATGCGCAAGACCCAAATTCGGTCGAAGAAAGTTGGCGGGCGTTTTTTGCTTCGCTTGGCGATGCACCAGCTGATGCAAAGGCCGAGGCCGCAGGCCCCTCTTGGGCGCGTGGTGACTGGCCGTTGCAGCCTGCCGATGATTTGACCCATGCGCTCACGGGCGAGTGGCCTGCCGCAGCGGTCGAAGTCAAAGGCGCAGAAAAGAAAATCCGCGAAAAGGCGGCAGATGCAGGCATCGAGTTGACCGATGCACAGGTGCAGCGCGCTGTATTGGACAGTATCCGCGCGCTGATGATCATCCGCGCCTATCGTATCCGTGGTCATTTGATTGCCGATATCGACCCACTTGGCATGCGTGACCAGACCCCCCACCCAGAACTTGATCCGCGCAGCTATGGTTTCACCGATGCGGATATGGATCGTCCGATTTTCATCGATAATGTTTTGGGCCTGCAAATGGCTTCAATGCGCCAGATCATGGAGATCGTGAAGCGCACCTATTGCGGCACATTCGCGCTGCAATATATGCACATCTCCAATCCTGAGCAGTCCAGTTGGCTCAAAGAGCGGATTGAGGGTTATGGCAAAGAGATCGCCTTCACCCGAGAAGGCCGTAAGGCCATCTTGAACAAATTGGTTGAGGCCGAAGGTTTCGAGAAATTCCTCCATGTGAAATACATGGGCACAAAGCGTTTCGGCCTTGATGGTGGCGAGGCGTTGATCCCCGCGATGGAGCAAATCATCAAACGCGGTGGCGCGCTTGGCGTGAAAGAAATCGTGATTGGCATGCCCCACCGCGGGCGCCTCAGCGTTTTGGCCAATGTGATGGGCAAACCTTACCGCGCGATTTTCAACGAATTCCAAGGCGGCAGCTTTAAGCCTGAAGATGTCGATGGATCAGGGGATGTGAAATATCACTTGGGCGCGTCTTCGGATCGCACTTTTGATGATAACACCGTCCACCTTTCCTTGACCGCGAACCCAAGCCACCTTGAGGCGGTTAACCCCGTTGTTCTGGGCAAAGTGCGCGCCAAGCAAGATCAGTTGGGCGACACAGAACGCCACCAAGTTTTGGGTATCCTTTTGCATGGTGATGCGGCCTTTGCGGGGCAGGGTGTGGTTGCGGAAGGCTTGGGGCTTTCGGGCCTGCGCGGCCACCGCACAGGTGGCACAATCCATATCGTGGTGAATAACCAAATCGGCTTCACCACCGCGCCCCATTTCAGCCGTTCCTCGCCCTATCCGACAGATATTGCTTTGATGGTTGAGGCGCCGATTTTCCATGTCAACGGGGACGATCCCGAAGCCGTCGTTCATGCTGCAAAAGTTGCTACGGAATTCCGTCAGAAATTCGGCAAAGATGTTGTGATTGATATCTTCTGCTATCGCCGCTTTGGTCACAACGAAGGCGATGAGCCGATGTTCACCAACCCGATGATGTATAACCGCATCAAGAAGCACAAAACGACCTTGCAACTTTATACCGAGCGTTTGGTGCAGGACGGGCTGATCCCCGAAGGTGAAATCGAAGATATGAAGGCGGCCTTCCAAGCCCGTCTGAATGACGAATTTGAGGCAGGTAAGGAATATAAGCCCAACAAAGCGGATTGGCTTGATGGCCGTTGGAGCCATCTCAACCGTGAGGGCGAGGATTACCAACGCGGTGAGACAGCAATCAAGCCCAAGACGATGAAAGAGATCGGCAAGGCCTTGGTGACCGCGCCCCAGAACTTCGTGCTGCACAAGACCGTGGCGCGTCTTTTGGAAACGAAACAAGAGATGTTCGACACGGGCCAAGGGTTTGATTGGGCGACTGCCGAGGCTTTGGTCTTTGGCAGCTTGCTGACCGAAGGATATCCAGTTCGCCTTGCAGGCCAAGACAGCACCCGTGGCACATTCAGCCAGCGCCATTCGGGCCTGATCCATCAGGAGAGCGAGGAACGCTATTATCCTCTCAATAACATTCGTGAGGGCCAAGCGCGCTACGAGGTCATCGACTCGATGCTGTCCGAATATGCGGTGCTGGGCTTTGAATACGGCTATAGCCTTGCGGAACCGAATGCCTTGGTCATGTGGGAAGCGCAATTTGGCGATTTCGCCAATGGCGCGCAAATCATGTTTGACCAATTCATCTCATCGGGCGAAAGCAAATGGTTGCGGATGTCAGGATTGGTGATGCTGCTGCCGCACGGGTTTGAGGGCCAAGGCCCCGAGCATTCCTCCGCGCGTCTTGAGCGGTTCTTGCAAATGTGCGGTCAAGACAACTGGATTGTGGCCAATTGCACCACACCCGCCAATTATTTCCATATCTTGCGCCGCCAGATCCATCGCAGCTTCCGTAAGCCATTGGTTCTGATGACGCCGAAATCCCTTTTGCGGCATAAAAAGGCCGTCTCACGGGCGGAGGAGTTCACAACAGGGTCTTCCTTCCACCGCGTGCTGTGGGATGATGCCCAATATGGCAATTCGGATATCAAGCTGAAATTAGACGATAAAATCCGCCGTGTCGTGATCAGTTCAGGCAAGGTCTATTATGACCTGCTTGAAGAGCGCGATGCGCGTGGTCTGGATGATGTCTATCTCTTGCGTCTTGAGCAGTTCTACCCATTCCCTGCGATGTCGCTGATGAAGGAATTGGAGCGCTTTAAGACCGCAGAGATTGTCTGGTGTCAGGAAGAGCCGAAAAACCAAGGGGCTTGGACATTCGTTGAACCAAATCTTGAATGGGTTCTGACACGGATTGGGGCAACCCATAGCCGCGCCACTTATGCAGGCCGCGCCGCTTCGGCTTCGCCTGCGACTGGCCTAGCCTCACAACATAAAGCACAGCAAACCGCGCTCATCAACGAAGCGCTGACGATCGAAGGGTAATGACAATGGCGACAGAAGTCCGCGTGCCCACTTTGGGCGAATCCGTGACCGAGGCCACCGTGGCAACTTGGTTCAAAAAACCAGGGGATACAGTCGCGCAGGATGAGATGCTGTGCGAATTGGAAACCGATAAAGTGACCGTTGAGGTTCCTGCCCCCGCCGCAGGCACATTGGGCGAGATCGTTGCGGGCGAGGGCGAGACGGTTGGCGTTGATGCCCTGCTCGCTACGATTGCCGCTGCGGGTGCTAGCACCACTGCTGCGGCCCCTGCAGCAAAGTCAGCGGCCGCTGCTTCCTCGGGTGCATCGGTCGATATTATGGTTCCCGCGTTGGGCGAGTCTGTAACCGAAGCCACCATCGCCACATGGTTCAAACAGGTTGGCGATACGGTCGCGCAAGACGAGATGCTGTGTGAATTGGAAACTGACAAAGTGTCGGTCGAGGTTCCCGCCCCCGCTGCAGGTGTTTTGGCGCGCATTGATGCGGCCGAAGGTGCGACTGTAAATGCAGGCGGGCAGCTTGGTGTTATTTCCACCGATGGCGCGGCTGTCGCCGCCCCTGCCGCAGCACCCGCTGCGGCCCCTGCTGCCGCTGCACCAACAGGCAGCGGTCGGGATGTAGAAGATTCCCCATCAGCCAAGAAACTGATGGCGGAAAAAGGCATTGACCCCGCGGCTGTTCAAGGCTCGGGCAAGGATGGACGCATCATGAAAGAAGATGTTTTGAAGGCCGCAATCGCCCCCGCTGCAGCGCCTGCTGCTGCCCCTGCCGCCGCTCCGCGTGCGCCTGTGGCCGCAGAGGATGCTGCTCGCGAAGAACGGGTCAAAATGACCCGTCTGCGCCAGACTATCGCAAAGCGTCTGAAGGATGCGCAAAACACCGCAGCGATCCTGACCACCTATAACGAGGTGGACATGACCGAGGTGATGGCCCTGCGCAACGCCTATAAAGACGAGTTCGAAAAGAAGCACGGCGCGCGTTTGGGCTTTATGTCCTTCTTCACCAAGGCCTGTATCCACGCCTTGAAAGAGGTGCCTGAGGTGAACGCTGAAATCGATGGCACTGACATCGTCTACAAAAACTTCGTGCATATGGGCATCGCGGCAGGCACGCCACAGGGTCTGGTTGTGCCTGTGATCCGTAACGCCGATGAGATGTCCTTTGCCGAAATCGAAAAGGCGATTGCCGAAAAGGGCAAGCGCGCGCGTGATGGCAAGCTGTCGATGGCCGAGATGCAGGGCGGCACGTTCACCATTTCGAATGGTGGGGTTTACGGCTCGCTCATGTCCTCGCCCATTTTGAACCCGCCACAATCGGGTATTTTGGGGATGCATAAAATCCAAGACCGCCCCATGGTCATCAATGGCGAGATCAAAATCCGCCCGATGATGTATCTGGCGCTGTCCTATGACCACCGCATTGTCGATGGCAAAGGTGCGGTGACCTTCCTTGTCCGCGTAAAGGATGCACTAGAAGACCCACGCCGTTTGTTGATGGATCTCTGATCCCCACAAGCGACTGAGAAAACGACCGCGAAACGCCCCCGTTCTGGCTGCATAGGATGGGGGCTTTTTGCTGCCTAATACCCGGCCGCGCGATCCACCAGATGTAAGAATGGCTCACCCACCTCACCACGGCGGATATTCTCGGCAATGGTTTCCGATGCCGTCTCGGCCCGTGTAGCAGAGGCGATATGCGGGGTGACGGTAACGCGCGGATGGCGCCAATAGGGATGTGAGGCAGGCAGGGGTTCGATGGTGAAAACATCCAAAGTGGCCGCTGCGATCTTGCCCGTATCGAGCGCGGCCAAAAGCGCCGCATCCTCGATCAAACTGCCGCGTCCTGGATTGATGATCTTGGCCCCGTGGGGCAGGGCGGCGAGGGTGGTTTGATTGATCAGCCCGCGCGTGGCGGCGGTGTCGGGCAGAAGTGTCACCAATATTTCTGCATGACGCAATGCATCGAAAAGCCCGTCTTCACCATGATAGCAGGCGATGCCTTCGATTGATTTGGGGCTTCGCGACCAGCCCGCGACATCAAAGCCAATCCGCGCAAGACTTTGCGCTGCAGCCGCGCCCAATACCCCAAGACCCAAGATGGTCACCTTGCGATCCCGCGCCAAGGGCGGCACCAAATTGGGGCGCCAGACCCCATCTTGCCCTGCAAGGAAATCGTCAATCATGAGGTGATAACGCAGCACATGACCCGTGACGAATTCGAGCATACCTTGCGTCAGCCCATAATCGACCATGCGGGCAAGCGGCATGGTGATTGTTTCATTGCCGACAATATCCTCAACCCCTGCCCAAAGGCTCAGCACGGCCTTTGCGCGGGTGAAGGGGGTAAAATCCTGTAGGCCTGAATTGGGGGCGTAGATGATATAATCCACCTCAGCTGGGTCAGCCTCAGTGGTTAGGCCCGTGGCATCAACCCCTGTCTTCTGCAACGCCTTGTGCAATGCGGGTTCATATTCCGCCCATTTTTCAGATTTTGCAGCGAAAAGGATGGTGGGGGATGGCATGGCCTGCTCCTGATATATGGGATGCGATTAGAGCTATCAGAGGGCGCAGGGCGGGAAAACCCGCCAATTTCACTTTAGCGTGGACGATGGATATGGGCCGATTGCACCAAACCAAACGCAGCTAAAAGCACCATCATTGCTGAGCCGCCATAAGAGACGAGCGGCAAAGGCACGCCCACCACGGGGGCCAATCCCATGACCATTGCCATATTGATTGCGAAATAGAGGAAAAAGGTTGCTGCAATCCCAATGCTAAGCAGCGAGGCAAAGCGATCTTTGGTGGAAAGGGCCGTCCAAATACACAAGGCCACAATCAGCAAATAGATAAACAGTAGGGAGGATGCACCGATAAAGCCGAATTCCTCAGCCAAGGTCGTGAAGATGAAATCGGTGTGCTTTTCGGGCAAAAAGTTTAAGCGGCTTTGCGTGCCTTCCATAAATCCCCGTCCAGAAAACCCGCCCGATCCAAGCGCGATCTGACTTTGGGTGATGTGGTATCCGGCGCCAAGCGGGTCTTGGGTTGGATCAAGGAAGGTGTCGATGCGGCGGAATTGGTAATCTTTGATCAATTGCCATGATGTGCCGCGTGACGCGAACACAGCAAAGACCGCGCCCACGCCCGCCGCAATCAACCCGCCAAAATAGGCCCAGTGAACGCCTGCGGCAAATACCACCGCGCCACCGCCCAAAAGCAACAGGAGGGCTGTGCCCAGATCGGGCTGCTTGAGGGTCAAGAACACAGGCACCAAGATCAGGAGCAGGGGTGGCAGGATATAGAGCGGATGCGATTTCTTGGTGGTATCGAGGCGCGCATAATAGGCGGCCAAGACCATCACGATGGTGATTTTCGCCAATTCTGAGGGTTGTAAGCGGAACCCACCAAGGTCAATCCATCGTTGTGCGCCCATACCGACCGTGCCGAAAAACTCGACCACGAGCAGCAACACAAGCGAGAACGCATAGCCCAGCCATGACACCATCCGCCAAAAGGCAATTGGGATCAGGGCGATGATGAACATAGCGGTCATGCCGAGCGCGAAACGCTGCACTTGCGGAATGACCCAAGGTCGTGTTGAGCCCCCCGCAACCGAATAAAGCATCATAAACCCGATGCAGGCCACAAGGGTCAGAAGCAACACAAGCGGCCAGTTGAAATACAGCACCTTGCGCCATCCGCTTGGCATCGTATTGATCTGGTAGAGTGAAAAACTCATGCGCGGCTTGTCCCTGTGGTGCCAGATGTTGGGGCATCTGGACTGCCGCGCCGTGGCAATAGGGTCATGGCGGCATGGCGCTCCTGCACTGCCGCGCGCTGGTTTGCGGGATAGGCGTCAAGCGGGGGCAGATCATCAAACATCGCATAAAGCAAAATGTCGCGCGCGAGGGGCGCTGCTGCCGCCGACCCACCGCCGCCATGTTCCACAATCAGGGCAATGGCATAGCGTGGTGCATGGGCGGGGGCATAGCCCACAAAAAGGGCATGATCGCGCCGCTCCCACGGCAGGTCTTCATTGCGGATCACGCCCGCGGCCCGCTCGGCGGCGGTGATATTGCGCACTTGGCTTGTGCCTGTTTTGCCCGCAATCAAATAGTCCTGCAAAACTGTGCGGCTGCCCAAGGCCGTGCCGCGCGCGCCATTTGAGACTTCAAACATCCCATCGCGAATTTTTGCCAGATTGGCAGGATTTACATCCAAAGGCGTAATAGCAGGGTAATCAGGTTCTACCCCGTCCACGCTGCGAATAAGGCGTGGATTAAGGTTTAGGCCAGAAGCAAGGCGCGCGGTCATTACAGCCAGTTGCAACGGTGAGTTAAGAACAAAGCCCTGACCGATTGACGCGTTGAGCGTGTCGCCCATCACCCATGGCTCGCCACGGTTGGATAATTTCCAATCCATCGTGGGTGCAATGCCCGTGGCCACGCCTGAAAGGGGCACATCATGGCGCACGCCGCAGCCGAGCCTTTCGGCCATGGCGGAAATGGCATCAATGCCCACGCGTTGCGCAAGATCGTAATAATAGATATCACAGCTTTGCGCGATGCTTTGCACCATATCCATCCGACCATGGCCACCCCGCTTCCAGCAATGAAAGCGCCGATTGCCCAACTGTAGGGATCCCCCACAAAACACAGTGTCGGACGGATCAATTAACCCTGCCTCTAGCGCGGCCAAGGCCACGACCATTTTATAGGTCGATCCGGGCGGGTAGAGGCCCTGCGTGGCTTTATTGGCCAAGGGGCGGTAGGGGTCGGTGTTCAGCGTTTCCCAGATGGACGAGGGGATGCCGCGCACAAAGAGGTTCGGATCATAGGTGGGCGCTGAGGCCAAGGCGAGAATGTCGCCATTTTGGGTGTCGATTACCACCGCGCCCGCGCTTTCGCCTTCTATCCGCGCTTCGGCATAATTTTGGAGATAGGCATCAACCGTCAGTTGCACATCCGCACCAGGTTGGGCCTCACTGCGGTCAAGCTCGCGCATCACGCGACCTGCTGCGTTCACCTCGACCCGCTTGCTGCCTGCGCGCCCGCGCAAGACATCCTCAAGCCGCGCTTCGACATTGTAGCGCCCGACTTGGAAATCGGGGATTTGCAGCACGGGATCCGTGTCCCCTGTTGTCTCAAGATAATAGTCCGAGACAGGCCCCACATAGCCCACAACGTGAGAGAAATCTGCCCCAAGCGGATAATCCCGCGACAATCCCACATCAGGTGTGATCCCTGGAAGTGCGGGGGCATTGACCGAAACCAGAGAGAACTCCTCCCATGATAGACGATCTGCAATGGTGACAGGCACGAAGGGCGGGCGGGACATCATCTCGTCACGTGCGCGATCTAGTTTCGCGCGGTCGATATTCACAATGCGGCTTAAGCGCAACAGAACCAAATCCACATCCCCCGCATCCTCGCGCACCATCGTGATGCGGTAATTGGGCGAGTTGTCTGCCAGAACTGTGCCATGGCGGTCATAGATCACCCCACGCGCAGGGGGCAACAGACGGAGGTTGATCCGATTTTCTTCGGCCAAAAGCCGAAAATCATCAGCCCGCTCAAGTTGCAAATAGCGCATACGCCCTGCCAGCACGAGGCAGGTGGTGCTCATAAGCCCACCCAAAACCAACGCGCGGCGAGACATTTGCGCGTTATTATCTTGGTTTTTGCGTTTCTGACTGCGGGCCATGGTTAAACATTGTCTGGGTCTGCGGCGGATAGTCTATCCAAACCGAGCAAATATTTCGAGATCACAACCAGCGCGGGGTAGGCTGCGATGGTCACAATCGCGTGCAAGACCACCTCACCAAAGGGGGGCTGATCCGCCAAAAGCAATGTCAAAAGCACCCGCTCGGCCAAAGTAACAGCCACGATCACGGCGGTCACTGTGCCGAACTCGCTGAGAAACGTCATGTTTTCGATTTGCGGCTGGCGTTTGCGCAGACTTTCGGTGGCTAAGACTATCAGCAGCGCACCCACGCCGACAGGCGCATGAGTCAAAAAGTCTGAGATCAGGAAAACGATGGCAATAGCCCCAAGCGGGACAACATTGGGATGCCTGAGCAGCCAAGCAAGGGTTAGCGCCGTGATCAAGTCGGGGCTTGGCAGACTGCCTTCGTCAAACCCCAAGGGCAGGATTTGCCAAAGAAGGATGAACAGGCAGAGCGCCAGATAATAAGCGCGATAAATCCATATGCGGAGGGTCAAAGGGTCGGTCATGTGCCATCCCCCTCCGTGTCTTGTGCTGCGGCGGTTTCTGGCACGGGGGGGCCGATCAATGTGTCGCTGTCATTGAGCGGCACAACATCGGGGTTGCGCATGACCCGGAGGAAATTCAGCCGACCAAAATCAGCAGCAAGCCGTGCGCGCAGGTCGCGTTCTGGGTCAACGACCACTTGGCCAACCAACAGCCCCGCAGGGTATAATCCGTCCGCGCCTGATGTCACGATACGATCCCCTGCGGCGATGTCTTCGGGGGTTTCGATGAAATCAATAAGCGGGGCTGCGCTGTTGTCGCCTGTCAGGAGGGCCTGTTGCCCTGACGGTTGGATCAATACAGGCACGCGGCTGTTGCTATCTGTCAGCAATAAAACGCGCGCTGTGCGCTCCCCAAGGCCCGCGATCCGTCCGACCAAGCCAAGCCCGTCCATGGCGGCCCATCCGTCTTCCACCCCATCGCGCGCGCCCACATTCAGCAGAACTGAGCGGCGGAACGGCGATCCGCTATCAGCCAAAACAATCCCTGAAATCCAAGTCAGCGATGGGTCGGGCTGAACGCGGTTCAAATCCAAGAGGCGGGCATTTTCTTGTTCAAGCTGAATCGCCGCCTCGCGCCATGCGCGCATCTGTTGCAACTCGCGGCGCAGCTGTTCGTTCTGTTCGTAGAGGCGCGCGTAAGATTGGAAATCATCGACCATCCGCGCAAGCCCAGTAACGGGTGCCATGGCCCATTCCATGTTTGGAACGATGCGATCCACCACAGCGGCGCGGATGCGTTCTGCACGCGGGTTGTCAATGCGCCACAGCAAGATGAACCCAAAAAGGATGATGATCAGAATGACCACCAAAAGGCGGCGTGTTGGATTGGCGAGATTTTCCTCGTGTCTATCCCGTGCCATATCCGCATAACCTTGTCATCTCGCCTCAGCCTCTCTGCCCTTAGACAGAAGACTGACCCAATCACGACTCGTAATCAATGGCGTGGCGGAGTTGCTTTTCATATTCAAGCGCCTTGCCGGTGCCAAGTGCCACGCAGTTGAGGCTTTCATCCGCAACGGAAATGGCGAGGCCAGTCTGTTCACGCAGCGCCAGATCTAGTTCGCCCAAGAGTGCACCGCCACCTGTCAGCATAACCCCGCGATCTACGATATCAGCCGCCAAATCTGGTGGTGTCGCTTCAAGCGCGCTCATCACCGCCTCGCAAATCTGTTGCACAGGTTCAGACAGCGCCTCGGCCACATGGGCTTGGTTCAGTTCAATCTCTTTTGGAACCCCGTTCAAAAGGTCACGGCCACGGATTGCCATAACTTGCCCTTTGCCATCACGCGGCATGATTGCCGTGCCGATGGTTGTTTTGATCCGCTCAGCCGTGCTTTCCCCAACAAGCAAGTTATGCTGACGGCGCAGATAGGAGATGATCGCCTCATCCATGCGGTCGCCACCGACCCGAACGGAGCAGGCATAGACCACATCTGCAAGTGACAAGACCGCCACCTCTGTGGTGCCACCGCCAATATCAACAACCATGTTGCCCGTTGGGTCTGTGATGGGCATCCCTGCGCCAATCGCGGCTGCGATGGGTTCTGAGATCAGGCCCGCCTTGCGCGCGCCTGCGCCCAACACGGACTGACGAATTGCACGCTTTTCAACGGGGGTGGCCCCGTGCGGCACGCAAACGATGATCTTTGGCTTAGTGAAAGTTGTGCTTTTATGCACTTTGCGAATGAAATGTTTGATCATCTCTTCCGCAACATCAAAATCTGCAATCACCCCATCCCGCATCGGACGGATCGCCTGAATGGAACCAGGGGTGCGGCCCAGCATCAGCTTGGCATCCTCGCCAAAGGCCAGTGCCTTTTTCACGCCGTCCTTGACTTGATAAGCCACCACGGAGGGTTCGTTAAGAACAACGCCCTTGCCACGCACATAGACCAGCGTGTTTGCGGTGCCCAAATCAATCGCCATATCGGCAGTGAATAGTCGTCCAAGTCCAAAGGCCATAATGTGGCGATCCCAAATAGTCATCCTACGCAGCCGAGGTTGACCCGTTAGCAGCCGATCATCCTCTGAACCGCATATAGGCAAAGGCCCATGGTAAGGTAAAGAACAATAAGGGCGTTTTTACCAAACCGCCGATGGTTGTAGCAAAAATCCGCCCCAAAATGTGGGGCGGATTTTAGGATTGGCCTAGTTTGCGTCCCGATAGGAAACTTCTTTGCGGTCGCCGCCCGCTTTTCCACGCCGCAGGATCAGACGATTGAGCGCGTTGATATAGGCCTTCACGCTTGCCACAACGGTATCGGTATCTGCTGATTGCGCGGTTGCAATGCGTCCATCTTCTTCCATCCGCACGGATACGGTGGCTTGCGCATCGGTGCCTTCGGTCACCGCATGCACTTGGTAAAGTTGCAAACGGGCCGAATGTGGGAAGGCTTGTTTGACGGCATTAAAGGCGGCATCCACAGGGCCATCACCCGTTGCCACGACAGTTTTTTCCTCATCGCCCACACGGATCACCAGATCCGCATTCTGGGGGGCTTCGGTGCCGCAGATGACACGCAGGAATTTCAGTTCCAGATGGTCAGAGGCATCAATGGCACCTGCATCTGTTACCAAGGCGATGATATCATCGTCAAACACTTCTTTCTTGCGGTCTGCCAATGCTTTGAAGCGCACGAATACATCGTTGAGCTGATTATCAGCCAATTCAAAGCCCAAATCCTTGAGCTTCGCGCGCAAGGCCGCGCGACCAGAGTGCTTGCCCAGTGGCAGCGATGTCCCAGAGAGGCCGATATCCTCGGGGCGCATGATCTCGAACGTATCGGCCGATTTCAGCATTCCATCTTGGTGGATGCCCGATTCATGCGCAAAGGCATTTTTACCGACAATCGCCTTGTTGAACTGCACAGCAAACCCTGAAACTGTGCTAACGCGGCGCGAGATGTGCATGATTTTCTTAGCATCCACGCGGGTGTGATAGGGCATGATGTCATTGCGCACGCGCATGGCCATCACCACCTCCTCAAGGGCGGTGTTTCCTGCCCGCTCACCCAAGCCGTTGATGGTGCATTCAATCTGACGCGCCCCGCCTTCCACTGCGGCCAAAGCATTGGCGGTCGCCATGCCGAGGTCATTGTGACAATGGGTGGCGAAGATGACATCCTCCGCGCCAGGCACATCCGCGATAAGGCGCTCAATCAGGCGCGCGCTCTCGCGGGGGGCTGTGTAGCCGACTGTGTCGGGGATGTTGATCGTAGTCGCGCCTGCCTTGATGGCAATTTCTACAACGCGCTTGAGATACTCCCATTCGGTGCGAGTGGCGTCCATCGGGGACCATTGGATATTGTCGCACAGATTGCGCGCATGGCTGACTGTCTCGTGGATGCGCTCGGCCATTTGATCCATCGAGAGGTTCGGGATCGCGCGGTGTTGGGGCGAAGTGCCGATAAAAGTGTGGATGCGCGGGCTTTTGGCGTGGCGAACCGCCTCCCAGCAGCGGTCAATGTCTTTGAAATTCGCACGCGCAAGGCCGCAGATCGTGGCATTTTGGGTTTGCTTGGCAATCTCGGAGACAGCCGCAAAATCACCTTCTGAGGCAATTGGAAAGCCTGCCTCGATGATATCAACACCCATCTCATCAAGCAGGGCTGCGATCTCGAGCTTTTCAGCGTGGCTCATGGTCGCGCCTGGGCTTTGTTCGCCATCGCGCAATGTCGTGTCAAAAATCAAGACGCGGTTTTTATCGTTAGTCATTGGGTTCTCTCCCCAGCCAGTCTTTTGCGGCCCTGTGCATCTGCAAAGCGGCCTTGTCAATCAATGATGATTTGTTTTGGTGAAGCTTTCGGCGCTAAATCCCCCCTGAGCGGTCGCGCCGATTGGCACGCTCAGAGGCGGCTAAGAAGAAGCGCTAGCAATGCGTTTAGGCCGCCTGCTGGGCGGCTGTGCATCGCTGTCATATGTATCGCATTCTCGGTCATGATGCGCAGACTATGCCGCGCAAGATCGGGGATGAAAACCCCCTTTTTCACCCCAATGTCAAACTTGCCCCGCCTGCGCCGCCCCCTACATCACGCCCTATGACAGAGAATAGATTTCAGCGCGTTCTCATTGTGGGCGCATCAGGTGGCATCGGGCGCGCATTGGTTTCCCATTATCGCGAAAGCGGTGCTGAGGTGTCTAGCCTGTCGCGCCGCGAGGACGGCTTTGATCTGACCGTGCCTGCCACAGTCGAGGCTCATTTAGCGGCACAAACTGGCCCATTTGATTTGGTCGTTGTCGCCACAGGGGCGCTTGAGATTGACGGCAAAGGCCCTGAGAAATCTTTAAGCCACGTCAATGCAGACGCGCTTGCGCGGCAATTTGCGATTAACGCCATTGGCCCCGCTTTGATCTTGCGCCATGTGCCGCGCTTGATGGATCGGCAGGGCGCGGGCGTCTGTGCCGTCTTGTCCGCGCGGGTGGGATCGATCGGGGATAACCGCGCGGGCGGGTGGTATGGCTATCGGGCGGCAAAGGCTGCGGTCAATCAGATCGTGCGGACAGGGGCGATTGAATTGGCGCGCAGTCACAAAGGCGCGGCCTTGATTGCCCTACATCCTGGCACAGTGCGCACAAAATTCACCGAAAACTATCTTGGGCGCCATCCCGCCGTTGCGCCCGAGGAGGCCGCTGCGAATATCGCGCGTGTTTTGGCAGGGATCGGCCCCGCGCAAACAGGCCAGTTTTTCGATTGGAAAGGCGAGCCTGTGCCATGGTAAATTTCCCGCCCCGCTTGATCCTGATTTTAGGGGATCAATTAAGCCACGATATAGCCGCGTTGCGCGAAGCAGATAAATCCCGCGACATCGTGGTCATGGCTGAAGTGTGGGATGAAGCGAGCTATGTGCCGCATCATCCCAAAAAAATTGCTTTGATCTTTGCTGCAATGCGCAAATTCGCGCAAGAATTGCGGAATGATGGCTGGATTGTCGCATATACCTGCCTTGACGATGCGCAAAATGTGCAATCCTTGGTGGGTGAAGTCATCCGCCGCGCCGCTGAAACGGGCGCACAAGAGGCGATTGCCACAGCCCCTGCCGAATGGCGCGTGATTGCCGCCTTGGAGGATTGCCCAATCCCCGTTCATCAATTTCCTGATGATCGTTTTTTGTGCCATGCCTCAGATTTCGCCGATTGGGCCGAAGGGCGTAAAGAATTGCGGATGGAGTTTTTTTACCGCGAAATGCGCCGCAAAACAGGGATTTTGATGGCGGGTGATCACCCTGAAGGGGAGAAATGGAACTTCGACCATGAGAATCGCGAGCCGCCAAAGGAGGGGCTGTCCAATCGCATGCCCCCGCAATTTGAACCAGATGAAACCGTCCTTGAGGTTCTTGATCTGGTTGAGTCGCGATTTGGCGCACATTTTGGCCGCTTGCGCCCCTTTTGGTTTGCGACAACCCGCGCCGAGGCTTTGGTCGCGTTAGAGGATTTCATCCAGAACCGCCTCCCCGATTTTGGGCGGTATCAAGATGCAATGGTGCAGGGTGAGGCGTTTCTGAACCATTCGATCTTGTCGATGTATTTGAACATTGGGCTGTTGAATTGGCGCGAGATTTGTGAGGCGGCTGAGGTTGCCTACCGCACAGGAGCGGCACCCCTAAATTCGGTCGAGGGGTTCATTCGCCAGATTATTGGATGGCGTGAATACATTCGCGGCATTTATTTCCTTGAGGGGCCAGATTACACATCGCGCAACGCGCTTGGGCATAGCCGTAGCTTGCCTGCATTTTACTGGTCGGGCGATACGGATATGGCCTGTCTGCGGGATGCCATCCTGCAAACGCGTGACCATGCCTATTTGCACCATATCCAACGCTTGATGGTGACGGGGAATTTTGCGCTTCTTGCGGGGGTTGATCCCAAAGAGGTGCATGAATGGTATCTGGCGGTTTATGCCGATGCCTTTGAATGGGTCGAAGCCCCCAATGTGATTGGGATGAGCCAATTCGCCGATGGCGGCATTGTGGCCTCAAAACCATATGTCTCGGGCGGCAATTATATCCATAAGATGTCAAATCATTGTGGGCGTTGCGCCTATAAGGTGAAAGAAAAAATTGGGACGCAAGCCTGCCCCTTTAATGCGTTGTATTGGCATTTCCTGATCCGAAACGAAGAAAAATTCGCAAAAAATCCGCGTATGGCGCAAATGTATCGCGTTTGGGCGAAGATGGATGCCGATACACGCGCCGCAACCCTTGAGACAGCCGAGGCCAATTTGGCGCGGCTTGATCAATTGTGAGGATCATTTTGGGGCTTCCCAAACCCGTAGGATTTTGCACATAGCGTAATGGTGCCGCCTGCCGATCATTGGGATCGGGCAGGGTGGTGCGATGGGTTTCTGACATGATTGATGTTTACGCTGCCCCCGCGGCATTCACCGAGGCTGAATGTCTGCGTATTTTGGATCAGATCGCGTCTACCCCCACCCGCGATGCGAAACTGGTGGGACAAGCGCAGCACCATAATGTGCGCCGTGCGGATCTGGTTTGGTTGGACGAGGTCGAGGGATGCGAATGGGTGACCGAGCGCGCGATTGATCTGGTGCGCGTGGCCAATCGTGAGATGTTTGATTTCGACATCACCGATTTTTCCGAAAGCCCACAGGTTGCCCGATATGACAGTAGCCGCGAAGGCCATTTCGATTGGCATTCCGATATTGGGGATGGCCGATTGGCCGCGCGGCGCAAATTAACCATTGTCATCCAACTTGATGCAGGGGCGGGATATCAGGGGGGGGATTTGCAGATCATGCCAAGCAACCACACTGTGACTGCCGCGCGCGGGCGTGGGGATGCGGTCATGTTTCCGTCTTTCATGTTGCATCGGGTGACGCCCGTCACCAAAGGCACGCGCCATTCGCTGACCTTGTGGTGTCACGGCCCAGGCTTTCGCTAATGGGATTCGCAACATCTCACCCGCAGCGATATGGACAAATCTGATGGGCTGTGAAACACGGGGCGCTTGAAACACAGGAGGTTTTGAGCATGACAACAGTCACCCGTTTTGCGCCGTCCCCAACTGGCTATTTGCACGTTGGCAACCTGCGCACGGCTTTGTTCAATCACCTGATTGCGCGGCGCACAGGCGGCAAATTTATCTTGCGCCTTGATGATACGGATCCCGAACGCTCAAAGCAGGAATATGCGGATGCGATCCGCGAAGATTTAGAGTGGCTGGGCCTGACTTGGGATCAAGAGGAGCGCCAATCGGCGCGGCTTGATCGATACGAGGCCGCCGCCCAAGACTTGCGCGACAAAGGACGATTTTACGAGGCGTTTGAAACGCCCACAGAACTCGACCTTAAGCGCAAAAAACAACTGAATATGGGGCAGCCGCCCGTCTATGATCGCGCTGCGCTTAAATTGAGCGAGACCGAGCGCGATGCATTGCGCGCCGAGCGTGGTATGGGCGTTTGGCGGTTCTTGTTGGATCAAGAACGGATCGAGTGGACGGATGGCATTTTGGGCGATTTGTCGATTGACGCGGCCAGCCTGTCAGACCCTGTTTTGATCCGTCAAGATGGGCAGTTTTTGTATACATTGGCCTCGGTGGTCGATGACACAGATATGGGCATCACCCATGTCGTGCGCGGGTCGGATCACGTGACCAACACAGCGACACAAATCCAGATTATGGCGGCCCTTGGCTTTGCTTCGCCTAACTTCGCGCATCATTCACTTTTGACAGGCCCGCAGGGTGAGGCGTTATCGAAACGCCTTGGCACTTTGGCCTTGCGCGATTTGCGCGCGGCAGGGGTGCATCCTATGGCGTTGTTGTCGTTGATGGCGCGGCTTGGATCCTCCCAACCTGTTGAGATTGCAAGCAGTCTTGATGACTTGGCTGCTGGATTTGATTTGGCGCATTTCGGCGCGGCCCCCACAAAATTTGATGTTGATGATTTATATCCGCTGACCGCACGCATTCTGGCGGCGCAAGATTTAAGCGTGGTGGCAGATGCGGTGCGGGCTGCGGGGGTGCCAGATGATCTCGCGCCCCTATTCTGGCAGGTGACGCGTGAAAACATCACCACGCTGCATGATCTGGCGGGGTGGTGGCAGCTGTGCCGTGATGGTGCGGCCCCATTGGTTGACGCAGAGGATCAAGCATTCATCACCGAGGCCCTCGCCCTGCTACCTGAGCCACCTTACGGGCCAGAGGCATGGTCGAACTGGACGAACGCGGTGAAAGAGGCCACGGGACGCAAGGGAAAATCCCTTTTCATGCCGCTGCGCAAAGCTGTGACAGGGCGCGAGCGCGGGCCTGAAATGGCCGATCTTTTGCAGTTGTTGCAAAACAAGCCCACGCTGTAAGCGCCTGTTGAAAGCACTGCCTTTTTCATGCCACCCTAATCACCGTTGGGGTGGCAAATAGAAAGGTTCAGGTTCCCGTGAACGCGCAAGCCGCAAAACCGCCAAAATTCCCCGAGATTTGCCAGACGGGTTATGCAGGACTGGTTGTGCGCTTTGGCGATCAATTGAACGAAGCAGGCAATCGCGCAAGCCTTGCCTTCGCTGCTGAGGTGATTGCCGCAGGTCTGGCGGGGGTATTGGAGGTCTCAACCGCCCTGCAATCTGTCCTTTTGCGGTATGACCCCCTGCTTGTATCCCCTGAAGCACTCCGCGCGGATCTCGCGGCGGCTCTTACGCAGCGCGATTGGTATGCTGCATCCCTGCCTCAGGGGCGCACAGTTTGGGAGGTGCCTGCCTGTTTTGGCGGTGCATATGGCCCAGAATTCGAACAGGCTTGTTCGCTCGCAAGCGTCAGTCAGGCTGAGGCGGTTGCAGAGTTGTGTGCAAACCCGCTTCGGGTTCAGGCAATCGGGTTTGCGCCGTCACAGCCCTATTTGGGAGAGTTGCCACCCAATTGGGATTTCCCAAGACAGGCCACCCTAAATCCGCAGGTGCCAAAAGGGGCGTTGGTTGCAGCAATCCGCCAGATTGTTCTATTTTCCGTGCCATCGCCAACGGGCTGGCTGCATATTGGTCAAACGGGTCTTAGCCTGTTTGACCCCGCGCGTGACCACCCCTTCATGTTGCGAGCGGGAGATGAAATTGCACTTCGGCCTGTTTCTGAGGCGGAATTTGAGACGTCATGTGCCGCCGCGCCATATGGCGGTGCTGTGCGGCGGGCGCTGCCATGACGGCAACGTTTCTTGTTCACCAAGCAGGGCCTGCCGTGACTGTGCAGGATTTGGGGTGGCACGGCTATGTCGCCCAAGGTGTGTCGCGCGGCGGGGCGATAGATATGTTGGCGATGGCAGAAGGCGCGGCCTTGTTAGGGCAATCGCCCAACTTTGCAGCGTTAGAGATGGCAGGGTTCGGCGGTGTCTTTAGCGCCACCCGCAACTGCGTCATTGCGCTGACGGGAGCCGAGATGCGCGCGGATTTGGATGGGCGCGCTTTGGCATGGAATGCGACCCATGCTGTGCCTGCGGGCGCGAAACTGAAGATCGGGCCCGTCATGCGCGGTATTTACGGGTATCTGCACATATCAGGCGGATTTGAGCCACCATTGATCTTGCAGGGGCGCGGAACGCATTTGGCCGCAGGCCTGCGCGCGGCAATTCGTGAGGGGGCGGAACTGCCCTTTGGCGCATCCTCCGCAACCCGCGCAGGCCTGTCCCTAGATGTGGCAGAGCGCAGTGCAGGCGGTTTCATTCGCATTTTGCCGACCCTACAAAGTGATATGTTCGGGGCTGATCTGTTAGCGGCGTTTCAAAATACAATTTTCACGCGCGACCCGCGTAGCAATCGGATGGGGGTGCGCTTGGCCGCGCCCGATGCGCCCAATTTCGCACCTGAGGCCGCGCGCAATATCCTTTCCGATATTGTGATGGAGGGGGATATCCAGATCACAGGCGATGGAACACCGTATGTTTTGATGGCCGAAAGCCAGACGACAGGGGGCTATCCACGGATCGCGCAGGTTCTGCCTTGTGATTTGCCGCGCTTGGCGCAACTCTCAAGCGGGGCCGAGGTCATGTTTCAAATGATCAGCCATGGCGAGGCGGTAGAGATTGAGCGCGCCGCACAGGCCGCGCGCGCGCAACTTGGGGCCATGTGTAAGCCAGTTTTGCGTGACCCGCGCGAGGCAGGTGATCTTTTGGCAATGCAATTGATCAGCGGTGTCACCGCTGGGGAGGACGAGGGATGAAGGTCGATCTAAATGCCGATTTGGGCGAAGGTTTTGGCCCTTGGCCCATGGGTGCTGATACGGCGATGATGGATGTGATTTCATCGGCCAATATCGCCTGCGGCTTTCACGCGGGCGATCCCGATCAGATGCTAAAATCCATGTCAGCCGCAGTGGCGCGTGGCGTGGGCCTAGGCGCGCATCCGGGGTTTCCTGATTTGCAAGGGTTTGGACGGCGCCCAATGCTGATGAGCCATGCAGAGGTGGCCAATATTGTGACCTATCAAACAGGCGCTGCCATGGCGATGGCCCGCGCGGCGGGGGGGCGCTTGCGCCATGTCAAATTGCATGGTGCCTTGGCCAACATGGCTGCTGATGATGCGGCACTTGCACGCGCCGCCTATGAAGGGGCGTTGCGTGCGGATCCTGACCTGATCGTTATGGTGATTGCTGGCACAGATCAGGAAGAAGCCGCCCTTGCCATCGGTGCCCCAATCGCGCGCGAGATTTTTGCGGATCGGGCCTATTTGCCAAATGCCCGCCTGCAAGATCGCAAAATTGCAGGCGCGGTGATCCATGATCCAGAGCAGGTCGCGGCACGCATTTTGGCGATGTTGCAGGAGGCCGCGATTATTGCCGAGGATGGAACCCGCATCCCCACACAAATTGATACAATCTGCCTACATGGGGATACGCCGCAGGCGGTTGAGATTGCTCGTAATTTGCGCACGCGCCTTGAGGCGGAGAAAATCCAAATCGGGCAATTTTAATTGCTTCTGCGAAGGTTCTGCCGTTTTTTGCGGCGCAATAGTCGTAAATGGTGCGATTGTTCTTGATGCCCTGCGCTGCATTACTTACGATGGCGCTACATGCAGGGAGACATTGTGCCGCTGGCACAAGGCCGAAGGAGCAACCGCCCCGGTAAACTCTCAGGCAAAAGAACCTGTATGTGCTAAAACTCTGGAGAGTGATGCGGTATTGCGCATCCGCCGAAGGGATAACGATCTCAGGCGAAAGGACAGAGGGGGCATCGACAGCCGATTTTTCGGCGTAACCGATTCCGAGTATATCTCGGGGTGTTGGAGGGTTGATGACCACGGGGCTTTTGGAACTACCACTTAATGGGCTTCACGCAGAGCTAGGCGGAAAATTTGTGCCTTTTGCAGGCTACTCTATGCCTGTCCAATATGCTGCGGGCGTGATGGCCGAACATCTTTGGACGCGCGAAAAGGCGGGACTGTTTGATGTCTCGCATATGGGGCAGGTGCGGCTGCCCTTAGATCAAGCTTCGGCCCTTGAGCGGATCGCGCCCATTGAGGTTGAAGGCCTCGCAGAAGGCCGTCAGCGCTATGGATTTCTCACCAATGAGGCGGGCGGTTTGGTCGATGATTTCATGATCGCGCGCTACGCAGATTGTTTCGTTATCGTGATCAATGCCGCGCGCCGCGCCGAGGATTTGGCACTGTTTGAGAAACATTTAGCGGGTTTTGAGGTCATCAGTGACCGTGCCCTTTTGGCTTTGCAGGGGCCGCTGGCCGAAAGCGCGCTTGCGCGTCTGCTGCCTGATGTGGCGACACTGCGCTTTATGGATGTGCGCAGATTGACATGGCAGGGTTCGGAGCTGTGGCTGAGCCGTTCTGGCTATACGGGCGAGGATGGGTTTGAGATTTCCGTGCCTGTGGCCGTCTGCGATGCCTTCGCCCACGCATTATTGGCGATGGATGAGGTCGCGCCCATTGGTTTGGGGGCGCGTGACAGTCTACGGATGGAGGCGGGCCTGCCCCTATATGGCAACGATCTTTCTGAAACTATTTCCCCTGTTGAGGCAGGCTTGTCTTGGGGCATTTCCAAATCACGCCGCCCCGATGGGGCCAAGGCGGGCGGGTATTTGGGTGTTGGGGTAATTGCCTCTCATCTTGCGGGCGAAGCTGCGCGCAAACGGATCGGTCTTGTGCCAGAGGGACGCGCGCCGATGCGCGGCGGCGTGCCCCTGTTTTTGTCAGAGACAAGCCAAACACAAATCGGCGAGATCACTTCGGGCGGGTTTAGCCCAAGCCTAGGTCACCCTATTGCGATGGCGCTGGTGCAATCTGACACGGATGCAGATGCGCCAATCTGGGGCGAGTTGCGCGGCAAACGACATCCTATGCGGCAGGTTGATCTGCCATTCTTCAAAACATCCTACAAACGATAAGACAGGGAGACATCCAAATGCGTTTCACAGAAGAACATGAATGGTTGTTGGTCGATGGTGATCTGGTTGTGGTCGGCATCACCGAACACGCGGCCACTCAATTGGGTGATGTGGTTTTCGTAGAATTGCCAGAGCTTGAGACTGCAGCCGCGAAGGGTGATGAGGTGGTGGTTATTGAATCTGTCAAAGCGGCCTCTGACATCTTGGCCCCGCTTGATGGTGAGATTGTCGAGGTCAATGACGCCTTGGTTGATAACCCCTCTTTGGTCAATGACGATCCCACCGGTGAGGCGTGGTTCTTTAAGATGAAGGTAGACGATCTCTCTGCGGTCGATGCCTACATGACCGAGGATGAATACAAAGATTTCATTGGCGAATAAGCCCCCCGAGCAGGTGTGAGACATGACAAAGTGGATGCGTGAAACCTATGATCCGACCGATTTTGGCAATCGCCGCCATATCGGGCCTTCCCCTGCCGAAATGGCAGAGATGTTAAAGGTGATCGGTGCACCAGATTTGGATGCGCTGATTGATGAAACATTGCCGAAGGATATTCGTCAGACCAAGCCACTTGTGTGGGCGGCAATGTCTGAGGCGGAATTGCTGGCGCATATGCGCGAGATTGCAGTCAAGAATAAGGTCATGGTTTCGATGATTGGGCAGGGGTATTACAACACCCATACCCCGCCTGCGATCCAACGCAATGTCTTGGAAAACCCTGCTTGGTATACGGCCTATACCCCCTATCAACCCGAGATCAGCCAAGGCCGCCTTGAGGCCCTGCTCAATTTCCAGACGATGGTTGCTGACTTAACAGGGCTTGAGATTGCCAATGCTTCGCTTCTCGATGAGGCCACCGCCTGCGCCGAAGCGATGGTGATGGCCGAGCGCGTTGCAAAATCAAAGGCGCGTGGTTTCTTCATCGACCAAAATTGTCATCCGCAAAATATTGCCGTCATGCAACGCCGCGCAGAACCTTTGGGGATTGAGGTGATTGTGGGCGATCCGAAGGATATGGACGCAAGCACGGTCTTTGGTGCGATTTTCCAATATCCTGGCACATTCGGTGATCTCTATGATCCATCTGCGCAAGTTGCGGCCTTGCATGCGGCAAATGCCGTGGCGATTGTTTGCACGGATTTGCTGGCCCTTACAGTTCTGCGCGAGCCTGGGGCGATTGGCGCCGATATCGCGGTGGGCTCAGCGCAACGCTTTGGTGTGCCGCTGGGATATGGTGGCCCGCACGCAGCATTTCTTTCCTGTCGCGAGGCCTACAAGCGGGCCATCCCGGGTCGGCTTGTTGGCGTATCGGTTGACGCGCAGGGGCGCCGGGCCTATCGCCTCTCCTTGCAGACGCGCGAGCAGCACATTCGCCGCGAGAAAGCCACCTCGAATGTCTGCACCGCGCAGGCGCTTTTGGCCGTCATGGCCTCGCTTTATGCGGTGTTCCACGGCCCACGCGGATTGCGCGCGATTGCGCAGCGGGTGCATTTGCACGCAGCGCGTCTCGCCAACAGTCTTGAGGCGGGCGGCTTTGCGCCGCTGACGCAAATCTATTTTGACACGATCACAGTCAAGGTCGGGGCCAAACAATCGCGGATCATGGCCGCGGCTGTGGCGCGGGGGATCAACCTGCGTGATGTTGGCCAAGATCGGATTGGCATTTCCGTGGATGAGGTGACAACCGAAGCCCATTTGGCCGCGGTCTGTGAGGCGTTTGGCACACCGCTTTTGGATACGGTTGAAGAGCCATCTATCCCTGACGCGCTCTTGCGGGAAACAGAGTATCTCACCCATCCGATTTTCCACATGAACCGCGCGGAATCCGAGATGATGCGGTATATGCGCCGCCTGTCGGATCGTGACTTGGCGCTGGATCGTGCCATGATCCCGCTTGGCTCTTGCACGATGAAGCTGAACGCCGCGGTCGAGATGATGCCAATCACATGGCCCGAATTTGGTGGGCTGCACCCCTTTGCGCCGCAAGATCAGGCCGAGGGCTATGCGCAAATGCTGGCGGCCCTGTCGGATTATCTGTGCGAGATCACAGGCTATGATGCGATGTCGATGCAGCCCAATTCGGGTGCGCAAGGTGAATATGCAGGCCTTTTGACCATTGCCGCCTATCATCAGGCGCGCGGCGATCATCACCGCAAGATCTGTTTGATCCCTGTTTCTGCGCATGGCACCAACCCTGCCTCTGCACAGATGGCGGGAATGGATGTGGTTGTGGTCAAATCTGCGGAAAACGGCGATGTTGATCTGGAAGATTTCCGCGCCAAGGCTGAGGCGGCGGGTGATCGTCTGGCTGCTTGCATGATCACCTATCCGTCCACCCATGGCGTGTTTGAAGGCACGGTGCGCGAAATTTGTGAGATCACCCATGCCCATGGGGGCCAAGTCTATCTGGATGGTGCGAACCTCAACGCCATGGTGGGCCTGTCCAAACCTGGTGAGATCGGGGCAGATGTGAGCCACTTGAACTTGCACAAAACCTTCTGCATTCCACATGGTGGTGGCGGGCCGGGTATGGGGCCGATTGGTGTGAAGGCGCATCTTGCCCCCTATCTGCCGGGACATCCAGAATTGGACAGCGACCAAGGGCCAGTGTCGGGCGCGCCCTATGGTTCGGCTTCGATCTTGCCGATTTCTTATGCCTATATCAAATTGATGGGCGGGGCAGGTCTGACGCAGGCCACCAAAATCGCAATCCTCAATGCCAATTACATCGCCAAGCGCCTATCAGATGCCTATCCGATCCTGTTCACAGGGCAGGGCGGGCATATCGCGCATGAATGCATCCTTGATTGTCGCCCCTTTGCCGAGGCGGGGGTGACGGTCGATGATATCGCCAAGCGTCTGATGGATAACGGGTTCCACGCGCCCACGATGAGTTGGCCTGTGGCAGGCACATTGATGGTTGAACCAACCGAAAGCGAAACCAAGGCGGAGATTGACCGCTTCTGTGATGCAATGCTCGCCATTCGGGCGGAGATTGCCGATGTCGAGGCGGGCAAAATCGCCGCCGAAGACAGCCCCTTGCGCTATGCGCCCCATACGGTCGAAGATTTGGTTGGCCCATGGGATCGCGCCTATAGCCGCGAGGTGGGCTGCTTCCCTGCGGGGGCCTTCCGCGTTGATAAATATTGGCCGCCCGTGAACCGCGTGGACAATGTCTATGGCGACAGGCATCTTGTTTGCACCTGCCCGCCCGTCACAGATTATCTGGACGCGGCGGAATAGGCCCTAACCCCCGAAGCGGCGATACAGCTGATCGAGCGTATAGGTTTTGGCCGCTTCGTGATGTGGGTCTGAGATAACATTAGGGTCTGCGGGCAGACAATTCTCGCCGCAGACCTGACGCATCACGCCCGTCTCGCCATCAATAAACCATAACCGCCCCGCAGGGGTGGCGACCCATCCATTCGTGCCACGGCTCATATCGCCCTCAACATCAATCGTGGAGGGCACCTCATTATCATAGCGGGGATCAAAAGCCGCATGGGTGTGCCAAGAGGATATAATCCGCATCCCCGCAGGCGTATCCATCATCGCGCAACTGTCGCGCCCGCCCCAACTGGATTTCGAACTGGACAAACGCCCCGCTTGATCGCGCAAGACATAGCCACAGACCTCGCGGTTATAGGTGATGGAATGGCGGTTCATGGATTGCATCAGTGCCATGACGAATTGCTGTTCATCCGCGTCTTGCGCATGGGCGGGGAGGCCGAGGCATAGGCCAAGGAACAGACTTGCAAGTGTCAACTTCATCTTGGGCATGGGCGGTGCTCCCTGAACCAGTTGCCTATAAGATAAAGGAATTGGGGTGGTAAACCAGAGCTTAGGTTTCGGAAATCTAGGAACTCATGTCGTGTTTCTTAAGATTGGCGAGTTTGGGGTCTGCGCTCACGGAGTTCAAAATGGATGCAGTCTTCGGGTTCAGCGCCAGAATTCATCCTAGAGAAAGCCGCCCGCGATGGGGCGGCTTTGCTATCTCACCGCGCGAATTTCTTGTATTTCACCCGTTTCGGCTCAAGCGCATCTGGCCCGAGGCGGCGTTTTTTGTCTTCTTCGTAATCGGAGAAGGCGCCTTCGAACCATTCCACATGGGCCTCGCCTTCGAAGGCGAGGATATGGGTGCAGATGCGGTCAAGGAAGAAGCGGTCGTGGCTGATCACCACGGCGCAGCCTGCGAAATCGGTCAGCGCATCTTCGAGCGCGCGCAGGGTTTCCACGTCCAAATCGTTGGTCGGTTCGTCCAACAGAAGAACATTTCCTCCTGATTTCAAAAGTTTAGCCATATGCACGCGGTTGCGTTCGCCCCCTGACAAAAGGCCCACTTTCTTTTGCTGATCCCCGCCTTTGAAGTTGAAGGCCGAGCAATAGGCGCGGCTGTTCATCGTGGCATCACCCAGTTCAATGATCTCGGCCCCGCCCGAAACCTCCTCCCAAACTGTTTTTTCTGGATCCAGTGCATCGCGGGATTGGTCGACATAGGACAGCTTGACCGTATCGCCATATTCAAGCGTGCCCGCGTCAGGCCTTTCTTGGTCCGTCAGCATCCGAAACAACGTGGATTTACCCGCGCCGTTTGGCCCGATCACGCCCACGATCCCGCCAGGAGGCAAGCTAAAGCTGAGATCTTCGATCAACAGCTTGTCGCCATAGGCCTTGGTCAGGTTTTCGATTTCGATCACCTTTTGACCCAAACGTGGGCCATTGGGGATGACGATCTGTGCGCGGCTGATTTTATCGCGCTCTGATTGGCCCGCCAATTCTTCATAGGCGTTGATACGGGCCTTTTGCTTGGCCTGACGCGCTTTTGCGCCCTGTCTGATCCATTCCAATTCGCGCTCAAGGGTTTTCTGGCGCGATTTATCCTCGCGGGCTTCTTGCTCGAGGCGTTTGGCTTTTTGCTCCAGCCAGCTTGAGTAATTGCCTTCGTATGGAATGCCGCGTCCGCGGTCGAGTTCGAGAATCCAGCCCGTGATGTCGTCCAAAAAGTAACGGTCATGGGTGACGATCAAAATCGTGCCTTTGTAGTCGATCAAATGCTGCTGCAGCCAAGCGATGGTTTCCGCGTCCAAATGGTTGGTCGGTTCGTCCAACAGCAGCATATCAGGCGCTTCAAGCAGCAATTTGCACAGCGCCACGCGGCGGCGTTCCCCGCCTGAAAGATGCTCTGGCATTGCCTCATCGGGCGGGCAGCGCAAGGCCTCCATGGCCACATCAATCTGGCTGTCGAGATCCCACAGGTTGTTGCTGTCAATCTCATCTTGTAGCGCGGCCATTTCATCGGCGGTTTCATCCGAATAGTTCATGGCCAATTCGTTAAAGCGATCAAGCTTGGCCTTTTTCTCGGCCACACCCAGCATGACGTTTTCGCGCACTGTGAGGGTTTCATCGAGTTGCGGCTCTTGAGGCAGATAGCCCACCTTTGCGCCTTGCGCGGCCCATGCCTCGCCAGAGAAGTCCTTGTCCCAGCCCGCCATAATCCGCAGCAATGTGGATTTACCTGCGCCGTTGACACCGACCACACCGATTTTCACACCGGGCAAGAAGCTGAGGCGGATATTCTCGAAGCATTTCTTGCCACCAGGATAGGTCTTAGAGACACCGTCCATGTGGTAGACATATTGATAGGAGGCCATGCGTGCGTTGTCCTTTGAGAGTAGGTTTTGTCCTCTTCTAATGGGGATGGCTGCTTTCGGCAATCGCTTCGCCTGCTTTCCTCGCGGCTTTGCTTTGTGATAGAGGCGAAGGTGGACGTCTGATTTGTCGTGGAAGTTTACCCTGTGTTTCGCCACACCTTGCCTTTTGCCCCTGAGGCTGCACGCATTGGCCTCTTTGGTGGTTCGTTTGATCCGCCACATGCGGGGCATTTGCATATCAGTCGTGAGGCGCTCAAGCGGCTGCGGTTGGATCAGGTTTGGTGGTTGGTCAGCCCAGGTAATCCGTTGAAATCTCGCGGGCCTGCGCCCCTTGATGCGCGGATCAACGCCGCGCGGGCCTTGCAAGCGGGCCATCCGAAACTGCGGGTCACGGGTATTGAAGCGCAGCTTGGCACAAGGTTCACCGCGCAGACCTTGCGACAAATGCAGGCGCTTTATCCAAAGCTGCGGTTTGTGTGGATGATGGGGGCTGATAATTTGGCCCAGTTTCACCTGTGGCAGGATTGGCAGGAGATCATCTCAAGCCTACCGATTGCTGTTTTTGCGCGCCCGCAAGCGGGGCTGCCTGCCCGCTTCTCGAAAGCTGCGCGCGCCTACGATGCCGCGCGGGTGGCGCCTGAATTGGCCTATAGCTTGGCCGATTACGAAGCCCCAGCTTGGACTTATCTTACCCTACCTTTGCGCAGTGAAAGTTCATCGCAATTGCGCGCAGCGGGTGTATGGTCTTGAGAAACCCGTTCGGGCTTGGCTTACTGCGCGGCAAGATTGGCAAAGGATAACGAGGTGGGCAGATGATCACGCGGCGCGGGGTTTTGGCGGGTGGTATCTCGGCTGCGGCAAGCGCGGCCTATGGGCAGGCCCCGTTGTCTTCCCTCGTGCCGATGCCGCGTCCGACCGCGCCCACCCCCGCAGGGGCCGCAGGTCTTGATAACCTTATTGCCGCAAGCCCCTATCGAGGCGCGGTGGCGGCTGTTGTGGCCGATGCGCGCACGGGTGAGATATTACAGGGCCATAACGCCAGCGCAAACTTGCCCCCCGCAAGCACGATGAAGGTTTTAACCACGCTTTACGCGTTGGACGCCCTTGGGGCAGGATATCGATTTGCAACGCGGGTTTTGGCCACGGGAAATTTGCGAAACGGGCGGCTTGAAGGGGATCTTTGGCTGTATGGCGAGGGGGATCCCCATTTGGACACCACGGGGCTTGCCACGCTGGTCACGGGCCTGCGCGATATAGGTCTGCGCGAGGTGACAGGCGCGCTGCACCTCGTGGATACATCCCTGCCGTCCATTCCCCTCATCGATGTGACACAGGCCGATTATGCGGGGTATAATCCTGCAATCTCGGGTCTGAACTTGAATTTTAACAGGGTCTATCTGGCATGGGAGCAGGGGACGAATGGCCTACAGGTTGGGCTTGATGCCCGCGCGGATGACTTGCGCCCTGCGGTTTTGGGAATTGGCTTGTCAGTCGCGGATCGCGCGGCCCCTGTTTTGGACTACCGCGCGGAAACGGCAACGGCGCGCGAGGGTTGGTCGGTGGCCAGATCGGCCCTTACGGGTGATGGGGGGCGCTGGTTGCCTGTGCGCAATACGGCCGCCTATGTGGGTGAAGTTTTTGCCTCGCTTGCGCGATCCTCTGGCATCGTGCTGAGCAGGGTGCAGCGCGCAACTGCCGTGCCGTCTGAGGCTGTGGTTCTTTCGGAAATTTCAAGCGCGCCGCTTGATGCGATGCTGCGCTCTATGCTGCGCTATTCGACAAATCTCACGGCTGAGGTCGTAGGATTGCGCGCAACACAGACCCTAACGGGGGCGGCCAATCCAAGTTTGCGCCAATCTGCCGATCACATGGCGGCACGGCTTGAAGGGCGCTATGTGTCGGGGCGGGCTGAGTTACATGATCATTCTGGCTTGCAGGATTTAAGCCAGATGACGCCTGTGCAAATGGTGCAGGCTTTGGTTGCGGCGGGGCCAAGGGGGCGCTTGCGAAACCTGTTGCGGGCGCATCGCGTGAATGACGAGGTGCAAGCCCAAATTGGCACCGCCGAGATTGTGACGAAGACAGGCACGTTGAATTTTGTCTCGACCTTGACCGGCTATATCGAGGGTCCCAATCGGCCCTTGGCCTTTGCCATTTTTAATGCAGATTTGCCCCGCCGTGCGGCGCTTGGCCCTGATGAGCGCGACCGCCCCCCCGGTGGGCGGACATGGATAGGTCGCGCCCGCACATTGCAAAATGATATGCTGGTGTCATGGCTGCGCGGCTTTGGCTGACATTTACCGATCAGGCGGCGTCCAATCTTGCGGCGGAACTTTGCGCCGCTTTAGTCTCAGCGCAAGGCCGATGGCCACACCCGTAGCGATTGCAACGGTTAGATCCGTGAAGATCGTCAAAACCAACGTCAGCACAAAGAGGCCACGATCAGAGACGGGCCCCGCTGTTACATAGCTGCGCCAATGATGCGGTTCGGACATATTCCAAGCCGTCAGCAACAGAAGCCCACCCAAAGCGGGCAGGGCCAAGTAATTTGCTAAAGGCGCTGCAAAAAGAAAGACCAACAAGATGACCCCCGCATGCACCATCCCCGCAACAGGGGTTGTGCCGCCTGCGCGGACATTGGTCGCCGTGCGTGCAATCGCACCCGTTGCGGGAAGCGATCCAAAGGCCGCACATGCCAGATTGGCGACACCTTGCGACATCAATTCTGCATGTGGGCGATGCACATTCTTGGTCATCCGATCTGCGACCATAGCCGATAGAAGCGACTCGATCCCTGCCAGAAAGGCGATGATGAGGGCAGAGGGCAGCAATTCCAATACGCGCTCATAGGTGATCTGCGGCAGGGTCGGCCACGGAAATTCGGTGGGTAATGCGCCAAAGCGACTGCCGATTGTGGCCACATCAGGTAGGGACATAAACGCCAGTCCAGACGCACCCGCGACAGCTAAAATCAAGCCCGGGAAGCGTGGAAAGAACCGCCGCAACAGGACGATGGCCGCCATGGTTGCAAGGCCAATCGCAAAGCTTGGCAGTGCGATTTGATCACGCGCCTGCCAAATAGCCGCCAGTTTGCCCCAGAAATGCGCGGGCGCATCATTTAAGGGAATTCCCAAAAAATCGGGCAGTTGGCTTGTGGCGATAATCACCGCAATGCCAACGGTAAATCCGTTGATCACGGGTTCTGGCACATGCGCGATAAGGCTGCCTGCACGAAACAGTGCAGCGAGCGAAAGGATCACGCCCGCGATCAGCGTGGCCAATACCAAGCCATCCATCCCATGTTGAGAGATGACATCATAGACCACAACGATGAAGGCGCCTGTTGGCCCGCCAATTTGCACATGGCTGCCGCCAAGGGCGGAAATGAGGAACCCGCCCACAATCGCGGTGATCAGCCCATGAATGGGTTCTGCACCCGAGGCGATCGCAATCGCAAGACATAGGGGAATGGCCACCATCGCCACAGTGACGCCTGCAAAAACGTCACGCGTTGCTGCCGCTGCCGTGTAGCCCGGCCACGTGCTTAGGATTTGTGGTTTCATGGTGCCGCCATCGAATCGCGGCGAAAATTGCCGCCTTAAAGTGTAATATGCCGCGCGCGCGCGCCGCGTTCAATCGCTGCCGCCGCAAGACGGTCAATGTCCAATTGATAGCGGATTTCCATCAGCATACGCAGTTCCGTTTGCCCCAATAATCCATCTGCGGCGGCCACATCGCAGCACAGCGCATATGCGGTTTCATGGAGCTTTTCTGGCAAGGCTTGGTTCACAAGACCAAACAGCGCGTCCAAGCCATCTTCCTCTTCGAATAGGTCGAACACAGTTTTTGAGACATTTTGCATCCGATCTGCATCGTAATTGGCAAAGACGGGCAAGTTATTCACCAAGGCCTCGATGGTGACCAGCTCAGCGGTGCCGACTGACTCATCCGAGAGCGAGACTGCCATCATGAGCGCAACAAGCGCGTCTTGCGCAGAAAGGGAGGTTTCAGAGCTCATGCGGGATCCTTTCAGGGTTCTGTTTTGGGTTTAGATTATTGACCCCGCTCGGTTGCCGCAATAGGTGCAGGTCCAATGCGGCCACCCGATGCCGCGCTTGTGATGGATGAAGCCAAATGTCTGATTTTCGTGATGCCGCCCTCAGTTCCAAAGCTTGGCCTTTTGAGGAAGCGCGCGCGATTTTGAAACGGTATGAAAAAGCCCCGCCTGAAAAGGGCTATGTGCTGTTTGAAACGGGCTACGGCCCCAGTGGCTTGCCGCATATCGGCACATTTGGCGAGGTGCTGCGCACCACAATGATCCGCCGCGCCTTTGAAGCGATCAGCGATATTCCAACGCGACTCATTTGTTTCTCGGACGATCTTGATGGGATGCGTAAGGTTCCGGGCAATGTGCCTAACCAAGATATGCTGCGTGAGCATCTGCAAAAGCCGCTGACATCCGTGCCTGATCCGTTCGAAGAATTTGACAGTTTTGGCGATCATAACAACGCCATGCTGCGGCGGTTTCTCGATACATTTGGTTTTGAGTATGAGTTTTATTCGGCGACCGAATTCTATCGGTCAGGCCAGTTTGATACCGTTCTAAAGCGTGCTGCGGAGCGCTATGACGATATCATGAAGGTGATGTTGAAATCGCTGCGCGAAGAACGCCAACAGACTTACTCTATCTTCTTGCCGATCCACCCTGAAACGGGCCGCGTGCTGTATGTGCCGATGAAAGAGGTGAATGCGCAGAACCATACGATCACCTTCGATGATGAGGATGGGCGTGAATGGACGCTGCCCGTGACGGGCGGCAATTGCAAATTGCAGTGGAAGCCTGATTTTGGCGCGCGCTGGGCGGCGTTGGGCGTTGATTTCGAAATGTATGGCAAAGACCATTCCACAAACACGCCGATTTATGACGCGATTTGTGAAATCTTAGGCACGCCTGCGCCGCATCATTTCACCTATGAATTGTTCTTGGATGAGACGGGGCAGAAAATCTCGAAATCGTCTGGCAACGGGATTTCGATTGATGAATGGCTCAGCTACGCTTCGACCGAGTCCCTGAGCTATTTTATGTTTGGGAAACCCAAAACCGCCAAGCGGCTTTATTTTGATGTGATCCCCAAGGCCGTGGATGAATATCACCAACAATTGCGGGCTTATCCTGATCAGGACTGGGCGCAGAAACTAGCAAACCCTGTGCATCACATTCATAACGGCACTGTGCCTGCCTCCGATATGGTGGTCAGTTTTGCGATGCTACTCAATCTTGCCTCTGTGGCTGGGGCGGAAGACAAGGAAACCCTATGGGGGTTCATCCGCCGTTATGCGCCTGATGCCTCGCCTGAAACCAATCCTGATATGGATCAAGCGGCAGGCTTTGCGGTGCGATATTACAATGATTTTGTGAAGCCAGAAAAAACCTTCCGACTGCCCAATGATACGGAGCGCGCAGCCCTTGAGGATCTTGTTGCGCGGCTCAAGGTCTATGATGGGCCGATTGAAGATGAGGCGCTGCAAACGCTTGTCTTTGCGGTTGGCAAAGATCACGGGTTCGAGCCGCTGCGCGATTGGTTCCGCGCACTGTATGAGGTGTTGATGGGCGCAAGCCAAGGCCCGCGCTTTGGCGGGTTCATCGCGCTTTATGGTGTGAACGAGACAATCGCGCTGATCGAGGCAGGATTGCGCGGCGATTTGGCGGCATGAGGCGCAATTGACCTTTACCTTTTGACCCCTACCTCTTTCCAACAGGGGTAGAGGTCAAAGGTCATCAGGCGTGATCCGTCATTATGTCATCACTTTGATTTTGGTTCTGGGGGTGGGCTTGGGCGTTGCGCCGCGCGCGGCGTTGGCGCAGTCTGCACCTGAGGTTGATAATCGCGTTGAAGCGACCATTGCCGCCCAGCTTGAAGCCTTTCGCGCCCAAGACATCCCCCGCGCATGGAGCTATGCAAGCCCCCTTATTCAAAATCTATTCGGCGATCAGGATCAATTTGCCCGCATGGTCGAGCAAGGTTATCCCATGGTGTGGCATCCGCTGACCTATCGGTTTGGTGCGGCGCGTATGACCCAAACTGGCGTTTTTCAGCAGGTCGAAGTGATTGATCGCGATGGGCAAAGCCATCTTTTGATTTACGAAATGATCGAGATTGCGGGTGATTGGCGGATCAATGGTGTCCATTACATGCCGCAGCCGCCCGCCTCGGTCTAAGGATTAAGACGTTTTTAACACGTTTGACGTAGAACCTCACCGTATCGCGTCTATCAAACCAATATTTTACATTCTGCGAGGTTCCGTTCAGGGCTTTGCGGGATATGCGCTTTGTAGGGTCTTGGCGGAACTCCACAAAAAATGGGGGTTCCATGAACCAAGTGATCACCGAAGGCCTGCAACTTATGCCGCCCGCTTTTGCCGAAGGTCTGGCGCAATGGTCGCGCGAAGATGGGCGCCCGAACCAAGACACCTATGCCACCGCCGCCAATGCGGCCCTTGTGGCGGCTGATGCAGATTTCGGCACCTGTCTGGAAATCGTAAAAATTGAAAGCACCACGCGCCTACGGTTCACAGGGGAAACACCCATTCGGGCGGGCCTCTATTTGCAAATTCGCGCGCGGATCAAACTGATCTCTGGAACGGCTGCCGTGGCGCGTATTGGCGCTTGGGCGGGCAGTGCGGCCAATACCAATATCGCGGGGGTCGCCCAATTTGGCCCCAGCCGTGCCGTGGACACATTCGGCGAAGTTGTCGAGCTATCTGCCATTGTGGGTGTGGGCGCGCGCACAGGCGTGGATATGGTTTGGGGCGGTTCTGCCGTGTTTGGCTATTTTGGGATTGATATCATCGGTGATAACGGCGGTGTGTTTCGGATCGAGGATATCGAGATCACGGATGCGACCGATATTTATTATCGCGAGTTGATGGATTGGGTTGATGTCACCGATTTTGGCGCCATCGGTGATGGGATCACGGATAGCCGCGCCGCCTTTGCTGCGGCTGATCAAGCCGCACAGGGGCGCGAGATCCTCGTGCCTGCGGGGGTTTATTTTATCGGCTCAACACTTGGGCTTGATGCGCGGGTGCGCTTCGAGGGGCGGGTTGTGATGCCTGAGGCTGCGCGCTTGGCGTTGAACCAGAATTTTGATCTTAATGGCTATGCGGATGCCTTTGGCGATGCGGAGCTGGGCTTGCGCAAGGGGATACAGACCTTGCTCAACCAATCGGATTTCGAAGGGTTTGATCTCAATGCCCGCCGCGTGATCCTGACCGAGCCTTTGGATGTTCAAGCCGCCGTTGGCAACCGCACCACCTATGCCAACCGCCGCGTTCTACGGAACGGGCAATTGACCCCTGACAATTCCCCTGCATGGGATGATGATTTTGTGGTGGCCACGGCGCAATGGTCGGTGAATGACCCGCGTAAGCTGACCAATATTGCCAATGTCGCGCAAATCCCCGTTGGATCATTGGTCACGGGCGCGGTCGGGGTCGGGCGCGAGGTTTGTGTGCGCGCGCGCGATATCGCGGCGGGAACGATCACGCTTTCGCTGCCTTTGGGCGTGCCGCCCCAAACCCAAAGCTACGGGTTTCGGCGCTTCAAATATCTGTTGGATTTTTCTGGATTTCGAAACTTGCAACGCTTTGTCATCACCGACATCGAGTTTCTCTGTGCTGATCGTGCAAGTGCCATCATGCTGCCGTTTGATGGTTTGGTGGTGCAGGTTCAGGATTGTTTTTTCACAGGTCCGAAAGATCGCGGCATCACATCGCCAGGTGAGGCCTGTCAGGGGTTGCAGGTAGAACGCTGCCAATTCCTGTCCAAGGAACAGGCTGAGCGAGTTGAGGATCGGGTGAGTATCGCGATTAACATCAATTCAAATGACGCAAAAATTCGTGACAATCGCGTTGTGAAATTTCGCCATTTCATGCTCGCTGCAGGGACGGGCTATCTGATTTCTGGAAATCACTTTTTCCAAGGCGATGATGTGTCAAATGGGGTGCGCAGCGCGGGCTTGATCTTTACGGGCATCAATATTCGGTCGACTGTGAACGGCAATTATATCGATAATTGCTCCATTGAGTGGATCAATGAACATGACCCCGCACCAGAACTGTCGAGCGAGTTGTCTTTTGGGGCACTCACGATCAACGACAATATTTTCATGTCGATCCGCTCTGCCCCTTGGTTCAGCTTCCTTGTGATCCGTCCGCAAGGCCCGGGCCATTACATCAACGCCCTCTCAATCTGTGACAACTCGTTTAAGCATATCCAAGGCGCGCCGCTTGAGCGTGTTGATGCCGTGGATAGCAGTGTCGCGCCGTTGGATGGCAGCCGCACCAAGAATTTCTTGATGCAAGGCAATACTTTTCACGGGATTGTGCGGGATACCCAAAACCCCGTGACGCTTGCCGTCACGGAAAACAGCCCGCAGCAGGTTTGGGAGGTGGACTTGCGCGATTGGCTGCCCTTTGAGGGTCAGGAGCGGGTTGCGGCCTCTGCCCTGCCTGAGGGGCCGTTGCGCAACAGCGCCAATGTTGTCCAATACGTCACTCCCTATGCCACCACGCGGCATGGGGTTGGGCGCGGCTCAATTCGCTTCAACTGGCCGCAGCCTGTCCGTGGCACTGTGCAATTGACCGCGCGCTGTGACACGCCCTAAGGCCGCAGATCATCGGGGGTAAGGTGAAAGGCCTGACCAAAGCCGCCATTTAAAAACGCGGCTTTGACGGTGAATTCCACCATACGGAAATCGCCAAAATCAAAATAGAGCTTTGCTTTGGGATAGGCGGCCAGATAGGCCGCCTTTTTTTCGGCCTTGTCACAGGGCAGGGCATAGGTTTCTAAACTCAGGCGGGGATGGGTTAAAGGATCGCCGCGATCAGGCACAGAGCCGATCAACAGCCCACAGTTTGGCCGCTCTGCCAAGGCGCGACTATGCGCGGAGAGATCTGAAACAAGACTAAGAATTTGTGCCGTCTCAGGCAGCCAGACATAGGCGACACGGCTGAGGGTGGGCGCGCCTGTCTGCGGGTCAGTGACCCCAAGCGCCGCATAGTTATGGTCTGCCAATATCCCACGGGCCAATGCGCGCGCCGCATCATCGGTCGGGCGTATGGGGTTTGTCGCTTTTTCCATTGGCCCGCGCCTTTCGCTTGCAAGTTTTGCCCCTGCGCGCCACGGTCTGCGCAGCAAAGGGAAAAGAAGGGAGACCCGCATCATGGCATTGATCCGCCCACTTGAGGAAGAGGAAATGCAGCGCGATCTGGCAGATCACGTTCAGTTTTTCAAAGGGCCGTTGGGGGTGATCCCAAATTCTGTGCGCACCATGGCACATCGTGCGCCAATCGCGCGGGCCTTTACCGATTTGAACGTGGCGGTCATGACGGATTACGGCGCGGTCACGCCTGAATTCAAACGCCTGCTTGGGTATGTGTCCAGTCAGGCATCAGGCTGCCTGTATTGTCAGGCCCATATGATCTTGGCCTCCGAGCGGTTCGGCGCGTCAGAAGATCGGTTGAACGATGTGTTCACCTTTGAAGATAGCCCCCATTTCACCGAGGCCGAGAAAGCCGCCTTGGCCTTTGCGCAGGCGGCAACCCTTGTGCCAAATGCGGTGACACCAGAAATCGGCGCACGCCTTAAGGCGCATTGGGGTGAGGCCGCCGTGGTCGAGATCATGGCCGTTGTCGCGCTGTTTGGATATCTTAATCGTTGGAATGACAGTATGGGATCCGCCCTAGAAGATCTTCCAATCAGCAAAGGTGAGGCGCGTTTGAAAGACGCCACAGGGTGGAGTGTCGGCAAGCATGTCTGAGCGTCCCCAAGCCCCGCATCAGATGAAGATCGTGTTGTTCCAACCCGAGATACCCGGGAACACAGGCACGATTGGGCGCACTTGCGTGGGCTTGGATATGGAATTGATTTTGATCCGACCCTATGGGTTTGAGCTATCGGAGAAATCAGTGCGCCGCGCGGGGCTGGATTATTGGAAATATGTGCACCTGACAGAATATGATGATTGGGAAGCGTTTATCGCAGCGCGCAGGCCGCGCGCGGATCAGTTGTTTCTCTTTGAAAATGATCGGGCGCAATCGGCCTATGAGGTCGAATTTCCCCAAGATGCCTATTTGGTTTTTGGCCGTGAGACGACAGGGCTGTCTCCTGAGATTATCGCAGCCCATGAGGATCAGCTTGTCTCCTTGCCGATGTATTCCCCGCATATTCGCTCTTTGAATCTGGCGAATATCGCTTGCGCGGCGGCCTACCAAGCCTTGCGCAGTCACGCCTTAGCGTAAAGCGGTCAGCAGGGTTTGCGAGGGTTGGCCTGTGATGGGCCATCCTCTTTCAGCCTCAAAGGCGCGAATGGCGGCTTCGGTTTGGCGGCCAAATACGCCATCAATTGTGCCAATCTCATAGCCACGCGCCTTGAGGCGCTCTTGGATGGCGCGGCGATCTTCAATCAGCAGACCATATTGATCTGGTGGGAATGGCGTGGATATAGGCCCCGCCCCAGTCAGCCGCCCCGCAAGGTAGATGACACCAAGCGCGTAATTATCCGATGCATTATATCGCAAGAGCGCGCTGAAATTGGGCGAAACGAGGAACCCAGGCCCGTTTGGCCCTGCAGGCAGCAGCAGGGCGGCATTGCCCAAATCGCGGGTGGGCGTCACCACAGGCACCACGCCGCGCGTAATCCAAGTGGCAAGCGTGCTTGGCGCGCCGCGCCCAGAAGGCCCCGAATATCCTTGGGGCAGGCGCACCTCGCAACCCACGCCAAATTGGCTTTGCCATGCGCCCCCTTCGCGCAGATAAGCGGCCGTTGAGGCCAAGGCATCTGTGGGATCAATGCCCCAAATATCTTTCTTGCCATCACCATTGAAATCCACCGCATGGGCCGCAAAGGTGGTGGGAATGAATTGGGTATGCCCCATGGCCCCTGCCCATGATCCTTTGAGGTTTTCGGCGGTTGTATGGCCTTGCTGTAAAATCCGCAGAGCAGCAAAAAGCTGCGCCTCGAAAAAGGCCGCGCGCCGTCCGTCATAGGCAAGGGTCGATGTGGCTGAGATCACGGGAATATCCCCGCGCTTTGCGCCAAACTCGCTTTCAACGCCCCAAATCGCCGCCAACACTTCGCGTGGGACGCCATATTGGTCTTCGATGCGGCGCAAGAGGCGCGATTGATTGGTAAAGGCTGCGCGGCCCGAAGTCACCTTGGCCTCAGAGGCGACAAGGTTCAAATAATCCTCGAAACTGCGAGAGAATTCTGCCTGATTGCGGTCGCGGGTCACGACACCTGGCAAATAGCCTGTGCCACGGAAAGCTTGCGAAATGGTCACGGGATGGATGCCCCGCGCCTCGGCGCGGGATTTGAAATTGGCCACCCATTGGGCATAGGCCGCATTTGGGGTTGGTTGCAGATCAGGCGGGGTTGGGCGCAAGAAGTTTTGACCTGCTTGGGTCAAGCTATCCAACGGGTTTGGCACGCACCCGCCAAGCAGGGATGCGCCCGTGGTTAGCATCATCATGCGTCTGGTGAGGGTCATGCTCGCGGCCTCTTGTTCTTATGCGCGTCCTTCTACCAAATTCTTCGCGCAAGGGCGACAAGAATGCGGGATGATGATCCACAAAAATTGGCAGATGTGCCGTTTCAGAGGCCTTTGTCTGCGCGGTTGAAAAGGCGAGCTTGGGCCGTGAGGGCGCGTAGGGTGCCGCCCTATCTGCGGCGTTTGACCCCACCCCGTTGCCCAGGCCGCCCTGCGGTGCTGCGCCCTTTTGCAGCGCTTGCCGCCTCGACCGCTTCATCCACGGCAGATTGGCGGGCTAGCGGGTCATCCGCCACAGCCAGTTCTACCGCCTCTAGGCGCTTGACCTCATCGCGCAAGCGCGCGGCCTCTTCGAATTCCAAATTCTCTGCTGCTTTGCGCATCTGCGCGCGCAGCCCATCGAGATGGGCAGCCAGATTTGCACCGACCATCGGTTTGTCGACCTTTGCGGTGACGCGGCTCATATCCACATCGCCTTGATACAGCCCCGCCAAGATATCCTCGACATTCTTCTTCACTGTCGCGGGGGTGATCCCGTGTTCCTCATTATGAGCGATCTGCTTGGCGCGGCGGCGATCCGTTTCCGCAATGGCGCGTTCCATGCTGCCTGTGATGCGGTCAGCATACATGATGACACGGCCATCCGCATTGCGCGCGGCCCGTCCGATGGTTTGAATGAGCGAGGTTTCAGAACGCAAAAAGCCCTCTTTGTCGGCGTCCAAAATTGCGACAAGCCCACATTCGGGAATGTCCAATCCTTCGCGCAACAGGTTGATCCCGATCAGAACGTCAAAGGCGCCAAGGCGCAAATCGCGCAAAATCTCGATCCGTTCGATTGTGTCGATATCGCTATGCATATAGCGCACGCGCACGCCTTGTTCGTGGAGGTATTCGGTCAAATCTTCTGCCATGCGCTTGGTCAATGTGGTGACAAGCACACGCATGCCCTTGGCCGCGACTTGGCGGATTTCATCCAGCAGATCATCCACTTGCGTCTCAATTGGCCGGATCTCAATTTGCGGGTCTAACAGGCCCGTTGGACGGATCACTTGTTCGGTAAAGACGCCGCCTGCCTGTTCCAATTCCCAAGCAGCAGGGGTGGCCGAAACAAAGATAGATTGTGGCCGCATCGCGTCCCATTCTTCGAATTTCAGCGGTCGGTTATCCATGCAAGAGGGCAGGCGGAACCCGTGTTCGGCCAAAGTAAATTTGCGCCGATAGTCCCCGCGATACATGCCCCCGATCTGCGGAACAGTAACATGCGATTCATCGGCAAAGACGATAGCGTTATCTGGAATATATTCAAACAAGGTGGGGGGCGGCTCGCCCGGGGCGCGGCCTGTCAAATAGCGCGAATAGTTCTCAATCCCGTTGCAGACGCCCGTGGCTTCAAGCATTTCGATGTCGAAATTTGTGCGCTGTTCAAGGCGCTGTGCCTCAAGCAGTTTCCCGTCAGCCACAAGATGATCCAAACGCTGGCGCAATTCTTCTTTGATGGCCTTCACCGCCTGCTGCATGGTTGGGCGTGGGGTGACGTAATGCGAATTGGCGTAGATGCGGATTTTGTCGAATTTATCGGTGCTTTGACCCGTCAGCGGATCAAATTCGGTGATGCCTTCGAGTTCCTCGCCAAAAAACGAGAGACGCCATGCCCGATCTTCGAGGTGCGCGGGCCAAATCTCCAGACTGTCGCCGCGCACGCGGAAGGAGCCGCGCTGAAACGCCTGATCATTGCGCCGATATTGCTGCGCAACCAAATCGGCCATGACCTGCCGTTGATCATAGTCTTGTCCTGCGAATAGATCGACTGCCATAGCCGTATAGGTTTCGACCGAGCCAATGCCGTAAATACAGGACACCGATGCCACGATGATCACATCGTCTCGTTCCAACAGCGCGCGGGTGGCGGAATGGCGCATTCGGTCAATCTGTTCGTTGATCTGGCTTTCTTTCTCAATGAACGTGTCCGTGCGCGGGACATAGGCCTCGGGTTGGTAGTAATCGTAATAGCTGACGAAATACTCGACTGCGTTATCGGGGAAAAAGTTTTTGAACTCCCCATAAAGCTGAGCTGCCAAGGTCTTGTTATGGGCAAGTATTATTGCGGGGCGCTGTGTTTCTTCAATCACCTTGGCCATGGTGAAGGTCTTGCCTGTGCCAGTTGCCCCCAACAAAACTTGGTTGTGATCCCCATCTGTTACGGCGGCTGCAAGCTCGGCAATCGCGCGAGGTTGGTCGCCCGCAGGGGTAAATTCGGTCTGCATGACAAAACGTTTGCCGCCTTCTAGCTTTTCGCGTGCCAAACGATCGCTATTGGCGCGGCCTTCGCGCGGGGAGGCAGCGCGTGGCAAATCGGGCATAGAGCTTGGCGAATTGTTATGCATTTTGGCCCTTCCACAGGTCACACGCATGGTCTGTGCGCAGGGTCTATCCTATCGCGCTGCGCGCCAAGGACAAGCGATAGAGGGCTCACTCATAGGGGCGCTGTGAGGTTTCCAAAAAGTTAATCAACTCAGAACAATTTGTCGCAAATTTATACAACTTTAAGGAGAAATTTTGATTGCATCCGAGAGAAAATTTCCGTGGCTTTTTCTTGCAAGCAGCAAATTGATTGTCGGTAGGGATCGCACCACCCACCACCCACCACTCGCTCCCTAGATCTCGGCCGGCAATTCAATTTTGGGGTATTTCCTGCTGCCTGCGCTCATCTTCATCTTGCAACTTCCGCGCTTTTTGCCGATATGTGAGGCAGTTTTGATGGTTGAGCGATACCCCGAACGCTCAGAACCAATAGAATGACGGAGCAAGCTATGGTCGCGCGCATTTACAAACCCGCCAGAACCGCAATGTCCTCGGGCACTGCAAAAACCAAGGATTGGGTTCTAGAATTTGCTCCTGAAAGCGCGCGCGAGATTGATCCACTGATGGGGTGGACATCAAGCGGCGATACGAAAGCGCAAGTGCGCCTTTATTTCGACAGCCAAGAAGCGGCCGAGGATTACGCCCGCGCCCATGGGATCGAAGCAGTGGTGTTGCGCCCCAAATCGCGCAAGCCAAATGTGCGCGCAGGCGGCTATGGCGAGAATTTCGCCACCAACCGCCGCACGGTTTGGACGCATTAACCCAACATCCCCCTTTGCCCGTTTACGCAGGCCCCAAGATTGGGTAATCAGCCCGCATGCGGTCCCTTAGCTCAACTGGATAGAGCAGCTGACTTCTAATCAGCAGGTTCGGGGTTCGAGTCCTCGAGGGATCGCCATTAAATCAATGACTTAGGTGATTTTAGTCAGTCTTGAGACACATGTGGGGTGCCATATGGGTGCCAAAAATGCTCTGGGGTTACTTACCCCGATTAAATTCTAGCAACAAAGAATCGTGCACCGGGGGACCCCCGATATCAGACCGTGCGCCTCGGACCTCGGGCCTTGGTCATGGATTTGCGGGCAGTCGCTCTTTCACAAGTTGCACCCAAAGTTCAACACCAATGGGTATAAGTGCGTCGTTGAAGTCATAAGTGTCGGAATGCAGTGGCCGCCCGTGCGGACCGTCGAGGCCGTTTCCAAGAAGAAGAAGACAGCCGGGCACTTCTTGGCAAAAATGCGCAAAATCCTCCGAAAAGCTCATGGGATCTCGATCGCCAATGGTATCGCAACCAGCTTTTTTGCCAGCACGAATAACGGCTTGGGTCGGAGTTGTTGAATTTATTGTCTCAATGAACTCGGTCCGAAAATCGACTGACACGTTAACCCCATGAGCAGAAGCGATACCACCTGAGATCTGCCGCATGTAGGTTTCGATGGCTGTGCGGTCTTCGGTGCAGCGCGCTCGGACATCACCTTTCAAGATGGCTTTACCAGGTAAAACATTACGCTTGCCGTCTGTGATAAATTCAGTGACTGAGACGACTGCTCCAGCCCCTGGTGCAATTTTGCGAGACACGATGGTTTGCAGCGCTTGCACAATTTCTGAGCCAATGGTGATGGTGTCGCGGCCAACCTGTGGCATAGATGCATGTCCGCCTTGTCCACTAATATGGATTTCGAACAGGCTTTCGGAGGAACAAATCAATCCAACGCGAGTTGAAACCTGACCCAAGGGCGCCCCAGGAAGATTGTGGATCGCGTATACTTCTTCAATTGGAAAACGTTGTAGAACGCCTTCATCTAACATCGCTCGAGCACCAAGGCCATTTTCTTCATTAGGTTGAAATAAAAAGATTACAGTCCCGTCAAAATTTGGATCAGAAGAGAGCCGATGCGCCGCTCCGAGGAGCATGGTTGTGTGACCGTCATGACCACAGGCATGCATTACGCCTGGATTCTCCGAGACGTATCCATGAGTGCTTTTTTCCAAAATTGGCAATGCATCCATGTCTGCACGAAGGCCTATAGCGTGTTTAGCAGAACCTGATCGTAGAACGCCAACGACGCCAGTGCCTTCGTACACCTCAAGACCAAAATCATGCAAAAGGCCCGCTATCGTTGCTTTGGTCTTGGTTTCTTGGAAGCCCAATTCAGGTGATTTGTGTAAGTTTTGACGTAGTTGTGCCAGGTTCAGTTCTAGATGTTCCACGCGCAGTTTCCTTTCAGCACAAGAAATCGCTGAAGTAACGGAAAGTTACTCATGCGTTTATTGGATGTTGTTTGCTAGATTATGGGCTAAAGCTCACCACCAGAACAATCATGCTGGATACCATTTCCCGCCAGCAACAGTTCCTACTGGTGTTAACAAGCTATCGTGCCTCACAATTTCACCTGTCACATCTGCCAAATCGACGGTGCCTGGAGTTAGTCGTATTACGCTAGCCTCAGGCTGAGCAGTTTTACCCAAATGGCCAAGATCTGGCCGGCTAAGAACTGTAGCAGGAGCAATGCTTGCAGCCGCAATGACATCTTCTACTGACCAGCCAAGTGCTAGGAATTTGGTCATAACGTTGAGATTGTCATGTGCCGGACCGTTAATGCAAAATGCATGAATGTCTGATGAAATTACATCAGGCCTAAACCCAGCAGCATCCATTTTTCTCGCGGTATCCCATGAAAATGACCCCATACCATGCGCGATATCAAAAATTACACCACGCTCCCGAGCTGCCAAAACAGCATCTCTCACGCGGCCGTCACCATGACAGGGTGCATTGGGGAAGGGTCGGAAACAATGAGTTAGGACATCCCCTTTGCGTAGACGCGCTACAACGTCTGAATAAGATGGAGGCGGTTCATCGATGTGCACCATTAACGGCAAGCCTGTTCGATCAGCCACATCCTGCGCCACGTCCAGAGGAGCAATGCCGGATGGACCAGAAGCGTGAGCCCCTATTCGCACTTTGATTCCAACGATAACGCCTGGGTGAGCAGAGGCTACCGCAGCGGCTTCACGTGCAGCCATCAGGCGCATATCGTGACTCTCACCCACCATAATCCTACCGCCAAAGCCGTAGATCCCTGCGAACGACACATGGAGATAGGCTAGGATACGAACCCTGGATTGCTCAATCACATGCTCCCTAAAGCCCGTAAAATTTCCTGGGCCAGCACTGCCTGCATCTACGAGTGTTGTACAAGCAGATTTATCCGCAAAGTTTTCAGGCTTAACTCCAAGAGAAGTGCCGCCCCAATAAACATGTACGTGAAGGTCGATCATGCCCGGGGTTACAATGCTGCCCTTGCAATCAATAACATGAGCCCCATCGGGTTCTGGCACGTCGAGACCCAATATTTTATCCTTGCCGAGGACCAGGTCAGCGACCCGGTCAACGCCATTAGCCGGGTCAATTACTCGGCCACCGCGTAATACAACCGACCCTGTCATAGCGGTTTATAGGCGATTGCTTCGATTTCGACAGCGATATCGATCATCAATCGCGACTCCGCTGTTGAACGTGCGGGAGGATCTGATGGGAAATGTTTTCCATAAGCTTCATTGAATGCAGAAAAATCATCTCTGTCCCTCAACCACACTGTCGTTTTGACGACGTCGGCTAGTGTACACCCAGCGAGGGCTAATGCTTTAGCCACATTTGCCAGTACTTGGTCAGTTTCAGGTCCGATCCCGCCTGGAACGATAGCCCCATCCTCACCGACGGGCACCTGACCAGAGACAAAAACGAAATCTCCCGCACGTACAGCGGGCGACAGTGGCACATGGGAGGAGCCTAAGGTTTGCTTTTTAGTCATTTAAGAGCCTTCCTATTTTATTTGGGTGGTTTTTGAGGGTTTGACCTGAGTACGACGAAAGCCATTTAACTAAGGATCAAGTGACGCAGCCTCGAGCTGCTACAATCTCTTCCCCTTCTATTTTTTTACCACGCAACAGCGTAATACGATCCATCATGTTAGTGACCACACAGGCGTGATTGGGAATGATGCGCACACGTTGGCCCACCGATAGTTGGTGGGGTGTTTTAGAAAGCATTATTCCATGCTCCTCTGACAATGCGTTGATGGTAAGATCAGGATGGTCAACGACATAGCCATAGCCATCCATACCCAACAAATCAGAGGTTAAAACTTTTGAGCCTGCATCAATGATTGCTCTTTTTTCAGTGGGTGTTGAAATAACAGTGGCTAGAACGGTAAGTGCACAATCATCCCACTTGGCAGTTCCTCGAGTGACAAGTGATCGGTCGTTATAAATGTATGTTCCCGGACGATACTCAGTTGCAACGGGCACATGATCCGCCTTCCACATACCAGGAGTTCCGCCGGTTGATATTGTATCAACTTGAAGCCCTGCGTTGAGGCAAGCATGCTGAGCATCTGTCAGCCACTGTTGGACCTCTCTTTCCCTGTCAGTAGGAGGATAGGTCATCAAGCCGCCAAACATTAATCCAGCTGTGTTGTTGATGCGCTGCGCAATCTCGCAAGCTGCTTCAGGCGTTTGGACACCACATCGTCCTGCACCAGTGTCACACTCAACAAGGACCCTTAGCGGAGTTGTTTTAGAAAAGGCTGCTGACAAGCCTTCAATCACAGTGAGATTGTCTGCGACTACCGTTAATTTAATCTTACTAGCCAAACGATTTAGTCGGTCGAGTTTTGATGCGCTGAGAATATTGTATGTAATGAGAATGTCATCCAGACCAGCGTTTGCCATTACCTCTGCTTCACTGATTTTCTGGCATGTTATGCCCACTGCACCCGCTTTGATTTGAGCCTTCGCGAGGTCTGGTAACTTATGAGTTTTAATGTGAGGTCTAACGGTTATTTGCGCTTTATTTGCAAAGCTCTGAAACCGATCAATATTTCGTTCCGCAATATCTAAGTCTACTAGGACGGAAGGCGTATCGAGCGTAGCAAACATAGCCGGGGGCAGATTGTCCAACATTCGAAACTCTTTCAATTTTCGTCATTCATTATTGTATTCAATGCCCGATCTATGGCGGTAGAGGCGGCGGCGCGAACGCCGCCGCCCTTATTTCTTAATCCATCATATAAAGTTGAGAATTTGCTGCCCCGAGCTCCGACTTCATCAAGTCGAGGAGTTCGGTTGCCTTTGCGTCTAGGTTGTTTGCGATGTGTGCTTCAAATGCCGGTTGAGCTGCATCGACAAACCCCTGTCGAGTTTCATCGTTTAGTGCTGTGACTGTCATAGTCTCCATCAAGCCGGCCAAACCACGATCAGAGGCCTCGATTATTCGAGCCAACCCGCGGCTGGCGGCCACACACTCTTCCGCAGCCAGGCGCATGGTAGCCTGCTGCGCAGGTGTGAGACCCTCATACATCGCTCGGTTCACCAAGAACGTATATGGTGAAAACAGGTGGTTTGTCAGTGTCATGTACTGCTGAACTTCATTGAAGTTCGAGAACGAAATAATTGGGATGGGGTTCATCTGCCCATCAATTACGCCGGTTTGGAGGCCAGAATATACTTCGCCCCAGGCCAGTGGGTAAGCTTCAGCACCGAGTGCTTGAATAATGACCTGGTGAGAAGGAAGGGTCATCGTACGGATACGTACGCCTTCCATGTCATCCAGTGACGCGATTTCTTGTTTGGAATTGGTAATGGCAAAGAAACCGCCGGTATCTGGGAAACCAAGAACGACGACGTCGCCGAGCGTTTCTTCGATATCCGCAGCCAAGGCTTGGCCAAAGGCGCCATCAAACACATGATATGTCGCCGCGTTGTTGGCAAATGCGAATGGCATGTTCAACACGTCAATCCGCGGGTAATAGCTCGCCATGGCGCCCGTTGAGGAAAGTGTCGCGTGGATAATGCCGTCACGAACTTGCTGCACGTGCTCAGATGCGTTGCCGAGTTGGTTATTGCCAAAAATTTCGACGCTAATTTCTCCGTTTGTTGCTGATTCCATGATATTGCTGAATACGCCTGCACAGGCGTGCTGCGGGTTATCAAAAACGTCAGGGTTATTGTCGGTTCCAAATCTTAGTGTTTGTTCGGCATTAGCCGTAGCTGCCACTGCGCACAGCGCAAGTGTTGCCGTCATTGTACGAAGTTTGGTCATCCTAGATCCTCCTTGGTTGGTTTAGTTTAGTTTGCAAACCCGAAAGCACGAGGCAGGGCTAGCGCGACGTCTTCCATAAAGGCGAACGCAAATAGGACTGCGATTTGCGCCAACAGGAATGGGAAAAGCTTGATGGAAATCCGTTCAACTGTTTCGCCTGTCACCGATGACAAGACGAACAGACATGCCCCGACCGGCGGCGTCATTAGTGAGATGTTTAGGGCTAGGACAAAGATTATTCCTGCGTGAATTGGCTCTAGACCTATGCTTGCAGTCAGCGGCGTAAGAACTGGAGCCAGCAGAATTAGAATTGCTGTAATGTCCATAATCATACCTACCACTAAGAGTAGCGCAACGATTATTGCGATAATGACATACGGGTTCTCACTAAGGTTTAGCACGGCCTGTGCGACAGCCTGCGGAATACGCTCAAAGGTCAGCCAAAAGCCTAAGATGTTTGCAAAGGCGATAATGACGAAAATTACACCCGTAATCCGCGCCGTACGGATAAGCATTTGATAGAGATCTCGCCATATCAACGTCCGGTATATGACCGCTCCAAGAAACAGGGCATATGCCACCGCAATGGATGCGGCCTCGGTAGGGGTTACGATGCCACCCAATATGCCGCCAAGAATAATTACGGGCATGAATAGGGCGGTTAGCGAATGTTTGAAAGTTGCCCAAATTTCCGCGAAAGTGGCGCCGCGTTCTGCGACAGGCAAGTTCTCGCGTTTTCCTCCAATAACAATAATGCCCATGCAGACCACGGCTATCGCCAGGCCAGGCAAGATACCTGCCGCGAAAAGTCCTGCGATCGAAACGCCCATCAGTGACCCGTAAATCACCATTAAGCCAGAAGGTGGGATCGTGGGTCCTATAATCGACCCTGCTGCCGTAACCGCACAGGCATAGTCACGACGATATCCGGCCTTAACCATTGCGGGAACCAATGTCCGCCCGAATGCTGCCGCATCAGCCGTTGCCGACCCAGTGAGCCCGGCAAAAAATACAGAGGCTAGCATATTGGAATGAGCCAATCCCCCCCGAAACCGCCCGACTAGAGCTTGCGCAAAGGCAACGAGACGCTGTGTAATGCCAACCGCATTCATAATCTCGCCGGCAAGTATGAAAAATGGCATAGCCAGAAATGGGAAAAGATCGAGCCCGGCGAAGATCCGAGATGGTGAAATGGCGAGGAATGATGTCCCTCCGAGCGAGATTAATCCAACTACGCCAGCGGCTCCAATGACAAAGCCAATTGGCATTCCAATTAAAATCAGTCCGACGAAAACGACAGCTACAATCATGTCAAACTTTCTTCTCGTTTGGGCCTGTCTACATGCGATCCTAAATCGCGCAGCAGTGTCAGAAACATTTGAACTGAGGCTAAGAATGCGGCCGCGGGAACGGCCGTGAAGAAGGGACCCATGCTTGCCCCAAAGATCATTGCTTCTCTACCGAAGCCTCCTGCCGCGAATGGGATGCCCGTCACGAAAAGATAGATAAATAATGCGAGCGTGACTAAGTCGGCAAAGATCAGCAATCCACGACGGATACCCATAGGCAGTCGCCCAACGAAACTCATAAGGCCGATATGGTCGCGGCGAGCAATTCCTGCAGAGATTGCAAGAAGTGCAGCCCAAATCATTAGGTATCGCGCAAATGCTTCCGGCCAGTCGAGTTGCCAACGGAAATAGTAGCGGTCAATCACACCTAGCCAGACATCCAGAACCAGCAACGTCATTAAAATGGCTAATATGAGTTCCACCACACGGTTAATCCGGTCGCTCCATAAGGCCGCAAACTCCCATCCAGGATAATCTTTTTCGGGCGGTGTGTCGGTCACTCAGTTCTCCGTGATCGGCTCTAGCAAAAAAGAATCGTTAGGATTCAACCGTAACACGAAATTTATTTTTGGATAGTAAAACTATTTCTTTTGCAATTTTTTGATCATTAAGTAATTTCGCTACGTATTTAATTGTGTCTGTACACGTAGAGGGCGCCATGTATTGGGAGAAGATGACATCAGCTCGAATTGAGGAGGTTGAGCGCAGTACACCAGTTATTTTGAACTTGGCGGCCATAGAGCAGCATGGCCCTCATCTTCCTGTCGATACTGACGTAGTCATCGGGTCTCATTTTTTGTCTAAGCTCGATCAGGATGATCCGGGGGGCCAACTAATTCTTCCAACAGTGAAAGTAGGGTGCTCGGCGCATCATCTTGATTTTTGCGGAACGTTAAGTGTGCCTCATCGAGTGATGATGGAATATGTCATTTCAATTTTAAATTCGGTCTGTGGCGCTGGCTTTAGGAATATTCTTTTGTTTAATTCGCACGGCGGAAATCAGGCTATTGGTCAGGTCATCTTAGAGGATTTCGGGGCCGCCCACCCAGAGTGTCGAATTGCATTAGTGACCTGGTGGACTTTGGCTCGGGATGCGCTCGCAGAAGTCAGCGAGACCGGGCAGTTTGGGACAGGCCATGCGTGTGAATTTGAGACGTCCTTGATGATGGCGGCGGGAGCGGTTGCGCCAAATATCGATTTGCCGGCAGGGGAGTTCTTTGTCAAAAGTTACGCCTGGGCCGACGGTTCAATGCTTTATAAGAGTGGAGGCACTCTTTATCGCTCAATGCACAGTATTTCCGGTGGTAGTGGTGTCGTGGGCCAGCCTGATGCTGCGAGCGTCGAGCAGGGAAACAAGATAACAGAGGAGGTGGTGAGGCGTTTAAAGGCAGTGGTTGATGACCTTGGCCAGGTTGCCCCATAAAATCAGATCGCGGCGATGCAGGCCCTAAAAGTCAACTGATCATCGCCGCTTACCGAGTTGCTTATCTTGTCGCGAACGCCTGATTTCGTTTGCCCATCCTGAGGCGATTGTAAGTTTGATGAATGAGAATTGTGGACCTAAGTCCACTTAAATGCCAACGCGCAACTGACGAAAGCAGTGCAACATGACGAAACGTACTCCACCGCTATCCTCATCAGGCAAATCTAAATTACCGAGCCGTGGTTCTGGCAATTTGCTAGATATCTTGCGCAGGTCGGTGCCTGATTTGAACAACGGCGAGGCCAAGGTGGCGCGTATCATTTTGGCAAACACCGAATGGGTCTCACATGCATCAATAAAGGCAGTGGCGGATAGGGCGGCCGTTTCCGAACCAACTGTCTTACGTATGTGCCGTCGAATTGGCCTAGAAGGCTTTAAGGCCCTAAAGCACCGTCTCGCTCAAGATTTAATTCTGACGCAGGTATTAAACACGCCGCACGTGGAGGACGGTGATGCATTCCCTAGTGAATTGGTTAAGGTGATGCTTGACTCATCAATGGGAGCATTGCGCGGCGCCGCGCAGGCAACTGACGTCAAAGTGTTGGATAAGGCTGCAGCCGCGGTTGTTAAATCACGGATCACCTACTGCATTGGCGTGGGCGGGTCATCAAGTGTGTTGTGTGAAGAACTCGAAAACCGCATGTTTCGACTTGGTCTTCCCGTCCAATCAATCCTGGATTCCTATCGTCAACGAATGGCAGCAGCCGTGGCGAAGAAGGGCGATATGTTCGTTGCTATTTCGTCTACCGGCGTCCCTGCGCCAGTGGTGCAATCTATCGAATTGGCTCGATCGAACGGCGCAATGACGTTAGCGATTACGCAAGTTGATAGTCCCCTGGCCAGGGTGAGCGAAATTGTCTTGCCGGTTGAATTTTTCAACGATCACACGTTTTATATGTTGCCAGCACAGACACGCTATGCCCAGCTTTTTACTATTGATTGCTTGATGGGAACAATTGCGGCGCGAATGCCTGATGCCGCTGCTAATTTACAGGCAATGCGCAACACCCTGCGGGCTCTTCATGGCACTATTCGGCATCAACCAATCGGCGATTAGGATTTCGTAATATTTTTGCCGTTCAAGCTATTCGAACGCACCAGTCTCGGCATGCCGCGCCTCAATGGCTTGCATGTAAGCGCGTCCCCGCTTTCCTGATTTTTGAAAACTTTTGTATGCCAATATCCGTAACACTGATTGAACACCTGAATAGCTGTCAAAAAGGTAGGGAGACTCAACTGGGCATGTAAGAGTCCATCTCGCAAATGCTGGCACTACACGCGCGGAGGGATCTGTGAGTAATAGGATTGGGACGCCACGATCATGGAGTGCCTCCATTTCATTTTTTAACGAGCTGAGGATACGGCGCAAGCCGACAACCAAAACCACATCTTCACTCGTCAGGTCCGCGGTGCTCTCAGTGATAGTTTCGCCTGGTCCGGGCGAAATGCGCGTTCCATTTCTAAATTGTAGAAATTGATTGCGAGCATAGCTGGCTAGAAAATGGCTGTTACGAAATCCCATGAACACTAAGTTGCGCGCTGCAATCAAGGCTTCGGCCATCTCATCAATTTCAGAAGGTACCAAGCTGTTGAGGGCTTGGGCAAGATTATGCGTTTCCGCCTTTAAAAACTCCGACAGAAAATCGTTGTCTCCGGTGCTAGTGACCGGTCCTGTTTGGAACAAGGGTGAGCCCCAGCTGCGAGCCTCACGTGCAGCGAGCCGCAGTTCTTCATAGCTAGAAAATTGGGCGCGCCTCACGAAGCGTGTGATTGTGGCGTTGGACACATTGGCGCGTTCAGCCAACTCAGAGGCTGAGTACAGTCCTAGTTCACCTGGGGCATCTAGGATGACATCGGCCACTCTTTTTTCTTGTTTGCTGAAGTCTTGATAAATCCTGTGTAGTGTTTCCACGATGGTATTATTCGAACTAGGTTCACTTGTTTTATTGTAGTTTTTTGTCACTCAGCTCACCGTATCAGTTACGAAAAATATTTTTCATATATCTTGATTTTATGAAATTTTCATATCATTATCAACTTTGAATTAAAAGAGCCTAAGATAAATTTCAGCGTCCGTCGCAAAGCATTAATGTGCGAGCAGGATGCGTTCTGGGCTTTTCATCGCCCATTTTGAGAGGAGCTTTGACAGTGCGCTTTACTAACACTCTCGGCCTACAGAAAGACAACGAACTCTTGCTCAATTCTATGGCAAGCAAGGGGGCCGTATATGGGCCGGAACAATCGGCAGTGTTGAACGATGACGCATTTGCTATTGCTAAGTCCACTATTTCTGCCTGGCCTGGATATGCGCCAACACCCCTCATTCCGCTAAAGTCCCTTGCCGCAAAAGCACATGTTGAGAGCATACACTATAAGGATGAGGGTCCGCGGTTTGGTCTCGGCAGTTTTAAGGCGTTAGGCGGAGCATATGCCGTTTCACAGTTGTTGCGTCGTGAAATTGCAAGGATCAAAGGCATTGAAATGCCCAAAATCAGTTCGCTGTTGGACGGCACGCATAGCGATTTGATATCTCAGGTGACTGTGTGCTGCGCAACGGATGGCAACCATGGCCGTTCTGTTGCGTGGGGTGCGCAGACATTTGGCTGCAAGTGTGTAATCTTAATCCACTCGACGGTCAGTGAGGGCCGCAAGCATGCTATCGAAGCCTATGGGGCCACTGTAATTCGCACCAAGGGCAATTACGATGACAGCGTACGTGAGGCTCAAGAGTCTGCGACACGAGAGGGATGGTTCGTTGTCTCCGACACCTCATACCCAGGGTACACAGACATACCAAAGGACGTGATGCAGGGTTATGAACTAATGGCTGCCGAAGCCTGTGACCAATTGGACGCTGCGCCCACGCATATTTTTTTACAAACTGGCGTTGGTGGTATGGCGGCAGCAGTGGCTGCCTACACCAAACGCAGATATGGCAATGATCGACCAATGATTGTGTTGGCTGATCCTGATCAGTCGGCTTGTTGGCTTGAATCCATAAGACACGGAACTCCTACTCCGGTGCATGGCGATTTAGACACGTTAATGGCGGGCCTAGCCTGTGGTGAAATTAGTGTGATCGCTTGGGAAATCCTGCGTCAAACTGCTGATGCCGTTATGTCAGTTACGGATGATGACGCAGTAATGATGATGCAGGTTTTGGCTAATCCAACAGTAGATGACCTACCAATCGTTGCTGGGGAGTCGGCCGTGGCAGGCTTGGCTGCACTGATGGCCGCCGCGGATCATTCCCAGGCGCGCAAAGAATTGAGTTTGGATGCTAATTCTAGAGTTCTCATATTCGGTACAGAAAGTGACACGGATCCTGATCTATATTTAAAATTGATCGGGCGCAGTGCTGAAGAAGTGCGGAAAATCAAATGAACGTTCAGATCAACTTAGACCGTTTGATGGGCCGTATTTTTGCCTTGGGTGAAATTGGTGCGCTGCGGGGTGGCGGTGTGAAGCGTCTTGCTCTGAGTGATGAGGACAGGGCAGGGCGTGACCTTGTCATTCAGTGGATGGAAGAGGCCGGCCTGCAAATTACCACTGATGTTATTGGCAACACTTGGGGCGTGCGCGCAGGCTCTAAAGATGCAGCACCCGTGATCATTGGGTCTCATATAGACACTGTCGCCACTGGAGGTTTGTATGACGGAGCCTTGGGCGTTTTGGCGGGGCTTGAAATTATTCAGGCCTTGAATGACGCAGGGGCAGTGACCTGCCGGCCAGTGGGAGTTGCTTTTTTTACAAATGAAGAAGGCGCTCGGTTTGCCCCCGACATGATGGGTTCGGGCGTTGCCCAGGGTGCGCTGGATTTGGATGAAATGCTCTCAGTTCAGGGAATTGATGGCAAAACGGTAAGGGAAGAGCTTCTACGTATTGGTTATGCAGGCAAAGCCTCAGTGCTTGCTCTCCGTCCTCACTGTTTTCTGGAACTGCATATTGAACAAGGGCCAGTTCTTGAAGCCGAAAGTTTGGCCATTGGTGCGGTGACAGGCGTGCAGGGTATTTCTTGGACCGAATATGTAATTGAAGGGCAGTCCTGCCACGCGGGCACTACTCCAATGGTGATGCGACATGATGCGGGGCTGGTTGCCTCACAAATTGCCGTTGAAGCTCGCGCTATTGCAAATGATTTTGGGCCGCCTCAAGTGGCCACCGTTGGCATGTTTGACGTTTCACCTGGTCTGGTAAATGTCGTGCCTGAGCGTGCAGTATTGACCGTTGATTTGCGCAACACCTGCGATGAGACGCTCAAAAAAGCTGAGGAGCGCCTCAATCGAGCGGCTGAAGATTTCGCTGTGGCACAGGGGTGTAAAGTTCATCGTCGTAGTCTTGCTAGGTTTGCACCTGTTGAATTTGATTTAGGTCTCGTCGGTGAGATTGAATCTCATGCAAAATCTTTGGGTTATTCAGTGCGCTTAATGCCCTCGGGCGCGGGTCACGATGCACAGATGTTCGCGCCAAATTGCCCCACCGCTATGGTCTTTGTGCCTTCGAAAGACGGATTAAGCCACAACATCAAAGAATTTACAGCTCCGGAGCATATTGCTCCCGGTGTCGATGTGCTGCTGAGAGTTGTATTAGGCCAGGCCGAATTGGCCTCTTAATGAGAGTAAAAAAATGAAGCGTGAATATATAGCTGCAGCGGCCCAATTGGGGCCAATAGCTAAGGATGAACCGCGCAGTTCGGCTGTGTCTCGGATGGTTTCATTGCTACATGAAGCAAAAGCGCGTGGCGTTGAAGTGGTAGTGTTTCCAGAATTGGCGCTGACCACATTTTTCCCGAGATGGTATACTGAGGATGATGCTGAATTGGATGCATGGTTTGAAACTCAGATGCCGAATGCTGAGGTGCAGCCTTTATTTGACGCAGCCGCAAAACTTAATGTTGGTTTTTACCTAGGCTATGCTGAGTTGGTTGTGCAAAATGGGAAGAAGCAACGGTTCAACACATCAATAATTGTAGACGGTTCTGGGAAGATTGTTGGGAAATACCGTAAAATCCATTTGCCCGGCCATTTTGAACATGAACCATGGCGCCCATTTCAACATCTCGAAAAGTGTTATTTTGAAAAAGGAGACTTAGGGTTTCCGGTTTTTGACGCCTTTGGTGGCAAAGTCGGTATGTGCATATGCAATGACCGGCGCTGGCCAGAGACCTTCCGTGTTATGGGTTTGCGAGGAGCAGAGTTAGTTATGCTCGGCTACAACACACCGCGACATTATCCCCTTGCTCCTGAGCATGATCATTTGCAGGATTTCCATAATCACCTGTGCATGCAGGCAAGTGCCTACGCTAATGGATGTTGGGTGATTGGGACTGCAAAAGCAGGTCTCGAAGAAAATTGTGATTTGATTGGTGGTAGCTGCATCATTGCGCCAACTGGAGAAATTGTGGCTAAAGCACAGGGCGTCGGGGACGAACTGGTAATCGCTAAGATCAATTTGGATCGGTGTAAAGAACTGCGCGAGAACGTTTTCAACTTTTCACTTCACCGACAACC
>Ga0181553_10000039_pt1 | contig 80835 bp, 75 predicted proteins | sample 011ome_17_FD_133753 | JGI IMG/M metagenome (GOLD analysis project Ga0181553, IMG submission 133753) | Coastal salt marsh microbial communities from the Groves Creek Marsh, Skidaway Island, Georgia - 011502XT metaG (megahit assembly) | ecosystem: Environmental > Aquatic > Marine > Intertidal...
AGAATGATGGTTGGGATTTTTTGACGTTTTACTGACAAAATTACTGTCAGTTTTACTGCCAATTTACTGCCAGTATATTGGTTTTTACTGCCAGTTTTATGTATTTTTGATGCCTAACCACGGTAGTAATTATTGTAGATAATGAACTATTTATGGTGCTTTTAATGTTGTAAAATTTGCCTTAAACCGCTGTTATACTTGAGTTTAATGCAAAAAAAAGAGTAACCATTTCTGATTACTCATTAGTAGCGGGAACAGGACTCGAACCTGTGACCTTCGGGTTATGAGCCCGACGAGCTACCTACTGCTCTATCCCGCGATATAGAAAGGCAAATATACAAAATTTATCAAATGTATTTAAAAGAAATTCCTAAAGATCACTCCAAGCAAAATTCAAAACCTCAATTCCATTTTCGAAATATCAACTGAGAAGGACCCAGTTGGCTTTAGCAGAGCATTTAGTCCAAACAAATTGGAGCCAACCGAAGAATCGAGAACACTGCATTCTACATTTTCGAGTTTAAACTCTCCAATACTCATTTGATCAATAGTATAAATTGTCCCTGGGATAATATCGCCGTTTGCCACTCTGAAAGAACCGTCAGAAGCATCTTTAATTTTCAATGACCCCAACCGAACTAAAGCGTAGAAAACCTCCTGATTGATGGTAACAATGGACGCGCCTGAGTCTAAAACCATAGGCACTTTTGCGCCATTAAATGATACTTCTAACAGCAAACTCCCTCCATCAAAAGACAAAGGGATAGAATAAGGGTTGTTATCATTTCTATCAATCCATTCATCATCGTACCAAGTGCCGTCTTGTTGTATACCGCCAGATGGCGTAATGATTTTTCCCTTGCCTTGTCGCTTTCCGTTAACCACTCCGCCCAGATATCGATTCCCACTTCTATATTTTATTTCAGCATTGCTGTCATTGAGAACGTTGCCGACAAAATATCCTTTCTCAACTTGATCTCCTTGGCCAATATTCTTCTCTCCTATACCATTCAAAACCCAACTGTACACATCACCCTCCTCAGTTGACTCCACAACCTCGGTGACAAATCCATCAAGGGAATAATTGGCACTTCGAAACAACCCCTTTTTAGAAGAATCCAATTCGCCGTCTATAAAATATCCTGAAAATTTTACATTAAAAGTTGTGTATGTCAATTCACCCTTGCCATTTGGCAATCCGTTCTGAAATGATCCTGAATAAACACAATCTGGATTTTTAAATCTGTATTTGCCTTCTCCTTGCTGACAATCTCCGTCTAGACACTGTCCTAAAGCCAGACACGGAATAATCATTATAAGTAGAAGAATAAATAAACTATATGCGCTAAGAGTCTTCATTTTATTATCTTGAGTTTTTAAATTTAAGAAGATTATGTTTTCAAAAGCAAGAATTCAAGTATTATTAATTCTAATAATGTTTCAGTTTAGTGCATTATCATATTCGCAGATAGACTCTACAACGACCACTACAAAGACTGACAGGGTTATCCGAGACGTAGGGACTTATGGCAAGAAACTCATTTCTAAAATCAAAGAACTATTTGCCCTGAAACACAAAGTGCCAGAGGGCTATGTAGACATGGAGCTAATTGAACTATTGACACAAGAAGAGTTTGAAGCCTTGAAAAAAACTTTGGATCAGGAGAGCTCCCTTGCATTAAAATTATTATACCCAAGAATTACACCAACCAAAGGTTTTTTTTCATTTCAACTAGGAGATTACCAGTATTTCAAGTACATCAAGGATTTAAAGATTGACCAAATCGAATACATCAAGTTGATAGATGAAAATGGAACAGAGTGCATTGTAGACAAATTCAATTTTGTAAAAAAAGAAAGTGGGAAACGTCATTTTTCACTGTTACTTGACCACAGTGGTTCAATGGGTAAGCAACGAGCAAATGACTTGCAATTGGCCGTTTACAATGCCGTGGAAAACAATGTGTCAAAAGACAAAACTTCGACATACAATATTTACAAATTTTCACAGGATAACGATCTCATTGTCAAAGGAAACAATATGAGTTCAATTCGACGTGCACTAATACCAACAAATGGTTTAGAAGGATTTGGAGGTGGCACAGCTGTCAAGGATATTTTAATTCAAGCTATAACTGATTTGAAAAATGAAAGCAAAGATGACTTTAAGCTCATAGTCCTTTTTACTGACGGAGATTCAAACAGTGATATGACAGCATTACCGATGCAAGCCATTGTCAAACAAGCAACTGAAAACAACATCAATATTGTCTCTGTGGCTTTTGGAAGTTATCTCGATATTGCCTATTTGCAAGATATTGCTCAATATTCAGGCGGCAATTTATATCACATTTATCGACCTGAAGAGTTTGAAGTTTTATTTAATAATATATTTGAGGATGTCCAAGTCAGCTATGATTTGGAATTTGCGCCTTGTATGTTTGGAGAGGAAATTACTTTAGAAATGAAGTTAAAAAGCGATGATGAACCATTAATTGGACGTACCGTTTTTAGGTCACCGCTAGTAGAAGGATATTCAATTGATTTAAATATCCTTTTCGGCAGTAATAGTTCGACAATTGATGACGCTTACTATGAAAAATTAAATGGTTTGGTTAATCTTATGAAGTTTAACACCTCCTTAGAAATTCTCGTGGAAGGTCATTCCGATCGCATCGGATCCGAACAGAAAAACTTGGCCCTATCAAAAAGTCGTGCGGAATCAGTTAAGAATTATTTGGTTACTAACGGCGTTGAAAAGAACAGGATTAGTACAGAAGGTTATGGATCGTCAAAGCCCGCTTTTGATTATCAAGAAGGAAGCGATGAAGAACCTTATAACCGACGCATTCAAATAGTTGTTACCAAGCAATAGGAAACTGCCATTTTGGAGCTTATTCGGAGCCTAACTGTTCCATTTCCTCCTGAATATTTTCCCACTTGGTCAATTTCAATTGAAGTTCGGACTTGTTAGCCTGATATCGGTCAAAGAAGGCTGGATCTGACACTGTCTTGTCATAATTTGTTTCCAAAGCAATATCGGCAGTTCTAATTTTAGACTCCAAATCCGCAATCTCGCGTTCCACTTTACTCAGTTTATTGAGTAAGGATTTTTTGAGCTTTTGGGATTCATACGACAATTTGTTTTCCTTAGATAATTTTGTTGGAGCAGTTGGTTGTTTCATTTCTAATTCACGCAGTTGTTCCATTTGGCGTTGCTCCAAATAACTCTCAATCCCACCTAGGTGAATTTTCACTTTCTGATCCTTAAATTCATGGACCGAAGTCGTTAGTCCCATCAAAAAATCACGGTCGTGAGACACTAAGATCAAGGTGCCTTCAAAATTTCTTAAAGCCGATTTCAACACCTCTTTGGAAACCATATCCAGATGATTGGTTGGCTCATCCATCACCAATACGTTGAAGGGCTGTAACAACAACTTGGCCAATGCCAGTCGATTTCGTTCACCACCAGAAAGCACCCTGACATATTTATCTACGGCTTCTCCTCGAAACAAAAACGCCCCCAAAATATCTCTTACTTTACTTCGATTGGTCTCATTGGCTGCATTGATCATAGTCTCCAAAACAGTCAAACTACCGTCCAAATAGTCCGATTGATTTTGAGCAAAATAACCGATCTGAACATTGTGGCCCAAGGCAATGCGCCCTTCATGATCCAAATCGCCTACTAAAATTTTAGCCAATGTAGATTTGCCTTGACCATTTTGACCCACGAAGGCTATTTTATCTTGACGTGCAACCAACATGTCTATTCCTGAAAGTACTTTCAGGGAGCCATAACTCTTCGAAATCTGTTCGGCTTCTATCACAACCTTTCCGGGGTTTATGGATAATGGGAAACTCAGGTTCATCGCTCTGTTGTCATCCGCCTCGACCTCTACCCGATCCATGCGGTCGAGTTTCTTGATGAGTGATTGAGCCATGGTCGCCTTGGAAGCCTTCGCCCTAAATTTTTCAATCAATTTTTCAGTATGGGCAATTTCCTTTTCTTGGTTTTTTTGACGGGCCAACTGCTGTTCACGTTGGATTTCTCTCAAGGCCATATATTGGGAGTAAGGTTTCGCAAAGTCATACATTTGACCCAAAAGGATCTCAATGGTTCTATTGGTGATGTGATCCAAAAACAAACGGTCGTGAGAAACTACCACTACAGCTCCGACATAGTTCTGCAAATAACTCTCCAACCAAATGATAGAGTCCATGTCCAAGTGGTTGGTTGGCTCATCGAGCAACAAAATATCGTTGTTTTGAAGTAACAGCTTGGCCAACTCTACCCTCATACGCCAGCCGCCACTGAAGGTCTCCGTGAGCTTGTCAAAATCCGATTGCTTGAAACCCAAACCTTTTAACACCCGTTCTGTTGAGCCTTGATACTGATAACCGCCTTTCATATTAAAAGCAGTTTGTACCTCACTCATCTGATCTAACAGTTCGGTGTAAGCGTCACTTTCGTAATCTGTTCTTTCGGTCAGTTCAATATTGATGGCTGTAAGTCGTTCCTCCAATTCGAGGATTTCCTTAAAAGCCAAATTGGCTTCCTCACGAACCGTTCTTCCTTTTTCGAACTCTAGATCCTGTCTCAAAAACCCTATTGTAATGCCCTTGTCCAGAGCAACAACCCCAGTATCTGGTGACAATTGTCCAGATATAATTTTCAATAATGTGGATTTCCCTGCTCCGTTTTTTCCAATCAAACCAATGCGTTCGCCCTTCCCAATTCTAAAAGACAGATCTTCAAAGAGATACTCTCCTTGAAATGATAAAGACACTTGATGAGCGTTGAGCATGTTGTTTTGACACGTTAGATTTACCTACCTTTATGGCGCCACGAAAATAGGACTTTCATGATGTATAAAAAAGGGAAAAAGCTATATAGTATTTTAGGAGGACTTTGCCCAAAATGTCAAGAGGAATCTATGTATGTGGAATCGAATGCTTACCGATTGGGCAGCACACTAAAAATGCATGACCGCTGCAGTCATTGTGGAGTCAAATACAAGATGGAGCCTTCGTTTTTTTATGGTGCCATGTACGTGAGTTATGGCCTCGGAACTGCCATAGCAATTGCCGTGTTTATCATTTCATTTGTGTTTTGTTCCTTGAGTCTAATGGCTTCTTTTGCCGCTATCGTCACGGTATTAGTGGCTTTGTTTCCCCTCGTCATGCGCTGGTCACGCAACATTTGGATCAATCTCTTTATTACTTATAATCCCAAATGGAAAGAAAAGGGAAATTAAAATAACTCTTGGTATCGCATCAGCGACATCTCTAGCGGAATGTCCATTTGATGCTCAATTGAATTGAAAAGCATATTGGCCATCATCGGTCCATGCAAAACTCCCCTTGACCCTAAACCGTTCAGCACATGAATCATCGAAAATTGAGGATGAGTGCCAATGATTGGCCGCCGATCGGGCACAGTTGGTCTAAAGCCTGCCTGTTGGCCAATGACCTCATAGTCGCACAATATCAAGGCTTCCAGTTTTGCCAGTAAAATGGCTTTAGCCTCTTCGGTAGGTGCAGGATTTTGATCAAATCTATTGTAAGTCGCGCCTACCAAATACTGCTCATTACCCAGTGGAATAAGAAAAATATCCGATTTGTAAATGGCTTCAAGTTTTAGGTCTGGAGCGCTAATTTTAAGATATTCCCCTTTATTAGCCTGAACTGGTAATTGGTTAAAAAAAGGATTTTGAGCGATCCCCATACCCTCGGCGCAGACAAGGTGCTTGTAAGTCCTATCCGAATAACTCACACGATCCTCATGCACTGACAATTGCTGATAGTCAAAATTCTCCTGAATGAGGATACCTTCGGTCAACAGATAACTTTTGAAAGCATCCAATAAATTTTCAATATCCAGCCGACCTCCTTCTGTGACTTCTCCAAATCCAAAATCTGCCTTGAGGTAAGGATTGGTGTTTGACTTGAACTGGACAGATAAAAACGTTTCAAGCTCCGGTTCATCGGCTGCCGTTGTCCAATTGTTGATTTCGCTAGGACTAGAGATGCGTCGATAGATGGCCTCTTCATAAAGCCACTTGACTTGAAGCAAATCCTCCAAACGCCGATAAACTGGTTTGGCTATGGCCAAGGCTGTTTTAGCTTCCCAAACCGCTTTAAAACGCTTTAAAACGACTGGATTGTACAATCCGCCTGCCACTATCGAAGCACTTGGTTGATGTCCGTCTATAACGACAAAAGATCGTCCAGCATTAAGCAGTTGCTCGCAAAACAACAATCCCGCTATGCCACATCCGACGACCAGATATTCTTTATCAAAAGGAGTTGATGAATTCATACAAAAAAGGCGCTCACATTATGCAAGCGCCTGAAGTAATCATTTAAATCATATAATTACCATGACCACATGTCGTGTTCTAGGTTTCTAATTTTTTCTCTAATCCGCTCCGATTCTAACAATCTTAATAAGGCGTTTTTTGGAATGTATTTTTCAATTTCACGATCTTCGTAGACATTGTCCTCTTTAAAAATGTATCCAGAAAATCGGTGTGCATTGATTAAATCATCAAAGGATATTGGACGAGAGGTATTCTTTTCGTTAAAGGCATCGGCCTTATAAAGAACATCGCGAGTATCAGGGTAAAACAACCAAAATAACGCAGCATAGGCCTCTTCTGCCGCAGGATTGTCTTTACGATCTGCCTTAGATCTGGGCGTTTGAACAACTGGAGCAATTGCAATTGGACGGTATTTTAATTCAGCCAATTTGGAGTCAAAATACCAAATGCCCTTGATGCGAAACTCAACAATATCAGCGTAATCAAAAACCTCCTCTGAATACTCGTCTTCACCTAGCAAGTTATTTTCGAAAATCAAGTCAGTCATCGCTTGATCAAATTCTCCGAGTTCCTTATCACTCAATAAGGTTTGATCTACATTTTGATATTCACTTGGAATTGCAACACCATAATTGAGTAAAAAGTTATATTTATTACCCGCCTCTATACTAATGCGCTCTTCGCCGATCCCCTCACCTTCTCCTCTTCTTATTTTTTTATACCTCAAACTGCGATCAAGCTGTTCTCTGGTCATCTTATCCTTTAAATTGTCTTCGACATAGTAATTTTCAATCTCACCATTTAACACACCATTCAAAATATAATGAATTAATGGTCGACGCTCTTTACCAACTAAAGTAGTATCAACAGGAAAAAATAAGGGAAAGTTAACGCGTTCATCGAGATCAATAATTTCCCAAACTGTTTTTGAAAAAAGGATGTCTTTATCACCAACATAACCATAATCTAGAGGTTTGTTGTTGTCCAACTTATCTTGATCGGCAGTCGTAACACCTATTTCACTCGGTGATTTGGCATTTAAAATATTAGCCTGACCGAATAAAGTAACCGGAGTAACAGTGATAAAGAAAATCGCGATAAGCTTTTTCATGATAATTTTAATTTGTCAATTTTACAGTAATTGGAGCAGCTTCAGGAATTTGAACAGAAACGCCCTTAGCTCTTACACGAATATTATCAATAACCACGATTGAATTACGCGGTGCTGAATTGACTGCACTTTGAGCTTCGGCACTCAATTTATCGCCAGTAACCCGAATGGGGGATTTACCTGAAACAGTAACTTCAAATGAATAGACACTGGTTTCAAGATCATAAACAAAATCGCCAAAATCTGCTAAAATCCTCGAGGTTGTTACATCTCTTTTGTTGAGAGCGACAGTTCCTTTTTTACCAGCAACTTTACCAATAGGCGAAGGAATGTTTTTGATTCGAAAAACACGTTTATCATTTACTTTGGTTCCGTCATCTAAAGTTGCTGTCACACTAACAGTAACTTCACTACCAGTTGTTGGGTTGAGGACATATTTTCCATTACCTGTTTTTCTCATTCCAGGTGCTGATGCAACAGTATTATTATCCGGAACACCAGGAAAAGCAATAGTCATTGGGTTTTCCAAACCACGATAAACAACATTCATCTTATCAGCGGAAACAGAGGCTGAGTTTGGTCTAGGGACGACAACATAGTTGGCTTCAAATGGAATATCCAAATCCGCGCCGTCTTCTAGGAAGGTAAATACGCCTTTAAAGGTATGTTCCCCTACATTTCCAACATTAAAACTGACTAACGCGGCACCTGTTGAGTCAATGGCATCTGACAAGTCGTAAGGCTTACCTTCTAAGGTTAAGGCCTGAGGTGTTACATTAGCGTATTTTCCAAGCACCACACGACCTTGAAATTGCTCACCAGCAAAAAAAGCGGACTTATCTGCGAGGACAATTGCGTTATAGTTCTTTAAAGTAATAGCCTGATCTAAGGTGTTTCCAATGAAGAGGTTATATAAGTTGGTTTCTGTGACCTTGACATCATTTTGAATTGCAGACATTTTTGCATAGGATGCAATTGCTGGAAAACCTTGAAAATTATAATCTAACCAATGTAGGGATTTCTTGTTTTTCGAATTAATTTGATCTGCTAGGTCAAATCGTCGATCAAAAACTTCTAAGGCTTTAATATATTTAGCATCAGTTGCTTGATTGCTCACACTATCGTAACCAATAATGTTTCGAATATCATCTTTATACTTTTTGATTCGTTCAAAAACAGCCTCACCTTCAACCGTTAAACGATCGCCTGTAAACCACTTTTCATCGAGAAGATCGGTTTTGTCCATAGCCTCGTAATTCAACTCACCTGTTTCAGGAATAACTTCGTAATTACCAGCATTCAATAAATCGCGCTTTAGCTGCTCCATGTAATTATAAAATTCGTTTGATACTTGGCTAATTTGTTCTGCCTTATTGGCAACAAACGCAAATTCTTCTGGTTTTTCTTCAGCCTTCTGCTTTAAATCTTGAATCAATCTCTCATTTGTTTCTGATGCTAAAGCATTTACTTCAACAAACTTTTTTTCAAAATTTCCAAATGCAGAAAGAACGTCTTTGGATACATTCATTGCAATCATTGCTATGAAAACCAAATACATCAAGTTGATCATCTTCTGCCTTGCTGATACTTTTCCACCTCCTGCCATAATTTCTTATTTCAATGTTTAATAATTATGTGAAGCCTATTTGGTATTCATTGCAGATAGCATTCCACCATAAACGCCATTAAGTGAAGATAAGTTCGTGGCCAAAGAAGCCATTTGCTCTTTTAGTTTTCCGGCGTTATCAGACACTTGTTCGGTCATTTCGGATTGGCGGTTAAAGCTTTCCATTTGGACTTTGTACAAGTTATTCAAAGCTTCCATTTGCGTCGCAGCTAAAGCCATTTCTTCACTGTATTTTTTTGAAGCAGCCATAGACTCTTTAGTTGGATTAAGCTCTTTCGCCGCACTTTCAAAATTTCGTAAACTGTCTCCAAGGCTAGTGACTAGGGCAGCATCAATTTTCGCCTCTTTCAACAACGCATCCATCTTTTTAGATAAAACTCCCTCCGCATCAGCTGAACTGCCTTCTACAGTATTGGCTTTACCTCCTTTGAGTTGAGGATAAACTAATGACCAATCGAGGTCTGCTTGTTGTCTTTCAAGTGCCGAGTATCCGAAGACCAATGCTTCCACGATCATCCCAATAGTTAGAATAATACTACCACCTGTCCAGTGTTGAATTTTGAATAATGCCCCTATAATAACTAACGCTGCCCCAAATCCATATACCATATTAGATACCGTTCTTTTTCCCTGTGCTGCCATAATTTAAAATTTATTTGTTGTTTTTGTTGTTGTGTATTGACTGTGGCTCCATTAATTGGTAGCCTTGTTAGGGGTGATGTCGGTCCCCAAATAATCTTGAATTGTTCTAAAACCGATATAACTAGTTTTGATAGAGTCATATTCGTAATCTCTAGAACTAACTTGAAGGAAATAAGCCACATCCTTCCAACTTCCACCGCGCACTACTTTACGGCGGTTCTTAGGATCATTTACATTGGGGTTCATCGTTGAGCTATAGGTGTAAGAAGCTGCATCGTAAGACGAATTGGTCCATTCAGAAACATTACCGGCCATGTTGTAAAGCCCATAGTCGTTTGGTTCAAAGGATTCTGCTTCTACCGTATAGAGCGCTTGATCGGCCGCATAGTCTCCACGAAGTGGTTTGAAATTGGCCAAGAAGCATGCTCTGTCATTTTTTGTGTAAGGGCCTCCCCATGGAAAGGTCGCACCCTGAAGACCTCCTCGAGCGGCAAATTCCCACTCTGCTTCGGTTGGTAGTCTGAATTTGTTTTCAAAATGTTTCTTCTTACTCTTAAGGTACCTGTTGCGATAATCCGTCCTCCAGTTACAAAACGCATTGGCCTGATCCCAACTCACTCCTACCACAGGATAATCTGAAAAGGCTTCATGCGAATAGTAATCGTTGTGCATGGGCTCATTGTAAGAATAGTTGAAGTCTCTTACCCAAGCTGTGGTGTCTGGATAAACCTCCAAACCTCTACTCCCTGCTGCGTATGAATATTTTTCGTCTCTAATATCCCAGCGAGTTAGGGTCTTGTCTCTTGCCGCTTTCTCAATATCCAGTTGAACAAATGAATACAAAAAATACTCGTATACATCCCACATGCGCTGACCTGATTGACTTATATCCATAGGTAAAAACATTTCGTCCAAGACTTCAGCGTAGGCCTGATCGGGATAATCTTCTGAATTGAAAAATAATTCTTGATCCCAATTCAAGGTGGCATACTCTGGATTAGTATATTTTTCGTCACCCTCGGCTCTGCGGTATTCAGTGTATGAAAATTCCTCTGTATCCAAGTCAGGGTCCGTCAGCATGCTGGTGGGATAATACATGCCAATTCCATTATCGAGTTCTTCGGCATCATTGGCAAGATTATCGCCTAAAACCTCAACTGCCTTTACAGCCAATCTCCTTCTAATGACAGAATCTCTTACCCAATCCACGAATTGACGGTATTCACTGTTCGTGATTTCTGTTTCGTCCATATAATAGGATCTCACAGTAACAGTTTTTGTTGGGGCATCATTAATTCCTAGCAAATCATCGTCAGATTTTCCCATAATAAAGGAACCACCTGGTATTAGGGTCATGCCAAAAGGTTTTTCAGCATGATATTTCTTTCCCCGAGCTCCTACCAACTGTCCACGATCTCCAGAATTACAACCTGTAAATAGGGCCAATAAAACAAGTAATCCAATGTTTTTCATATTACTAAAACTCATGTGTTTTAACGTTCTTCCAAACGCAAGCGTAAACATATCTATATATTTTATCATACGCAACTTATTTTAATTGAGATTATCTAAAAAACAAGATCATCGTCAATTCGGTCTAAACGTTATTCTTTCTACAAACTTTTAACCAACGCTCGGGAATAATACCCATGCCAGCATCGTCATAATCGCTTTGCATACATGGTAACAACGAGTGTTGTTTGAGTTTATTATTTTGTAAAGTTAAAAAAGGTATTTCAATCCACCATCTCCCAGAAGTCACGCTTTTGAAAAAAACAAGTTCTTGATTTTCAACTAGAACAGTAAATTTCTGAAAATTGCGATCCTCAACGTTTGGTAATTCTTCAATTCTATAGTTTACTCCTTCGATAAAATACCACATCATTTGGGCCAACAATTCCGACGTCACTTCATCTTCTTCAAAAGATCTGTATTGAAAAATTCCAAATGAAGAGACCCTGCTACTGATGCCGGCATATCGGGCCAATGCGCAAATTTCTCGACTGTCAAAACCGTTCGGCGATTGTTGCTGCCGCACCCCTAACTCCGAGGCCTTGATGGCATCCATGTCCACAACAACCATATCGGCATCACGCATCATTGGTTCAGCGCTACTGATGTCCTTAATCAATGATCCCAAACGGTAGGACTCGAAAAACAATTTGTCCATTAGGTCTATTTCTTCTTGAGGATTCAAGTAGGTTTGATACCCCAGAACGGTAAAATTGAACAGGTTAAAAGGCTTCTCTGTAATGATTTTGCCCATATAATTCCTGTTATTAATGGGATTTGTGTCGTCCGACAGGTCAAATCTGGAGTCAATGTTGACTACATTCAACATAGGTTTTATCTCATCGTAGGCTCTATACATCGCAAAACTGAGGTCCTGAGATCCTCCAATGACAATTGGAATAATGCGCTCCATGATCAAGTCAATCATGACCGATTTCAGGGCGTGGTAGGTGTCAGCGGGGGTTGCTCCAACGATCAAATCGCCCAAATCTGCGATTTGGCAATTCCAATTGCCTTGATACAATTGGTAAAATGCCTTTCTCACTCCATTGAGATCGTAGGTAGTCCCAATGTAGTCAACATCATTTCTGTTTTCTGGCACTCCTATAACGGCAATTTTTACGCCTGGTAATTCGGGCAGGCCTGACTGTGTGGTGTGAATACGAATTCTTGATCCAATTGAATTAGATCCCAGCAATTGGCTATGCGCTAAAACAGTATCCTTGACCGGTGTCAAACAATCCAATGTAAACATGCGCTCTATTTCTTTTTTGGACGGGTATTTTTGGGCTTTTTCGTTTTTGCAGATTTTTGCTCTAAGATCGCTTGGGCCTGCTCTAACGTAATGCTTGAAACATCGAAGTTTTTGTCCAATTCTATTTTAATTTTTCCTTTCAGTAAATTATGGCGACCCCACCGTGCTTTTTCAACCCTAATTCCAGCATCGGCCCAATTGTGAATCAATTTGTCTTGTTCCTTCTGCAGCTTGTCTTGTATCAGTTCGACGACGTCTTGTTCAGACAAATTATCCCAGTCATATTTTTTATTGACATTTATAAACATCCCATTCCATTTGATAAAAGGCCCAAATCTACCCTTGCCTTTTTGAACAGGCAATTCATTGTAGTGCGCAATTGGCGCATCGGCACGATTCTTCTCCTTTATAATTGAAGCTGCAAAATCCAATTCAATATCAATAGGGTTAACACCTTTGGGAAGAGAAACAAATTCCTCTCCATACTTAACGTAAGGACCATATCGTCCATTGTTTACTTCAACCGTTTTGCCTTCATATTCTCCCAGAGTTTTAGGCAGTTGAAAGAGCGCTAAAGCATCTTCAAAAGTAATATTCGACAGTTGCATGTCTTGTGGCACACTGGCAAATAAAGGTTTGTCCTCATCTTCGTTTGTTCCGATTTGCACCATTGGCCCAAATTTGCCCAAACGCACACTAACTTGTCGACCACTTTCAGGGTGTTCTCCTAATATTCTTTCGCCAGATTCACGATCGGCATTTTCCATGACATTGTCAACCTGAGGATGAAAGCTGCTGTAAAAGTTTTTGGTGACGTGTTTCCAATCTTTCTTTCCTTCTGCAATTTTATCAAAATCGGCTTCCAAATTCGCCGTAAAATTATAGTCCAGTATTTCCTCAAAATGATTGACCAAAAAGTCAGTCACAATCTTTCCAATGTCTGTAGGAACAAGTTTGCCTTTGTCAGAATTGACAATTTCTTTTGATTTCTTAGCACTAATTTGACCCGAAACCAAAGACAGCTGAGTGTACATGCGTTCTACGCCTTCCAAATTTCCCTTTTCAACATATCCTCTGTTTTGAATTGTAGAAATCGTTGGCGCATAGGTAGATGGCCGGCCAATACCCAACTCCTCCAATTTTTTAACCAAAGAGGCTTCAGTATATCGGTATGGCGGTCTCGTAAAGCGCTCTGTAGCAGAAATCGATTGATTGCTGAGCGGCTGACCTATTGAAAGAGGAGGCAACATCCCTTCTTGCTCAGAGTCCTCGTCATCATTGCTTTCTAGATATACTTTGAGGAATCCGTCGAAAACAATAATTTCTCCGCTTGCTCCAAACAATTGATTGTGTGTAGAAGCTGCAATTTTAACATTAGTGCGCTCCAACTTGGCGTCACTCATTTGAGAGGCTATGGCCCGTTTCCAAATCAAATCGTACAAGCGCGATTGGTCTCTGTCTCCAGAAATACTGAGTTGAGCAAAATTGGTTGGACGAATGGCCTCATGAGCTTCTTGAGCCCCTTTAGATTTGCCTTTGTAATTCCTTGTTTTGACATATTTAGAACCGAAAGCTGTTTCAATTTGCGCTGTCGCAGCATTTTTTGCCTCAGCAGAGAGATTGACACTGTCAGTTCTCATATAGGTTATAAATCCTTGCTCATAGAGTCGTTGGGCAATGGTCATTGTTTTACTTACCGAAAAATATAATTTTCGTGACGCCTCCTGCTGTAATGTGGATGTTGTAAAAGGTGCGGCTGGGCTTTTAATTCCTGGATTTTTTTCCAGAGCGTCTACCTTAAATGTGGCTCCAATGTTATTTTTCAAAAATTGTTCTGCTTCAGCAATGGTTTCAAAATTGCTCGCAAGCTTAGCCTTAATAATTTTACCGTCTTCGGTTTTAAATTCGGCATCAATTCGAAATGAGCCCGCAGTAACAAAATCTTCAATATCGCGCTCTCTTTCCACTATTAATCGGACCGAAACTGATTGTACCCTACCAGCCGACAAGCCTGTTCTGATTTTTCTCCACAAAACAGGAGACAATTCGTACCCAACTATGCGATCCAATACCCGACGGGCTTGTTGTGCATCAACCAGATTGTAGTCAATTTCTCTAGGGTTTTCAATGGCCTTTAAAATAGCCGTTTTGGTTATTTCACTAAAAACAATTCTTTTTGTTTTGGCTTGATCTAACTCGAGCGTTTCGGCCAAATGCCAGGCAATAGCCTCTCCTTCCCGGTCCTCATCACTGGCAAGCCAAACGCATTCGGCCTTTTTGGACAGGTTCATTAAATTTTTTACAATCTCCTTTTTGTCTTGGCTAACCAAATAATTTGGTTTGAAGTCACCCTTCACATCAATACCCAATTCTCGAGATGGCAAATCAGAAATGTGCCCAAAACTAGAGGCTACTTTGAAGTCGGGTCCCAAAAACTTTTCAATAGTTTTTGCCTTAGCAGGCGACTCAACAATGACTAAATTTTTCGACATGCCGTAGATTTAAAGGCCACAAAGGTATGCGATTTTTTTTATTACGTTACCACTAGGTAATATTCCCCTATCTAAAAAAACGTGTTAAAACCGTCAAAAAAATTAGTCGGTCATTACAACATTGGCCTTGGTTCTGAGCACTTGACCAATACTGTAGGTGGCCGTTCTGATGATTTGATTCATGTTGTTTACGTCCATAATTCCAGCTTCATCCTCCGCCTTGTGATAATAGTCATAATTTTTAAAATCAAAAGATGACAAAGTATGACAGGGCACGCCAAAGGCGTTATAAAAAGCGTAGTTGTCTGATCTTTTGAACAAGTTATAACCTTCCGCCTCTGGCAGAAAAGTCACGAAATTTGGGGTATGTTGATTCATCAATGCAGGGAGATTGGACAACTTAAAGCCGGTCATATAAACTTGATTAGCTCCCGTGGTTAAAGTTTTTCCAATCATTTCAAAATTGAACATCAATTGCAAATTCACTTGCTCCTGCTTAAAACGATCCGCCAAATGCTTGGCGCCCAAAAGTCCTCGCTCTTCTGCCGCAAACAAGGCGACCACTATATTTTGATCCCATTGATACTTAGACAGGACTTTTGCAATTTGAAGTACTGCTGTGCTTCCACTGGCATTGTCGTTTGCACCATTATATATGGAGTCGGTCGTTTTAGTGCTGATGCCAATATGATCGAGATGAGCTCCAATCAAAACAGTTGGTCTGTTTGGGAGATATTCACCCAATCGTGCCACAATGTTGTACGAAGACACGTCGTTTAGAATAAAGTTGTCATCAAATCCTGATTGATAAAACGGTTCAATTCCATTGGATTTGAAAAATTCCTTGACATAATTTGCGGCTAAGGGAAATCCCCCGCTCTCCATATCTCTTCCTAACATGTCATCAGAAGCGAGACTGAACAAAATATCATGCGTTTCGTTTACCGATTGCAGCTTAGCGATTTCTCTTGGGCTCGGCGTTTTAGAAATTGAACATTGAAAAAACAAGAATGAAATGCTCAGTACTGCAAAAAAATGCTTCATAATTTGAATTAAAGAGTTATTGAACTTCAGAATTTTCTATTTGGTCAAAACCAATGACCGACTTGTAAACAAAATAGGATGGCAAAACGGTAAAAGATGCGGTCAAGAAAATACCAACAATACACATCAATAGCCCAATGATTGTTGACAATAGGCCAGCGACAATCAATAGTCCAATGGTGATTCCCCATTTATTGTGACCGAGGGTAAATGCGACCTTAATGATTTCTCCTAACGTCAAATCTGGATTAAAGGCGAAAACAAAGGTGCACAAAGTCAACCCGACTGCAACATAAATTATGGGAAAAACACACAAAATCAGAGCAAGTATGGCTATGCCAAATGTTGCTACAGCCAAAGCCATTGCCTTAAAAATATAATCACTTTTAAAATAAAAGAACAAGTCTGAGGCGTCTGGTTCTTGACTGTGATCAATATTTCTAACAATTCTCAAAAACCCAGAAAGTAAAAGGATTGACAGGCTCGCCGTTACAAAAGAACCCACGAAAGTCATTAACAAATAAAGGCCAACGGATGAACCGTCGAAAACGGAAGGATCACTCCAAATTTCGGGATTTTCCAAATTGCGAATCATGACCAAATAAGTTGGATTGGTAAAGAAAGATATACCAAGTGAAATGATCAATATGATAACATAATATAGGAATCCATAGACCCAAGTTTTTTTAAACAGTTCGATAGAATCGCTAAAAATGGTTCCGAAGTCTAGTCTTGGAGCTTCGGAAATCCTTTTGAGTAGGTAGTCTAATCTGACCATGAGTTTAGTTTTAATTATTTAAGCTAAATGTAAAGGTAAAAACAGACCGAAACAAGCAGTCTGCCAATTTGTCATATAATAAAATTAGTACTATATTTGCCGCCAAGAAAAACCCATCCAAACGGGTATATCATGGAGAAAATTATCGTCGAATCGGATCAAGGTAAAGCGCTTGATAAGCCTAGTAACCCCCAAAATCAACGCAAGTTGTATTTGGAAAGTTACGGTTGTCAAATGAATTTCAGCGACAGTGAAATCGTTGCTTCAATTTTAGCGACCGCAGGATTCGACACAACCAATCATTTGGAAGAGGCCGACCTCATCCTACTCAACACTTGTTCTATAAGAGACAAGGCCGAACAAACGGTAAGAAAAAGACTGGGCACTTTTAACGGATTAAAAAAACAAAAACCTCAACTAAAGGTCGGTGTTTTGGGCTGTATGGCAGAGCGATTGAAACATCAATTTTTGGAAGAAGAAAAAATAGTAGATTTGGTTGTAGGGCCAGATGCCTACAAAGATTTGCCCAATTTGATTGCAGAAGTCGACAATGGTCAAAATGCGGTCAATGTTTTGCTTTCCAAAGACGAGACTTATGGCGATGTTAGTCCAGTAAGGCTCAACACCAACGGCGTGAACGCCTTTGTTTCCATAACTAGAGGGTGCGACAACATGTGCACCTTTTGTGTAGTCCCTTTTACCAGAGGAAGAGAAAGAAGCAGAGACCCTCAGAGTATTATCGAAGAAATTAATGATTTGTGGAATCAAGGATTTAAGGAAGTGACGCTATTAGGGCAAAATGTAGACAGCTATTTGTGGTATGGAGGAGGGCTTAAAAAGGACTTTGACAAGGCCAGTGAATTTCAAAAAGCTACTGCAGTTAATTTTGCTAGCTTATTAGAAATGTGTGCTTTAGCTCAGCCAAAAATGAGATTTAGATTCTCCACATCCAACCCTCAAGACATGTCTTTGGACGTGATTCAGACCATGGCCAAGTTTGAAAACATTCCTAATTACATACATCTTCCAGTTCAAAGTGGAAGTGACCGCATATTGAAAGCCATGAATCGTCAGCATACGCGACAGGAATACATGACTTTGATTGACAACATCAGAAAAATTATACCCGACTGCTCCATTAGTCAAGACATGATTGCAGGATTTCCTGGTGAAACTGAAGAGGACCACCAAGACACTTTAGCCCTTATGGATTATGTCAAATACGACTATGGATTCATGTTTTCATATTCCGAAAGACCAGGAACCATGGCCGCTAGAAAGTTGACTGACGACATCCCTGAAGAAACCAAACAACGTAGACTTCAAGAAATTATTGACCTTCAACGCTCCCACAGTCATTATCGCACCAAGCAACATTTAGGTCAAATCGAGGAGGTTTTAATAGAAAAAACATCTAAGCGAAGTGAGATGTATTGGTCGGGACGCAATCCTCAAAATACCGTAGTTGTTTTTCCAAAAGATCATTTCAAAATCGGCGATTTTGTTATGGTAAAAATCACAGACTGTACCAGTGCTACATTGATTGGGCATGGTATTGAACTTTCGGATAAATCGAATTAGTATGAGTACAATAGACCTTCAATCCATCAAACAACGATTTGGGATAGTTGGAAATGACCCAGGGTTAAATCGCGCCCTCGAAAAAGCCATTCGCGTGGCTCCAACTGACATTTCAGTACTGGTAACAGGTGAAAGTGGGGTTGGGAAAGAAACCATTCCAAAAATTATCCACCAATTGTCACATCGCAAACATGCGAAATATATTGCCGTAAATTGCGGCGCTATTCCCGAAGGAACCATTGATAGTGAACTATTTGGTCATGAAAAAGGGGCTTTTACTGGTGCTACACAAACTAGAAATGGCTATTTTGAGGAAGCAGACGGCGGAACTATTTTTCTTGATGAAGTAGGAGAACTTCCGTTGACTACTCAGGTTCGACTGTTGCGTGTTTTAGAAAATGGCGAATTCATCAAGGTAGGGTCAAGTACCGTACAGAAAACCAATGTTCGAATTGTGGCAGCGACCAACCTTAACATGTCCGTTGCTATTGAAAAAGACAAGTTTAGAGAAGATCTTTATTACAGATTAAGTACCATAGAAATACACCTTCCTTCTCTGCGGCATCGCCAAGGAGACATTCATTTGCTGTTTAGAAAATTTGCTGCGGATTTTGCTGCGAAATACAAAATGCCTGCTATCAATCTGTCCGAAGATGCTGTTGAAGTCTTGTTGGCTTATCCTTGGGCTGGGAACATCAGACAATTGCGCAACATCGCTGAGCAAATATCAGTAGTTGAGAGGCTTCGACTCATCAATGCAGAAATGCTCAAGTCCTACCTTCCGCAGAAATCGAATCTTCCAATGGTTGTCAAAAAAGAATCTGGCGATCCTGAATTTACTTCGGAGCGAGAAATTCTTTACAAAGTGTTGTTTGACATGAAAAGCGATTTGAACGACTTGAAAAAACTGACCCTCGAACTGATGAAAACGGACAATCGCGGGGATGTAGAAAAAAATCACACCGATTTGGTGAGAAAAATCTATGGAGATGAAGACAACTTCCAAGATAAAAAACCAGTTTTAACCTTCGAGAACAAACGACCAGCGGTAACTCTATCGGAAATGGAGGAAGACTCAGAGGAATATGACTATGTTGAAGCCATTGAGCCAGAAGAAACCTTATCTTTACATGACAAAGAGCTGGAATTAATCAAACGTTCTCTTGAACGACATAAAGGAAAACGCAAGTTGGCCGCTTCCGAATTAGGCATTAGTGAAAGAACTTTGTACCGAAAAATCAAACAATTTGATCTGTGAATAGAGCATTATACATCAGAGCATTTCTGATTGCGTTAGGGTTGACTGTAGAAAGCTGCGGTCATTATTCTTTTACTGGAGCTTCTATTTCCACTGACACTAACACCTTTCAGGTCAATTATTTCCAAAACAATGCCGCCCTTGTCGAACCTGGTTTGGACCGAGACTTTACCAACGCTTTGACCGATTTAATTCTCAACCAAACCCGTTTAAGTCTGGTGAAATTTAACGCCGATTTGGTTTATGAAGGAGAAATCACCGAATACAGAATTTCTCCCACTACAGCTACCTCTAGCAATACTGCCGCTCAAAACAGATTGAGTGTTTCAGTTAACGTCAGATTTTTTAATTTAAAAGATCCAGAGCAAGATTTGGAGCAAAGATTCTCCTTTTTCTACGACTATGCCGGCGGTGATCAACTGATAGGAGCCCAAAAAGATATAGCTCACGAGGCCATTTTTGAGCGCTTAACCCAAGATATCTTTAATGCCACGTTGGCCAAATGGTAAACAGCAATGACAATTGACACTTTTGCATATTGCATTGAAAACACCGACAAAATCAGTGTTCAAGAGACCAAAGAGTTGCGAGACATGGTGGACAGATTTCCCTATTTTCAGGCAGCAAGAGCATTGTATTTGAAAGGACTTAAAAATTCTGGAAGTTTTAGATATGCAAACGCCCTAAAATCGACAGCTATCCAAACTACAGATAGAAGGCAATTGTTTGAGTTGATTCATCCAATTCAAAAAGTAGACATTCAAGATGTTAAGAGTCGTGAAACCGTCAACATCAAAGAAATAGAAATCGTTGGAATTGAAGACATTTCTACTCAAGCCAGCAAAGCTGTTGACAAAGCCATCAGACTGAAAATCAAAGAAGGAAACTCCCAATTCCATTTCGAATTAGAGGGACAAATCATCGACAAATCAACTAATGATCTACCTCATTCTAACGAGAAGCGAAGTTTTTCGGCTTGGCTTAGCGCTTCAGATTTTACGCCAATTGACCGTTCTGTAGAACCATCACCCACTCAGACAAAGAATTTTGACATCATCAATAATTTTATAGCCCTCAATCCTAAAATCAAGCCGATGTCCGACCACACCATTGGGACGGAGAGATCTGGCGGAGGATCGACCATGCAATCAACATGGATGACTGAGACCTTGGCAAAAATTTATGAAGAGCAAAAAAATTACGATAAAGCCATTAGAGCATATCGCATTTTAAGTTTGAAATATCCCGAAAAAAGTGCGTACTTTGCGCGGCAAATTAAGACATTGACAGCGTTAAAAGCGCAAAATAACACATAAGCATGAGTACTTTTTCTATTTTCCTGATTCTGATTGTAATTGTTGCCTTTTTATTGGTGGTTGTTATCATGGTACAAAACCCTAAAGGTGGCGGACTCGCATCTTCTTTCGGAGGAGGCGGAACTCAACAACTGGGTGGCGTCAAGAAAACTACCGATTTCTTAGACAAGAGTACTTGGACTTTGGCAGGTTTGCTATTGATTTTGATTCTGTTATCTAACGTGGCTATTCCTAAGAGTGGTGGCAACGCCGAGTCTAAGGCACTTGACAACGGAACTGCGACAGAACAACCGCTACCTGAAACTACAGAGCAGCCCTTGCCTGCTGACCCTCTTCCTGCTGGAGACAATCAGTAATATTTAACACTAATAATTCGAAACATGACTACAAACTGCAAGTTTGTCAGTCTTAACTGTGTGGCACAGTTTGTGTCTTTACAGTCAATCAATAACTAAAATATTTTTTTTATGGCATTACATATTAAACCTCTAGCCGATAGGGTGTTGGTACAACCCTTGGAAGCTGAAACTACTACGGCATCGGGGATAATCATACCCGACAATGCACAAGAAAAACCTCAAAAAGGAAAGATCGTGGCCACTGGACCAGGAACAAAAGACAATCCAGTTACCGTAAAGGTTGGCGACACAGTGCTGTATGGTAAGTATTCTGGCACTGAGTTAAAGCTTGATGGAAAAGACTATTTGATGATGCGTGAAAGCGATTTACTCGCTACAGTTTAATTTTAAAACTTAAAAAAAATGGCAAAAGACATAAAATTTGATATCGACGCGAGAGACGGCCTTAAAAGAGGCGTCGACGCCTTGGCCAATGCTGTAAAAGTAACTCTTGGACCCAAAGGAAGAAATGTAATCATTAGCAAATCTTATGGAGCACCTCAAGTGACCAAAGATGGTGTGACAGTGGCCAAGGAAATTGAGCTTGAAGATCCACTCGAAAACATGGGCGCACAGATGGTAAAGGAAGTCGCTTCGAAGACCAACGACTTGGCTGGAGATGGAACAACTACCGCAACGGTATTGGCCCAAGCAATAGTCAAAGCAGGACTGAAGAATGTTGCCGCTGGAGCCAATCCAATGGACCTCAAAAGAGGAATTGATAAAGCCGTTTTGGCTGTTACAGAAGAGCTGGAAAAACGCTCTACTGCGGTAGGTGATTCTTCAAATAAAATTGAACAAATTGCCTCTATTTCAGCTAATAACGACAACAGCATTGGAGAATTGATTGCTCAGGCTTTTGACAAAGTTGGCAAAGAAGGAGTTATTACAGTCGAAGAGGCAAAAGGAACAGACACTTATGTTGATGTTGTTGAAGGCATGCAATTTGACCGAGGTTATTTGTCGCCCTATTTCGTAACTGATGCAGACAAGATGACTGCCGATTTGAGCAATCCGTATGTTTTACTTTTTGACAAGAAAATTTCGAACCTTCAGGAGATCCTCCCTATTCTTGAGCCTGTTGCGCAATCAAGCCGTCCGTTATTGATTATTGCTGAAGACGTCGACGGGCAAGCCTTAGCAACTTTGGTCGTAAACAAACTGCGTGGTGGACTTAAAATTGCTGCCGTCAAAGCACCTGGTTTTGGAGATCGTCGCAAAGCGATGTTAGAGGACATTGCTGTATTGACTGGAGGCACTGTAATTTCTGAAGAAAGAGGTTTTTCTTTGGAAAACGCCGATTTGACCATGTTGGGTACTGCTGAAAACATCACCATTGACAAAGACAATACAACAATCGTCAATGGTGCTGGTGATCCCGAAGCCATCAAGGCAAGAATCAATCAAATCAAAGCACAAATCGAATCTACTACTAGTGATTACGACAAAGAAAAACTACAAGAACGTCTTGCAAAATTAGCTGGAGGAGTAGCAGTTCTTTATGTAGGAGCGCCAAGTGAGATTGAGATGAAAGAGAAAAAAGACCGTGTTGACGACGCACTTCACGCTACACGTGCAGCTGTAGAAGAAGGTATCGTAGCTGGTGGTGGAGTTGCTTTAGTTCGTGCAAAGTCACTGCTGTCTTCCCTTAAAACTGACAACGCCGATGAAGCAACAGGAGTTCAAATCGTGGCACAAGCATTAGAATCTCCATTGCGCACCATTGTTGAAAATGCTGGTGGAGAAGGTAGTGTTGTAGTGGCTAAAATCTTGGAAAACAAAGGTAATTTTGGATATGATGCCAAAAACGACGCTTATGTTGACATGATTAAAGCTGGTATCATCGACCCTAAAAAAGTAACTAGAGTAGCTCTTGAAAATGCCGCTTCGGTTGCTGGTATGATTCTAACCACAGAATGTGCTTTAGTCGACATTAAAGAGAACACACCTGCAATGCCTCCAATGGGAGGTGGGATGCCGGGAATGATGTAATCGAACATCTATAAAACATAAAAGCGCTTCTCACGAGGCGCTTTTTTTTGAATTAAATTTAACTTATTTGAACAGTCTAGAACAACATGATTATTGCCATAAAAATCATTATGGCATTTTCTATAAAGGTGGCTAAAGTCATTGGCAATTTCAAAACAGAACCCAGACATGCACAAGTGATATCTTGTTTGGAAAGCAAAGATTTAGTGACTCCAACAGTAGTAATTCCTAGAACAAGCACAGTCATCCAAAGACTGAACAGAATTCCTATTCTGAACAAAAATAAAAGCCCCAAAGTGACCTCTATAAAAGGATAAATCAAGGCATATATGGGAATCCTTTTGGCCAACGGATCGTACATTTTGAATGAGGTGATAAACCCTTTCAGATCTAACAGTTTGAAAAAACTAAAAACTATGAAAAACAAACCCATAAAATCAACCATAAAAGATTGATAAAAAAAGTCGTCTATATTCAATGCGATTGAAGCCGCAAAGACATAGCTCAAAATGAGAAAGAGGGGAAACAATTGTTGTAGTTTGCCTGATTCCGTTGAAATGACTTGAACATTCGATTCTTTGAATGCCGACAACTTATATTTATCATCCAGTGCCAATTGAAGTTGACTCAGTTCTAAATTATCCGAAGATTCGACTAGTACCGTTGCAGAGGCATTGTTCGCTTTGACTGAAATAATGCCATTTATAGTACTGAGAGATTTTTCTACGGAAGCTTCGCAACCCGTGCAAGTCATGCCACTGACATAAAATTTGGTTTTCATTTTGTTTGGTGTAGATTTTTGGTAAAATTAATCAAAAGAATGAGAGTTTTCTTTTTACCCCATTCCTCTTTTAGTCGTGATGATTTATTAACTTCGTTCGCAAATTTTGACCATTGAAACAATCCTATTTACGCTTGCTAGATCTCATCGAAACTGAACTGAGTCGTAATGAAACTGCCGTTGAAGTCAAACTCCAATGGATTTGTGATACCCTTTGTGATTGTCTTCCAAATTACGATTGGACAGGTTTTTATTTCCATCAAATCGATAAGGACGAGCTGTATCTCAAAGCCTTTTGTGGCGAACCAACAGAACATACCCACATCCCTTTTGGCAAAGGCATTTGTGGACAAGTGGCTCTGAGCAATCAAACTTTTTTAGTTCCAGATGTTAGCCTTCAGGACAATTATATTTCTTGTGGTATAACGGTGAAATCAGAAATCGTTGTACCCATATTTGTCAAGGGTAAAAATATTGGCCAAATCGATATTGACTCTCATGTCAAAAATGCCTTTGACCAAGATGATGTTCAGTTTTTGGAAAAAGTGGCGGAATTGGTAGGAGGTCTATATTAGTCCTTCACAACTGCACTATTTTTTACAAAAATGGGTACTTTTGCATTTCACTTTTTCTGATGATGACCTCTAAAAAAATCACTTCCGCTCTCATTTCCGTTTTTGATAAAACTGGTCTTGAACCAATCGTCAAAAAACTGCACCGACTAGGCGTGACCATCTATTCCACTGGAGGTACTGAAAAGTTCATCTCTGACCTTGATATCCCAGTAATTCCAGTAGAAAAACTAACCTCTTACCCTTCCATTCTTGGCGGTCGAGTCAAAACATTGCACCCCAAAGTGTTTGGCGGCATTTTACACCGCGGTGACTTTGGGAATGACAAAAAGGAGTTAGAACAGTTTGAAATTCCTTCTTTTGATTTGGTCATTGTCGATCTTTATCCTTTTGAAAAAACAGTAGCTTCGGGTGCCACTCATTCCGAAATTATCGAAAAGATTGATATCGGGGGAATTTCATTGATTCGCGCTGCAGCTAAAAATTTCCAAGAGGTACTCTGCGTTTCATCGGTTAGCGATTATTCTGAGATTTTAGAATTGCTCAACGCCAGCGATGAGGGCTCAACGACTCTAGAAACAAGAAAAATATTTGCAGCCAAAGCTTTTCATGTTTCTTCCCACTACGATACTGCCATTTTCAATTTTATGAACGCTGGAGTCGATTTGCCCTTTTTCAAATTTAGTGCTGAGGGCATTACTCCGTTGAGGTATGGGGAGAATCCTCATCAGCCAGGTCAATTTGTTGGGAATTTGTCTTCTTTATTCAATCAAATTCAAGGAAAACAACTGAGTTACAACAACTTGCTAGACACTGACGCTGCTGTACAATTGATTTCTGAATTTAAAGATGACGCGCCAACTTTTGCCATTTTGAAGCACAACAACGCCTGTGGTTTGGCAACCCGACTGAACTTGTCAGCCGCTTTTTCGGACGCCTTGGCCGGTGACCCAGTATCGGCATTTGGAGGGGTTTTGATCAGCAATAGAGTGATTGATATTCCTACAGCCGAAAAAATTTCACAACTTTTTTGCGAAGTACTTATCGCGCCGAGCTTTGAACAAGGGGCTCTAGATTTGTTAGAAAAGAAAAAAAATCTCATCATTTTAGAGCAGAAACCAATAGCAATGCCCAATCAAATGCTACGCTCCTGCTTGAATGGTATTTTAATTCAGGACAGAGACTACAAGACTGACTTGAGAGATCAGTTGAAAGCCGTGACAGCCATGATCCCAAGCGAATCAGAAATCAACGATCTAATTTTTGCATCAAAAATTTGCAAGCATACCAAGTCTAACACCATTGTTTTGGCCAAAGGCCAACAGCTTTGCGCAAGTGGCACGGGTCAAACCAGCAGAGTTGATGCGCTGCGACAAGCCATACATAAGGCCCAATCATTCGGCATGGATCTTACAGGAGCTGTAATGGCGAGTGATGCCTTTTTTCCATTTCCAGATTGTGTCAAAATTGCTCATGAGGCTGGAATTAAGGCTGTGATTCAACCTGGGGGCTCTGTCAAGGATCAACTCAGCATCGACTATTGTAATGATAATAACCTGTCAATGGTTTTTACAGGCACAAGACATTTTAAGCATTAGTGTTCAATAAATTGACTATTTTAACTACTTTTACAAGCATCAGCGACTGACACAATTCTATATGGGCTTTTTTGATTTTTTTATTGAAGAAATTGCGATTGATTTAGGCACCGCCAATACCCTTATTATTCACAATGACAAGGTGGTTATCGACTGTCCTTCAATTGTGGCTATGGACAGAATCACTGGGAAAATCATTGCGGTTGGCGAAGAGGCCAATTTAATGCAGGGTAAAACCCACGAAAACATCAAAACCATTCGCCCTCTTAAAGACGGTGTAATTGCAGATTTTGACGCTTCAGAACAGATGATTAGTATGCTGATCAAAAGCATTCCTACATTAAAAAAGAAGTTGTTTGCTCCTGCCCTAAGAATGGTAATTTGTATTCCTTCCGGCATCACTGAAGTTGAAATGCGTGCGGTTAAAGAATCGGCCGAGCGCGTCAACGGGAAAGAAGTTTATTTGATTCACGAACCCATGGCAGCAGCCATCGGAATTGGAGTGGACATTATGCAGCCCAAAGGGAATATGATTGTGGATATAGGTGGAGGAACTACCGAAATTGCTGTTATTGCCCTTGGAGGTATTGTATGCGACAAGTCTGTTAAAGTTGCCGGAGACGTTTTTACCAGTGACATCATCTATTACATGCGCACGCAACACAACCTCTATGTAGGAGAACGTACCGCCGAAAGAATTAAAATACAAGTAGGATCCGCTATTGAAAATTTGGACATGCCTCCTGATGACATGAACGTTCAAGGAAGAGATTTGTTAACTGGAAAACCTAAACAAGCCCAAGTGTCTTATCGAGAAATTGCGAAAGCGCTTGACAAATCCATTCTGAGAATTGAAGACTCTGTGATGGAAACCTTGTCTCAAACACCCCCTGAATTGGCCGCTGACATCTATCAAACAGGGGTTTATTTGGCCGGAGGCGGATCCATGCTTCGAGGGCTGGACAAAAGACTATCCCAAAAAACAGATCTACCCATCTACATTGCCGAAGATCCTCTGAGAGCCGTAGTCCGTGGAACAGGAATTGCACTTAAAAATTTGTACCGATACAAGAATGTTCTGATCAAATAGAGTCCCTAAAACATGCAGCAAATTTTGATCTTTCTCTTCAAAAACAAGCATTTCTTCTTGTTTTTGCTGCTGTTTATTGTTGCTTTTATTATAACGATCAGCACCAGGACTTATCACGGAACTCAATTTTGGAATTCAGCTAATTCAATTAGCGGTAATTTTTTTCAAATTCAAAATTCCTTTGGCGATTACCTTCACCTTAAAAAAGACAATGAGGTGCTCCTTCAGAACAATGCAGCCCTAAAAAAAGAACTGCTCCGTTCCAAGAACTCTGGAATTAATCCCGCACAACTTCAATTTTCATCTATCACAGGGGTAGTGATAAAAAACAGCTATAACCTCTCTCACAATTATTTGACCATAAACGTCGGTAGCAACCAAGGGGTCAAGGAAGATCTGGGCGTTATTTCGGATCAAGGGGTAGTCGGAATCATAGACAGAGTCAATTCTAGATTTGCTCGTGTGCAGTCTATACTCAATGTCAAAAGTAAAATTAGTGTTCAAATTAAAAACACCAATCATTTAGGGATTCTCGAGTGGAAAGGTCATGATCCGCGACTTGCTATTGTAAGTGATGTGCCCTCACTCGCTAAAATAGCGGTAAATGACACCATAGTAACTAGTGGAAATTCGCTGGCCTTTCCCAAGGGATTGGTTGTTGGGATCATTAAAAAATTCGAACTGGATGAGTCTCAAAATTATTACAGCATACAAATTGAGCTGATCAATGATTTGACCAGTATCAACTCTGTTTATGTCATCACTAATCGAGATGCCGAAGACATCAAAAAACTAGACCCGAAGGATGAATAACGCACTGCCACTTCTCGCTATAAGGTTTGTTCTGTTGGTTGCAGCTCAAATTTTGATATTCAACAATCTCAATGTGGTGGGTTATCTCAACCCTTTTGTCTATGTGATTTTTATATTACTCTATCCACTAAGAACCAACCAAGAACAATTTTTGCTGGTTTCCTTTTTCCTTGGTTTAATTATTGATCTGTTTTCTGACACTGGAGGCATACACGCCGCTGCCTCTGTCACCACAGCCTTCGTGAGGCCAACCTTACTCAAATTGATTTTTGGCCTGGCCTACGACTACTTGGCCATCAAATTTGATTTTCGTGATACCCGCCGTAAATTAGTCTATTTGGGAACTCTTATTTTTGTGCATCACTATATCATAATTTTGTTAGAGCGATTTACCTTTTCCAACTTTTTTATGTCCTTAGGGTACGCTATGATGACTAGCATTGTAACGCTGATATCCTGTATCATTTTACTCATCTTGTTCAAGTACAAATCATGATCAGAAAATACCTCTTAGGTGGTTTAATTCTCGCTGTAGGGCTAATCTATATCGTCAAGCTTTTTATGCTGCAAGTAGTCACCACTGAGGGGTATGATATTGAAAATGACAATGCGGTGCGCAAGGAATTTATCTATCCGAAACGCGGTTACATTTTTGATCGCAACGGCACATTGCTGGTGGCTAACGAGGCCTCTTATGACGTTATGGTAATCCCGAGAGAGGTTAAACCTATGGACACCCTAGAATTTTGTAATATTCTAAAAATAGACCTCGGAAAATTCGAAAGTACTTTAGAAAAAGCCAGACGATATTCTCCGCGTTTACCATCTGTTTTTGTGCCTCAGCTCGCCAAAGAAGAGTATGCCATGCTGGCAGAAAAAATGCATAAATTCCAAGGTTTTTATATTCAAAAACGGGACATCAGGGATTACAAAACCGATTATGGCGCCAATGTTCTAGGCTTTATTGCAGAGGTTAACAACAATACCATCGAAAATGACCCCTACTACAACTTAGGCGATTTGATAGGAAAACAAGGCATTGAAAAATCATATGAAGAACTGCTTAGGGGCAAAAAAGGGGTGCGTTACATACAAAAAGACCGGTTCAACAGAAATATTGGTTCTGTCAACAATGGCCTATATGACACCATGCCAGTTCCAGGCAAAGACCTGACTATTACTCTGGACATTGACCTTCAAGCCTATGGAGAGCAACTGATGACTAAAAAACGAGGTGGGATAGTTGCCATTGATCCAAAAACAGGAGAGATCTTAGCACTTGTTTCTGCCCCAAGTTACAAGCCTCAACTGCTGGTTGGGAGACAACGGTCGACGAATTACAACATTCTCAATTCCGACAACATCAATCGCCCTTTATTCGATCGAGGTCTTTTACAAATGGTCCCACCAGGATCACCTTTTAAGACGCTGACAGGTCTCGTTGGTCTTCAAGAGGGGGTTTGTGATCCTAATCAGATATACTTTTGTTCAGGAGCTTATGTTTACGGTAGAAATAACCGAAGAATGTTATGCCATTGTGGAGGTGGTGCCAGAGATTTAAAATTGGCCATCTCAAAATCATGTAATTCCTATTTCGCAAACCTTTATAGAAAGATAATTGAAAAATACCCCACTGCTACGGAAGGAATGAATGCTTGGAGTAAACACCTCAAGAGTTTTGGTCTAGGTGACTTTTTAGGCTATGATTTGCCCATTGGCAAAAAAGGAATGATCCCTACAGGTGATTATTACAACAAGCAATATCCTGATTTCAGATGGGGGGCGACCACGACCTTATCCAATTCCATAGGTCAAGGTGAGGTATTGACCACTCCTATACAAATGGCAAACTGGGTTGCTGCAATTGCCAACAGAGGTTATTATATTAAACCTCATATGCTTAAACCTTCGAATAATTATGAGATCGATTCTAGCTATGAGAACCGAATTTACACAACCGTTTCTCCAGAATACTTCGATCCGATCATTGAAGGCATGGCCGAAGTGTTTATATCTGGAACGGCCTATTTTCTTAACGTCCCAGGAATAAATATTTGCGGAAAAACAGGAACAGCAGAAAATTTTACCAAAATCAATGGCAAGAGAGTACAGTTAACTGATCATTCCATTTTTATGGCCTTCGCCCCAAAAGAAGACCCAAAAATTGCCATTGCCGTATTCGTTGAAAACGGATATTTTGGCGCCCGATGGGCTGGAAGAATTTCTAGTCTGATGATTGAAAAATATCTCAAAGGCGAGGTCAGCCTGAAAGCCATGGAGGCTTTAGTTCTGGAGAAAAGTCTTGAAGATGAATATCTCAAACCCTTTAGCGGCAAATCCTTTTATATCAATCAATAAATGAGACTGGCACGAGAACATAAAAACAAATTTGACTTCCTCTCCATTGGGATTTACCTCGTGCTGATTGGTTTTGGTTGGCTCAACATCTACGCTGCTACTGTTGGAGGTAATGTTGGAAGCATATTTGACTTATCCCAACCTTATGGCAAACAGCTGCTGTTCATTGGCCTATCGCTCTTAATGGCCTTTGTGATTTTTGCAATTGATGCAAAATTCTATGAGCGGTTTGCCAGTATCATCTATTTGGCAGGGCTTGTACTGTTGCTTGGACTTTTTGTGATTGGAAAAGAAATCAATGGGGCAACCTCATGGTATGCTATAGGCAGTTTTACGCTACAACCTAGTGAATTTGTAAAAGTAGCCGTTTGTTTGGCACTTGCCAAATACCTCAGCGACATGCAAACAAGTATCGCTAGACCACTTGATCAGTTGAATTCAATCCTATTGGTTTTGATTCCTTCCTTTTTAATATTACTTCAGAATGACGCGGGTAGTACACTGGTTTTCCTGAGTTTCTTTTTTGTCATGTTCAGAGAGGGTTTGCCTAATTTACATTTATACATCCTCGTTTTTATAGCTTGTTTGGCACTATTTGCAATCAAGTTCGGGATAGTCTATGCCATTGGTTTTTCCACGGCCATACTACTGCTTCAGCCATTCATTTCAAAAGGCAAATACAAATTGAAGTTGTGGCGTTTTTTGGCCATTATAGGATCTGGGGTTGTGGCCGTTTTAGTAAGATATTTTTACGCCAATATTTTACAACCGCATCAGAGAGATCGTCTGGATCTTTGGCTAGGATTCGAGGACGACCCTGAAAAGCTAGCCAGTTTGAGAAGAACTGTTTTGTACAATTTGAATGAATCTCAAAAGGCCATCAGCTCTGGAGGGTTCACTGGTAAAGGCTTTCTCCAAGGTACCAGAACCATAGGAAATTTTGTGCCCGAACAGCATACGGATTATATTTTCAGTACAGTTGGAGAAGAATGGGGGTTTTTGGGCAGCAGCTTGGTGGTCATTCTTTTTATGGGACTCATGCTCAGGGTCTTGTATTTGGCAAATTTGCAGAAAAACCCCTTCAGTCGAATCTATGGGATGGGAGTAGTTGCAGTATTTTTTACCCACTTCACCATTAATATTGGAATGGTAATAGGCCTATTCCCTACGGTTGGAATACCCCTCCCCTTTTTCAGTTATGGAGGATCTTCACTATGGGGGTTTACTATTTTACTTTTTATTTTTCTGAAACTCGATTCGAACAGACTGAACGAATGGTAACTTATGATTACTTTTTGAGTTCAAGTTTTTCGGCGAAGTACTCGCAGAAATCTTTCATCGTGTCACTCATTTTATCGTCTTGAGTGGCTCTCAAATAAGTGTCGCTCATGGCCATCAGCGTTTGATAGAAAAACATCTTCATTTGATCCACTGGCATGTCCTTGGTCCACAAGTCTATCCTGAGCGCATTTTGAGCCTCGTGATCCCAAACAGAAAGTAAAAATGCCTTTGCCTCAGCGGCGCGAACCCCTCCGTCTTCCGCATTCCATCTGAGTTTTTCGGGCACGCGGTTTTCATCCAATTCTACCAGTAATTCAATTTTTGAAGTAGTCATAAGTTTGTTTTAAGGTTTGTATTTCGCCTTATTAAAAATAACCTCAGGTCGGGTAGTCAACAAACCCTTTAAGTCAGTTTCTGCCCTTTCCATAAAGGATTTAACAATCTGAAGGCCAAGGTACTTGCCAACTCCTCCAGGAGATTCCCTGTCGATTTCTAAGTAGAACTTTGAAAATGGTGCTAGGGCAACAAAGCGGTTATATAATTGAGGTTCTGTCGAGAACAAAAAATCATTAGTAATGAAGTATTCCCAGAGGAAACGAGCATTAGCCTCAGTCCATTCATATTCGCCGTCGGTATATCCTAGCAGCAAAGCTTCAGAACTGCTAGGGCTCAATTGTTGGGCAGCGTAAAGTTTTTGACCTTCCTGTACCATTGCCTCAACCAAAGTAGGTCTATTGATTGGAGGAATAATTTGTGAGGCAAATTCCAAAGCCAATTCAGGTGCAATCCTATCCTTTGTCATTCCAATTTTAATATAATCATAGACTCCTGAGTAAAGTGCATTTTCTGAACCTAAAAAAGTGTCCAATGACACTACAATCACAGAGTCCGTCAATATGACTTTATGGCGATAGTCTACCTCCGAAGTGGCAGTTACAACGGTACTTGGGAGCTTGGTTTCAGGGAAGTAATATTTGATGTGTTGAAAAACCGATCTCAAATCTTCTTCCAATTCATCATTATTCGGAAATACCTTAGCGACTTCCTGTTCTAATTCCGACTGTAGGCTGTCCTTTAATTTAGCTTCCCAAATGCTATCTGGAACTTGTTCAGGAAAAAAATAGGGGTATTTTATTTTGATGTCCTTCAATCCTTCAGGCTCCGTTTGGGCAAACTCCAAATCGAAACGATAGAGCTTGAACTCCACCGGAATTTGACTTATTGCATGTTCTCTTTTATCGTCGGTACAAGAAAAGCACATCACAATCAGGATTGCTGCCCCGTAAGAGATAAAAACAGACCTGTTTAAAAACTGCATTTTTTTCAACTTGATAAAACCTTTAACTTAGCACAAAAATAAGGTACTTTAATTAGAACATTTCTTAAACTTATCCTTAAACTTTTTTTAAATGTTGAAAGATCCAAAGTTAGTATCGGAACACATCGTGTCTTGGTTAAGCAATTACGCCCATTCCGCAAAGGCTGATGGCTTCGTTGTGGGGATATCGGGAGGAATTGACTCGGCGGTTACGGCTAGTTTGTGCGCTCGCACAGGGCTCAAAGTTTGGGGCATCGAAATGCCCATTCACCAGCACCCGGATCACGTAACACGAGCTCAGCAAATGCAAGCACAGCTCGACTTCGATTTCGACAATTTTGAAACCCTAAGAATAGATTTAACTCCAGTTTTTGAATCTTTCGTTACCTCTAATCACCTTAAATCAGAGAACGATAGAACTGCTTTGCCACTGGCCAATTCGCGGGCTCGCCTCCGGATGACCACCTTGTATTTTCATGCCACCATGAAAAATGGACTCGTTGCAGGTACTGGCAACAAGGTCGAAGATTTTGGTGTAGGATTTTACACAAAATACGGAGACGGTGGTGTTGACCTTTCTCCTATTGCGGATTTGATGAAATCTGAAGTGTACGAATTGGGACACTATTTGGGCGTGCCCAATAGCATTCTAAAGGCCTCGCCGAGTGATGGGCTATTTGGAGACGCGCGAACTGATGAAGATCAAATCGGAGCCAGCTATGACGAGTTAGAATGGGCCATGACAGCGCAAAAGCAAGGCAAACTGGTCAGTGATTATTCTGGACGTCGGAAAGAAGTGATGGAGATTTACGTCAATTTTAATCAAAAAAATCAACACAAGATGAATCCCATTCCAGTGTGTCAGATTCCTTCTCATTTGAAAAGATAGAAGATGCCCATCAAACTCTTACTTGCGACACAATTTCCTATCATTACGTTGGGATTCGAAAAACTACTTTCAGATAGCCCTGAGTTTAAAATTGTGGGTAAAGTCGACAATCAAACGTCGTTGATGGACGTCCTCAAATCCTCATCTCCTGATGTTTTGATCTTAGATTTAGAAATGGTTAAAATCAACAGTCTGAATATGATCAAACGGATTCACAAGTATCATCGAAAGTTAAAAATTTTAGCACTATCCTCCAAGCCTGAGGCCATATATGCCTTGAGCATCATTAGAGCAGGAGGTTCAGGATTCATGAGTAAATCTTCCACTCCAAAGGTTATTCCCAACATCATAAAGAAAGTTTTTAACAACGAAATTTACATTAGTGCAGCTCTGGCTAAGTTCTTAACCTTTAATGAAGAGGGTGAATTGAACACCAATTCTAGAATGCTGTCTAACAGAGAAATGGAAGTATTGCAGTTCATTTACCAAGGCATGAATAACGTGACCATCGCCAAAAATTTGGAGATCAATGATAAAACGGTCGGCACCTACAAAAGTCGGTTGATGAAAAAATTGGGTGTGACCAATACCGTAGCGTTGATTAAAAGGGCAGAATCTATGGGAATTAGCAGCCTATAAAACCCGGTTTAATTTTCTAGAAAGTAGCCTTTTGAGGTTGGAGTAATTCATCACATCTTCCAAAATTTCCTTGTGATCTTCTTCATGGTCATTGGTTTTGGACTGAAATTCCATGATTTTTAAGTCAATCAAAAAACATCTTAAGCTCAAAATTGTTTCATTGACCAATTGCCCTATTTTCCCATCCTTGCTCTGAGGAAAAATATTTTTTCTTTCCCAATCGTGCAAATGATATCTTTCGTGATCCATCAATATTGTTGTCATGATTTCTGCCAAGTCTGTCGGCACCTTACTCACTAAATTTTGAGGCAGGTCGGAAGGATTTTGATTGAGGCTCTCAATAATGGTAAAATATAAACCCTTGAATTGCTCGTTAGAAAAGACCATTTCATCCTCTTGCAAATCGAGAAATATTTTTTCGAACACCTTGATTTGCTGTTTGACAGGTTCTAACTCTAACTCTCCTGATTCTGTTTCTTTTAGCAACAAATCCTCAAATTCGGCCTCTTGATTGCCGTACAGGAGCAGCAGTTCGATAATTTTTCGTTCCAATTCATACTGGATGTCAACCTTGGGAGCTTTTGGTTTGTGAGTTACTACTTCAAAAGGCTTTTGAGGGTCCTTAAAAGCTTCTCTAGCCTCTTTCACTTGGCGTTGTGTCAATTGCGCTAAGGTGCTGAACAAAACCGCCTCTCCAATGTCCATAATCTGTGCACAAGACCTGATATAAACCTCACGTTGTATGTCGTTTGGAATTTTCGAAATGCTGTTCACCATGTCATTGATGGTTGCTGCTTTTTTAACAGGATCGTTATTGGATTCTGCCATCAACATTCTCGCCTTGTAGGTGATGAAATCTTTAGAGTTTTCTTTGAGGTAATGATCGATCACATCTTTTGGGTGTTCTTTGGCAAAACTGTCAGGGTCTTCTCCATCAGGAAAACTGCATACCCTAACATTCATTCCTTGTTCTAGAATCAAATCAATCCCTCGCATCGCGGCTCGAGCGCCAGCTGCATCGCCGTCAAATAGCACTGTGATATTATTGGTCAACCTACTGATTAGCCGGATTTGATCAGGAGTAAGTGCAGTTCCTGAAGAAGCGACAACATTGGCGATCCCTTTTTGATGCAATTGGATCACGTCAGTGTAACCCTCAACCAAATAACAATTGTCCTCTTTGGCGATTTGTTGTTTGGCAAAATAGATGCCGTACAACACTTTACCCTTGGAATAAATAGAACTTTCTGGTGAGTTCAAATATTTTGCCGCGGTCTTGGAACTGCCCAAAATGCGCCCTCCAAAGCCCAAAATTCTTCCCGATAGACTGTGTATCGGAAACATGACCCTCCCCTTGAATCGGTCAAATTTCTTGTCCTCTTTGACAATAGTCAATCCCGTTTGTTCCAGAAATTCCAATTGATAGCCTTTCTCCAAAGCCTCATCGGTAAAAGCCTGCCATTCGTCAGGGGAATAGCCCAATTGAAAGGTCTTGATTGTTTCGGGAGTAAATCCACGTTCGACGAAATAACTCAACGCAATGGCCCTTCCTTCTTCACTTTGGTTCAGTTGTCTTTCGAAAAATTCAGCAGCAAATGTGTTGACCAAAAACATGCTTTCTCTGGCATCCATTGCAGCCTTGTCCTCGTCTGTCTGCTCGGTCTCCTCAATTTCAATGTTGTATTTCTGAGCCAAATATCGAATTGCTTCTGGATAGGTGAAGTGCTCATGCTCCATCAAAAAGGAAACTGCTGTTCCCCCCTTTCCACTTGAAAAATCCTTCCAAATTTGTTTGACAGGAGACACCATAAAACTAGGTGATCGTTCATCGGTAAAAGGACTCAAACCTTTGAAATTACTCCCAGACTTTTTCAATTGCACAAAGTCGCCAATCACCTCCTCAACTCGGGCTGCTTCGAAAACTGCGTCAATAGTTTGTCTTGAAATCAAGGTCATCTGAATAAGACTCTAAAAATAGCACAATTTGTCTGAAGTGTTAAAATCTATCTGAAACAGTTTCAATTCTATTGCTTTTTGTAAATTTAAAGTCCAAATCTTATTGTAATGCCTAAAATCAGCCTACTTCTAGTCACTCTTTTTGCGTTCACCTTTGCCAATGCTCAATCTTATGAAGAGGATGGAGAAATCCATTTGCTTGGACCTATAGGCATCCGACAAATTGAAGCCCAACCTCCATATAACCAGTGGTTTGCCGATAATGCCAAGAAATTTGAATTGCCTGAGAGAGACTATGACGATTTGCGTCAAAAGTTAAACGCTCTGGAAGTTAATGTCTATTTTGGAACCTGGTGTGGCGACAGTCAAAATTGGGTTCCACAATTGATTAGACTGTGGGACAAGCTGTCACTAGACCGGGCAAAATTGCATCTTATCGCTCTTGACGGGCGTTCGGAACATTACAAGCAAGGCCCCAATGGTGAAGAAAAGGGGCAAAGAATTCATCGTGTGCCAGTGTTTCAATTTATAAAAAACGGGCAAGAGGTAGGTCGCATTGTAGAAACCCCAAAAAACGATTTGCTTACTGATGTGGCTCAAATTGCCTTTGGCTATCCTTCCATACCGAATTTTCGCGCTGCCAACTACTTCATGTCGCAGATTGACGAACGTGGCACTGACGACATCAAAACAAACCTGTACGCCCATTATCGAAAAATCATGCCTTGGGTAGACGACCTGAATGAAATGAACACCTTGGGCAATGTCTATCTGCGTGCCGGTCGTATGGAGGAGGCAGTTATGGTATTTTCGCTCAATGCCTCCTTTTTTCCAGAAGAAGTGCACACCAACCGCATGTTGGCCCGTGCAGAAGAAAAAGCAGGCCTACTGGATGCTGCGAAAAAATCCTATCAGAAAATACTGCGTTTGGAACCAGAGAATGCCGAAGCCAAAAATGCCTTGGAAAGACTCGAAGCGGAGTAATGACCTATTTTTTTCGCTCAATAACAAATGTGACCAATTGCTCTAGAGCAGTCTTATAGTCACTGCTTGGATAATCTTTCAAAATCGCCAAAGCCTGATCTTTTAAGGCAAACATTCTTTGAGTAGCGTACTCCATTCCTCCTTGCTTTTGGACAAATTCAATCACTTCTTTCACTCTGCTCTTGTCTCGGTTATGATTTTTGATGGAATTGATCATCCAATCACGATCCGATTTTTGACAGGTATTCAGGGCGTGAATGAAAGGCAAGGTCATCTTCCGTTCTTTGATGTCAATACCAACTGGTTTGCCAATTGGCCCATCGGTATAGTCAAACAAATCGTCTTTGATTTGAAATGCCAAACCAATTAACTCTCCAAAACGTCTCATGCGTTCCACTTCCTCCGAATTTGGAGCAACTGACGCGGCACCTAGACTGCAGCAAGCTGCTATCAATGTGGCGGTTTTCTGTCTGATGATTTCGAAATAGACCTCCTCGGTGATGTCCAAAGTCCTGGCCTTTTCGATTTGAAGCAATTCTCCCTCACTCATTTCTCTAACTGCCACAGAAATAATCTTCAGCAGGTCAAAATCGTTATGGTCAATACACAAAAGCAAACCTTTCGAAAGCAGGTAATCTCCTACTAAAACAGCAATTTTGTTTTTCCACAACGCGTTGACGGAAAAAAAACCTCTGCGGCGATTGCTGTCATCCACCACATCATCGTGAACCAAAGTGGCAGTATGAATCAATTCAATAACTGAAGCACCGCGATAAGTGCGTTCGTTTACTGTTCCATTGCCAAGCATTTTTGCTGTCAAGAACACAAACATGGGCCGCATTTGCTTCCCTTTTCGGTTCACAACATAATGGGTGATTCTGTTGAGCAAGGCCACCTTACTGGACATGGAATCGCGGAACTTTTCTTCGAAAAGCACCATTTCCTGAGCAATAGGTTTTTGGATTTGTTCTACGATTTTCAAGGCAAGAGTTGGTTTATGCTTTACAAAGGTAGTAAAACATGCCGAAGGGCAGCATTAGGACTTATTGGCCAATTGACCACAAGCTGCATCGATATCGTCACCCCTCGATCGGCGAATGGTTACAGGAATTCTATTTTTTTCTAGAATCTCCACATAGGCTTTAACTGCTACTGGTCCGGCTTGAACAAATTGATCTTCGTCAATCGAATTGTAAGTAATGATATTGACCTTACAGGGTACTTTTTTGGCAAAATCCACCAAAGCTTTGCGATCTTCTTCTCGGTCGTTAATCCCTTTCCAAATCAGATACTCTAGGGTAGTGATACGTCCTGTTTTCTCATGCCAGTACTGGAGAGATTCAAGAAGATCCTCCAAAGGAAACTTACTGCAAAACGGCATGATCTTTTCTCGAACCTCTTGAATAGCGGAATGCAGCGACAATGCCAGATTGAATTTAACCCCATCGTTTGCCATTTTTTTGATCATTTTCGGAATCCCAGAGGTGGATAAGGTAATGCGCTTTGGAGACATCTGAAGACCCTTTTCAGCAGTTATTTTGTCGATGGCCTTAATCACATTGTTGTAGTTCATCAATGGTTCGCCCATACCCATAAAAACAATGTTGGACAGCTTGCGACCAAAATACTCTTGACTTTGTTGATCTATGGCAACCACCTGATCGAAAATCTCATCTGGATTTAAATTCCGCATGCGCTTGAGTTTGGCCGTAGCGCAAAATTCGCAGTTCAGGCTGCACCCAACTTGACTCGAAACACAGGCAGTGGTTCTTTTGGCGGTAGGTATAAGAACGGATTCAACAATCATGTCGTCGTGAAGGGAGACGGCATTTTTGATGGTTCCATCAATGCTTTTTTGCATGCGACTAATCGCAATGTGGTTGATGCTGAAATGTTCTTCTAACAAGGTCCTCAAAGCTAAAGACAGATTGGTCATGTCGTCAAAATGGTGCGCCCCTTTTTGCCACAACCACTCGAAAACTTGATTGCCTCGAAAAGGTTGTTCCCCTTTTTCGACAAAAAAATCTCTCAGTTCTTGTTGGCTCAGAGCTCGAATGTCTCTTTTTTCTTTTGTTGACATGGCACAAAAAAGCCTCGCACTGCGAGGCCCTCATTTAGATGATTAGCATGGCATCACCATAGGAGTAGAATTTGTATTTCTCCTTAATGGCTTCCTTGTAAGCTCTTTTGATAAAATCGTGACCCGCAAAAGCAGAGGCCATCATGATTAAAGTTGATTTTGGCATGTGAAAATTCGTAATCATAGAATTTGCAATACTAAAGTCATAGGGCGGGAAGATAAATTTATTGGTCCATCCAGCGTATGGATTGAGCATACCCTGAGATGATACCGAACTCTCTACAGCTCTCATGGCGGTCGTTCCAACTGCACAAACCCGTCTTTTTTTACCAATAGCGGTGTTGACGATTTGAGCTGCTTGGGTATCTACAATGATCTCTTCGCTATCCATTTTATGTTTCGACAAATCCTCAACTTCAACAGGATTAAAAGTACCCAGACCGACGTGCAGTGTAATCTCGGCAAAATTTACTCCTTTGATCTCAAGTCTTTTTAAAAGGTGTTTTGAGAAATGCAACCCTGCCGTTGGAGCGGCTACGGCTCCCTCGTGTTTGGCATAAATGGTTTGATAGCGCTCTTCATCGTCTTTATTGACCTCGCGCTTGATGTATTTAGGCAACGGGGTCTCTCCCAATTCGGTCAGTTTTTTTCTAAATTCGTGGTAATAGTCGTCGTACAAGAACCGTAAGGTGCGTCCACGAGATGTAGTGTTATCAATTACCTCAGCTACTAAGGACTCGTCGTCTCCAAAATACAGCTTGTTTCCAATTCTAATTTTACGTGCTGGGTCAACCAAAACGTCCCACAGTCTCTGTTCCTGATTGAGTTCGCGCAATAAAAAGACTTCAATCTTGGCGCCAGTTTTTTCCTTGTTACCATGAAGACGCGCAGGAAATACCTTGGTATTGTTCAAAATCATGACATCATCTTGGTCGAAATAGTCGATCAAATCTTTAAACTGTTTGTGCTCAATGGTTTGTTCCTTTCTGTTAAGCACCATTAGACGAGATTCGTCTCTATTTTCTGCAGGGTATTCGGCTAATAAATTTTCAGGGAGGTCAAAATCAAAGTGCGATAATTTCATAGATGTCATTTAAAGAGCGGCAAAGATACACTTTGACTAGGCGCCTTGTCAAGGAAAAGGTCACATATTTAATAAACTTCCCAGTTTAAGCCAATTCTCTGAAAGTCTTCCCAAAAATTGGGATAGGATTTTTGAACCACTTTGGCATCTCTTAAAACGATGGCATTAAAAATGCTTAAAGGCGCAAAAGACATGGCCATTCTGTGATCGCTATAAGTATCTATGATAACCTCTTTAGGAAATTCCCCCGCAGCCTTTAAGGAAAGAGAGTCGTCGGTAATGTTGACCGTGGCATTACACTTTTGCATTTCAGTTTTTAGTGCGATGAGTCGATCAGTTTCTTTGATTTTCAAAGTGTGAAGACCAGTCAATTGACATGGCAGTTTCAATCCAAGACAAGTAACCGCAATGGTTTGAGCCAAATCGGGTGTTTGGTTCAGGTCCAACTCCAGCTTATCTGGCAGTTCTTGACTAGTCTTTTCAATGATAAGTGTCCCGTTCAACTGGGTTGAAGAAACCCCGAATTGCTTGTAAATCTCCATGACCTGCGCATCTCCTTGTAAGCTATCTTTTTGAAAATTCGACAATGCAACCTTGGTTCCGATGGGACTCATGGCAACAGCGCTGAAAAAATATGAGGCTGAAGACCAATCAGAGCATACCACAAAATGTTCCTTTTGTAGTTTTCCCAAAAAAGGAGCAATCCTAACAACGTTATTTTCGAAAAAACAATCTACCCCAATTTCCTTTAACAAGCTGACAGTCATGTCGATATAAGGCAAGGATGTCGGTCGTTTTTTAAAATTCAATTGAAGCCCGTTTTCGAGGTAAGGTGCAATGAGTAACAAGGCGGTGACATATTGACTACTTACTGAAGCGTCTAAGATCAGTGTCCCTCCAGATAATTTTTTTCCTTTGATGCTAAGAGGAGGAAAACCCTTTTCATAAATGTAAGAAATTTCGGCTCCAAGCTCAAGGAGGGCATCGACTAGGATTCCAATTGGTCGTTCCTGCATGCGACCCGAGCCAGTTAAAGTGACCTTAATATTGTCCTGTGCGGAGAAATAAGCTGTTAAAAAGCGCATAGCAGTGCCAGCGTGATGCACGTCCACAATGTTGTCAATCGGCAAAGTGAGCGCCTTTTTCAAGTTAACAGTATCAACCGCCGTCGACAGGTTTTCTATTGTAATTGAAGGGTGCCAAGCCTTTAAAATCAATAGTCTGTTGGATTCACTTTTTGAGCCCGGCACTACAATTGGCACTATGTTAGACTTGACTTTAAAATCGCGCAGACGAATGTTCATGATATTAAATCAAGCGTTACTGAAGTTTTTCATTGCCATGATGGCGGTCGTGATCTCTGATCGTTTTGAGATCTAATTTTTTATCGAAAGCCGCTTGCAGATTAATTCCTGTTTGGTTGGCCAAACAGAGCACAACAAAAACCACGTCCGCGAGTTCTTCACCCAAGTCCTTGGCTTTATCACTAGGCTTCTCGCTTTGCTCTCCATATCTTCGGGCGATGATTCTAGCCACCTCTCCAACTTCTTCGGTAAGCTGAGCCATATTGGTTAAAGGATCAAAATATCGGACCCCATGTTCTTTAATCCAAGTGTCAACGGCAATCTGTGCCTGATTCAAATTATTCATCTTTTTTGTTTTTTATATCCGTGTCAAAAACTATAGTAACAGGACCGTCATTGGTCAAAGATACCTCCATCATGGCACCAAAAACGCCAGCCTGAAGGTTGTCGTAAAGATCGGTTTTCATTTTGTCCAAACAATAATTATAGAGTTCTTGAGCCTTTTCAGGTGTGGCAGCCTCAACAAAGCTGGGTCTATTCCCTTTGCGGACATTGGCCAAGAGGGTAAATTGACTTACAACCAAAACTCCTCCTCGGATGTCCAAAACAGAAAGATTCATTTTTTGCTGTTTGTCAGAAAATATTCGACAATCGAGGATTTTTTTGATGAGCCAATCGGCCTCAACTTTTGAGTCCTTTTCAGCCACTCCGAGCAACACGACAAGCCCTTGTCCAATGGATCCGACGACTTGTCCTTCAATAGAAACATGTGCACGAGATACTCTTTGAACAACTGCTTTCATTTTGTCAACTAAAAATCTGGATAGATATCGATTCTATAATTACCTTGATCTCCCTCTAAAATTTGCAGATAACTGAGGTAGCGCGACTCGGCAATATCTCCGCATTCGACACCAATCTTTACAGCACACTTTGGCTCATCTTTATGCAAACAATTATTAAATTTACAATCTTGCTTCAGCTTCAAAATTTCGGGGAAATAATCTCCAATTTCCTCAGGTGCCATGTCCACTATCCCAAATCCTCTAATCCCAGGGGTATCAATGATTTGAGCGTCAAATTTTAGATCAAACATTTCTGCAAATGTGGTAGTGTGTTGTCCTTGTTGGTGTTGGTCAGAAATGGCCGCAGTCCGGAGGTTCAAATCCAAGTCAAGGGCATTAACCAAAGTAGATTTGCCTACGCCTGAATGACCTGAAATCATGTTGACCTTTCCCTTCATTTGGGCCTTGACAGCATCCGTATTGATTTTATTTTGAGCTGAAATCTCTAAACAGGAGTATCCAATCTTCCTATAGCGTTCTTGCAATAGAAGAGATTCGGCTCGAGCTTCAGCATCATAGGTGTCAATTTTATTGAACAAAAGGACGGAATGAATGTGATAGGCTTCAGCGGTTGCCAAAAACCGATCGATGAAACTGGTGGTCGTTACTGGGTTGTTAATAGTTACTATTAGCAGTGCTTGGTCTATGTTGCTCGCAATAATGTGAGTCTGTTTTGACAAATTCACAGACTTTCGGACGATGTAATTCCTCCTATCATGGATGTGACTGATCACTCCTGTTGTTTCGTCGCTCTTCATCTCCAATTCAAAATCAACGTGATCTCCCACTGCTATGGGGTTAGTACTTTTAAAATTAGACAATCGAAGACGTCCTTTTGCCCGACATTTGAAAAACTCTCCAGTTGGTGATTTAACCATGTACCAACTCCCTGTAGATTTATAAACTGTTCCCGTCATAGAATTACAAAGATAGTGTGCATTTCTGGTCTATTTTTGATTCATGATCTGCTCTTGATGATTGATCGATTCTTGGTGTATGGCCTGAAAAATTTTTGTCACAAACTCAGCACTCAAATTTTCCTTTTCGCCCATATCCACCATTTTTTTTAAAATTTCATGCCAACGGGCGTTCTGTAAAACGGCAACATTTTGACTTTTTTTCAACCGACCAATATCTTCGACAATGGTCATTCTTTCTCCCAACACCCTCAACAAAGTATCGTCAAAACTGTCAATTTTAGTTCTTAATTTTTCTAATTCATTGATGTACTTTACCCCTTCAATTTGAGGATCCCTAACCACCAAGCTCTTCAAAATTTCCTTGAGTCGATCTGGGGTAACCTGTTGTTCCGCATCGCTCCAAGCCTTTTCTGGTGTTGGGTGCGTTTCAATCATCATTCCGTTGTAGTTCAAGTCCAAGGCTTTTTGACACAGTTCCAAAATCAAATCTCTCCTGCCTCCAATGTGAGAGGGGTCGACAAACAACGGCAAATCTGGAAATTGATTTTGAAGTTCAATCGGAATTTGCCATTCTGGCTTATTTCTATACTTGGACTTTTCATAGCTCGAAAACCCCCTGTGAATTACCCCCAATTTTCTAATATTGGACTTGTATAAACGTTCCACAGCTCCCAACCAAAGCGCTAAGTCTGGGTTTACAGGATTTTTAACCAAAACAGGTTTGTCCACTCCCGCCAATGCATTGGCGAGCTCTTGAACCATAAACGGATTTACAGTGGTTCGAGCTCCTATCCACAACACGTCAACGTCGTGTTCCAATGCCAGTTCAACATGATTGGCATTGGCAACTTCGGTAGCCGTTTGAAGGCCTGTTTCCTGTTTAACCGTTTGAAGCCACTTTAACCCAATAGCTCCAACTCCTTCAAAATTTCCTGGCCGAGTTCTAGGCTTCCAAATGCCTGCTCTAAATATGGAAGTTTTTGAGTCCTTTAACTGAAAGGCAGCGTCGAGCATTTGTGCCTCTGTCTCGGCACTACAAGGTCCAGCAATTACCATTGGATGATTCAAATTGTAATCCTTTAACCAACTTTTTAAATTTTGACTATTTTCCATCTATACCGGGTATTTTGTTTTTTGTTGTATTCTTTCAATTGCTCTTTTGATTTGTGCACTATCAAGGCACAGAGACAATCTCAAATAACCTTTGCCGTTTGATCCAAATACGTCTCCAGGTGTTGTAAAAATATGATAGTCTTTTAATATTTTATCTGAAAACTCTATTGAATTGACCCCCTCAGGTAGTTTTAACCAAACGAACATACCCGCGTTATCCTTGTGGTAATGCCCTCCCAATTCGTCGGCCAATTGCCAAACCAATTGTCGTCGATCGCTATATGTTTTGTTTAAAGACAAGAGCCAATGAGGATCAGACTTTAATGCTACAATCGACCCCTTTTGCAGACCGTAAAACATACCCGAATCCATGTTGCTTTTGACTTTCAATATATCATTTATGAATGATTTACCGCCCATTACCATCCCAACTCTCCAGCCAGACATGTTAAATGTTTTGCTGATCGAATTAAGTTCCAAGCTACAATCAAAAGCTCCTGGAATACCTAGTAAGCTGAGGGGCTGATCGTTTAGAATTAAGCTGTATGGGTTGTCGTTAACCAATAAAATCTGGTGTTTTTTAGCAAACAACACCAACTCCGTCAAGGTTTTTGACGAAGTCTTTGCTCCTGAAGGCATGTGAGGATAGTTGATCCACATCAGCTTTACCTTGGACAGATCAGTTTGTTCGAGTGCGGCTAAATTTGGCATCCAACCCGAGGTGTCATTCAAATCATAAAATACTGGTATTGCTTCAACCAAGCGGCTTACAGATTCGTAAGTAGGGTATCCTGGATTGGGAATTAGCACCTGATCCCCTGGATTGAGAAAGGCCATTGAAATGTGCATGATGCCTTCTTTACTGCCCATTAGTGGTAATATTTCAGTCATGGGATTCAAGTCCACACCAAAGTGATGGGCATAAAATTGTGCCATGGCTTCACGCAATTCAGGCAGTCCTCTATAGCTTTGGTAGCCGTTCGAATTGGCATCGGACATGCAATTGGTTAATGCTTCAATCGCTTCAAATGGCGGGGGCAAGTCGGGGCTGCCAATACCCATGTTGATGATGTCGCAACCCTTAGCCCTCATCTCACCAACTTCTTGCAATTTTGTTGAAAAATAATACTCTTGCACTGATGCAAGCCTGTTCGCTGCCGTCATAAATCCCTTCGGTTTTTATAGACCCCCATAACCTTAAACGCTTTGGCCATCAGTTGCATGATGGCAACCGCTTTCTCAAAATTCTGATAGTTGTCAAAAGTAACGTCAGCAAAAAACCCATACGTCCAAGGGGTTTCAATTTTAGGTAATGATTGGATTTTTGTCAGATTCAAATTGCAATCACTCATGACATTTAACACAGAAGCCAAACTACCACGTTGGTGATTTAACTCGAATTTTAAAGATGCCTTGTTCACCTCTGTTGGATTGAGATCAGAAAGATTTTTTGAAACCAAAACAAAACGGGTTTGATTGGAAGCAATGGTTTGAATACTTTTTGCTAAGACCTCCAATTCAAAAATTTCAGCAGCCAAAATACTCCCTATTGCTGCAAGACCTCTGATCTGATTGCGCTGAATTTTAAGTGCAACATCGGCAGTATCGGTGGCTTCTACAAGCTTAATATGGGGAAATTGATCAAAAAACACCTTACACTGAAGCAAGGCGATAGGGTGCGAATGCACTTCGGTAATATCAGCAATGGTTTGGCCAGGCAGGGCCATCATATTCAATTGGACTTCCAAATACCTTTCGCCAACAATGTGCAGGTCGTTGGAATCGATCAAGGCATGGTTGGGTAATATGGATCCAGCAATGGAGTTTTCGAGAGCCATTACTGCGGCATCACATTCGCCTTGATTTAATTTTTTCACCAGTAGATCGAAACTGTCACACTCGAGTAAAACGGGTTCTTCCTTAAAAAATTTGCGGCTGACAATGTGGTGGAACGATCCTCGAACTCCTTGAATAGCAATTGTTTTCATTTATAATTTAGGTCATTTATTGACAAAAAAAAAGCCTCGCAACATCGAGACTTTAGTGGTTCATAGATAACAACACTGTTTAAGTCTCGAGTGGCGCGCCACCAAAGAAATAATAGCCAAAATAAAAATAGAGCTGTGCAGTCATGCCACGAATGTAATAATAAAAATAAAGCCACCAACTTTATTGGATTATTTTCTGTCATTTTTTGATTTATATCGACCTTTGTATTTGCAGTAGGCTGCTACAATCAATTATGAAAACGATTAGTGTTTCCGAACTGAGTTACTCCTATCCAAAAGATACGGCGCTAAATGCCGTGAATTTTGACACTTCTGCCACAGGGGTTATTGGTGTTTTGGGACCCAATGGGGCCGGAAAGTCCACATTATTCAAACTATTGAACGGATTGCTTCAAGTGCAGGAGGGATCGATACGAATTAATGGTCAAGAGATTTCAAAGCAACCGTTAGAGGTCAAATCCAAAATGGGCTATTTGTCAGATTCCAATCCGTTACACGACGAGATGTACGTCAGAGAATATTTGTCATGGCTCTCAAAAATGAGGAGTTTAGACGCAACGGCTGTGGATATGGCCATCGAAAGGACTGGGCTGCAGCCTATGGCGCACAAACCCATTCATGAATTGTCAAAGGGTTATCGGCAACGAGTTGGGTTGGCCGCAGCCTTGATTCACGACCCTGAAATTCTTATTTTGGATGAACCTACAACTGGCTTAGATCCCAATCAGTTGGAGGACATTCGACAGTTGATTGTCAATTTAGGTAAAGACAAATTGATTTTACTTTCGACTCATATCATGCAAGAGGTTGAGGCCATGTGCGATCGCGTTTTGATCATTTCCAAAGGCACTATTGTTGCCGATCAGAAGCTGAAAGAAATGCTAAAAAATCAGCAACAAATTGTTGTGGTGGAGTTTGATTATCGTGTCGAAGAGGCCTTTTTGAATCGGTTGGACAAGGTGGTCAAAGTTCAAAATACGGAGGGATTTATTTATGAAATCACTTTCGGAACAGAAACAGACATGAGGGCAAAAGTGTTCGATTTTGCCCACGATAACAATCTGAAAATACTTCAGTTGAGGCAGAAGAATTTGAGTTTAGAAGCCCAATTTAAGAAGCTTACAGTTTCCTAAAATCTATAACAGGTAATCCGTACTTACAAAGTTAGACTGGCGTTCTTGTAGCATGCTTCTCAATATGCTCTTGTTAATTTCATTGTCTTTGCAAGCCAAAAATGTTCTGATCGAAAATGCTCGTAATGCATCGTTAACACTCAAGGTACTGACTGCAGAATCTTTGCGACCGGTAAATGGATACACATCAGGTCCTCTTTGGCAAGCGCTGTTCAGGTTTACCCTGCAAACCAAATTGACTAAGATATCAATCAAGGGCGCTAATTCTTGTGTATTGGTTCCGAACACGCTAACCTGCTGACCATAATTTGATTCAGAAATTTCATTAATTGGCGTGTTCAAATCACTAAACGACTTGACTGGAATGACGGGGCCAAATTGCTCTTCGTGATAGACTTTCATGTCCTCAGTAACAGGATAGAGTACCGCTGGAAAAATAAAATTACTGGTTCGCTCTCCGCCTCTTTTGTTTAAAATTTTGGCTCCTTTAGAAAGAGCATCGTCAATGAGTGATTGAATATAATCCGGTTTATGAGGTTCTGGCAAAGGGGTTAATAGGGTGTTTTCCCAAGGCATTCCTAGTTTTAAATCGTCAACCTTTTCGCAAAACTGTTTCAGAAAAACGTCTTTGACATCCTCGTGAACGTATAGTATTTTGAGTGCCGTACAACGCTGACCATTAAAAGACAAAGTTCCTGATATGCATTCTGAAACCGTTAAACTCATGTCCGCTGACGGTAATATAATTGCCGGATTTTTTGCTTCTAAGCCTAATACCAACCGAAGTCTGTTTTTGTTTGGATGCAAATCTTGAAGGGCTACGGCTGAGGAACTGTGACCAATTAGCGCAAGGACATCGATTTTGCCTGATTTCATGATAGGAGAAGCCACTTCTCTCCCCCGACCAAAGATAACATTAACCACACCCTTAGGAAAGCTATTGGCAAATGCCTCTAACAGAGGCGCAATCAACAGAACACCATATTTGGCAGGTTTAAAGATGGTGGTATTTCCCATGATGATGGCGGGTATCAACAAACAAAATGTCTCATTCAAAGGATAATTATACGGCCCCAAACACAGGACTATACCAAGGGGTCCTCGGCGAATGTGTGCACGTACTCCTCCAACCTTGTCGAATTTGGCACTTTCTCTGTCCAAATTCTTATAGGCGTCAATGGTATCGTTAATGTATTCGATGGTACGGTCAAATTCCTTTTCTGAGTCGTTCAAATTTTTGCCAATTTCCCACATCATCAATCTGACAATTTCTTCCCGCTTTGTCGCCATTTGGACCACGAATTTCTCCATGCACTTGATCCGTTCACCGACTTTCATTGTTGGCCACTCCCCGCGACCTTTGTTATAGGCATTAGTTGCCGACTCCAGAGCCTCAACAGCTTCTTTCTCGCTCATTTGGGGCACATATCCTAACAAAGTCTCTTCCATTTCACCCCGCTCGTTTGGGGACAATATCGCAGAGCGCACCTCCGATGATGGCCCTCCCCATTCTTTCAATCGGCCATCTACAACATAGTGCGATAATTGAAGGAGGCTAAGGATCTGATAAGCTTCGGGGACAACAATTGAGTCGGACATGGACATATTAAAACGTTTAAAAAATTATTAAAAATCAAAGCTGCGAAAAGAAAATCAATACAACACTTTAATAATTAAACAATTTACAACAATATCTAGAATAACATATTTTATACCCTGATTTTTAGCATTTCCTAAAACAATGTATATTTGCACCTAATCTTGTTGAGGAGAAATTTGACTGATTGCAACCTCACCCAAAAAATGCTAAAGACAGTGAAAACATTCCATTTTCGAACACCCCATTTTTATAAAATATTGTAGTTATGGCCTATCTATTCACGTCGGAAAGTGTGTCTGAAGGACATCCTGATAAAATTGCTGATCAAATTAGTGATGCCTTAATCGACAATTTTATTGCCTTTGATCCCGAGGCTAAGGTCGCTTGTGAAACCTTGGTTACAACTGGCCAAGTCATTTTAGCCGGTGAGGTCAGGTCAAAGGTCTATTTGGACGTGCAACAAATTGCCAGAGATACCATCAATCGTATTGGTTATACTAAATCCGAATACATGTTTGACGGCAATTCTTGCGGGGTGTTGTCTGCTATTCACGAACAATCAGAAGACATCAATCGAGGGGTCGAAAAGGACAATAAAATCGAACAAGGTGCTGGAGACCAAGGGATTGTATTTGGTTTTGCCACCAACGAGTCCGAAAATTATATGCCTTTAACCCTTGAACTATCCCATCTCATTCTAAAAGAATTGGCGGTGCTCAGAAGATCGGTCCGAGAGATAAATTACCTGCGACCAGATGCCAAAAGCCAAGTAACCATATCTTACTCTGACGATCATCAGCCGTTGAAAATTGAAACCATTGTGCTGTCCACCCAACACGACCCGTTTTTAAAGGATGAAGTGGCAATGACCAAAAAAATAAAGGAGGACATGATCAACATCTTGATGCCTAGAGTCATCGCTCAATTGTCCACCAAAAATCAGAGGCTGTTTGACAGCTCCATTATCTATCACATCAACCCGACGGGTAATTTTGTTATTGGCGGTCCACATGGCGATACTGGCTTGACAGGTAGAAAAATTATTGTCGACACCTATGGGGGTCGTGGAGCACATGGAGGAGGAGCCTTTTCAGGTAAAGATCCCAGCAAAGTCGATCGAAGCGCCGCCTACGCCACGCGCCATATCGCCAAAAACTTGGTTGCTTCGGGAATATGTGATCAGGCTTTAATTCAAGTGTCCTATGCAATTGGGGTGGCAGAGCCAACCTCGTTTTATGTCAATACAGCAGGAACTGCGAAAAACGGCTTTACAGACGATGAAATAGCTACAGTTTTGGTTAAGACCTTCGACATGCGCCCTGCGGCCATTGAAGATAGGCTAAAATTGCGCCAGCCCATGTACACTGAGACCGCGGCCTATGGGCACATGGGACGTCAACCTCAAACGGTAGAAAAAGAATTCAGACTCCCTGACGGGGAAACCAAAACGATGATGGTGGACTTGTTCACTTGGGAACGCCTTGATTATAAGGATGAACTGGCCCAGTCGTTTGGTCTAAAGGCTCCAAAGTAAATCGTCTTTGAGACTTCAATCAAGAGCAGTATCTTTTTTTTTTATTTCAAGCTATGGAACTTGACTGACCCTATCGATCCAGTAGATTAAGAAAATAATAGCTTTTCGAACTTAGTGATTTTTCAATTTTTTGGATAATACAGCTTCAACCGATGACGACTATTTATAGTTCATACCTCAACCTTAAAGTAACAAATCGAGGTTGGATAAAATACTCGGTCGTACTTACAGATATGTTGCTGGTATTGCTCGATACTTGCGATCCTGTATCCAGAAGATTGGTCGCCTTAACTTCAAACTCCCATTTGCTGTCTTCCTTTTTGTAAGCGATGCTGGCGTCCCAAAAATCGAATTCGTTGAGCACACGGTCTTCATTGCTGAACCTATTTAATGAATAGTTGGTTCTAAGGGTTACCGATTTCCAAATGTAGGCATCGAAATCAATGGAAGGCGCTTTGGTATAGAATCGAGCGATGGTTGTTCCTAAATCATTGTTGGCAATGGAGTAACGATAGCCTAATTCCACATTGGGTGCGGATTTAAAGTTTGTTCTTACTTCAGCTCCATAAGACTGGGAAAAGTTTTCATTAACCGATACTCTGTCTTGGATGAATTGATTGAATTTGGAATAGTTGAAATTGGAATTAACCGACCCTCTGATTTTTCCAAAAGTCCTTTGATATCGTCCTGAGGCGTTGAGCGATTCGTCGGCAAAGCCAGAATTAAAAGGCGAGCTGGTCGCTATAACACTGCTGAAGTTGGTTCGATTTCGGATGTTGTCCACACTCTTATTATAATTGATGTTGGCAAAAACATTCGTGTAGTTAAAGAGGTTGAAACTGTAGTAAGAGAGTCTCACATTGTGTGAAAGAGCATTTTGCAAATCGACTGATCCACTAAAAAACGAATTATAACTGTTCATGACCAAACCTAGAGCCAGTCTAGAAACGTCTGTAAACTGGGTTCTCATGCTGTAGTCAAAAGTAATTTGTTCACTTTTCTTCAATTGCATCAAAACGTTCACCTTAGGTAAAATCTTGACAAAATTATCATCAAAGGCGTTCCCAAATTGAGTATTTGAATTGCCAAAAGCGTGGAAAGAAAGTCCAGGTGACAAAGTAAAAATACCCGTCTTCACGCGATAGGCCATACCTAGATAAATATCACTGAAACGGTAGTCTACGTCATTAGAATCTAGTCCGTCATTGGTTAAAGGTGTTGGGTCAAAAGTAGCGCCTGAGTCCAATGTTTGGAACAAATCTGACTTAAACTGTTGGCGACTCAATAAGGTCCCAAAAGAAAAATTGAGATTACTTTTTTGATTCAACACATAGTAATAGTCTAGCTTGGCGTCGAGTTGATTGGACTTGAGTCGCTTGGACTGATTGGCTTGATAATTTAACTGGTCTGGATCAAATCCCAAGCCCATGGCAGTGTCCTCATAAGTGTCCTTATTATCTATTATAGCCGAGTAAAGCGGGTCTTCATCGCTAATCAAATGCTGGGCCTCTAAAGCAAAAATATTCTTGTCGTCCAGAGTGTAATAATAATTCATGTTTTGGTTGACGCTAAAAGGTTTTGACCCTTCCAATTGAGCAGTTGTTCCCAAAACAGAGGAGAATACGTTTTGATTTTGGCTTTCTTCAGAGGTACGTCCCAAAATGTCGTAGTCCATCTGATTGTTTGAATTGGGCTTGTAGGTACTGCTGAGTTTGAGCATGGCCAAATCGCTCTGCTGAGTGGTTCTTGACTCCGTCGATTCATTGGGAAGTCCCAGCTCCGAATCGGTGTAAACTCTCTGATTGTTTTCTTGTAACTTATTTTTGCTGTGTGAAAATATACCAAACCCGCTCAAGGTAAGCGCTTCAGAAGGAGAATAACTAAAATTCGAGGCAGCAAATTTCGATTCGATTGACAAGGCCCTGTTGTTTTGTAGGTTCAAAAATCCTAGAGAATTACCTCCAAGGCTAAGATTGGTCCCACTGTTAGAGCTAGGATTTCTGAAACCCCCTGAGAATCTGAAATAGTCATTGCGTGTAAAAGCCACTTCCCCTAAATTGTTCAAGTCTCCGATAACATTGATACTGTATTTCGGATTGTAGTAAAAGAGCTTTGGTTGAAACAAATACAAATCTTCTGAGGGCGACTGGCCTCCCCCTGCGGTGAGGTTTCCAAACCAAAAGTTCTTCTTCCCTTCCTTTAGTTTGATGTTCAAAGCAATGTTATCTTGATTATTCGAAACCCCGCTCAGTTGGCTAACTTCAGAAAAATTCTTCAACACCTGAACCTTGTCAACAGCGCTTGCTGGAATATTTTTAGAAGCCAACTTTGTATCTCCATCGAAGAAATCTTTGCCATCAACCATGAGTTTGGTTACAGCCTTTCCCTCTATTTCGATTTGTCCGTCTTCCATGATTTCAACGCCTGGGAGGTTCTTGAGGACATCTTCCAGCTTTCTTTCTGAACCTGTCTTGAATGAATCCGCGTTATAAATAAGTGTATCTCCTCTGACCGATACTGGCATTTCGTATACTAATTCAACAGCGTCAAGAGTGTTATCATTGAACAAAGTAAAATTTCTTTTGACATCTGATGTGCCGGTTTCAAGAGTTGACTGTTCTGTTCGCATCCCGATATAACTGACCATAAGCGTATAGGTAGAATTGGGCTGCAAATTGACCTTGTATTCTCCAGTACTGGTGGTTATGGCATAGCCTTGCATGGCCTTTGTGGCTTGATTGATGGCTATGACATTGGCCAATTCCAACGGCTGCCCAATACTGTCTTTTACAACACCCTCTAGCTTGATCTGAGCGTTGGCGAGATTTCCAAGTAAAAAGATGACAAACAGTGCGATAGGTCTTTTGAATTGAAAAATAGTGGTCTTTTGAATTACTCTGTTTGAAATCATAAAAATCTGTTTAACGATAAAATGTAAATGATCAAGGTGTTTAGTTGGTCTTGTTAGTTGCGTCTGCGATTTCCTCCGCCACGATACATGCTACGCATTTCCTCGGTCTTCTCTTTGACGACCTTGTCATACTCGCTTCGCGTGACTTTTTGACCTTTGGTCGGAGCTTGTATTTTGGATTTTTGTTCAGGATTCATTACGATTTTTGAGCACAGTATGGTAGTACGGTCATTTTGAATTTCCAAAATCAATCCTGGCAATCCCCAAAATTCTCCAGGACCATGGCTAACTGGAATTTGCGGTGTATACCAAGCCGTGACTATGACTTCTTTTGGAATTTCGATTTCATCACTGATTACTGTCGTCTTGGTCGAGTCCTTCTCTGTAGCTTTGGTGTCGCTGGATTCACTCCTATCAGTGCGACGGCGCATGCTACTCCAATCTGTATCGGCTACTTTTTTTACTGCGGTTGCTTTGAAACACAAATAACTTCCAATTTGACGGGTTTCCGTTCCCATTTGCCATTCAAAACCTTGAAGAGAATCGTTAATCAAAAATTGTTTGCCGAAAAATTCCTGGTCCTGAACCAATTGACCTTCTTTTATGTTTTTATACTGAGGACCAGCGTTGTAGTTATTCATCCAACTCATCCAATTGCCGCCAGATCCAGGAGCTTCTAGCACTTCTTCTTCAGAAAAGATAGATTCAGATTGGTTAAAGGTCAAAACATAAGTTTTTTCCAACATGCTTTTCATGTTCTCGGCAATTCTCTTTTTCATCTCTGGAGACATTTCCCGACCGCCAAAGCCGTCCATTTCCATTGACGTTTTAGACTGGTAATAGGCCACGCCCTGAAAATCTTGGGCTTGAATCAACAACCTTGTGGTCATCGCGATACATAAAATCAATGTGTTCTTCATAAAAAATATTTTGAGTTGGACTCTTTTGAGTGATTTTAGTTTAATGATTAGTTTCCTATTTTAATTGTAATGGTGTGCTCTCCGTCTTTCCCGGGCCTACCTCTATTTTCTTCCATTTCTTTAAATTTTTTATGTTGTATGGATTCGAATTCAGATTGACTCACCTCTTTACCTTTATTTGGCTCCTCAATTGCAATTCGCTCACTAGGATTGATCACAATTTGAGAGCAAAGGATGTTGGTGTTTCCATCCTGTAACTCCAAGATCAAACCTGGCAAGCCGCCAAATTCCCCTGGACCATTACTTACTGGGATTTGTGGAGTGTACCATGCCGTGATGGTTCTAAATTGCGGTTCTTGCTCTACCTCATCTTCATCGGGGATAAAGGCATCGAAACCATTTAAATCAATTTCATGATCATAGGTGGCCTTAAAACACAAATAGCTTCCTACCTGTTTGGTTTCAGAAGTCAATTGCCAGTCGTATTTCTGAATGCTATCTTTTACCAAAAACAATTGACCAAGGAATTCTTCAGCCCTAGTGTATCGGTTGAGTTTTAAGTTTTTGTAGAGATTATCTGATCCAAAAGAAACTGCTGCAAACATTACAGCGCCAGGCTGAGGGGGAGCCAGAGATTCTTCTTCTTCGTAGATGGACTCTACCTGATCAAAAGTTAGCGTGAAGGTCTTGTCCATTTGATTCTTCAGCATTTCCTCGATTTGCTTTTGCATGGGAGAATTCATTGAAGTACTGTCAACCGAGACCTCGAATTTGGTCTTCGATCGATAGGTAGCGACGCCTTGGAAATTTTGGGCATGTAAATTTCCACATAAAAAAAGTAGGCTGACTGAGATAAATTTTATTAAATTGTTCATGATTAAATATTTGGTAACGAGCGAATTTATCACTTTTCTGATTAGGGATAGTATTCGCAAAAAGTATTTAACAATATTTTATAAATACGATCCAATCAATAGAGTTAGAATTTTTGAGTATTATGGCTAAAATGTTGCATCTTTTTTTTGTTTTTTCCATTCTAGGTTGGTCTAAGACACCTCCATCAGCCATTTTTGTAAAAAGTTTTGACAAACCTCAAGGCTATATTTTACATATCGACTCTGAGGAAAGGCTCTCTCTATACAATGAACAAAATGTATGGTCATCTGTTGGGCAACAGCATTTCAGATTTGGAAGTTTGATTTCTGGTGCAATCACTCAAGCCGGTCAATTCACGCCGCTTCTAACCGCCATTTTTTATGGCGATTTGAACCGAGCAACCATTCTAGACAACAGGCTGAGTGAATTGACCCAAATCGATTTCAACACTCTTGAACCTTTTCGAGACGTAACCCACATTGCTATGGCTGGTGGCAATATGCTTTGGCTGTTCGATTCATATTCCAAAAAACTTCAAAAATTCGACTATTTTCAGCAAACCAGTCTTATGAGTTCAGTCAACATCACCGAATCCGTTCGAGCGATGAAAAGCGATACCGAACACTGTTGGATTTTAACTGATCGGAGTTTGTTAGTCTTTAACAGTCAGGGAGGATTAATTAAAAAAAATGAAATGCCCAACTATTCCGATTTGGCTCTGGGCAACAGTTTTGTAGTTTTGTTCAATGAATCTGGCTATTTTCTTTTAGAGAACGCCTCAGAAAAGCCACAAAAAATTATATTTGACAAAATGTTATCGGGGTGGTTTTTCTTGCAAGGTCAAACCTTGTATATTTATGACCAGAAAACCGTTCACGAATTTCAGTTAAAATTTTAAAATGCATATAGCCATTGCCGGAAATATAGGTGCGGGAAAAACCACACTTACACAAATGCTTTCAAGATATTACAAGTGGGAAGCCCAACTTGAAGATGTTGTCGATAATCCCTATTTGGATGACTTCTACAATCAAATGGAGCGCTGGAGTTTCAACCTTCAAGTGTATTTTTTGAATAGTCGATTCAGACAAGTACTCCAAATCCGAGAAAGCGGCAAAGACATTGTTCAAGATCGAACCATATATGAAGATGCCAACATCTTTGCCCCTAACCTGCATGCCATGGGGTTGATGAATAATCGGGATTTTAGTAATTATAAGGCCTTGTTCGACTTGATGGAATCACTTGTTCAAGCTCCTGATCTTCTGATTTACTTACGCAGCGACATTTCTAATTTGGTTAAACAAATTCACAAAAGAGGAAGGGAATACGAAAACTCAATCAGCATTGACTATTTGAGCCGCCTCAACGAACGTTATGAGGCTTGGATTCACAATTACGACAAAGGTAAATTGTTAGTCATTGATGTTGACGATTTAGATTTTGTTGAAAACCCCGAAGATTTCGGAGAAATTATTGAAAAAATAGACCGTGAAATAAACGGATTGTTTTAAATAAAAAAACCACGCTTTTGCGTGGTTTTTTTTTATGACTAATAATGAAATCCTTCCTAATGTTCAGAATGCTCGTCTTTCATGACGTGCTTTTCAATCATTACTTTTGCATTGTCTTTTTTATACGCTTCAACAGCCGCTTTGACCTCTTCAGGGGTTCCTTCGAACACCTTTTCGTCAGTTGATGTTTGACCGTCAACTGTTTTTGTGGAAATCACCGTCGCTTTAGCTGTTCCATCATCGTTCAGAGTCATTTGAATTTGAACTTCATTACCCTGGTGACTCTCATGTAACATTAATTCCTCGCTTGAATCCATAGGCGATGCTTCGGTCGAGTGTCCTCCCAAAATTGGAGCAATCACTAGTCCAACCAAACAAGTCAATTTGATTAAAATGTTCATCGATGGTCCTGAAGTGTCTTTAAATGGATCTCCGACAGTATCTCCAGTTACCGCAGCCTTGTGGGCGTCGCTACCTTTGAAGGTCATTTCTCCATTAATCATGACTCCTGCCTCAAAAGACTTTTTAGCATTGTCCCATGCTCCACCAGCGTTATTTTGGAATATGGCCCACATTACGCCTGAAACGCAAACGCCAGCCATATAACCACCAAGAGGCTCTGCTCCAAATAACAATCCAACCAATACAGGAGTAATAATTGTAATTAAACCTGGCAAAATCATTTCTTTAAGCGCAGCTTTGGTAGAGATGTCTACACATTTAGCGTACTCCGGTTTACCTGTTCCTTCAAGAATACCTGGAATTTCGCGGAATTGTCGTCTAACTTCTTGCACCATTTCCATCGCGGCTTTTCCAACAGATTCCATGGCCAAGGCCGAAAAAATAACTGGAATCATCCCTCCCACAAACAACATGGCCAAGACATCCGCCTTGAAAATATTGATGCCATCAATTCCTGTAAAAGTAACATAGGCTGCAAAAAGGGCTAAGGCCGTAAGAGCAGCTGAAGCGATGGCAAAACCTTTTCCAACTGCAGCAGTGGTATTCCCAACAGAATCCAGAATGTCTGTTCTTTTGCGTACTTCAGGATCAAGTTCGCTCATTTCGGCTACACCTCCAGCATTATCCGCAATTGGTCCAAAAGCATCGATAGCCAATTGCATGGCAGTAGTTGCCATCATTGCTGATGCTGCAAGAGCTACGCCATAAAAACCAGCTAAGGCATATGAACCATAAATGGCTGCTGCAAATAACAATACTGAAAAAAAAGTCGATTTCATTCCGACTGCCAAACCAGCAATAATATTGGTTGCTGCCCCTGTCGAGCTATTTTGAACAATACTCATGACAGGTTTTTTACCCAAAGAAGTGTAATAAGCAGTCACCGCAGAAATCAAAGCCCCTACTGCAAGTCCAATGACAGCAGCATAGAAGACATTGTCCGATGAAATATCCTTATATCCTTCGCCGAAGAATTTCATCGGCATGGTTTCGGGTAACATCAAGTGAATCAAAAACCAACATGCCGCTAACGTCAATACAATTGACACCCAGTTGCCCGTATCTAAGGCACGTTGCACTTGAGATTCCTTGGCATCGTTACTGGAAATGCGAACAAAGAATGTTCCCACGATTGAAGCGAGGATTCCTACACCAGCAATAACTATTGGCAACAAAATCGGCCCCATTCCATTAAAGGTGTCTAGAACCATTCCTGCGTCTAGCATGTCTTTGATGATGTAGTTTCCAAGAACCATAGCAGCCAACACCGTGGCGACATATGATCCAAACAAATCGGCTCCCATACCTGCAACGTCACCTACATTGTCTCCAACATTATCGGCAATGGTAGCAGGATTGCGCGGATCGTCTTCAGGAATACCGGCTTCAACTTTTCCTACTAAATCGGCTCCTACGTCAGCGGCTTTGGTGTAAATCCCACCACCAACTCTTGCAAAAAGAGCAATTGATTCGGCGCCTAGTGAAAATCCCGCCAGGGTTTCTAAAATGACCGTCATATCGTTGTAAAAATTCCCACCTTCAACTAAAAACTGACTCATGAAAAACGTAAACAATAAGCTTAATCCAAATACCGCCAATCCAGCAACACCAAGTCCCATCACTGTTCCACCTCCAAATGACACTTTCAATGCCTGTGGCAAGCTGGTTTTAGCCGCTTCGGCAGTCCGAGCATTGGCTTCGGTGGCTATTCGCATACCGATATTTCCGGCAAGAGCAGAAAAAATGGCCCCTGTAACGAAGGCTGGAACAATCATCCAACTGGTAGTTTCAACTACTGCCGATATGCCGTATAAAGCAACTCCTGCAATGACCACAAACACCGTCAAGAGGCGGTATTCAGCATTGAGAAATGCCAAAGCCCCTTCCTTTATGGCTTGAGATATTTCTTGCATTTTTTCGCTGCCTGGGTTTTGCTTTTTAACCCATGCCATTTTCGCAAGCATGAAAAGCAATCCGACAACTGCCATTAACATTGGCACATAAATTACATTAGAATCCATTGATTTCTGTTTTTATTTTTTCGGTCACAAAAGTAAAAAAAATAAGGCCAACCATTTGGGCTGACCTTATTTTTTTGAAAATCAGTTAGTCGCAATCGAATGTTAAGCTTTGGCGTACATCACTTTTTGAACGGCCTTGACCACGTCTTGGCTATTAGGCAACCACTCCTCTAACAATACTGGTGAAAAAGGTGCAGGGGTATCGGCTGTATTAATTTTGATGATCGGTGCATCAAGGAAATCGAACGCTTGGCTTTGAACTTGATAGGTCAGTTCGGTAGAAATATTTCCTAAAGGCCATGCCTCTTCGAGTATTACCATTCTATTTGTTTTTTTAACCGACGTTAGAACGGTGTCATAGTCAATAGGCCTTACGGTTCTCAAATCAATGATTTCACAAGAAATGTTTATTTCGGCCAATTGGTCCGCTGCCTTGATTGCTTCTTTGATGATCTTTCCAAAGGATACAATGGTAACGTCACTCCCTTGACGAATTACATCAGCAACTCCCAAAGGAATCAAATATTCCCCCTCAGGCACTTCACCTTTGTCGCCATACATTTGTTCACTCTCCATAAAAATCACAGGGTCGTTATCTCGAATGGCCGACTTCAATAGTCCTTTTGCATCATAGGGATTAGATGGTACGACAACCTTCAATCCAGGGGTATTGGCATACCAGCTTTCAAAAGCCTGAGAGTGCGTCGCCGCAAGCTGACCTGCTGAAGCAGATGGGCCTCTAAAGACAATAGGGCAGTTGAGCTGACCTCCTGACATCTGTCGGATTTTTGCCGCATTATTGATAATTTGATCAATCCCAACCAAAGCAAAATTAAAGGTCATGAATTCAACAATAGGACGATTACCCGTCATGGTTGACCCCACCGCAATTCCAGCGAATCCCAATTCCGAAATAGGCGTGTCGATAACACGTTCTGGCCCAAATTCATCGAGCATGCCTTTTGAGGCTTTATAAGCGCCATTGTATTCGGCCACCTCTTCACCCATTAAATAGACAGAGGGATCTCTGCGCATCTCTTCGCTCATTGCTTCTGCAATAGCTTCTCTAAATTGAATTGTTCTCATGCCCCTTTTTTAGCGGAACAAAAATAAGGCATTGCAGATGAATTGTCCCGCTCCTAAGGCGAAAAATTTATTATGCATGCACAGTAAGTTAGTATTAATCACTAAATTTGTTCTCATTTTAAGCTAAAGACCTCTAAAAAATGAAAATTTTAGTCTGTATTAGTCATGTCCCCGACACGACTTCCAAAATCAATTTTACTGCCAACGACACTCAATTCGACACTAACGGTGTCCAATTTATTATTAACCCCAATGACGAATTTGGTCTTACACGCGCCATGTGGTTCAAGGAACAGCAATCGGCTACCGTTGATGTGGTGACTGTAGGAGATGCAAGTGTGGAGCCTACTTTGAGAAAGGCTCTCGCTATTGGAGCTGACAAGGCGTTGCGCGTTAACATGATTCCATTGGATGGATTTTCGGTGGCGAAACAGTTGGCAAAAATTGTCCATGATGAAAAATATGATTTGGTCATTGCGGGTCGAGAGTCCATTGATTACAACGGAGGAATGGTTCCTGGCATGTTGGCCGAATTGACAGGGGCTAACTTTGTCAACAACTGCATCAAGATAACCGTCGACGGCAATCAAGTAAACGCTGAACGAGAAATTGACGGCGGGAAAGAACTTTTGTCTACCTCCTTTCCTCTTGTCATTGGAGGCCAAAAGGGACTGGTTGAGGAAAGCGACTTGAGAATTCCGAACATGAGAGGTATCATGATGGCGCGTCAAAAACCATTGACAGTGACAGAAGCTATTGACTCAGACCTTAGTACTACAACTAATAAATTTGAAAAGCCAGCTCCTAAAGGGGCCATTACTTTGGTTGATAAAGACAATTTGGACGAACTGATCAATTTGTTGCACAACGAAGCCAAAGTCATATAATATTAAAGTCTAACACTATGTCAATACTTATTTACGCTGAAACGCAAAACGGGTCTTACAACAAAAGTGCATTTGAATTGGCATCTTACGCCAGATCTTTGGCAGACCAAATGGGAGAAACGGTCACCGCTGTTGTTGTCAATCCAACCGATGCCAAATCCATAGAACGTTACGGAGTCAACAAAGTTCTTGAAGTAAAAAATCCTTCATTATCGGCTTTTAACGCCAGTTCCTTTGCCAGTCTCATATCTCAAGCAGCACAAACGTCAAAAAGCTCTATTGTTTTGCTGACCACAAGTGCTGATAGTAAATTCTTAGCACCATTATTGGCTGTCAAATTGGAAGCCTCTTATGCTTCAAATGTCTTTGCTTTACCAACAAGCTTGTCGCCTTTTACGGTCAAAAGAACGGTATTTACCAACAAGGCCTTTGGCATGACTGAAATGAACACCGACAAAAAAATAATAGCCTTATCTAAAAACGCTTTTGGGCTTTCAGAACATGTTGTTTCGGCAGAAGTTATTCCATTCGAACCGACCCTTTCTGAGACGACTCAAAAAGTAACAGGCGTAGAAAAAGCCACAGACAAGGTAACTATTGCAGACGCCGACGTGGTTGTCTCAGCAGGTCGTGGTCTAAAAGGTCCCGAGAATTGGGGAATGATTGAAGAACTCGCAGAAGTGCTAGGTGCTGCCACGGCATGTTCCAAGCCAGTTTCGGACATGGGATGGCGTTCACATGGGGAGCATGTTGGACAAACAGGCAAACCTGTGGCGGCTAATCTTTATATCGCCATAGGCATTTCGGGTGCAATTCAACATTTGGCAGGAATCAATTCTTCTAAGGTCAAGGTAGTCATCAATACCGATCCTGAGGCGCCGTTTTTTAAAGCAGCGGATTATGGAGTGGTAGGAGATGCCTTTGAGGTTGTTCCCTCTTTAATTGAAAAACTAAAAATTTTCAAGAGTCAAAACTCATAATTTTGTTATCTTCATAACCTGTAAAAAGGCATTTAAATTCGAGGCCTTGTATAGAAGTTAACCATGAGCTTAATCAGACTAGACATCAAGGGAATTTCGTACAGCCAAACTCAAAATGGCGCCTATGCTCTCATCTTAAATGAAGTTGAAGGGACTCGTAAGTTGCCAATTGTTATCGGAGCCTTTGAAGCTCAGTCTATTGCCATTGCCTTAGAAAAAGAAATTAAGCCGCCAAGACCACTGACACACGACCTATTCAAAAGTTTTTCAGACCGATTTGACATCACAGTAAAACAGGTTATTATTCATAAGCTTGTCGATGGGGTTTTTTATTCGAGCTTGATTTGTGAACGCGATAAAATTGAAGAAATCATTGATGCTCGCACGAGCGACGCCATTGCTTTAGCACTGAGGTTCAAGGCAGCCATATTTACCTACGAAGCCATTTTAGAAAAGGCAGGAATTATCCTAAGCCATGAAAAGACCATGGATCCCAATCCAATAAGTGAAAATATTATTTCCTCAAATTTAGAATCCCTACACGATAAAGACGACTTAGTCAACCTTTCGGGAATTAGTTTGGAAACTTTGAACGAGATGTTAATTGAGGCAGTCAAAAATGAAGATTACGAGTCTGCAGTCCGCATTCGTGATGAAATTTCTAAACGATAATTGATGAAATATTTTATCCTGTTCTTAGCGGGTGCGTGTTTAGTTGGATCGCAAGCCGTTAGTCAAAATCTTCAAGGCAATTGGGTTTTTGAGTCCATCACAGACTTGGAAGGCAATTCACTTTACAGTGTTGACCCTTCGAAAGACTTACTGTCTCTGGCCGATAGTACATTCAACTATGCCTTGACTTCCAAGAATCTCGCAGCCACAGGACAATACTCGCAGACTGACAACGTCTTGACATTCCGATATTCTCAACCCAATGATACATTGCGTATGTATCAAGTGAAACTGTTAGATTCAGAACATTTGGTTTTTGAAGAAAATGATGTTACCTACACTTTTTTCCGACAAACGTCTGAGGAAAGTTTGCCAGTCATTATCCCGAGTCAAGGGTTCAGTGTCAATGGGTTTTTAAGAGGAGCTCTGGGCATGATTGCATTGGTTTTGGTTTCATTCTTATTCAGCAGCAATAAGAAGGCAATAAACTGGAAAATTGTTGGGTTTGGTCTAGTGCTGCAATGTTTTATAGCTATTGGGGTTCTCAAAATTAGTTTTGTTCAAGCGGCCTTTGAAGGTGTTGGAAAAGTGTTTATTGCTATTTTAGAATTTACACAAGCAGGGAGTGCGTTTTTGTTTGATGGCTTGATTACTAATACCAACAACTTTGGGTACATTTTTGCCTTTCAGGTTCTTCCAACTATCATATTTTTCTCAGCTTTTACCTCAGTATTGTTTTATCTCGGAATCATTCAAAAGGTTGTCAAGGGTCTCGCTTGGCTCTTGTCCAAGGCTTTGAAGATTTCTGGAGCCGAGAGTTTGAGTGTAGCAGGAAACATATTTTTAGGTCAAACTGAAGCCCCTTTGTTGATCAAGGCTTATCTCGAAAGAATGAACAAATCTGAGATGCTTTTGGTAATGATAGGCGGGATGGCTACCGTCGCCGGAGCCGTATTGGCTGCTTACATTGGATTTTTGGGGGGTGACGACCCTATACTGCGGCTTGAATTCGCCAAGCATCTTTTGGCTGCTTCTGTCATGGCTGCTCCTGGAGCTGTGGTCATTTCAAAAATTTTGTATCCACAAACAGAACCCATAAACAACAACTTCGCCGTGTCTTATGATAGAATTGGCAGCAATTTCTTAGATGCCATTGCCAATGGAACCACTGAAGGGCTGAAATTGGCGGTCAATGTTGGCGCTATGCTATTGGTCTTTGTGGCATTTATCGCCATGTTTAACGGCATGTTGGATATAGTTGGGGACTGGACTTCACTCAACGAATGGGTAGCCGAAAACTCAAGCTATTCAGGTCTGACACTTGAAGCCATACTAGGCACCGTATTTGCACCTCTGATGTGGCTTATTGGAGTGGCTGCGGAAGACTCCATGTTGATGGGGCAATTGCTTGGGATAAAGCTGGCAGCGAGTGAGTTTGTTGGATATATACAGTTAGCTGATTTAAAAGACATTACCAACGGCACACATTTCTCTTATGAAAAATCAATCATCATGGCAACTTATATGCTTTGTGGATTTGCTAATTTTGCTTCCATAGGGATTCAAATTGGTGGTATTGGCGCATTAGCTCCTGGGCAACGCACAGTGCTTTCAAAATTTGGTATAAAAGCGCTAATTGGAGGAACTATTGCCTCCTTGATGTCGGCCACCATTGCTGGTATCATCATTGGATAATCATGTTATAAAGTAACAAAATGAAGCAATATTTCGATTTGGTCAATCACGCACTTACAGAAGGTCACCAAAAAGGAGACCGCACTGGAACAGGTACCAAAAGTGTTTTTGGATACCAAATGCGATTTGATTTGGCCAAAGGGTTCCCCATGTTAACCACAAAAAAATTACATTTAAAATCCATCATTTACGAATTACTGTGGTTTATCAAAGGAGATACTAACATCAAATATCTCAACGATAATGGTGTGCGAATATGGAATGAATGGGCTAACAGCAACGGAGATTTAGGACCGGTTTATGGACACCAATGGCGGAATTGGAACAGCGATAACATTGACCAACTTAAAGAAGTCATCCATACCCTGAAAAACAACCCCAACAGCAGAAGAATGCTGGTAAGTGCCTGGAATCCTTCTGTACTCCCCGACACTTCCAAGTCCTTTGAAGAAAATGTTGCGTTAGGCAAAGCTGCTTTGCCCCCTTGCCATGCTTTCTTTCAGTTCTATGTGGCTGACGGCAGGTTGTCTTGTCAACTGTATCAGAGAAGCGCTGATATTTTTCTTGGGGTGCCTTTTAACATTGCCTCCTACGCACTTTTCACAATGATGATGGCTCAAGTTTGCGGTTATGAAGTTGGAGAATTTATTCACACTTTTGGAGATGCCCACATATACAGCAACCATCTTGAGCAAATTGAATTGCAACTGTCTAGAGAACCGAAGACCTTGCCAACCATGACCCTTAACCCCGACGTAAAAAATATTTTCGATTTTACCTTTGAGGATTTTACCTTGAGCAATTACGATCCACATCCCCACATCAAGGGCGATGTTGCCATTTAAGAGCAATTCTATGTTCGGAAAATCCCATCATTCTGATAAGTCACAAAGCGAGTCATTTTCTTCGGACCACTCTACAGATCGTCCCTCCGAGATTATTATGATTGTAGCTGCATCGGACAACAATGTTATTGGCAAAGACAACAATCTCATTTGGAAGCTCAAATCGGATTTGAAAAGGTTCAAATCACTGACCTCCGGACACGTCATCATTATGGGCAGAAAAACTTTCGAGAGTTTTCCCAAACCTCTGCCCAACAGAACACATATTGTCATTTCTAGACAGCACGATTACCCAGTTCCAGAGGGAGTAGTGCTGGCCAACACTCTCGAGCAAGCACTGTATGAAGCCAAAGACTATAAGAAGATTTTTATCATCGGAGGAGGCGAAATTTACCAACAGGCTTTGCCCTTTTGCGATACCATAGAATTGACTCGAGTGCATACCCAATGCGATGGAGATACTTATTTTCCACAATTAAAAACCGAAGATTGGAGGCTATCGAAAAAAGAAAGTTATCCTGCAGATACGGAGAATGAATTTAATTATTCGTTTTTAACTTATTTAAAATCGTAAATTTGTCTTGTTTTAAACCCCAAAAACATGACTTTCCATATTTACTTAATCTTTGATGGGCTTTGCGAGTCCGCTTTTCAGTTTTATCAAAAAGTTTTCGATCGTTCATTCAGCGAAATAAAATATTTCAGAGATATTCCTCAGGGCAGTGATTTGGACAAAGACCTTTCTATCATGAACAAAATCATGCATATCGAAATGCCAATTACTAATGATTTCACCCTCTTGGGATGCGACGCAGCTGGACCTATGAAAGAATCATATAACCAAAGCGCCAATTTCTCTATTAGTCTTAATGTGGATAATCAAGACACCGCGAAAAACATCTTTGACAAACTTTCTGATAAGGGTGTGGTGAGTTTGCCTCTGGCTGAGACTTTCTGGGGCTCCTATTTTGGCATGCTCACTGACCGCTTTGGCATCCAATGGATGATCAATGCCCCAATTTAAAATAACTCAATTGTTTTTCAAGCCTTTTGTTGGGCAGGATGAATCACAAAAAAATTATCTCTATTTTTGGGGCAATAAAATATATTGATGAACGCATTTGTTTTTCCAGGTCAAGGGGCACAATTTCCAGGAATGGGTCAAGATTTATACCGCAGTTCGACCAAAGCAAAAATGAGGTTTGAACAAGCCAACACCATTTTAGGGTTCCGAATTTCAGACATCCTCTTTGAAGGAGACGACGAGGCCTTGCGCGCAACTAATGTCACCCAACCGGCTATATTTTTGCATTCAGTGATTTTGGCAGAAATGTTGGGAGAACGATTTAAACCTAACATGGTGGCTGGTCATTCCTTGGGCGAATTTTCTGCTCTGGTCGCCAGTCAAGCATTGTCGTTTGAAGACGGCTTGAAACTGGTTTCACAACGGGCTACGGCCATGCAGGCCGCGTGTGAGCAAGTCCAAGGCACAATGGCAGCCATCCTTGGACTCGATGACGAAATTGTCGAGCAAACGTGCAATGGAATTCAAGACATTGTGGTTCCTGCCAATTACAATTGCCCGGGGCAGTTGGTGATTTCGGGGAGCATTTCAGGGATTGAAGCAGCTTGTGAGGCACTCAAGGAAGCTGGAGCAAGACGTGCATTAATCCTTCCTGTTGGAGGGGCATTTCACTCTCCTCTAATGTCACCGGCGAGAGAAGAATTGGCTTCTGCCATTGAGCAAACGGAATTCATCGCTCCAATTTGCCCAATTTATCAAAACGTGAACGCTGCGCCCTCACAAGATCCAGATGTAATCAAAAAGAATTTAGTGGATCAACTGACCGCTCCAGTTCGTTGGACCCAATCCGTACAAAGAATGGCAGCCGATGGGGCACTTTTCTTCATTGAGGTTGGTCCAGGAAATGTTTTACAAGGATTAGTCAAAAAAATCAACAGAGAGCTTGAGGTAAGTTCTGCTGAAATTTAATCAAATTTAAAATGATTTCTAAAAGAAACCGATTACTGGTATTGCTCATATTTGCTTCTGTTGCATTAGATCAAGCCACCAAAATATTGGTCCGTAATTACGTCGATAGATACCAGTCCATCTCTTTGATTGGCGATTACCTTACCTTGACTAATGTCGAAAATCCAGGAGCGTTTTTGGGTATGGGAAGTGACCTCAGCCCCACTCTGAAGTTAACGCTTCTATTGATATTACCAGTAATTGTCCTTGCCATTGTGATGTACAAGTTGTTTACCGAAACCACGCTTGACAAATGGTCAACCATAGGTTTTGCCTCAATCATTGGAGGAGGTATCGCCAATATGCTCGATCGCTTTAGGTTTGGATCTGTAACTGATTTTCTCCACATAGATTTTGGAGGAATAGCGCAAACTGGTATTTTTAATGTAGCCGATATGTTTGTAAGTACTGGGCTAATTGTGCTCGTGGCTTTAGGTTTCAAAAAGAAACCAAAGCAAGAAGAAGCTGCTTAATTACCCTTGTAAACTTTACCGTCCTTCATCACAAAAATTACATTTTCTAGGGTGTGAATGTTATCTAAAGGATTGTCATTTACGGCAACAATATCCGCTACAAATCCTTTGGCTAAGACTCCAATTTTATTAGACAGGCCAAGAACCTTGGCGTTAGTGGTTGTAGCAGACTGAATGGCTTCCATTGCAGACATTCCGGCTTCAACCATATATCCAAATTCTTTGGCATTCTGGCCATGAGGAAAGACCCCCGCGTCGGTGCCAAAGGCAATAGCTACTCCCTTTTTATAAGCCTTGGCAAAGGTTCCCTGTATTTTTGGACCTATTTCTAAAGCCTTTGGGACAATGACCTCTGGATAATATCCCTTTATTTTGGCGTTATCAGCTACAAATTTGCCTGCTGTGATGGTTGGCACATAATAGGCTTTGTATTGCTTCATCAAATCCATAGTTTCATCGCTCATCAAAGTCCCGTGCTCAATGGTTGTGACACCGCCTTTGATGGCGCGTTGCATGCCTTCATCGCCGTGAGCATGGGCCGCCACCATCATGCCATAGTCTCTTGCTGTTTCACAGATCGCCTGAACCTCTTCTAAGGTAAATTGTGGATTTTGACCGTTTTTTGCAACACTTAACACACCTCCTGTAGCCGTAATTTTGATCAAATCGGCTCCATTTTTATAGCGCTGACGCACAGCTTTTTTAGCATCATCAACACCATTGATAACCCCTTCATCAGGTCCTGGATCTCCCATCAATTCGTCTTTCATCCCGTTAGTAGGATCGGCGTGCCCACCAGTAGTTCCAATTGACTTTCCGGCGGTCAGAATTCTTGGGCCATCTATTTTGCCTGCATTAATGGCATCCCTCAAAGCCAGATTTACTCCAATACCTCCCAAATCACGCACGGTTGTAAAGCCTGTCATTAGAGTTGTTTTTGCAAAACCAACGGACTCAAAAGCCACGTCAGCCGTATTGTCAGTAAACTCTTTCAAATATTGGTTAGGATTGGTTTCACTTTCGATATGGACATGCATGTCAATGAAGCCGGGTAATACCGTTTTACTCGATAAATCGATCAATTGAAAAGACTCAGTCTGAGAAGCAAATCCATCTTCGACAGACGTAATCAAACCATCGGAGACAACAATTGTTTTATTGGTGACTAATTTGCCATTTTGGGTGTCTATCAATCGCCCTGCATGGATGTAGTAATTTTGTGCGGTTAAGGTGGAACTTAATGCTAGCGCAACAAGTAAAATTAGGTTTTTTGGCATGAGAGTTGAATTTAGATCAACTCAATATTAGGAAATTTTTCTTACATGACACTCCCATAACCATGCTGATTTAAGGGATTCGTCCAAAGTTCTTGATGCCTTCCAACCTAAAACTCTGTTAGCCTTTTCGGTATGGGCATATATTTCAACCACATCCCCTTCCCGACGTGGGGCAAATTTAAAAGGGAGTTTAAGCCCGCTGACTTTTTCAAAGGCATGAATTACTTCCAAAACGGAACTACCAGATCCGGTTCCCACATTGAACACTTCAAAATTGTCTTCGTTTGATTGATTCAATAAGCGCTCAAGGGCAACCACATGAGCTTCGGCTAAGTCCATAACATGAATGTAGTCTCTAACGCAGGTGCCATCAACAGTAGGGTAATCGTTTCCGAATACCTTCAATTCTTGTCGCAATCCTGCCGCTGTTTGAGTGATGAACGGAACCAAATTTTGGGGAACACCAATGGGCAATTCTCCAATCAGAGCAGAATGATGGGCTCCAATAGGATTAAAATACCTCAAAGCAATTACATTCAAACTCTCATCCGCTTTGGTAACATCTCTCAATATCTCTTCTCCAATCTGTTTGGTGTTGCCATAGGGTGACATGGCAGGTTTGATTGAAGCATTTTCAGTGATTGGCAAAGCATCTGGACTGCCATACACCGTGCATGACGAGCTGAAGATGATATTTTTTGCCGAAGCGTGCATCAATAAATTGATCAAGCCACCAAGGTTATTGTGATAATAGAGTAAGGGATTTTCTACACTCTCTCCTACAGCCTTTGATGCCGCAAAATGAATTATCCCAGTGATGTCGTATTGATTGGAGAAATATGTTTTAACCGCTTCGAAATCTCTTAAGTCAAGCTGACAAAAATCGGGTTTCTTCCCAGTTATTTTCTCAATCCCATCCAGCACCTTTAAACTTGAATTTGACAAATCGTCGATGATGCATACTTGATGACCTTGATTGATCAAAGCAACCACAGTATGCGATCCAATGTAACCTAGCCCACCAGTAACAAGGATTTTAGCCATTGATAAAGTCTAAAATAGTTTTGGCAATCCAGTCGATCTGTTCTTGATCGAGCTCGGTGTGCATGGGAAGCGAAAGCACTTCTTCGGACAGTCTATTGGTTACTGGAAAATCAGCTTCGCGATACCGACTGTCGAGATATGCCTTTTGGCGGTGAAGCGGTATTGGATAGTAAACGCCGCACGGGATATTTTGTTTTTGCAGGTGATCAACTAAAGCATCACGGTCTACTCCTTTAATTTTCAAAGTATACTGATGGAAGACATGACAATCGCATTGGTCACAAATGGATTGGCAGCCATTGCTCATGCTCGGCAGTTCAATGTTCGGATGATTGGCAAAAGCACGATTATAGGCCATGGCTGCTTGGCGTCTTTTGGCGTTGTAGCTATCCAAATGTGGGAGTTTGGCCTGTAAAACAACAGCTTGTATGGTGTCTAAGCGCGAATTTACCCCAACCACATCGTGATGGTATCTCACATACATTCCGTGGTTCACAATACCTCTAATGGTGTGAGCCAGTTGGTCGTCGTTGGTGAATATAGCTCCTCCGTCGCCATAGGCTCCTAAGTTTTTGGAAGGAAAAAAAGATGTTGCGGCAACATGGCCCATTGTTCCTGCCATTTTCTTTTGCCCTGACTTAGTAGTGTATTTTGCCCCAATAGCCTGAGCATTATCCTCAATGACAAACAAATTGTGCTTTGAAGCCAAGTCCATAATGGCATCCATATTGGCACACATTCCGAACAAATGAACAGGGACTATGGCTTTAGTTCTAGGAGTAATGGCCTTTTCTATGGCTTCAACGTTGATGTTGAAGGTGTCCTCATCCACATCCACTAAAACTGGAGTAAGTCCCAGTAAGGCAATAACCTCAACGGTGGCAGCAAAAGTGAAGTCGGCAGTGATGATTTCATCTCCTGCTTTAAGTCCAAGTCCCATCATGGCAATCTGTAAGGCATCCGTTCCATTGGCACATGGAATAACGTGCTTCACGTCGAGATACTCTTCCAAAGACTTTTGAAATTCATGAACCTTTGGCCCATTGATAAATGCTGTTGTTGTCAAAACCTCTTCAATCCCTTGATCAACCTCAGTTTTGATGGCCTCGTATTGACCATTCAGGTCAACCATTTTAATTTGCTTCATGCTTGAAATTCTAACGAATGATTTACTGAAGTTTATTCAGCTTCAGGTGCGAAATTACAAATTTGCCATTGCGCAATCGTATTTTTGAGAGAAGAAATGTAATTTCGCACAAAGATTAACCGTGGGGCTATTGTATCGTTTTGTAATTTTTTTCAGTGGCCTACTCGTTCCCATTGCGTCACTATTCAATAAAAAAATTAGAACAGGTATGTTGGGTAGAAAATCCAGCCTACGCGTTTTAAGAGAAATAATCAAGCCCACCGACCAGACGCTTTGGTTTCATTGTGCTTCATTGGGAGAATTTGAACAAGGTCGAACCGTTTTTGAATTCGTCGTTTCTAAGTACCCCGACCACAAAGTTGTTTTGAGTTTTTTCTCCCCTTCTGGGTTAGAAAATTGTCCCAATCTGAGCTGGATTACCGCCAAAGTCTATTTGCCTTTGGATTCCAAATCCAATGCGGAGCAATTTGCTGCAGCTGTGCATCCGACACTAGCCGTTTTTGTCAAATACGACATTTGGCCCAACCACTTAAGAGCCTTATATCGCATTGGAGGTCGAGCCATATTGATTTCAGCAGTTTTTAGACCAAATCAAATCTATTTCAAATGGTACGGCACACTTTTCGCTGCTGCCTTGAATGCCTTCGAGCACATCTTCGTACAAGATGAGACTTCTCAAATTCATTTGAACCAACATGGCTTCACCGAAGTAACTGTCTCGGGCGACACCCGCTACGATCGAGTATTGAATCAAAAAGTCTCTACAATTGACTTGCCCGAAATCGAACGATTTATTAATGGTCAGCTTTGTTTTGTTGCAGGAAGTATTTGGCCCGAAGACCTCGGCTTGATTGCGACTTTTGTCAATGTGCCTCATGGTCCGAAAAGTATATTGGTGCCGCATGAAATCAACCCCGATAAAATCAGACATATTCAGAGGCAACTGTCCAGATCCAGTGTTTTGTATTCTGAGCGTGAAGGAATACAGTTGGAAGATTTTGACATCCTGATTATTGATTCCATTGGTTTGCTTTCTAGAATATACCATTTCGCCGATGTAGCCTATGTAGGAGGTGCGGCTGGTACCACCGGTTTGCACAACATCCTTGAACCCGCAGTTTTCGGCTGTCCTATTGTGATAGGAAATAACTACAGGAAATTTCCAGAGGCCATTGACCTTATCGAAAATGGAGGGGTGAAGTCCGTAGCTCATCCTCATGTTCTGTATCAAACCATCGGGTCTCTGATGGAAGACCCAGAAGAGCGACTGAAGTTAGGACACTTGAACGCTCAATTCGTTGCAAGCAAAAGCGGAGCAACTGCAGTAATAAATTCCTATTTGAGTAATCATCCCTTATGAATCCAAAACCACGTTTGCATTTTATTGATGCGCTGAGAGCCTTTGCCATATTAATGATGCTCCAAGGGCATTTTGTGGATACTTTTTTATCATTTGAGTCAAGGGATACCAGCTCAACGGTTTATAACATTTGGTTGTATTGCCGCGGATTTACTGCACCAGTGTTTTTTACGGTAACAGGTTTTGTGTTCACTTATCTTTTGCTTCTTCATCCCGTTCAGGGTCGCAAAAACCCCAGATTGAAAAAAGGATTTTTTCGCGGCCTGGAACTGATTGCTTGGGGGTATGTGCTCCGATCCAATATTTGGGGTCTATTTATTGGACAGATATATCCCAATATTTATATCACAGATGTCCTTCACATCATAGGAGTTAGTTTAATATTTTTAGTTGGAATTTATTGGCTTTGTGCTAACATCCCTAACGGCGCCCTAGCTGCTCTTTTGGTCAGTTTTACCTTGTTCGTATTTCTGTCAGAACCTTTCTATAGGATGGTTGAATTCCCTAACCTTCCTGCGATGATTGCGAGTTATTTGACCAAGATCAACGGTGGTGTATTTTACATATTACCATGGGTGGGTTTTGTGACCATAGGAAGTTTCTTGGCCTTGCTCATGAAAGACACCGTCAAGGCAGTCTTCCCTCAGTGGAGTTTATGGTTGGCATTTTCGGGTATCGTTTTGATATTTCTGAGTTCCGCAATAGTGGAAGTCATTGTTTCCAATTTCCCCAAATTAATCGATCCAGAAGTGATGAATAGTCCCTATTTGTTTCACCGACTAGGAGACACTTTTTTGCTGTTTTCGCTATTTATGATCCTTGAAAAGCGCTTCCGTGAAGGACTATTTTTGGAAATAGGTCAGCGCACATTGTCTGTCTATATCATTCATTACATGATATTGTATGGCGGTCTGATTGGGTATGGTCTTAAACGAATCATTACGCCAAAAGGTCTCGACGGATGGGAATCCGCCTTCGGTGCATTAGGGTTTGTATCAACTGTCGTCTTTATTGTATTAGGCTATTACCACAGTGAATATTACAAGAATAAAACAAGCCTTAAAAAGAAAAAAACTCAGTCGTCGTAGCGCTGAAAGGTACTGAATATAATATCGGTGCTACTGGGCTCGTAGAGAACCGAGAGGTTGTGAAAGCGGTATTTGTTTTCTATTGAATTTTTTGGCGGATCGATCAGCCCTAACTCATTCATCCATAGTTTTACAATCATTTCATTACAATACAAAGCGCTCGAATCGTCATAATCGGCCTCTTTGTCGAAGGGGATTTTTTCACGGACATACGTATTGACAGATGACCACAAGCCGCTGTCCATTGCAGAACTGTAGTTTTTCCATCGCACGACTAAAATGTTTTCAGGATTGGAGGCTTGAAGAAATTCATTCAGAGGTTGGATAATTACTCCATTAACCTTCATCTTTTTGCTTGACAGGGCATGAGCCACAAAAACGCCCGAAGGTCTCACCATGACAATTCCAACATGAGTCAAATCGTAGGTCCCATGCTCCAAATATGTTGAAACCCACTGACTCACCATTCCGTAGCCCTTTCTAAAAATCAGATCCCCAGTTTTCAATTGTAACACCTCCTGTGAGGACATGCGAACCAAGTCCCTGTCATTTTCAATCATTTGGCTTTCCACCTTTTCATCGATACGCTGGAAAAAAAACACTGCCAATACAATTAATATCAACGATATGAATGCAGCAATAATCTTAATGTTCCTTTTCGAAAGCATAATGTTTTAAGCAAAAAGTGCGTCACATTAACATGTCACGCACTTCAAAAGATTGTTTGTACGACATAAACTACTCCTCCTTGTCCATTTCTTCTTTATTCAATTCGTCTTTATCAATTGAAACTTTCCATTCATTGTCTACTTTAATGAGATACAATTGATCAGACTTGCCTTCATTGTCTAGGTAAGTAACACTAGCTTCATCATTGTTGACCTCCACCGAAGTAATAGTGAATTTGCTCTTCGGAAGTGAAGAAATATCTCCCCCGTATTCCTCCATCAGTCCTTCCATGGACAAAATGAGTTGCTTGGTTGAATCATCGCAATAAGACGCGGCTTCCTCAAAGTCATATTCTCCTAAAGCCTTCAAAAATCCTGAGGCGCTTTGCTTAACTTTGTCTTCATCAGAAACAGCACATGAAGTCAAAGTGATTCCCATTAATAATACCAATAAAATTTTCATTGTTTTCATTGTTTTCATATTTTCTTTTTTATAAAAATAGAAAAAACTGACCAAGGAATATAAAAAATATATTTTTATTCTCTCAAAACCAACACAATTGACATGGGTCAAGTTACTGCTCAAACCAATTTACTGCCTAGAGAAGGCGAGGTGTACTATTTTGGTTCAATAATTCCCAACCAGCAATCCGATCATTTTTTTGAACGGCTAATGACCCGAATTGCCTGTGACTAGAAATGAGATATAGATCGCTGGCACCATAAAGGCAAAAATGAGTACGCAGTACTGTGCTACTTAGGTGTATGTGATTCCTTTCATGCCGCCCAGTACTGCATAAAACAATACAATCCCCATACCGATTAGTACGCCTGTTACAATATCTACCTCTAGGTATCTAGAGAACACTACTCCTACCCCACGCATCTGTCCAGCGATATAGGTAAAGGAAACAATCAGCGCACAAAACACAGCTACCGATCGGGCAGTGTTGGAGTAATACCTGTCACCGATAAAGTCAGGCACAGTGAACTTGCCAAACTTTCGAAGGTATGGTGCGAGTAGTAACCTTTCTCATTTGATTAATTCTTATCCTATAAAGCAAAATACGATTTAATACAGCAAAAAAATGCAAAAAAAATTAGTAATGCAATTATTTGCTACATGAAAATAGAATTCTGAACATAAGCTCCCAATAGAATTGAATTTTATAATAAATTAATATTCAGGTTTTTGAAAGGTTCGAGAAGCAAATCATTCGGATCAAGCTCTGTGACCAAAGTGTTTATATCCGTGACATTCACACATTTGTATTTCTGTTGAGAATTAAATTTTTTAGAAATGCACAATAGAATCACCTTACGAGATGCTTTGACAATTGCTCTTTTAATTTGAACGACCTCCCAATCAAACTCACTAAGTCCATGGGATGGGTCAATGTAACCTGTACTGATAAAACTATAGTCAAAACGGATTTGTGAAAGTTCGTTAACAGCTCCTACACTAATGCTCATGTGGGATTCTTTTGAAATTTTTCCGCCGATAAAAATCAGGTCAACATTTGGCTTTTTAATCAATTCGCTTGCAATTGGCAAACTCAATGTAAAACAAGTGATTTTTTTCTTTGGTGGAATCAGTTTTACAAGCTCCATACAAGTCGTCCCACCATCAATAAATACAACAGATCCATCCGAGATAAATGAAAGTGCTTTTTGTGCAATTAATTGCTTTTCATCAACATCAAACACATCAACCGAAGCATTGTTGGAAACAAAACCCAATGAAATTGCTCCACCGTGAACTTTCTTGATCAACTGATTTTTATCCAGCTCTTTCACATCTCTTCGTATGGTATCGACAGAGACATGAAGCTGTTCAGCCATATCGATCAACAGAATACGATTACGAAGAGAAACTTCGTTCAAAATTTTTTGATGACGTTCTTCTTTTAACACCAGTTTATTTTCCATTAAAGTAACAGTTTTTTTAGAAAATTAGGGTAATGGTTGTTATAAATATTTGCAAAACAGCAAAATAAAGCATTTATTTGCACATAACAGCAATTAATGTGATGACTGAATCTATTGTAAAACATCCGCAAGAAACTTTTGAAAACCACACCAATCATGAGCGCATACCCGTTCAAATCTATTTGGACTCTAGTGAAGCGTGTCGAGTGATTGGTGATGAGATCATTCAGCAAATCAATCAAAGAAGTCCAGGCCAAGCTTTTGTTTTGGGCTTGGCTACAGGGTCAACTCCAATCAAGGTGTATCAACATCTTATCCAAGCCTATCAAGCCGGTAAAGTAAGTTTTTCAAATGTACATTCTTTTAACCTAGACGAGTACTTTCCCATGGATCCGAAATCGATACATTCCTATGTAGAGTTTATGCATAAAAATCTCTTCGATCATATCGATATTCCCAAAGAAAATATTCATATTCCAGATGGTACAATCGCCGTAGACGAAATTGACAATTACTGCAAATCTTATGAAGAGACAATTGAATCTTTAGGAGGAATAGACATTCAACTGTTGGGAATCGGACGTACTGGCCACATTGGTTTTAATGAGCCAGGCTCTGCCATTCATTCCAAAACAAGACGTGTTTGGCTAGACCCCGTCACACGGAAAGATGCTGCCAGTAGTTTTTTTGGTGAACAGTTTGTTCCTAAACAGGCCATTACAATGGGTGTAGATACGATTATGAAAGCTAAAAAAGTCGTTCTAATGGCATGGGGAGAAGGTAAATCAAATATCATTTCTAGAACTGTTGAAGGAGCCATAAGCGGCCAAGTTCCCGCTACTTTTTTACAACATCACGATGACTGTGTATTTGTGCTGGATAAAGCGAGTGCTTCCGAGCTTACTCGTGAAAAAACTCCTTGGCTAGTCGGTTCCTGTCAATGGAATCCCGAACAAATCAAAAAGGCAGTTATATGGCTCGCTAGGCATTGTCAAAAATCAATATTAAAACTATCCAGAGAAGATTATGAGAACAATCACCTTCAGTCTTTGTTGGTTGACATAAATTACGAAGTCTATCAATTAAACTACCAAATTCATGAATCGCTTCTTGAAGCGTTTGATGTTTGGAATTCCAAAAAAAATTCAAACCAAAATACCCCTTCTACAACACTTGTTTTTAGCCCCCACCCAGATGATGATGTTATTTCAATGGGCGGTACGCTGATTCAACTCGCTGACAATGGATCTGATGTTCATGTGGCTTATCAAACCTCAGGTAATATCGCAGTGTATGATGATGACGTAATCCGCTTTATGCAGTTCTGTTTGGAAATGGATCCTAAAAACCAATCCAAGTTAAAGGAATACCAAGACATTGTTGGCAGATTTTCTAACAAAAAGGTCGGAGATATCGATTCATTGCGCATTCAAGAGTTAAAAGGGTTGATTAGAAAAGGGGAGGCCTTAGCCGCCTGTCGCGTTTGTGGTATTCCTGAAAATAAAGCTCACTTTATGAACCTGCCTTTTTATGAAACGGGCGCAGTCAAGAAAAAACCACATACCAGTAAAGACGTTGAGCTAACCATAAAGTTACTTAGAGAAGTTAAACCGGAAAAGATATTTGCTGCTGGCGACTTATCCGATCCGCATGGAACGCATCGCGTGTGTTTGCAAGTTATTTTTGATGCTATCGACGAAATCCTAAAGGCTGGTGATAAGTGGATTAAGGACTGTGAAGTGTGGCTTTACAGAGGTGCATGGCAAGAGTGGGGTATTGATGAAATTGAAATGGCAGTGCCACTTAGTCCCCAAAATGTGCTGCGAAAAAGAGAGGCCATTTTTAAACACCAATCTCAAAAAGACAGAGCAATGTTTCCTGGACCAGATGCCAGAGAATTTTGGCAACGTGCTGAGCAACGAAATATACATACAGCCAATCAATACAACATACTAGGACTTCCGGAGTTTGAAGCCGTCGAAGGCTTTGTTCGTTATATGCACCTTGTTTAAAAATGTTTTTCTATATTGGTGTCACATCGATAAAACTCCCAGATTCATAGCCAACTTTCGAGTGATTTTTAAACAAAGTTTCCTTCTGTATTTTCTGTTGATTTCAATCTTTTTTCTCTCTTGTTCTCCTAAAGACAAGTCGTTTGTTGTATTCGATTATACCATTGAAAAAATTGACCTCAAAAACAACTCGATGGATGTCGTATTTACGATTACAAATTTGACGTCTATTGATTTTAAAGAAAACGAATGGTCATTGCATTGGAATCAAATCCTTGGTGAGCCCCAAACGGAAAGTGTCCCCGAAGGAATTGATTTTGAACGTGTAAATGGGAACTCCTATTTTGTTTTCAATTTTGGAGATTCTTGGACTTTGAGTGCTGAGGAAAGTATTTCCTTCCGTATTGTGACAAAGGGAGTGATGAGTCGTTTGGCCCTAGGTCCTAAGGGTGCATTTGTCGTAACGTCAAACCAATCCATCGATCTTCACACCAATATCCATTGGCAAGAGGCAAAGGGCCTTGAAGATCTGAATCTGCCGACAGCAAAAACAAGGTATCAGAACCTCGAAAACGTCAACATTATATCGAAAGATTCTATAGCATGGATTGTTACGAGTCCAACCCACTCCACCAAACCGACAACAGAACGTTTGCGTCTCGCCAACTGGAATGTATACTTTGCTGGAGAAAACACAAAGGATGAATTTGTTTTCCGCTTACATCTGTAATCCTTACTTCAAAGAGTTGTTCTGTGGGATGGGTGATGTAAATCACTTCTTTGGTAGGATTTGGGAATACTTTCACCAGAAGTTGTAATTCAGGGGTTTCTGTATTTAGCGTGGATAGGTTTAATGAAGGGTAATACCCATTTCCTAATTGATAGGTGCCCTCTTCATCAGTCATAGCGCCAACAGCGACTTCTCCAACTGTATAACTGAGTTTGTTGTTCCCATTCTCAAAAGTTTGTCCGCCTGGGCCAATGACTTGTTTGGAAATCGTTGGCTGTGCATAGGAAGAAAGCCCTAAAAGCTAAAAAAATGTAACGCATTGTTAAATTGGTTTTTTCAAATATAAAAATAATTTTTAATGGCTGTTGTAACAAAAAAACCCGCAAACTAGGTTGCGGTTTCGACTGTACCCCTAACGATCCCATTCTCGAACTCTTTTTACCAAAACCTTACCGACATCTATAGTTTAAAAGAACTACTCTATAGCGAGGGTATAGCCGATATCAATGGTTTACCCCTTATTAAACCTGATAATCGTAGTAATTCAGTATTACCTAACAGTTATTAAACTATAATAGTATTAAATAGTATGGCGAATAATACAGGAAGGAAACACGGAGGTAGAAAAAAGGGTACACCTAATAGAATTACAAAAGAGTTGAGGTCTGTTCTTAAAGACGTATTGTACGAGGAGATAGAAGCGTTACAAGAGCGTTTAGACGCTTTAAACCCAAAAGAAAGGGTAGAGTTGATAATTAAGTTAATGCCTTACGTGTTACCCAAAGTAACAAGCATATCGCATACGACTAATGAACCGTTGGATTGGAGTTAGTTAATACTTTGAAATATTTTTTTAATTTTAGTAAAATTAAATACTATGAAAAAATTACTCTTACTCTCCGCTTTATTCATCTTCGCTTGTAGTAGTGATGATGATAATAACAATAATATAACAAATTCAGAGTTTCAAGGC
>Ga0181553_10000043_pt1 | contig 79713 bp, 70 predicted proteins | sample 011ome_17_FD_133753 | JGI IMG/M metagenome (GOLD analysis project Ga0181553, IMG submission 133753) | Coastal salt marsh microbial communities from the Groves Creek Marsh, Skidaway Island, Georgia - 011502XT metaG (megahit assembly) | ecosystem: Environmental > Aquatic > Marine > Intertidal...
TGGCTTTTATTCAAACAAATATCGTGGGGACGGCCAACTTATTGAATTGCGCGGTTTCGTCTTGGAAACAAAATTTCAGTGACAAGCTTTTCTATCATGTTTCCACGGACGAAGTCTATGGCTCCTTAGGTGATGATGGTTTTTTTGTTGAAACTACCCCATACGATCCAAAAAGTCCTTATTCAGCATCGAAGGCCAGCTCAGATCATCTCGTGAGGGCATTTGGGCATACCTATGGCCTTCCTGTAGTTATTTCAAACTGCAGCAACAACTACGGCCCAAACCAATTTCCAGAAAAACTCATTCCGCTTTTTATTAGCAACATCGTTGAGAAGAAATCACTTCCAGTATATGGAAAAGGAGAGAATGTACGCGATTGGCTATACGTGGAAGATCATGCAGAGGCAATTGACCTTATCTATCACAAAGGAAAAGCCCAAGAAACATATAACATCGGTGGTGAAAACGAATGGAGTAATATTAAACTGATTCAGTTACTCTGTAAAAATATGGATGAGAAACTCAATCGAAACAAAGGCGAAAGCGAACAACTCATATCCTATGTGAAAGATAGAGCAGGACACGACTTCAGATATGCCATCGATTGTTCAAAAATTAAGACTGAATTGGGTTGGTCTCCAAAGACCTCGTTTGAGCAAGGCTTGCGAAAGACTATCGATTGGTACTTGAACAATGAGGAATGGATTAAGAATATTAAAACGGGAAGCTATCAAGAGTATTATCGATCTCAATATGAGAATCGCTAATATTCCCACATGTCCATCTCTAAGTTTCTCAATAACTCCTTTTCCTGATAACCCGCGAGCAAGGCATCTAAAGGAAGTAAGTATTCGTTGATAGTCCTATTATATACGTTTGAAGTCTTCACAATATGACTGGAGAATCGTCTTTGTTCGAAAAGGTCACTATAAGACAAGTTTTGCAAGTCACTTGATCGGTTATAATACGGCCAATTAGCCATTGAGTATTTGGCATCGGGGTAATATATCCAAAACAGCCTCTTTTTACCTCTGAAGTTTCCTTCTTCGTCATAAATCGCCACCAGAGGGCAAATCCCAAGGATTTTCACGCACATACTAGATCGTTCTTTGTCAATGAACCAATGTTCTTTTATTTCATAACCTACTATGCTTTCCGAGCCTAATGCTGTGACTATTTTGACCTCAATCATGGTATCTGACAATACATCTTGTGTTTTACGAAGTTCTTCACGATAAAACATGCTATCTAAAGCTTGTTTACTCAATGCTTCAGTAAACATATCATCGTCACCTAAAGCTCCAACACTATACGCAGCCAAGCCAGATTCGAGGAGCACCGACTCCTTTATGTAATCAAACAGCGATTTCCTGTTTTGATCAGCTCTTTCCGGGAAATATAGGGGATGATTTATTTTTTCTCGTAGATCAATCTCTTGCCAAACGGTTTTCATCCACACAACATCGTCATCGCGAACATGATCCGTAGGCACTGGTTTTCCATCCAGTATATTAACTCCATGCCTCGTACCTACTTGGGCCATTCCATTATAAATGCAAAAGACAAGGGCGAAAAGGGGTGCTTTCTTTTTTAAAGGAAAGCTATTCATGCTTGATAAACGCAAGCAAGCGAAATTCATTGCATAAAAAAAGGGGCTCTAGGCCCCTTCTCATTGTAATCTAAATTCTAATAACTCCAAAGGTCATGTTCCATATTGGTGATCTTCGCCTTTATTTCCTCCGCTTCCAAAAGAGCATTGAGTCCTCTTTTGAACTGCGCTATACCTCTGTCATAAACATTCGAAGTCTTAATGATAAAACTTCCAAATTGTCTCTTCCAGAAAATATCCTCGTATGTTCTTCTTTCAACGTCATTTCCTCGATTGAAAACTTCAGACTTTACGAATACATAACGCGCTTCAGGATAATAAATCCAAAACAAAGGCTTCAAACCACGGTACTCTCCACCGTCATCTTTCTTGGCAACCATTGGACAAATTCCGATGATTCTCACGTCCATAACCGAACGCTGACGATCAAAAAACCACTCTTCCTTAATCTCATACCATTTCACGTCAGCAGACTTCACATCGATATTTACGATCACTGGCTCCATTTCACCTGTCATCAAGTTTTCTGTGTAGCTGGTATCCGTTTTCGAAAGTAGGTTTCGCACTTCATCCGTGGTCATTCTCTTAGTAAACATATCGTCATCACCCAGTGCGCCCGGATCATAAGCAGTAAGTGTACCATCATTGAGAATAGCATCCTTAATCACATCGAAAAGTGACTTTCTTCCTTGAGCTGGCTTCTCCGGAAAATACATTGGATGATTGATTTTTTCACGTAGGTCTAACCTTCTCCACACGCGTTGAAGCCACATGATGTCAGCCTCACGAAGCGGGGGATAAGCAATTACCTTTCGCTCAAGCGTGTGTTCTGGTCTGTAAATACCATCAAGTACATCTTGTGCAGAAACTTGTGTCGATGTCAATACCATTGACGTCAATACAATTAAGGAAAAAATCAATCTTTTCATAACCTAACTATTTAAGCTTATATCACTTTTAAGGAAAGCGTACCTAGATCCCTTTGTGTTCCATCAGGACCTCGAGCCTTTATTTTTTCGATATAAATTTTCTGTCCTGACTTTAATTCACTTCTAATTTTCTTGGCATCCGATGATAAGTATGGACCGCTGCATGGAGCCTCTACTACCTTACCCTTGATTGTCGCAGACACAACGTAACTGATGATTTCGAACCTCAAATCGAATTCAAAGTTCTCCATTTTCGCTATTACACCACCTGCAGCCAGGAAGTCTTTCATTTGAATATTGTCTGAACCAGTAGCTCCACCAAAAAACGGTTTCGGATCAGGAACATTCTTCACACGGAACTCCTTCTTACCAAAGTTTTGTTTCTTACCGTTGATTTCTGCGCTTACAGTAACCTCACACGTTTGACCATTACCTGGTTTCACCATGAAATTACCATTAGAACCGCTTTTGTTAGCATTCGAAATAGCAATCTCAAGCTTGTCAGTAGGAACTCCAGGCACAGAAACTTCAACAGGATTTTCAAGACCTCTGTAGAATACGTTCATCGCTGTTGGAGATACTACTAATGCAGGCTTCGCAACAGTATATGTTTGCTTAGGGATTTTGAACGATCGGTAAGAACCGTCTGGACCTTTGATTTGGATAACGCCTCCCCATTCTTTAATACCCTCAGCTGATGCCGAAACAGCATAACGAGCAGCACCATTCACTACAGTGATATTGGAACTATCCAATTCATCAAAGCTTGAATAAACCGGCATGTCATTGGTATCGCTGAATTGGGTAGCCAATCGCATTCTTGGAGGTTGAGTGGTGCTAAATGCGGCTACGATCACGTCAGCCACGAAGCTATCGCCTTGAATTACATACGTTGATCTAGGAATAACTTTAGCTGCTAGCGTGTCGAACTTAAAGTCATCAGCACTAATGTTTCGATACAAGGCTTTAATAATATCAGCCTCAGCATTACGAATATCAGCTTGCATTTTAGAAAGGTTAGTTACAACCGCTGCCAAAGGCAAGTGATAGAAATTGGCTGTTACCCAAGTTTGAGGAACACCATCTTCCTTTCCAAAATCGCCTTCTGTGGCTAATCCAAGCTGCAAAGCTTGACGTTCTTCTTCGTTATCAAACAAATAAAGCAACTCAGACTTAAAATTAACAATTTTTGACTTTAGTTCCAATGCTGACCACTCGCCTTCTTTTGGAGCTTGTGGGTCGGAACCAACTAGCCATAAAGTTGGAATATCATAGTTGTCCTTTGAGTCTACATTTCGAAGATTAAAAAGTGAATCATCTTCTACCTCTTCGATTGATGCCTTGCCAGCTGTAACAGCAATAAGATATTTTTTTAACTCTTCTATATGCTGATAGATTTCATCGGATAGACCCTTCGCTCTCATGGCCTTGTTATAGAAATCGGCCACCTTAGCTGGATCGTTCGCTTTAGCTTTCTCGAACTGATTGTAGGTGAATTCATTCTTCGACATGAAATTCTGGTTAGTCACCTGCAATCCTTCGTTGATGATCACAAATGCATTAAGAATATCCTTTGATACGTTCATTGCCAGAAGAGCCGTGAGTACTAAATACATCATACCGATCATCTTCTGCCTTGGGGTTTCTTTACCGCCTGCCATAGTTTCTTGTATACTAATGAGTTAAAATAATACTATGAGTTATTTCCAGCGCCAACGTTCATTGCCGCCAACATATTTCCATATACTCTATTAAGAGCAGTCAAGTTGTTTGATAATTCAGAAATGCTCTCCTTATATCGCTTTGTATCTTCTACAGATGACTGCAAGTTGGACATAAGCTCAGAGATTCCAGCGTAGAATTGATTCGTAGATTCCATTTGCTCCTTACTTCCTTGAAGTTGTGCGTCATAAACGCTGCTCAATTCTTGTAGTTTAGAAGTAACAGAACGCAAACTATCGGCATATGTATTTCCATCATCCGAAGTCATACTAATGCTTGCCAAGCTCTCTGAAGCCTTAGAATAAGTCTGAGAAAGCGTAGTAACGTTGGATGCAGCACTTCTTACGCTGTCAACATACTCATTGGTTGCAACAGACGCATCAGAAATGTTACTCAATTTGCTTGCATTATCAGATAAAGATCTCAAACCACTACCTAGGCTTTCGATTAACTCAGGACCAATTTTAGCCTCTTCAAGCATATTGTCTAATTGCTCAGTGATTGGCAATTCTTCCTTTGAGTCGCTCCCAGAAGATGTTCCTTCAATCGCCTCGTGATCGTGATCACCATCTTCCTCTTCTGCCATTGCCAACTCAGGATAAACTAACTCCCATTTAGGCTCAGCATGCATTGGTTCAAACGCTGAAAAGAAGAAAATAACAGCTTCAGTCGAAAGACCTACAACGAGCAGAGGTCCAGAAAATGGCCAGTGCATAATTTTAAACAAAGCTCCTACGATTACTACTGCTGCTCCAATTCCATAGAGCTTAGCCATAAAGTTCTTCCAACTTTTACTTCCAGGTCTGAATCCTTTGACTTCTTGAGACATAATTGAATTTATTAGGTATTAATGATTAAGTTAAATTGTTTGGTTAAATATCGTCCCCCTTGGCTCTTCCAAGGAAGGTCATTACGTTTCTAAAACCGATATAGCTCTTCGCTGTATCTTGGTATTCGTAAGTTCTTGTTCCAGTTTGAAGGTAATATCCTATATCCTTCCAACTGCCTCCTCTAATTACTTTTCTTTTCAATACAGGTGGATCATCATCCTTAGCATCGTACACATAATCCATGTTAAGGTCGTGTGCAAAATCGAAAGAAGACTCATCAAAGGCGTTGCTAGTCCATTCTGCTACGTTACCAGACATGCAGTATAGACCGTAATCATTAGGAGAATAAGAGGTCACCGGTACAGTGTGAAATCCACCGTCATCAACATAGTTACCGCGCATTGGCTTAAAATTAGCCAAGAAACAACCTCGCGTATTTCTAATGTAAGGACCTCCCCATGGATAAGGATCCAAATCAAACCCGCCTCGTGCAGCATACTCCCACTCCGATTCGGTTGGCAGTCTAAAGTCTTGAACTACTCCACCACCGATTTCTTTGAGGTATCCATTCAACAATTCTGTTCTCCAGATACCGAAAGCTCTAGCTTGCTTCCATGTCACACCCACCACTGGATATTCATCATAAGCAGGGTGACTGAAATACATCTTTGTCATCGGTTCATTGAACGAATACGTAAAGTCATGAACCCAGCAAAGTGTATCAGGGTAAACATTGATCAAATCTCTTTTGATAAAGATAGACCTATCCGTCATACCTCTTTGGCGAAGTGGAGCACCTGGGCCACCTTTGCGCGCTGCATCACGATAATCAATCCAGAAATACTCATAATCTAATTTACGAGAGTCAATCTCTCTTCGCCCTCTGAACCTTTCAAATTCAGGATAGTACATTACCTCTAATGCCTCTCTTTGATCAGGATCATACCAATCTATTCTAGAATTCCAGTTAATATGGGGTGGATCAAGATCTTCATCGTAATCATTGATGGTAATTAAATACTCTTCTTCATCTACTTCTTCACCAAGAATTCTCCTAGCAATACTATCCCGTACCCAAAACACAAACTGTCGATACTCGTTGTTTGTAATTTCAGTCTCGTCCATGTAAAAGGCCTGAACAGAAACTGTTTTTGACTTTGCTGTAGATGCATAAGGCACATCCTGATCGCTCGGCCCCATGTTGTATGACCCCATTGGAAGATAGAGCATGCCGTATGGATCTGGCTGATACCATGCAATTCTATTTTGAACACCAATAAGCTGTCCATTTCCAGAGCTGCCGCAACTGCTCAGGAAGATGGGCAATGCCGCTAGCACTACCATTGCGTATTTGAGCAAGTTTTTCATATTATCTCCTTTAATTATTAATATCTTTTTGAGGATGCTTTTAACGAAAAGTTACAAAAGTAATCTATTTACTATAAGAATCTTACGCTCTTATGTACTGAAACAGGGGATTTCTGTTTTAGCTTCAAGCAATATTGAACAAATATTTCATGCGAACCATTGCTTCCTGAAGCCAGTTTATTTGTTGTTACATCGTAGGCATATCCAGTTCTAAGGGTTCCAGGAATGGTTCCAGGTTCCCAATTTACGCCCGCCATAAGAACAACTGCATCAATGTATCTGTATGTTAACCCTCCCCAGATGAAATTATTGTATTCTACCAATGCATTTACATCAACTTGTGCTGAAACCAAATCAGATTTCACAAAAACCGAAGGCTTCAATACAAACAAAGGGTTCGGCAATGGGAAATCATATCCTCCCATTACAAACAAATGCGACTTCATTGAAAAGCTAGTATTGTAATCCACAACAGTCGGATTGTTTGGGAACTGCCCTCCTAAACCTAAACCCGAATCAGAAAAAGAGGCACCATTTAAATGTGTCAAAGAAGCACCAATGAACATTCTATTGGTCTTATAATACAATCCCAAATCCATATCAAACGCGCTGGCTTGAAATCCTTCGTCTGGAATAGACGGATCGGAAAAATAAGGATTCGTGCTTCGCCAATTATTTCCAAGACCAAACTGCAACCACCCTGCACTCAAACCAATTCCTAAATACCCTGGATCACTTGCTATTATGTTCAAAGGAATGTGCGCGCTGTAAGAGGCCTTGATTGAAGTAAAGTGCATCTGTCCAAGAGCATCTCCAGTGATTACTAAACCTCCACCGCTTCGCAGATTGATGCCTGGGATAATGAACGTGCCATGTCCTCCAAACAAATAAGTCTCGGGACGACCTTCAAAACCAACCCATTGTTGACGCGCAATGGTGTAAACACAAATCCCGTCATTCATACCTGCAAAAGCGGGGTTGAAGAACAGCTTATTATGCATGTTCTGGCTGAATTGCGGATCCTGTTGTGCATTAGATTCGTGAACTAATGCCAACACCATTATCAATGAAGCTACTCCGAATTTTAATTTCATATATAGATTGTAGGTCTAGATGTTGAGACTTGCTAAATTACTTAAATTTCAAATCGAGTCAAGAAATTTCCACGAACGTAGCGCTTTTTCAACATCAATGGGTGAACAAATCCGACCAAATTTAATTTTAGAGCATTTTTTTGTAGGCTTTCCACCATCTTTCAGGCAAATCATCTTGCGTTGCTACAAGGTAATCTTCATAAGAACAAGGAATCAAATGATGCTTTCGGTACTTATTCGCAAACTGAGGTGGAACAGGAACTTCCATCCACCAGCGATCGGTGAAAAAGCTTTTGTAAAAAATCAACTGAAACTCATCGTTCCTTAGTGGAACGCGATATTTCAAGAAGCCATCTCGGTTGGATGTAGGAATCTCAGATTTTCGATTGTAAAATCCATCAATATGACACCAAACCATTTCGGCAATGAGCATTATGTCGCTGGAATAAACCTTTGATAGATTCAAATCCGTAATCAAAACAACCTTATTCTTTTCAGCCAATCCAGCATATTTCATTATTTGACATACTTCTTCGGCATACATACCATTGGGCTGAGGGTTGGCCGAGCTTCGAAAATCGCTTGACTTAATGACTTCAAGAGAGCATGAAACAATTTCAGCATTTCGAATGACCGGTTCAATGCTAGCTACTGATCCTCGCACTGACCCAAGCCGATATGCATCGAAAAACAATTCATCGGCTAACTCCAGTTCTTCTGGAGAAACAAAGTAGGTCTGAAAACCAACATTCGAATAATTAAATAAATAGTTGGGCTGCTCTTTGATGATTCTCCCCACATAGTCATTTGCACTTGATTCATCTAAATTTAGGTAGTTGTCTACAGAAGTCAGATTCACAATTTGCTCTTCTTTCTCAAATGCCTTGTAGGCTGTGTAGGTTAGATTTCTTCCTCCACCTATAATTATTGGAATTACTCTCTGACGCACTAAATGCTGAATAACATCCGACAGTCCGGCTTCGGTATCGGAGATTTCGCTTCCAATTTTAAAAATCCCTAGATTTAAAATCTTAGGCTCGCAATCATGCGTGTAGAGATTGCCAATGGAAAGATTTATTTGATTAAAAATCTCTGACACGTTGCTAATTCCTTGAAGTTCCCATCTGTTTTCAGGAACATACATAATAGCCAGATCAAATTCCTTAAGATCAATAGAATCTGAATACTGTATAATATCAGAAGAGAGCGAAGTTTTCTCTGATGAAAACTCAGTCAAAGCATCAAAGTAACTGGCTATTTCCATAACACTACTTTTTTGAGGTCTTTCGCCTTTTACCTTTGTTTGTAGGACTTGACGAAGCCATAATTTCAAGACATCTTTCCAAGGTCAGCGCCTCTGGGTCTTCGGTTTTAGGAAGCTTATAGTTATCCTTTCCAACGGTCATATAGGGCCCATATCTACCTTTCAATACTTTGATCTCAGGGTCATGATCGAAAACATGAATTATTGCTTTTAAAGCTTCCTCTTTCTTCTTTTTGATAACATCAACGGCCTGATCAAACGTCACTTCTAAAGGATCTAAGTCGCCCAAATTGTAAAACCCACCATCATAGCGAACGAATGGTCCGAAACGGCCAGCGGAAGCAACTATTTCATTCCCCTCCCATTCTCCTAAACTTCTCGGAAGTTTGAAAAGATCCATGGCGTCTTCAAAACTTATGCTTTGAATACTTTGCCCGTCTCTCAATTTTGCAAATTGAGGTTTATCTTCATCAGAGACATCGCCAATCTGAACCATCGGACCATACCTACCAAGACGCGCAACAACTGGTTTTCCTGATTTTGGATCAGTACCAAGAACCCGCTCACCAGTTGCTCTTTCAGAATTTTCTAATGTATCTTCTACTGTTTTATGAAATGGCATGTAGAATTTAGAAAGCATGTTGGTCCACACCAACTCACCTCTTGATATGTGATCAAATTCTTCTTCCACCGAAGCTGTAAAGTGATAATCTAAAATCTCTTCAAAGTGCTCTTGTAGAAAGTCATTGACTACCACTCCTATGTCTGTTGGGAAAAGCTTATTTCGTTCAACACCAGTGTTTTCAGTTTGCTTTTTCTCCTTAATTTGGGTACCATCAAGTGTAAACACTTTGTAATCTCTTGGCTGGCCATCCCTGTCTTCCTTTATTACATAGCCGCGCTTCTGAACTGTACTAATTGTTGGAGCATAAGTGGAAGGCCTGCCGATTCCAAGTTCTTCCAATTTCTTCACCAAACTTGCTTCACTGTAGCGTGGTGGGTGCTGTGTGAATTTTTGAATTGCTTCTACACCTTTCTGATTGAGGTGATCACCTTCTGAAACGTTTGGTAGATTGTCATTACTCTCTTCGTCTTGCTCATCGTCTGTACCTTCGAGATAAACTTTCAAAAAGCCCTCAAACGTTATTATCTCACCTTTCACTTCAAACTTCTCATCGAGTCCGGAGGCGCCAATTTTAATGGTTGTTCTCATCAATTTGGCATCGCTCATCTGAGAGGCAATAGCACGTTTCCATATCAACTCATACAACCTTTGCTCTCTTGCATCAGACGAACCATTCTTCTGATTAAAATAAGTAGGACGGATTGCCTCGTGTGCTTCTTGAGCATTAGCAGTTTTGGTTGAATACTTTCGTGGATTCAAGTAATCATCTCCGTATTGGTCTAAAATTTCAGCTGTTGCTCCTTCAATAGCCGTTCCACTGAGGTTAACGCTATCCGTTCTCATGTATGTGATCTTACCAGCTTCGTATAGGCTTTGTGCCAAACGCATGGTTTGAGCAACCGAGTAACCCAGTTTCCTTGCCGCTTCTTGCTGCAAAGTAGAGGTAGTAAATGGCGCTGAAGGCGTTTTCTTAGCTGGTTTTTTATCTACAGACTCTACAGAAAACTCTGCTTTCGAGCACGCTTCGAGAAATGCCTTCACCTCCTCATCGGACTTGAGTCTTTTATTCAGGTCGGCAGAAAAACTTTTTCCTTTGGCTTCAAAAATTGCTTTAACCCTGAAATAAGGTTCGGCATTGAACGCTTCAATCTCTTTTTCGCGCTCTACTATCAACCTGACAGTGACACTTTGAACCCTACCAGCTGAAAGTGATGGCTTCACCTTCTTCCAGAGTACCGGACTCAACTCAAAACCAACAATTCTGTCAAGTACTCTTCTAGCTTGCTGTGCATCAACCAAATTCTTGTCAATCAAACGAGGGTTTTGAATCGCATTGAGGATGGCCGGTTTCGTGATTTCATGAAAAACTATTCTTTTGGTTTTGTTTTCCTTTAATCCAAGAGCCTCAAATAAGTGCCAGCTGATGGCTTCTCCTTCTCGGTCCTCATCCGTTGCCAACCAGACTATCTCAGCCTCTTTACTCAACTTTTTCAGTTCGGTGATGACCTTTTTTTTATCGGGCATAACCACATAATCCGGCTTAAATTGATTCTCTAAATCAACAGAAAGCCCCTTCGTTGGTAAGTCACGAACGTGTCCATAACTAGATTTAACAACGTAATCTTTTCCAAGATAACCTTCAATTGTTTTTGCCTTTGCAGGAGACTCTACTATCACCAAATTCATAATCAACAGCGCTTTTCAATGAGTGCAAATAAAACGCAAAATAATGTGGTCTGCACGAAACCTTGATTTTGATGTCATGAATAAATCCAAAAATCATCGCCTGACATTTTTGCAGACGTCCGTAATCCATACCTTTGACACCCTTTTAAACGCAATGCCAAATGGAAGATAAATTGATAGCGGAAGATCGACAGGGCGAAGCTGTGATCACTGACCAAGAAACTAATTTCTTAAACGGCAAAAAACTCTACGTAGAGAGTTACGGATGCCAGATGAACTTTTCAGACAGCGAAATTGTGGCTTCCATAATGGGCAAGGCAGGTTATAAAACCACACGCAATGCAGATGAGGCAGATGTTGTGCTCATCAACACATGTTCTATACGAGATAATGCCGAATTGAGGGTTAGAAATCGACTCAAGCAATTTCAGAAAAGTAAAAAAGACAATCCTGACAAGGTGATCGGTATTCTTGGCTGCATGGCAGAGCGTTTGAAATCGCAGTTGCTTGAAGAAGAAAAGCTGGTAGATCTAGTTGCTGGCCCCGATGCCTACCGCGAACTTCCTGGACTGGTTTTAGAAGTTGAGTCGGGTCAGAAAGCTGTAAATGTTTTGCTCTCAAGGGAAGAAACTTATGCTGAGATATCTCCTGTTCGCCTCGATTCCAATGGAGTTAGTGCATTTATATCCATCATGCGAGGATGTGACAACATGTGCAGTTTTTGCGTTGTGCCTTTTACGAGGGGAAGAGAACGCAGCAGAGACCCCAAAAGCATCGTTGCGGAAGCCGCAGATCTTTTCAATAGGGGATACCGAGAAGTAACCCTTCTTGGACAAAATGTGGACAGCTACAGATGGAACCTATCCAAAAAAGGTGAGGTCTTAAACTCAGATGAAGAAACAGTAAACTTTGCTCAGCTTCTTGAAAAAGTAGCAACAGTGAATCCTAATTTGCGCGTGAGATTCTCCACTTCTCATCCAAAAGACATGACCGATGAAGTGCTCTATGCTATGGCGAAACACGAAAACATATGCGAATACATTCACCTGCCAGTGCAATCAGGGAACAGCGAGGTTTTGAAAAAGATGAATCGTGGCTACACGAGAGAATGGTATTTCGACAGAATAGATGCTATCAAGCGGATTATGCCTGAATGCGGTATTTCGACAGATGTGATAGCCGGATTTTGTGGCGAAACTGAGGAGCAACATCAAGAAACATTATCGCTGATGGAGGCAGTTAAATATGACTTTGCATATATGTTCTACTACTCTGAACGACCGAAGACTCTTGCGGAGAGAAAGTATGATGATGAAGTGCCGATTGAGGTGAAGAAACGTAGGCTGAATGAAATCATTGACCTTCAGATGGAACATTCTCTGATCAGCAATAAAAAAGCCGTGGGCAAAACCCATAAGGTTTTAATTGAAGGATATTCAAAGAGAAGTAAGGATCATTTTTGCGGAAGAAATACTCAGAATGTGATGTGCGTTTTTCCGGCAGGAGACTATAGCATAGGAGATTATGTGAATGTGCACGTGACCGAATGCACTGCTGCTACATTAATGGGTGAAATTGTAGACTAATAATGACAATTCAGCAAGCAAAACAACGATTTGGAATCATTGGGATCAGTCCAATACTGGACAGGGCTATTGAGACAGGGCTTCGCGTGGCGCCTACGGATTTGTCGGTATTAATAACTGGGGAAAGTGGCGTTGGTAAGGAGCGTATGCCTCAGATCATCCACCACAATTCCACTAGAAAACACAACGGATATATAGCCGTTAACTGCGGAGCAATCCCAGAAGGGACCATTGATTCGGAATTATTCGGACATGAAAAAGGCTCATTTACCGGAGCGCATGAAACTCGAAAGGGCTATTTTGAAGTAGCCGATGGCGGAACCATATTTTTAGATGAAGTTGCTGAATTACCTGTATCTACTCAAGTAAGGTTGCTGCGGGTTCTCGAAAGTGGAGAATTCTTAAAGGTTGGGTCAAGTAAAACACAGAAGACGGATGTAAGGATTGTTGCTGCAACCAACATCAATATTCCTGAAGCGATCAAGAAAGGAAAATTCAGAGAAGATCTTTATTATCGATTAAACACTGTCCCGATTCATCTGCCTCCGCTCAGAGAGCGTAAAGAAGATGTGCATCTGTTATTCAGAAAGTTTGCTGCCGATTTTGGGGAGAAGTACAGAATGCCACCAGTGAGATTAACTGCTGATGCTGTTGCCATGTTAGAAAGCTACCGATGGCCGGGGAACATTAGACAGCTCAAGAATGTTACGGAGCAGGTCTCTGTTATAGAGAGTGAAAGAGAAATCAATGGCCCAAAGCTAGCCACCTATTTGCCCGACTCGCAAGCCAGCAATCTTCCAATGGTTATTGAAAAAGAATCGCAATCAGACATGTCTGAGCGCGAGATCCTTTATAAAATCATCTTCGAGATGCGAAACGAAGTGCACGACTTAAAGAAGTTGGTGTCGAGCATCATCAGGAATGATGAAAATGCTTTAGACGAAGATGCTTACAAGAGACTATATCCTATAATCAAGCCAAGCAGTGAAGCTGAACCAGTTGGGAACAAAGATGCCTTTGAGTATGAAATATCAAGGGCTGAACCAGTCTATCACCAAGACGATGCCATCTACGATCCAGAGGTTGTAGAAGAAAGTTTGAGCATTGAAGAAAAAGAAAAGGAATTGATTAAAAAAGCTTTAGAGAAGCATCGTGGAAGAAGGAAGAATGCAGCCCAGGAATTGGGCATTTCTGAGCGCACCTTGTACCGAAAAATCAAAGAATATGAGCTCAACTAAACTCAGCTCCTTATTGTTTGTTTCGTTGCTCCTTGTGGCCGTTGGGTGCAAAGTGAGTTACTCTTTTACGGGGGCAAGTGTCTCTCCAGATACAAAAACGATTTCTATAGCCACCTTCCCCTCTTTTCAAGCGCCACTTGCACCACCATCGTTGAGTCAGTCTTTCTCCGAGTCGTTGAAAGACATTTTCTTGCGACAAACGAGCTTAACACTCGTTAAAAACAATGGAGATATTATAATTGAAGGAGACATTATTGGCTATAAACAGTCCGATGAAGCGGTTACAGGAAATGATGTTTCTTCTTTGAGCAGGCTCACAATTACTGTAAAAGTGCGCTACATTGACACAAAAAACGAGGAAAATAGTTATGAGCAAACTTTTTCCAGCTTCGCACAATTTGATTCAAGAAGAACTTTAGCAGATGCGGAGTCAGAATTGATCGATGACATCAATCAGCAATTGGCACAAGATATTTTTAATAAATCACTCGGAAATTGGTAATGCAACATGCCATTGATGAAATATTAGCCGGAGTTAAAATCAGCAATGATCACCTCGCAAGCCTAGAGAAATCATTTGCTGAGCATCCCTATTCGCCAAGTTTGGCTATTCTTCTTGCCAAGGCTTATTCCTTGAATGACGATATCCGATTTGAAGAACATATTCGCAAGACGGCCATTCTTACCAATAACCGTAAACATCTTCACGACTTTCTATTCAGTGAATCGTCTGATATGAGCGAGACTGCAGAAACCATCGATAAGGATGAGGTGACTGAAACTAAGGTGCGAGAAGTAGAGTTTTCCGAAGAAGAACCCAATGAAGCAGTTGAGGGTGAAGAATCTGACAGCGTCTCTATTGATCCCGTTGAAGATAATGACCCGCTGTTCAAGCAATTTATTACCGAAGCCATCAACGCTGGCGCAGCGTTAGACTTATTGGCTGAAGAACCAAAGCTTGACGAAGCGCCTGAAAGCGCACTGAATCATTCGAAGGAAGAGGAAACACTTGAGCCAAAAGAAAATTCCATTGAAGACACGAAAGTTGAGGCTCCATCAAGACAAAGCTTTTCGCATTGGATGAATTACTTATCTGACGAAGAAGCGAATTCTAATTCAAAGCCTGAGCAGACTCATCCTCTACAAACTGTTTTCCCGAGAGATGCAGCGGAAAAGAAAAAAGTAATCTCCATTATTGACAATTTCATTGAAAAGGAAGACAGTTTGGTGCCAAAACGGGCAGAATTTTTCAATCCGAGCAAGGCGGCCAAGGCCAGTTTAGAGGATAATGATTCTGTTGTAACTGAAACATTAGCTAGGATTTACGCGGCACAGGGCAACATAAACAAGGCAATTTCGACATATAATAAACTCAGTTTGCTGCATCCTGAAAAAAGCAGTTATTTTGCCGCCCTTATTGAAAAATTGAAATCAGAGAAAAAAGACAATAAATCATGATCATCATTTCTATCCTCATATTACTCGTTAGCTTATTGTTAATGGGTATAGTATTGATCCAAAACTCAAAAGGTGGTGGACTTGCATCCGGTTTTTCATCATCCAACCAAATTGCTGGAGTTCAAAGAACAACTGACTTTTTAGAGAAAGGCACTTGGATCTTAGCGATCTCACTCTTGGTATTATGCCTTGTTTCAACTGCATTCATTGGTGGTGAAACGGTTGAGGACGCATCTAGTCAACTTGAATCAGTCATTGACCAAGAAGCTATTGCTCCCGTGCAAGGATTAGATGAGAACACTGTTCCTCTTCCTGAATAGATTTAGAGCTAAAAAAAGACTTCATAAAATGTCAGCTTGTCACGTACGGGCTGACATTTTTTTTGCGTCCTGACAAAATCAATCATAAAAAGCCATTGGCATAATAAATGATTATGGCGATCATATTATCAAACATTCTAAAAATGGCAGAAGTGAATTTTAAACCAAACGAAGATCGAGTGCTTGTTGAAGCTGCTCGAGCAGAAGAGAAGACTGCAGGAGGAATTATCATCCCTGATACTGCAAAAGAAAAACCTCAAAGAGGAACTGTAATTGCAGTAGGCCCTGGTAAAAAAGATGAGCCAATTACCCTTAAAGTAGGCGATACAGTGTTCTATGGAAAGTACTCTGGAACGGAGATCATCATCGAGGGAAAGGACTATTTGATTATGAAGGCATCCGATATTTTAGGAAGCTTAAACTAAACCCAGATTATTAACATTCAAAAAACTCAAAAATGGCTAAAGACATATATTTTGATGCTGAAGCGAGAGACGGCCTTAAGAGAGGAGTTGACGCATTGGCAAATGCAGTAAAAGTGACCTTAGGTCCAAAAGGAAGAAACGTAGTAATCGATCGCAAATTTGGCGCACCAAACATCACTAAAGACGGTGTTAGCGTTGCCAAAGAAATCGAGCTGAAAGACGCTTTGGAGAACATGGGAGCTCAAATGGTGAAAGAAGTTGCTTCTAAAACCGCTGATGTAGCTGGTGATGGAACAACCACAGCAACTGTTCTTGCTCAAGCCATCGTAACGGCTGGTTTGAAAAACGTAACCGCTGGTGCTAATCCAATGGATTTGAAAAGAGGAATCGACAAAGCTGTACATGCTGTAACTCAGCACTTGGCAAAACTTTCTCAAGTTGTTGGTGACGACTACGCTAAGGTGGAGCAAGTGGGCACCATATCTGCAAACAACGATGCCACCATTGGTAAGTTGATTGCTGAAGCGATGAAGAAAGTTGGTAAAGAAGGAGTAATCACTGTGGAAGAAGCGAAAGGAACCGAAACTACGGTTGACTTAGTAGAAGGAATGCAGTTTGACAGAGGATACCTTTCTCCGTACTTCGTTACTGATACAGATAAGATGATCGCTGAATTAGAGAATCCATACATCTTGATTCACGACAAGAAGATTTCAAACCTTCAAGACATCGTTCCACTTTTAGAAAAAGTTGCTCAAAGCGGTCGTCCTCTTTTGATAATCGCTGAAGATGTAGAAGGAACTGCCCTTTCAGGATTGGTAGTGAACAAATTAAGAGGTGGATTGAAAGTGGCCGCAGTAAAAGCTCCAGGATTCGGTGACCGCAGAAAGGCCATGTTGGAAGACATCGCCATTTTAACTGGCGGTCAAGTGATCAGTGAAGAAAGAGGATTCACCCTAGAAAACGCTGACATGACATTCTTGGGTCAGGCTGAAAAAGTGGATATCGACAAGGATAATACCACTGTGATCAACGGTGCTGGAAAGAAAGAAGACATCCAAGCAAGAATTGGACAAATCAAAGCTCAAATGGAATCGACTACGAGCGATTACGATCGTGAGAAGCTTCAAGAGCGTTTGGCCAAATTGGCTGGTGGTGTTGCCGTTCTTTACATCGGTGCTGCCACTGAAATGGAAATGAAAGAGAAGAAAGATCGTGTAGACGATGCTCTTCACGCAACTAGAGCTGCTGTGGAAGAAGGCATCGTTCCTGGTGGCGGTGTATCGTTCATTCGATCAATCGAGGCGCTTAAAAACCTTGAAGGAGACAATCCAGATCAAACAACGGGAATAGCAATCGTACGTAGAGCATTGGAAGAGCCATTGCGTCAAATCGTAGCGAATGCAGGTGGAGAAGGTTCAATCGTTGTTCAACGCGTAATGGAAGGTAAAGGAGACTTCGGATACAATGCTTCTACAAGCATTTATGAGAACTTCTACGAAGCAGGAGTAATCGATCCAACGAAAGTTTCACGTGTTTCATTAGAGAACGCAGCTTCTATTGCCGGATTGCTATTGACAACAGAATGTGTTCTAGCAGATGAGCCAGAAGAAAACGCTCCAGCAATGCCTCCAGGTGGAATGGGCGGAATGGGTGGAATGATGTAAATCATTGCCGCTTATCAAAAACGCAAAACCCGAAGCAAATGACTTGCTTCGGGTTTTTTATTATCTACTACTGCTGCTCTTCCAACAAGCGCTCGTCATTTTGTCTTGAACGAAGTACCGCCGCGTAGTTTCTAGCTTCCTTGTTTCCATATTTGGTGTATGCGTCTTGAGCATACTTAATCGCTGTCTCCAAATCGCCAAAAACTTCATAGGCTATAGCTGTGTTGTAGCAGAGAAAACCGGCTCTTTTCATATCGGCTCGGGTGATGGCATTCTCCCACGTTTCCCTCGCTTCCTTCCATTGATTGACATCGGCATAGCGCGTTCCAATTTCAATGGCGGGAGCTTTCTTGTGCTTGCGATAAAACATGCGGCTGATTCGAATTGGCATAGGCGCGATGCGGTGCACATAGTCGGTAGCAATAGCTTCACACAGTTGCGCGGTAGCTTCAGATTTGCCAATGAGTTTTGCAATGGCTTCGGCCTTTGAGGCTGCTGCACCTTCGAATGTATTTGTGCGTCTAAACACCTGCTCATCAATGATGGAATGATTCACTTGATCGTAAACTCTAAGCCCAAAAACCACATTCGAAACGCCTTTTGCATACCATTCATCTACTTCAATCTCCCGTTTCTGATCTCCTTCCCCTACGGTTCGTTTTGTTTTTCTCTTCCCGTCTGTAATGATAAAATCAGTATCGAATAACTCAACAGCGAGTACCGCCTGAGCGCCATAATTGGTACATAAATCATCAATAGTCTTCCAATCCAATTGCTGCGGCAGCGCGGAAGTGAGGTTGCTGCCCCCTTTTAGCCGATCATTGGCCAAAGAAGCAGAAAACCGAGGAGTCGTTTGAAAGCCTTCGTTGAACGCACTCAAAGCCCTTTGCACTGCTGCTTTATCTTCTTGAGGCAATTCACCTGTCAATACACTTTCGATTATTTCTACATGCGATTTCTTATCCGTTTCCGATCGGTCAAGCAGCACAAAATGCTCGATACTGGATGGAAAGGTAATTTGAGCAGGCCGCATGGCATTCATTGTAACACGTCCTGTTTTCGTGCATGCCATAAAGCCCAATGCAAAAAAAGAAAGGACAATAAAAATCGCTTGCTTCATTGAGGAAGGTTTAAGGGTAGTTGAGAAGACCAAAATTAGGACTTAAAGCTTACCGAGCTCTTCATTTACGAGTTGAGAGATCAACTTACCATCGGCCTTACCTTTTAACTGACCTGATAATGGAGCCATTACCTTTCCCATGTCTTGCGGACCAGTTGCAGATACGGCAGCAATTTTGTCAATGACCAATTTTCTCACTTCGTCCTCACCCATCATTGCAGGTAAATACTCTTCAATGACCGATGATTGAAACTCTTCATCTTCAGCCATATCGGCCCTGCCCTGCTCGCGATAAATTGAAGCTGAATCCTTGCGTTGCTTCACCAACTTCTGCATTGCAGCGATGGCATCTTCGTCATTCACTTCACTCCCTGCTTTTTCAGATGCGATGAGCAAGATGGCACTTTTAATTGCTCTTAGTGCTTCCAGCCTTTTCTTGTCTTTGGCAAGCATTGCCTTCTTTATGTCGTCATTGATTTGTTGCGAAACACTCATAGTCTTATATATTTTTCAATGGAACAAAACTACTTCAAAGGCTTCGATCGCTAAAGGCCATTGCCGGCTTTTATTATCTACCGACAATAAACCGCTTGGTCGCAACATTGCCGTTCATCTGGATATTCAGCAAATAAATACCCGTGGCCACTTCATCCAAATTCAACTGAACTTCATTGGGATTCACTTGAGTCCATTGATCACGGTCAAACGCTTTCACAAATTGACCCGTAGAGTTCATCAATGTCATCTTTACATCTTCCTCGATTGTCCAATTTCCAAAGTTGACGTTCAATACATTAGATGCAGGGTTAGGGAAAATGGAAAGCTCATTCATCGAGAAAAATTCCGCAATGCCAGGAGTAATGATCGTATCACAATCCAGCAGCGCAATACTGATTGAATCAAATGTCTCGCAGCCGTTAACATCACTAATGCTGACAACATAGATACCTGCACCAATTCCAGTGAGAGAATCATTCGTTGATCCATTGCTCCATTGAAAACTATAGGGCGCATTGTTGCCTTCAACCATAACCGATATAAATGCTGAGCTGTCTCCAGCGCACAATGAATCGACAGAAGCTGTTAGCAAAGTTGCATATGGTTCTGGTTCAGATATGCTGATAGAGTCACTTACTGAGCAACCTGCCGCTGAAGTTGCCGTAACAAAATAGCTACCTGCGCCCAAGTTCGAAAGTTGAGCTGTTGTATCTCCAGTATTCCATATGAACTCATATTGTCCGGCCATGCCAGAAGGCAATGCTGAAATCACACCTGAGCTATCGCCATGGCATAAAATTTCAGCGTCTTGAACGATTTCGATTTGGCTGATGCTATCGAACACCACGACAGAAAATGTAGCTGAAGCAACGTTCCCAGAACTATCGGAAGCGAGAAGTGTGACGGTATTAAGTCCAATTTCAGCGCATGTAAAATCTGTTTGGCTCAACCACAACGAATCCAAATCACAGTCTGCGGTGGCGCTATCGGCCTGGGCCACTGAAAGCGAAGCTGAACCATTGGCATCTAAGCCCAACGAAATCAGCTGAAATGGATAAACAGTTGGAGCAAAGGTGTCGAGTACAGTAACATTCATCTGAATTGAGGACTGATTTCCTGAAACATCCATAGCATTAAATGTCACTGTATTTACTCCAATATGCGAACAATTAAAGCTGTCTTGACTTAGCCAAATACTATCTACGCTGCAGTTATCAAAAGTTCCTGCATTTGATGAATCGACTGAAACAAAAGTGTTTCCTGCAGCATCTAAATAAGCGGTCAGGTTATTCACAATTATCGAAGGGGCTATCGTATCAAATACACTCACGGTGAAGTCAGTTTGACCTATGTTACCATTAACATCAATTGCAAAGAGCGTTACCACATTAGTGCCTGTATCGTTGCATTGGAAATCCGATTGACTGAGGTAAAGTGAGTCGATTCCACACGAGTCCGAGGAACCTCCATCAACAGAAGCAGGCGCAATTGAAGCTAAGCCCGTAACATCTAAATACAATTGAACATTATTCGCAACAACGTTTGGAGAGATTGTGTCAAACACAGACACAATATTGATTGAAGAATCAATGTTTCCATTTACATCAATGGCATAAAACATCACTTGCTGAGGCACTCCTATGTCACTGCAATTAAAAGTGTATCGACTGAGGTACATCGTATCAATTCCACAATTATCAGAGCTAGACACATTGATGAATGTCGTGTCAATCGTAAACGTTCCGTTAGCCCCCAAATAAATCGAAGTATCGGTAGTTTGAATCACTGGCGCAAAGGTATCTGCGATAGTGACTAAAGCCTGAGCAAAGCTCGTATTTCCATTTACATCCGTTGCAATAAGGTTAACCAAATTGGTACCGATATTAGCGCATGTAAAGGTTGAATAATCAAGAGTCAATGAAGCGATTCCACAGGCGTCAGTGGAACCATTATCAATCATCGCTGAAGTGATATTAACAACTCCTGAAGCATCAAGATAAGCCGTAATATTTTGCGCACTCACTGCAGGGCTGATGGTATCCAACACAGTAACATTCACTACATCGTTGCTCATATTTCCATTTACATCAATCACTGTTACTGTAACCGGTAAAATTTGACCTGCTGAATCGCAGTCGAAATTTGTTTGACTTATGGAATAACTGGCAATACCGCAGTTATCAAACGTTCCTTGATCAATCATGGAAGAATTTAAAACTGCAGTTCCAGAAGCATCCAAATACAAGGTAGTGTTGGAAACTAGAATCGTTGGTGACGTTGTGTCTACAACCACAACTGTTGCTGTCTCCACTGTAGTATTTCCACTATTATCTGTTACAATGAGCGTTACTGTATTCGGACCAATTTCTGCACACGAAAAAGAGGTTATATCCAACACTTCTGACTGAATGCCACAATTATCCGTTGACTGCAGTCGCACAGAATCGAGTGTTATAGAAGCTGTTCCCAAAGCCGATAAGGCAACAGTATCATTAATCACTGCAACCACAGGAGCTATGGTATCTGAGTTAATTATAGAAATTGATGCTGTATCTGTACATCCGTTGCTACTATTCACCGTAACGCTGTATGAGCCGATTGACAAACTAGAAATTCCAGCTGTATTTGCACCGTTACTCCATGCATAGGTATAAGGCGCAGTACCTCCCACAACAGAAACCTGTGCTGATCCATCATTTGCAGACAGGCAAGTTGCATTACTAAAGGAAGATATACTTGCCACCGCAGCCGTTGCTGCTGGAATAATGTCGACTGATGTTGTATCAACACATCCACTCGCATCGGTCACGGTTAGTTCATACGTATCGATCACTAAGCCATTGATTGAAGATGTGGTAGAACCATTGCTCCAAGAATAAGAATATCCCGGAGTACCTCCTGATGCGGTTGCTGTTGCATCTCCGTTATTGCTTCCAACACAAATAGCATTGGTTGAACTCACGATAGATGCCGACACTGCGCTTGCCGGCTCAGAAATAGCAATGGATTGCGTTGCTTGACATCCATTCGCATCGGAAAGCGTAACGGAATAATTTCCGGCAGATAGTCCGCTGATAGAATTAGTGGTAGAGCCGTTGTTCCAAATGAAGGAATATGGAGCCGTTCCACCTGAAGCAGATGCTACAGCAGAAGCATCATTCCCTCCGAAGCACGAGACATTTGAAGAGCTAGTAATTGAAAGGATCAAAGCAGAGGCCGGCTCAGCAATTGTGAATGCATCAACAATTGAGCAACCATTTGCATCTGAAGTTGTTACCGAATAGTTCCCTGCAGACAATCCTGAAACGCTGGCATTTGTACTTCCGGTACTCCACAAATATGAATAACTAGGAGTGCCTCCAGAAGCTGAAATTGCTGCTGACCCATCATTACCTCCAAAACAATTAACATCCGAAGAAACAGGTGATGTTACAAACTGTGTAGGTTCAGTAATTACTATTGATTCAATAGTGCTGCAACCATTTATGTCAGTGATCGTTACTGCGTAGGATCCCGCTGAAAGACCAATGGCAGTGGGAGTAGTTTGACCATCACTCCACAAATAAGAATATGCTGGTGATCCACCTGAAATAACAGCAGAAGCAGTGCCATCGTTAGCCGTATTGCAAGTTACATTGGTTGACGACAATGAAGCGGAAAGCAACGCTGGTTCTGTAATCGTTGAACTCAAGGCAACCGAACAGCCATTCGCATCTGAAACAGTTACTGAATAGCTTCCACCCGTCAATCCACTCAATGAACTGCTTGTTGAACCATTACTCCAGATAAAGGCATAAGGCGGAGTTCCACCGGAGCCAGTCACAGAAAGCGATCCATCATTAGCACCAAAACAAGAAACATTTGAAGATGCATTGAATACAGCCGTCAAGGCAGCTGAAGGTTCGGAAATAGTGAAGGCATCAACAATGGAGCAACCATTAGCATCCGTTGTAGTTACCGTATAATTACCAACAATCAACCCTGAAATGCTTGCTCCCGAGCTGCCATTACTCCATAAATGCGTATAGCCTGGTGTACCTCCAGACACATTAATACTTGCAGATCCATTACTATTTCCAAAACAAGTGACATTGTTCACCACTAGATTAGTTGAATAGATGGCAGGCTGAGTAATTGTGACTGATTCAACTGTGCTACAACCATTTGCATCCGTCACAGTTACACTGTAAGAACCAGATGATAGCCCAGATATTGTAGGAGAGGTTTGTCCATTACTCCACAAAAATGAGTAGGCAGGAACTCCTCCAGAAACCACAACTGAAGCTGATCCATCATTGCCAGAATTACAAGCAACATTGGTCGATGTGAGGCTAGCCAAAAGTGCTGATGGTTGAGCTATGGAGAAAGTAGATGAGTCTGAGCATCCATTCGCATCAGAGACTGTAACTGAATAATTTCCTGCAGACAGCCCAGTAACGGCCGCTCCAATGGCAGCGTTACTCCACGCGTAGTTGTATGGTGCTAGGCCGGAAGCAGCAGATGCTAAGGCTGCGCCATCATTTAGTCCATTGCAACTTACATCGGTCGAGGTTAGTGATAGAGTTGGATTTTCATTCACATTAAGAACAGCAGATGCTGAGTCACTTCCACAGGAATTGGAATAGCCGTATTGAATGGTAAAGTTTCCTATACCTGATAATGATGGATCAAATATGGAATCATTGCTCATACCAACTCCAGAAAACACTCCACCTTGAGGCGTGGCAAAGGCAACAAGAGAAATGGCATCGCTGCCTTCGCAGAGATCTGGAAAACCTGAAATCACCACATTGGGAATAGGATCTACAACCAACTGAAAGGTGTCAAAATCAGTGCATCCACTAGAGGTGTATGAATACACTATTTGATGTGTACCCGCTCCGGCCACCGCAGGATAGAAGAAATTAGAAGAAACTCCAGGTCCTGTAAAAGTTCCTCCAAAAGGAGAACCATAAGCTGCCAGCGGCAAGAATAAATTGGAAATGCATTGGGTTGGAATCGGTGAAATACTCACAGTAGGAGCTGGAGTTACCACCGCAATTATTGAGTCATTTGCCTGACAACCAGCGGCCGTAGAGTAGTAAATAACGTGCGTTCCTACACCGGCTAATGAAGGATTGAAAAATGAACCCACCACCCCTGGTCCGGAATGCATTCCTCCTTGAGGAAAACCATATCCTGGTCCAGCAAGAGATATTGGCGCACCATTCTCGCAAGCTGAAATACTATTGATAAAAATAGCCGGAGTTTGGTTGACCACAATGGTTTTGGTTATACTATCAGAACAAGAATTGCCATCTGTATAGGTATAGGTAATTAAGTTGGTACCAAGGTTGGCTATGGAAGGATCAAATGTTGTGTTTGAAACAACAGCAGAGCCAGAATAAACCCCTCCGGCAGGACTTCCCCCTTGAAGGGTAAATGCAGGATCATTTTGGCAAACCGGGCTAAAATTAGCGTGTGTTACATTGGGTAAAGGCGAGACAGTAATTGCAATAGCGTTGCTTGTATCAAGGCAACCCAAGCTATCGATTGCTACAGCATACGATCCACCTGCAGTTGCAGTGAAGTTACTGTTGATCTCGCCAGCAATCGGAGCTCCATTGAAGAGCCATTGATAATTGAAATTTGAAGCAGTATCAGCTTCCAATAAAACCGAACTTCCCGCGCAAACATTGGTTGATCCTGTTGCGGAAATTTGTGCATTCAGATTCGAACAATCACCTAATCGAGTGACATACACATCATTAGAGCCAGCAGTAACCAGTGTTGTATTGTTGAATTGGAGCGTGCCAGAGAACACGCCAGTGACGAAAAGGTCACCTTCATCACCAACTACGATGGAGTTACCTTCTGTTGAGGGTGAAAAGGCTTGATTATAATCTGGAGAGATGGCCCATTCAAAACTGCTGGTGTTGCTATTAAACTTTACGATGAAATACTTTGTACCTAGATTACCGTTATTCAGCGTGAACGGTCCAAAGGTGATAGGATTGAAGAAGTTTCCAGTAATATATATGAAGCCATTGTTGTCAATGTCAATCCCATTTGATTCGTTGGAAGTTCCGGTAATAGTTTTAAAGGCATATGTTGCCGTACCGCCAGAATTGTATTTAGCTATATAGACATTGTCATTTCCGCCACCTGATAGACTGATAATTCCAAAAGCAGCAGAAATTCCGATCATACCAGTAAGCCAAATGTTATCGGACGCATCCACTGCAATTCCATTGGAATAATCCACAGAAGTGCTTCCAAAGCTTTCTGCCCAAAGCACAGATCCGCTTGCGTCAATCTTCGCAACGTAACCATCATAATCGAAAGGTGATCCACTAGCCGTCAAGGTGACTGAATCAAAATTTATTGTACCCCTGTAATTTCCAGTGATAGCAATATCATTTGTAGCTGTCATACAAATTCCTCCGCGTTTTGAGCCAAAACCAGAAGCTATTGAAGCTTGCGTGTCGTATTGCCTAGCCCACTGAAATGTACCACTGGTGGAATACTTTGCCACGTAAATAAACTGTCCGGAAGCCACTGTGAGTGTGGCAGTGTCAATGGACAAGGAATCTGAACCGATACCCATGGCGTAAACGAAACCATTGGTTTCATCGATGGCCACGTCTACAGAATTATCCGAACTAGCACCAGAAAACCCTTTTCCCCATACAATGGTGCCAGCGCTTGAAATTTTAATCAAGAAAGCATCTGGTCCGAACGAGGTGTAGGGCAATGTTGTCCCGGCAACAGTGAATGCTGCATAGTATGTTCCAGTAACATAGATATCTCCAGTAGATCGATCAACCTTCACTCCGGTGACTTGATCGCTGCTGGCGCCTCCAATTTGAGTAATCCAAAGCGGATTCCCGTCTTGGTCAATCTTGGCAACAAATCCATCACTTCCTCCATTGGATGTGATGGTGGTCGCATTGAAAGTGATCGAACTAAAAAACTGTCCTACCATCACTGAGTTATTCGCGCTATCAATGTCAATATCGCTTACTACATCGAAGTTTGGCCCACCTATTTTCTCCGCCCACAGGTAATTCTGAGAGACTCCGATTGAGGGTAAAAAGAGCATTGGGAACAATGCAAGTAGCAAGTTCTTCATGAAAAGAAAGGATTTAGTAAAGTAGAGGTCCGATTTATATTCTTTGTTTAAGACGCATGACGCGTTGATATTGTTGGCTGTCGTCCAAAAAAAATTCCGCCTGCATTTTATGCGAGCGGATTTTCGTTATCGTCAGTGTGAAGATTAATCTACATTATCATGTAAAAAGCCATTGTTTGGTCTGAGCTTTCCTCTTTTTTCGCCATCGTCTGATTCCTCTTCTCCCAATGTGAATCGGCTGGTAGAAGATTCTGAAGAATGTGGAACATCATCCAAATTGATTTGCTTTCTTTTAAACGCAGGCTCATTCTCCAAATCAGACATTCCTGAAGGCGTGCGCAAGCGCATGCTCAGCTCTCTCAACCTAGCAAGGCGAGCGTTGGCCCGTTCTGCCTGCTCTTCTCTAGATGGCCGGTCATCGCCATTGGATGTTTGAGTGCTTGAGGGCATAGTGGTTTTAAAAATGGGCTTCTTTTCGATTATGGGCTCTATATCCTCCGTTTTTTGCTCTTCATTGCTGCGGATAAATGGCTCCCATTCGGGGCGTTCTTGGTCTTCTTCATCTTCTGCATCATTTGATGATTCAGAAGAAATATCAGAATGATCTTCATCTTCCTCACTTTCTTCATTAGATTGAACAGCGCTTCCTAAATCGAATTCAAAAATTCGCTGTGAATCTTTCACTTCTTCTTCTTCCTGTTCAGTTTCTTCAGCCAAGGTGAAGATGTTTCTCTCTTCAGTTGGAGTTTTCTGTTGCACAGGTTCTTCGATCTCTTCTGCCTTTTCAACCGTCTTCAAAAACGGTTCAGCCTCATCTTTCTTTGGTTCTACAACAGGTGAAGCGACAGCCTGCTCTTCGCGCTCTTCTTCCAAGTTAATTCTTCTCTTCTCGGGCTTCTTCTCAAAATTGGATGAAGTAGAAGAGTTTTGATGAAAACCTGTAGCTATTATTGTGACTGAAAGTGCATCACCGAGACTTTCGTCCATTCCATAGCCCCAAATAACATCGGCACTGGCACCTGCTTCTTCCTGAATATAGTCAGTGATATCGCTAATTTCATCCATCAACACTTCTTGGTTTCCGAAAGTGATGTTGAGTAAGACGTAGCGAGCTCCTTGAATGTTGTTGTCATTCAACAATGGTGATGCCAAGGCCTTTTCAACAGCTTTGGTAGCTCTATCTTCCCCTTCAGCAGAGGCAGAGCCCATAATAGCAACGCCAGAGTCGCACATTACGGTGCGCACATCTTCAAAGTCAACGTTGATGTATCCTGTTCTAGTGATTATTTCTGCAATTCCCTTGGCCGCAGTGGTCAGAACGTCATCGGCCATCGCAAATGCTTGAGCGATAGGTAGATTGCCGCACATCTCACGCAACTTTTCATTGTTTATGATCAACAATGTATCAACCTGCTCACGGATTTCTTCTATTCCGGCTTCTGCCTGTTGGCGTCTTTTTCTCCCTTCAAAAAAGAAAGGCATCGTAACAATTCCTACGGTCAATACGCCCATTTCTTTAGCAGCTTTGGCAATAACGGGTGCCGCCCCAGTTCCGGTGCCACCGCCCATTCCAGCGGTAATAAAAACCATCTTGGTGTTTTTATTGATGATATCCTTGATATCGTCAATATTCTCGATGGCAGCATTTTTCCCTACTTCGGGGAGTGAACCAGCGCCCCTTCCCTCGGTAAGGGTAGCGCCCAATTGCACTTTGAAGGGAATCGGACTGATATCTAATGCCTGCTGGTCAGTATTGCACACAAGGAAATCTACTCCTTTGATGCCTTGACGGTACATATGGTTAACGGCATTGCTGCCTCCACCGCCCACACCAAGGACCTTGATTATGCTTGAGTTTTCTTTTGGTAAATCAAATTTCATATCGGATAATTTTCAGCGATTGATACTTCTTGGTTAAATGTTATCATCCTCTTCAAACCATTCTTTACCCTTGCTCAAGAGCTTATCGAACAGACCTGAAGTGGCTTTTTTCTTTGGTTTGCGGGTTGAAACTGATGATTCTTTTCTATTATTTCTTTCAGCGTACTCAAATCCTTTCAACACGAGACCTACACCTGTTGCATACATCGGACTTGCTACTTTATCATTGCCAGACGCCAAATGCTCGGTTGGATATCCAATCCGTGTATCCATGCCGGTCATGTACTCAAATAATTGCGGAAGGTGCTTCAATTGAGCTCCACCGCCAGTAATGACGATGCCAGCGATTAGCTTGCGTTCGAAACCAGAGTTTCTAATTTCGAAGTACACTTGTTCAATAATCTCCTCCATTCTGGCCTGAATGATGTGCGCCAAATTCTTGACACTTATTTCTTTCGGCTCTCGTCCACTCAAACCTGGTATGACCACAATATCATTCGCTTGATTCTCGCTGGCTAGTGCAGAACCAAATTTCACTTTGAGCAATTCGGCTTGCTTACGAATGATGGTGCATCCTTCTTTGATATCATCCGTAATGATGTTTCCACCGAACGGAATGACAGAAGTGTGGCGAATGATGCCGTCCTGAAAAATTGCAACATCTGTAGTTCCCCCTCCAATATCCACCAAAACAACTCCTGCTTCTCTTTCTTCATCGCTTAATACTGAAGCAGCTGAAGCTAACGGCTCGAGAGTAAGATCGGCAATTTCCAAGTCTGACTTTTGAACGCATTTAAAGATGTTTTGAATTGCCGTAACGAGTCCGGTTATGATATGAAAATTCGCTTCCAATCGAATTCCGCTCATACCCACTGGATCTTTAATGCCAGACTCATTATCAACAATATAATCTTGAGGCAACACATGAATAATGGATTCACCAGGAGGCAATACCAATTTGTGCATGTCTTGAATCAAAGCATCTACATCTTTGATTGAAATCTCATCATCGAGGTTGTCGAGGGTGATAACTCCACGATGCTGTAAACTTTTGATGTGCTGACCAGCAATACCAACATTTACTACCTTGATTTCACATCCAGAGTTGAGGCCCGCCTTTTCGACTGCTTTTTTAATGGCTTCAACAGCCGGAGTAATACGAGATACCACACCTCGTCTTACTCCTACCGACTCAGCCTTGCCCATCCCCAACAATTCCAATTTACCGTACTCGTTTTTCTTTCCTACGAGGCAAGCAATTTTGGTTGTTCCGATGTCTAAACCAACAATGATTTGTTCGTTAGATTCCATAGATTAACTTTTAGTGCAAACCACCTGGTTTGCATACTTTAGATTGATAGTTTTATATTCATTCCAGCCCGTTTTGTCAAGTCCTTTCGCATAAAACAACTTCAACTTATTGAGCTTCTTTTCAAGATCGTTTGAATTTCCGATAAGGATATGATGATCACCAACGCGCGGAATCAATTCAATTTCTTTTTGCCTATTCACATATAGCTGACTAATCTGAGCCGACCAAAACTTGCTTTGACTGCAAGTGCTTGCTACATTAAAGATGTCTGCCAGGACAGCTGCATCAGGATGATTCGTCAATTCAGCCAATTCACTGATGTTCTTTCCGATAAATTGATGGAGCATCAAGGTAATGTTGCCGTTTGCCACCGGCACGCGTGCCGTATACTTCGATGAAAGCGGCATGATGGACCCTTCGTCATCAATGTAAACACTTATACCTAAATCATTGAACACTCGCACCACTGGCTTACGTGCAACCACGTCAAGATGGAGGGTGCCGTTCAATTCATAATAAACTTCAGCCCTTTGAATGAATGCGTTGTTCTCGAGCAATAATTCGAGGTTGCTTGGATTGATGTCTCGCAGAAATGTAGAATCAATTGAGTAGCCCAAGTCGAATACCGTCTCTTCAATTTCCTTTTGATCGATAAAAAAGTTTTCTCCTGCAAAATCAATATTCACTACAACGTGCTCTAATCTGGCGTTCTGTGAAGTAGAAACTGCAGCAACCAAGAGCACAAAAAGGGCGCTTACGCCCAAAACTGCACCTGATATTTTAAAAAATTTACTCCACATTAAACTGCGTTTTTACAGCATTAGCAATAGGTTGAACGAAACGATCGATATCACCGGCACCTAAAATCAATACTACTTCTGCATGTAACGATAATACAGCATTTAGCAAGTCTGATTTTTGCACCAATTGCTTAGTTTTCAACGTGAGTTTATTCAAAAGATTCTCGCTCGAAACCCCATCGATAGGTGTTTCTCGAGCAGGATAAATTGGTAGTAAAATCACTTCATCAGCTCGCGAAAGACTTTCCACAAAACCCTCTTCTAAATCTCGGGTGCGAGAGAACAAATGCGGCTGAAAAACCACCGCTATTTTCCTTTCCCCATATAACGTCCTAGCTGCAGCCAAGGCGGCCTTTATCTCCTCCGGATGGTGGGCGTAGTCGTCAATAACAACTTTACTCGGTGTTTCTAGCACACGTTCAAATCTGCGCTTAATTCCAACAAAAGAGGCTACTGCCTTCTGCGCGAGATGAACCGAAACCTCGAGTTCTTCGGAAACTGCAATGGCAGCTGTGGCGTTTTCTACGTTGTGCTCTCCTGCCAAGCTCAATGAATAGTGATCACTTCCATGAATTGTAAAATTGAAAGCCCCTTTCACCACATTTAAATTGCTATATCGAATTTGAGATTTTGCCCCCTTACCGTAAATGCGCTTATTCGGATGATCAAACATATCAGCGACATCTTCATGAACAATCAGAAGTTCAGCCCTTAAGGCGAAGGTTTTGTAATCCTTCTTCATTTCTTCGAATGTTCCATAAATGTCTAAATGGTCAGGATCTAAACTTGTGATCACGGCAATGTTTGGATGGAGCCTCAAAAATGATCGATCATACTCATCTGCTTCCACTACAACATAGTTGGGAGATTTTGCAGTTATGAGGTTAGAATTGTACCCCGTCATAACTCCTCCAACAAATGCTGCGATATCGCCTCGTGACTCGTGTAGCAAATGCGCTGTAATTCCAGTTGTGGTGGTCTTTCCGTGCGTTCCTGCTATGGCGATGGTTTTGATCTCTCTAGTAATCCACTCTAACACTTCAGAGCGCTTGTACCATTTATTACCTTTTGATTTTACATAGTCAAACGCAGTGTGATCCATCGGAATCGCGGGCGTGTAAATAAAGAGATCCGCTTCATCTAATCCATTCGAACTCTCTTCAAAGCCAACATCAATGCCTTCTTCTATCAACTGATCGGTGAGCGCACTTGGTGTTTTATCATATCCAGAAACCTTGGCGCCCATTCCCTTAAAATACCGTGCTAAGGCGCTCATACCTAGCCCACCGATTCCAAGCAAATAAACCTTCTTAACATCCCTTAAATCCATCATTGGGCCAGGTTTATTACATGTTGAGCGATATCTGTTGCCGCGCTTGGTAGTGCGTGTTTCTTTATATTTTCAGACAGTTGATGTTGGAGCGAGGCATCCTCAACCAAACCTAAAACTGCTGGAATAAGGTCGTGAGACGCATTATTATCTGCCACCATAATGGCCGCATTGGTTTTGACCAAGGCTTGCGCATTCTTTGTTTGATGATCCTCTGCTGCAAATGGAAATGGGACCAATATTGTAGGCTTCCCTATGATACACAACTCACTTACTGCTATCGCTCCTGCCCTTGAAATAACTACATCAGCAGCCGCATAGGCCATGTCCATATCGTAAATAAATTCGGTGATCACGAGCGGTTGATCTCTTCGTGCGAGCAATATATGTTTCGACTCAGCGGCAAATAGCTTACCTGTTTGCCAAATCACCTGGACACCCTCATTGAGTAAAGCATCAATACCATCCTTCAAAGCCAGGTTAATGGACCGTGCTCCAAGGCTTCCTCCTACTGCGAGCAACACAGGTTTTGATGGATCAAAACCAAAACTATTTAAGGCGAGCTCTCGTTTGCCATTGATATCCACCACGTTCTTTCGAACCGGGTTACCCGTTTTCTCGATGAGGTCGATGGGGAAGAATTTTTCCATTCCATCATAAGCCACGCACACTTTGCTCACCGATGATGCCACCCATCTGTTCGTTATACCCGCGAAGGAGTTTTGCTCTTGAATGAGTGTTGGTATATTCATCCATGTAGCCATGCGAAGTACTGGTCCGCTTGCAAAGCCTCCGACACCCACGACCACATCGGGATTAAATTCTTTGATTATGGCTCTAGCTTTAATCAAGCTCATCAAAAGCCTGAAGGGAAAGAGAAGGTTACTCACACTCAAACTACGCTGGATGCCGGTTATATTTAAACCAATGATTTTATATCCTGCAGAGGGGACTTTTTCCATCTCCATTTTGCCCTTGGCACCCACGAATAAAAATGCCGTTTCAGGTTTTAGTTCTTTGATGGTATTAGCAATTGCAATCGCAGGAAAAATATGTCCACCTGTTCCACCACCACTGATGAGCACTTTAAGCGACATGAGCCATGGGTTTATTGGTGAAACTTTTGTCTTCATTTTCAGCTCCTGCACTTACGCTGAGGATAATTCCCACTGCAAAGCAGGTAAACCAAATGGATGTTCCTCCCATAGAAACCATGGGCAATGATTGGCCTGTAACTGGAACAAGGTTGACGGCTACCGCCATGTTTATCATGGCTTGAAACACAAGGCTAAAACCAATTCCAATGGATAGCAATGAGCCGAATGTTCGTGGACAATTGAGTCCGATTTTTATCGCTCGAAATAGAAGCATTAAATAGAGTAAAAGGATAAAAACCCCACCAATCAACCCATATTCTTCGAGGACTATGGAATAAATGAAATCAGAATAAGGGTGTGGAAGAAAGTTTCGCTGTGTACTCTTTCCAGGCATCTTGCCTACAATACCTCCAGTGGCTATCGCAATCTTTGATTGATCACTCTGATAGCTTTGATTCATACTGGATTCATCCGGTGAAACAAAGGATTCTACGCGACTGATCCATGTATCCAAGCGCCCAAATGAGCCTGGCAATGCTTTTCCCGTCAAATAAACCATCCCCAACGCAAAAACACCCGAAAGCACAAGTACACCGAGGTGCTTTAGTTGAACCCTGCCGATGAACATTAGCACGAGGCAATTGACAAAGAGCATTGCAGCTGTAGATAGATCCGCAGGAAGAATAAGGCCACACACAATAAAAACAGGAACCAATAGGGGCAGAAACCCACGTTTGAAGTCTTTGATCTCATCCTGCCTTATGGCTAGAAAACGGGCCACAAACATGATCAAAGCAACCTTTGCCAAATCCGATGTTTGAAACGTTTGATTGATTACAGGAATGGTCAGCCAACGATTCGCACTATTGATACTGGTTCCCATGAGAAGGGTTACAAGCAGTAAAGGAATGCTGACATAAAGCGCCAGTTGAGCAATTTTTGAGTAGTAGGTATATTTTATTCTGTGGGCCAGGTACATTAACCCAAGACCTGCCACAAGAATAAATCCATGCCTGAAAAGGTAATAAAATGTATTGCCATCATGGTGACGATAGGCCAAGGTGACAATACTACTGTATACCAACAACAAGCTCAACACTGAAAGCAGCAGCATGATCAACCAAACAGGTCGATCTCCTTTTATATATTTCAGTAGTGCTTCCAAAATTTTACAATTGCATTTCTCTAACCGCCTTTCTGAATTGCTGTCCGTGCTCTTTATAATGAGTGAAGTTTTCTAAGTCGCTAAATCCAGGAGAAAAAAGCACAACATCCCCTTGATTAGATAGCTTTTGCGCTGCTTTGGTAGCATCCAGAATAGAGCCACTCTGAATGATTGGTTTACTCGCAGCACGCATAGAAGCTTGCACTTTTTCAAAGTGATTACCTATAACAATGAATGCCTTAATGTTACTGACATCAATCTCATTCATCAATGAATAATCTGCATCATCTTCAGATGAACTCAATATCCAGATGACTGGTTTTTCCATGCAATCCAAAGAGTACCAAGTAGAGTTTAAATCTGTTGCTTTTGCGTCATTCACATATTCCACTCCATTCACCACATCAACATACTCTAAACGATATTCTATATCTCCAAGTCTGCGAATGCTTTGCTTTCTAGCGGCAATGAGGCGTTCATTAACTTTTGATTCCAGTATTGCTGATTGTGATTTCATGGAATTGTATTAAAGGTTTCTAACTGCCTCTTTAAACTGACGTCCTCGATCTTCGTAATCATCGAATAAATCGAAGCTTGCGCAAGCTGGGCTCAATAGCACAGCATCACCCTTTGCTCCTGCCTTATAGGCTTGATAAACCGCATCTCGCATATTATCTACCTCAATGATATTCTCAACGTAAGAACCAAAAGCTTCTTTCAATTTTGCATTGTCTTTACCAAGGCAAACGAGGGTTTTTACTTTTGCCTTCACCATGCCTTCGAGCTGAGAATAGTCGTTTCCTTTATCAACACCACCAGCAATCCAAACCACTGGTTTATTCATACTTTCAAGCGCATACCATGTAGAATTTACATTGGTTGCTTTGGAGTCATTGATAAAAGAAATACCATACACATCATTCACAAGCTCGAGTCTGTGTTCGATGTTTTGGAAATCTGACAAGCACTCTCTTATCAAGTCTTTTCTCACTTCGAGTATTCTAGCTGCGATGCCTGATGCCATCGAGTTGTAGAGGTTGTGTTTGCCCTGCAGGGCCAGTTCTTGCATCGTCATAGTAAATTGGTTTTTATTTGGGTTAATGGTTATTTCATTTTCATTGGCGAAGGCTGCGAGGCCTTCGTGATTTTGTTCTATAGAAAAAGGAGCTTTCGTTGCCTTTGATTCAATTGTCTTCATGATCTCGCGCGTAACAGGATCATCAGCATTGTAGATGAACCAATCTGCGCTGGTTTGATTTTGAGTGATCCTCATTTTGGCACTTGCGTACTTCATGAGGTCATAGTCATACCGATCAAGGTGGTCTTCTGTGATGTTGAGCAGCATGGCGATATCGCATTTGAAATCGTACATACCATCAAGCTGAAAACTGCTAATCTCCAGTACGATCCAATCATAGCTGTCCCCTTCGGCCACAATGGCGGCAAGGCTTTTACCTATGTTTCCTCCGAGGCCAACATTGATTCCTGCGCGCTGAAGGATATGGTATGTTAAAAGCGTAGTTGTGGTCTTGCCATTGCTTCCTGTAATTCCAATAAACTTGGCTTTAGAATAGCGGCCGGCAAATTCAATCTCGCTTATTACAGGAACACCTCTCTCTCTCAGCTTCACGATTAAAGCAGCCGAATCAGGAATCCCTGGACTCTTCACCACCTCATCTGCATCAAGTATTCGATCTACTGAATGCCCTTTTTCTTCAAACAGAATGTCATTATTTAAAAGAACGTTTCTATACTTTTCTTTGAGCGCACCTGCGTCACTTACCAATACTTCCCAGCCTTTTTGCTTTGCCAAAAGAGCCGCACCAGCACCACTTTCTCCACCACCGAGCACAATCAACTTTTTCACTACCGCAGTTTTAAAGTGATTATGCTGATTACTGCTAGCATCACGCCTACAATCCAAAATCGCGATACAATCTTGCTTTCGTGCATGCCTTTCTTCTGATAGTGATGATGGAGTGGTGCCATGAGAAAAATCCTTCTACCTTCCCCATACTTATTCTTGGTGTATTTGAAGTATGCCACCTGCAATACCACAGAAAGGTTCTCTACTAAAAACACTCCACAAAAAATTGGAATGAGCAATTCTTTCTTTATCGCAAGGGCGAAAACTGCGATGATGCCTCCTATAGCTAAACTTCCAGTATCGCCCATGAAAACTTGAGCTGGAAAAGAGTTATACCAAAGAAATCCGATGCAAGCCCCACCAAAAGCACCCATGAAAATCACAAGCTCCTCAGAGTTTGGAATGAACATGATGTTGAGGTAATCGGCAAAAATGAGATTAGAAGATAGGTAGGCGAAAATGGCCAATGTAAGTCCAATTATGGCTGATGTACCTCCCGCCAATCCGTCTAAACCATCGGTCATATTTGCACCGTTGGATACAGCAGTAATCACAAAAATTACGATGATGATGTAAATGATCCATGCATATTCTGCAATGGAATCGCCCATCCAGTCCAACAGCCATCGGTAGTCAAACTCATTATTCTTGATAAATGGAATAGTGGTTTTTGTAACACCAGTTTCTGCCCACATTGGCTGTTCGATGGTATTTCCATTTTGATCGATTACAGATTCTGTGATGACAATGCCGTTATCATCATAGGTCTTGTGTTTAACGGTAATCTCTCCATTGAAATAAAGTATCGCACCAGCCACGATGCCCAAGCCCACTTGACCTACCACTTTAAACTTTCCCGCTAAGCCTTTCTTATCTTTTTTAAATACTTTGATATAGTCATCTGCAAAACCAATCGCGCCCAACCAAACTGTAGAAATGAGCATCAACCAGATGTAGGTATTGTGCAGTTTTGCGAAAAGTAGAGTAGGTATGATGATGGCAGAAAGAATAATCAAACCACCCATGGTTGGTGTTCCTTGCTTTTGAAGTTGGCCTTCGAGACCAAGATCTCGCACAGTTTCTCCAACTTGCAATTTTCTTAAGTAATCAATAATGCGCTTGCCGAACACAAGGCTGATAATCAACGATGTGATCACCGCCATTGCCGTTCTGAACGTGATGTATTCAAACACCCCCGCTCCTGGCACATCAAGTTCATTCAGGTATTGAAATAGATAATAGAGCATTAGCTTACTAGATTGAGCATTTCGGTTAGAATCTTCATGTCATCAAAATCGAATCGCTCGCCTTTGATTTCTTGATAGGTTTCGTGGCCCTTTCCAGCCACGAGGATGATATCACCTGGCTCAGCCATAGAAGCCGCGGCCTTGATCGCTTCTTTGCGATCGGTGATTGCCAATGATTTTTTCTGTTGGGTAATTTCAAGTCCCGCCTGCATATCCTTAATGATAGCCTCGGGCTCCTCTGATCTTGGATTGTCGCTGGTGAGCATCACTCGATCGCTCAGATCGGCAGCGATTTTTGCCATTTCAGGTCGCTTGGTTTTATCGCGATCACCACCGCAGCCAATAACCGTGATCACCTTCTCATTCCCACCCCTAATTTCTTGAATGGTTGAAAGCACATTTTTCAACGCGTCAGGCGTGTGGGCGTAATCAACTATGCCGATGATTCCATTTTCAGAGCGGATATATTGAAAACGACCAGATGGTGGATTCAAATTAGAGAGCATGGTCAGCACCTCCATCTTTTCCTCGCCTAAAAGAATGGCTGCAGCATAGGTTGCCAAGAGGTTATAAGCATTGAACTTTCCAATGAGCTTACTCCAGATTTCTCTATCATCGAGAATCAGATTCAATCCTTGGAAATGATTCTCAAGAATCTTGGCTTTAAAGTCAGCATCGGTTCGTAGCGCAAAGTGATAAACCTTCGACTTTGTGTTCTGCACCATGATCTCACCATGCACATCATCTACATTTACCAATGAAAATGCATCCGCAGGCGTATCATCGAAGAATTGCTTCTTTGCCTTGATGTAGTTGTCGAATGTTTTATGGTAATCGAGGTGATCGTGGGTAATATTGGTGAAAATACCTCCAGCAAATTTCAATCCCGCAATTCTGCGCTGATGAATGGCATGGGAACTCACTTCCATAAAGCAATACTTGCATCCTTCTTCTACCATTTGCTGCAAAAGGCGATTGAGTTGAACAGGATCAGGAGTGGTGTGTGTGGCAGGTATTTCCTTCGTCCCTATAAGGTTCACTACCGTACTTATCAAGCCTGGCTTATTTCCAAATGCACGATACAATCGATGCAGCAATGTGGTTACTGTCGTTTTTCCATTCGTTCCAGTAACACCAAAGAGTTTCAACTTTTCTGAAGGATTGTCGTAATAGTTAGAAGCCATCACGCCAAGTGCTTCTGCCGAATTCTTAACTTTTACGTATGTAACCCCTTCCACCAAATTTGACGGCAACTCTTCGCACACAATGATTTTGGAGCCTTGCGCAATGGCTTTATCAATAAATAGATGCCCATCGGTTTGTGTGCCACGAACCGCTACAAACGCACTCATTTTCTCCGCCAAGCGACTATCAAAACAAATGGTCTCTACCGCTAAATGCGTATTTCCGATCACTTCTTCGATGCCCGCCTTATATAATATGTCTTTCAGCAGCTTCACGATAACTCCAGTATTATTTCTTGACCTCTATGAATATTTGCGCCCGGAATAATCGATTGGGATTTTATCATCCCACTTCCCCGCAGCTTTACTTTCAATCCAGCATTCTCGAGTATGAAAACCGCGTCTTGCGCTGACATTCCCTTCACGTTCGGAACGAGATTTTCGACAATTGTTCTTCGTCCCATTTCCACCTTATCCGTTCCGGTTTGGGTGACTATCCACTTGTTTTCAGCATTTGAAGATTCCACCTTTACATTCAGCTCCTCGAAAACATTGTTCAGATCGTTCTGCATTCCACTTTTAGAAACTGGAATTTTGGTCAAGGATGTAAAGTCAGTGGAAGGCTCGAGCTCATCATGAATATTGATACTTGTGGCGTATACCTTATCGGCAATCTCAGCGAAGATTGGGCCTGCCACATGGCTCGCATAGTAAACACTTCGGTTAGGAGCGTTCACCACCACAATGCAGCTGTACTTCGGATTATCAGCCGGAAAATACCCAGCAAAGGAAGCTTGATATGTGATTTTGGTTCCATATCCAGCGCTTGACTCTGCCACACGAGCGGTACCTGTTTTGCCAGCAATGGTATAGTTAGCGTTTTTTAGGTTGGTTGCCGTACCCTCCTTAACCACGGATTCCAGAAGCTTTTGAGCTTGTTTAGCTGTTTTCTCAGAGCAGATGCGTGGGTTAATCACTTGTGGATCAACTTCTCGTATTACTGAACTTTTGTCGGTTATTCTCTTCACGAAAATTGGCTTCATCATCTTGCCGTTATTCGCGATGGCATTGTAGAACGTTAAGATTTGAAGAGGCGTCATTTTAACCTCGTACCCGATACTTGTCCATAAATAGGATATCAACGACCAGCTTTTGTCGGAAGGATCTTTGATCAATGGAGCACCTTCACCCGCTATTTCGATTCCGATAGAATCGCCAAGATTCATCCTTCGCAATCCATTTATAAACTTGGCTGGTTCATTGGCGTAATACTTTTCAATGATGCGCATAACACCGATGTTGGATGACACCGCAAAAGCTTCCTCAACTGATACCTTACCATGGCCACCTTCTTTGGAATCACGCATTGTCTCACCGTGAAATTCAGCCGATCCATTGCCGGCATCAATGCTATCGTTGAGTTTGATGTAACCATCTTCGAGCGCAACCACCAAAGAAGGGAGCTTGAATGTTGATCCAGGCTCAGCGCTTTCTCCTATAGCATAATTGTAGTACTCATAGTAATCACCATCGTTATCCTTACTTAAATTGGCAATTGCTTTTATCTCGCCCGTTTCCACTTCCATTAAGATAACACATCCATGATGCGCATCGTGCCTTTTCAGCTGATCTAGAAGCGCGTTTTCTGCAACATCTTGAATATTGAGATTAATGGTGGTATGGATATCATAGCCATCCATAGGCTCAATTTCATTTTCATCGTTGATTGGCATCCACAACCCACCTGATATTTTTTGCATCAAGCGCTTTCCGCTTACCCCAGCAAGCTCTTTCCTGTAAGCACCTTCTAACCCAACTGGAGCAACCCCCTCCCTATCGTAACCGATCGTTCGTGCTGCTAGCATTCTGAACGGGCGCTCTCTTCTGTTTTGCTGAAGCACAATCAACCCACCTTTAAACTTACCCAACTTAAAAATCGGAAATTCACGCAGCGCCTTCATTTGGTGAAACTTCACCCTTCGCTTGATAAGGTGGTATCGCTCGCCATTTTGCCTTCCAGCCACCAATTGCCGTTTCCACTCTAGAGGAGATTGATCTTTAAACAGCTCAGAAAGTTTGATAGACAACGAATCGATGTTTTCGTTGAATGTTTCGTCCGTCAATCCATCCGCATTCAAGTCCATGCGCACCTCATAAATTGGAACCGAAGTAGCAAGCATACTTCCATCATCCGAATAAATATTCCCTCTTACCGCATCAATATCCCGATACACAGTGGTTAAATTTTCGGCTTTCTCTCGCCAAAAAGAACCCTCCACAAATTGAATAAACAGAACCTTTGCGATGATTGAAACCCCCACCAAAGCCATGGCGAAATAGACCACGTAAGATCTATTCATCATTTCCTTATTAGTGCCGGTTGCCATCAGTTAATCTCTTCCAGTTGTGATGATTCGAGTACTATTTTTTTCGGTGGATCAAAAGACTCGTCCAACCCCATATTGCGATCTTGAATAATCTTCATCAATTCTGATTCGATGATGGTGTTATTCAATTCGCTCTTCATACTAATTTGCTCCGAGCGCAATTCCTTAATCTCTTGTTGAGTGCGATTTATCTTCCTCACTGATGACTCTGCCAAATAGCCATTGGCGATGTAAATCAATCCGATAAAGGCAATGAACAACAAAAACGGCAAGTGCTTAATCACGGCATCTTGCGTCAGAAGTCGCCCAGACAGCAAAGCCGCTATCGGGTTACTTTTTGACTCGTTTTTCTTTTCCTTTTGATCCATTATCGTTTTACTCCTATTCTCATTTTGGCGCTGCGCGCTCTCGGGTTTACTTCAACTTCTACTTCAGAGGGCACAACCACCTTTCCTTGCGGATCAAGCGGCCGAATGATGTTTCCGAAAACATCTTTTTCAAGCGTATCATCAAAATTGCCCGACCTTAAAAAGTGTTTCACCATGCGATCTTCTAGTGAATGGTAACTGAGCACCACGAGCTTTCCACCCTGATTCAGCACTTCCGGTACCTGGGTCAGAAACTCTTGCAGCACGAGCATTTCTTCGTTTACTTCGATTCTTATCGCTTGAAAGATCTGCGCAAGCTCGCCCTTCACCTTTCGTTCTGGAACTATCGACTCTACAATCGCCACTAGATCGCCTGTGGTTGCAATTGGTTTTTCAATCCGCTGGAGATCAATCATTCGCGCAATAGGCTTCGCAAATGCCGACTCACCATACCGCTTGAAAATTCGGATCAACTCTGACACTTCGTAGTCATTCACCACATGCATGGCATTCTTTTCTTGGGAAGTATTCATCCGCATATCAAGCGGTGCATCAAATCGAAATGAAAATCCACGTTCAGCATCATCGAAATGATGCCCAGAAACACCGAGATCAGCGATAATTCCATCCACCTTGAACACTCCTTTAGCGAGAAGAAACTGTTTCAAGAACCTGAAATTGCCGAAGCACAACTCAAAACGATCATCAGCAGGAGCATTGGAAACCGCATCAGCATCTTGATCAAAACCAAGAAGTCTACCATCAGATCCAAGGCGTTTTAAAATTTCATTGCTATGACCCCCAGCACCAAGTGTAACATCTACATAAATTCCAGCAGGCTTCACTTCCAACGCATCAACACCCTCATGTAAAAGAACTGTTGTGTGATAAGTCATGCCTACGAATCAGTATGTTCTAAACCACCCATCACATCTTCAGCTAGCGCTGCAAATGCATCGGCATCTTGATCCATTACTTCTTCATACTTATCCTTAGCCCACACCTCTATTCGATCAGCGTATGCGAAAAGCACCGCTTCCTTATCAATTCCAGCAAACTTCATTAATGACTTAGGCACCAACACCCGTGCATTGGAGTCCAATGAAATGGCCGTAGCGCCATTATGAAACTGTCGATAAAAAGCTCGATTCTTCGCTACAAACAGATTGAGGTTCTTGAGCTTTGAGGTGATTTTTTCCCACTCGTTCAACGGGTACAACACCAAACACCCTTCAAAACCCCTATTCAAGACGAACTGCTCTTTAGCTGAAGGGTCAATTTGTTTGCGCAGCCCAGCTGGCAGTAAGAAGCGAGACTTACTGTCCAATTTGCACTCAAATTCACCTAAAAAGCTTGTCATGAAATCGTTTCAATAATGAAAGCGTAAAAGTATACGAATTTTACCACATTTTACCACTATATAGCCAATTGTTAATAAATTACATCAAAACAATCGAACAAAATTCCTGGATTACCTTTTTTAAAGGCATTTTAAAAGGTGGGAAATTGTGGAAGCAAAATTTCACCCAATATCCACATTTCAGGTGTCGCTGTTAACATTTGGGTGTTTACATACTGAACGATTACCCCACTCGCTAACATCTATTTCTTTATTTTTGGGAACTTGCAACACTGCAACTACCATGAAGGTTAACATCATAGAAGAAGGCGGATTTAGCTACATTGAGGAAGGTCAAGGAGAAACCATAGTGGTGCTCCATGGACTTTTTGGGGCCCTAAGTAATTTCAAGGGAGTATTTGAATATTTCACCAAACGCTTTAGAGTGATTATTCCAATCATGCCCCTTTACACCATGCCAATTATTGACACCAACGTGAAGAACCTATCGCGGTTTCTTGCTGATTTTATGGATTACAAAAAAATCGATAAGGCGCACTTGCTGGGTAATAGTCTTGGTGGACATGTAGCATTAATATATGCCTCCAAGTACTTAGATCGTGTAAAGAGTCTTATTCTAACGGGCAGCAGTGGACTTTATGAGAATTCTTTAGGTGGTTCATTTCCGAAGCGCGGCAACTATGATTTTGTAAAAGAAAAAGTGGCCATCACATTTTACGACCCTAAACATGCCACAAAAGAATTGGTAGATGAATGTTTCGACATTGTAAATGACAAGGGAAAAACGGTTAGAATTATTTCTTTGGCTAAATCAGCTATCCGCCACAACATGGCATCAGAGCTTCCAAAAATGAATGTTCCTGCATGCTTAATCTGGGGAAAAAACGACACCATTACTCCACCGGATGTGGCTGAAGAATTTGCAGAATTACTTCCTGATGCTTCACTGTTTTGGATTGATCAATGTGGTCATGCGCCTATGATGGAGCATCCCACCCAATTCAACGATACCCTCAACTCGTTTTTTAAGGATCGTTTCGATTACGCTGCCTGATGTTTATTCACACCGCAGAATTCGAAAAAAGCTCATCGAAAGTCAAAGAATGTCCTGACACCGGGTTGCCAGAGTTTGCTTTTATAGGACGATCCAACGTTGGTAAGTCAAGTCTAATCAACATGTTGATGCAACGTAAAGACTTAGCCAAAACTTCAGGATCACCCGGAAAAACCAGACTCATCAACCATTTCAAGGTAAATGATTCATGGTATTTGGTAGATCTTCCAGGCTATGGGTATGCCAAAGTTTCGAAAACCGACCGTAGTTCCTTCATGAAAATGATCTATGATTATTTCGAAAACCGTGAGAACATGGTGAATGCTTTTGTATTGATCGACTCAAGGCACGCTCCTCTGAAAAGCGACCTCGAATTCATGGTTTGGCTTGGCGAGCATGGAATTCCCTTTAGTATCATCATGACTAAATTGGATAAGCTATCGAGCTCAGACTTAAAAAAGAACAAAGACATCTACCATAAAAAAATGTTGCTGGAATGGGAAACCCTTCCGCCTTTCTTCTACACCTCATCGTCATCAAAGCTTGGTCGAGAAGAAACTCTTGGATACATTGAGCAATGCATTAAGATGTATCAGGCCGCTGAAGAAGAATAATTTGACCGATTTATTAATGCTCATTGAAACTCACAATTGCATTTTCACTCTTCATCACTCACTTTGTTTTATCGTCCTGTCAACCACACTCCCAATCCTTTTCTTCTATGGGCAATAATATCGAGTACACCAACGACTTAATTCACGAATCAAGTCCTTATTTACTTCAACACGCCCACAACCCCGTGCATTGGCTACCCTGGAGCGAAAAGGCTCTGCAAAAGGCGAAGGAAGAAAACAAGCCAATGCTTATCAGTATAGGTTACAGCGCTTGCCATTGGTGTCATGTGATGGAGCACGAAAGCTTCGAAGACACAACAGTGGCCAACATCATGAACGCGCATTTCGTTTGCATTAAAGTAGACCGAGAAGAAAGACCCGACATTGATCAAGTCTATATGGATGCCGTGCAATTGATGACCGGAAGAGGTGGATGGCCGTTGAATTGTTTTGCATTGCCTGACGGCCGGCCCTTTTTCGGTGGAACATATTTCAATAAAGACCAATGGATCAACGTACTGAACAGTGTCAACGAAACCTTCATATCAAACCCTGAGAAGGTTGAAGATTACGCCACTAAACTGACCGAGGGCATCAATCAAATGGATGATATGCCAGTACAGCCCATTCCATCAGAATTTTCAGATGAGGCTGTGGATGCAGCGGTAGGAAGATGGAAACAAAACTTTGACACAAAAGAAGGTGGAGCCCAAGGTGCACCTAAATTTCCTTTACCCAACAACTACCTTTTTTTGCTCCATTATGCCATGACTGAAAACGATGCCGAATTACAAAAACAGGTTCTTCTTACAATCGAAAAAATGGCTTTTGGCGGGATCTACGATCAATTGGGGGGCGGCTTTTCACGCTATTCTACCGATGACATTTGGAAAGCACCCCACTTCGAAAAAATGCTTTATGACAACGGGCAATTGCTTTCATTGTATGCTGAAGCCTACAAGTCTGTCGGCAACCCACTCTACAAGCAAGTAATAGAGGAAACCTCAACGTTCGTTCAACGCGAATTGACTGCTACCAATGGCGCCTTTTATTCAGCATTGGATGCAGACAGTGAGGGTGAAGAAGGTAAGTTTTACGTTTGGACCATAGATGAAATCAAGACAATCTCTGATGCAGATTTCGAACTCATCAAAACCTACTACAACATCAATAAAAAGGGACTTTGGGAACACAACAACTACATTCTGTTGAGAGATCAAAGCGACTCGATAATCGCTGAAAAATTCAACTTGAGTAATGAAGAGCTTAGTGAAAAAATCGAAGTTTTCAAGAAAAAAGCAATGGATGTAAGGGATAAAAGAATTCGTCCGGGATTGGACGATAAAACCCTCACGAGCTGGAATGCGATAATGGCTAAAGGCTTGGTGGATGCCTATATCGCAACGCGAAACCAAGCACATCTAAAGTTGGCAAAAAACAACCTTGACTTTTTGCTTAACCAACAACTCATGGATGATGGAAGCCTTTACCACTCTTATAAAAATGAAAGATCAACCATCAATGGCTATCTGGAAGATTACGCTCACCTAATAGATGCATTGATTAGGTATTACGAAGCCACATTTGAAGTATTCTATTTGAATAAGGCCAATGCGCTAGCTCAATACGTCATCGAGCATTTCGATCGCAATCCAGCTGGCTTCTTTTACTTTAAGTCAAAAAATGACGATAGGCTTGTTGCCCAAAAGGCTGAAATCACGGACAATGTTATTCCGGCATCCAACTCGGTTTTGGCCACATGTTTATTTAAACTCGGCCAATTGTACCTAAACGAAAAATTCATTTCCATCACTAAAAGCATGGCAGCATCTGTTGAGCCTAATTTTAGCCGTTATCCTGCCGGATACAGTCAATGGATGAGTTTGATGCTCTATTTATCTGAACCCTACTACGAAATCGCGATTATGGGAGAAAAATGTGAAGAAAAAAGAGATGCACTCCTACAGCACCATCTTCCAAAAGCATTGATTTGTGGCGGAATAAATGCCGGAGATTTACCCATACTTCAAAACCGAAAAGTTGAAGGAAAAACCCTCATATATGTATGCCAAAGCGGTGCTTGTAAGCTACCTGTTTCGGACGTGGAGCAAGCGTTGCAGCTTATCGATTAGTGTTTTTCTTATCGTTTCTTTCCAAGCACGAGCACAAATCATCGTTCCAGGGAAATTCATTGATGAACGATACCCGGTTTTCAACGACAGCATCATTTCCGAACAAAGCATAGAAAGCATTACCATACGTGTAATGCGCAAGCCTTCAAGCAGGCCCATTTATGATGATGGACGCAGAATTTCATACCATTTCAATGATCAGGGAAGATTGATTTCCTATCAAAAAGTGTTTCCAAGTAGAGCAGGCAGAGTAGACACAAGCAGTATCACATTCATTTATCGGAACGACATACTTCAAGCGCGTTCTGAAAAAATTGGAAAATACAGGAAGAGAATAGCATTCAATTATATCAACACCCACCACATTGTAGAAACCATAAAGGTTAAGCATGGGGATATGGATTGGGATGAATTGGGGAAAGAAGAAGTACAGCGAAGCGAAACCCTCTCAAACCAACAATGGATCATCACCGAAAAAAAAGGAGGCATAAACGAGACTCCCTATCAACAGAACATTACCATACTCAACCAAGCATTGAAACCCGTTCGAAAGGAAATGTGGCACAGATCGAGACTCATTGGTACGGAGACATTCGAATATTCAAATAATTTACTCTACAAGTACTCCATTGAAAATATCCAAAAGGGAAGCTCGATTCAGGTCGAATATAAGACCTCATCGGTGCTCCAAGATGAAGGAAAGTGGTGCGAAAACGAGATTTGCAAGACATGGAGTATTGTTTACCACGAAACTGGTCTCCCGAAAGCATTTATTTTAATGAACACGGAAACACAAGACATGGAAATTTGGGAGTACCGATACACCCATCGATAGTTTCTACTCTAAAACAACAAACTTGCACTGGGTTGCACCGATGGATATTGTTCCTGAGTAAACCAAATCACCACCTACGGAAGTTCCACCAGGGCGCAGGTAAGCTTCATAACTATATGTGCCTGGTTCCAGGTCCAGAATATCAATCTTAGGGCAGCCAGATTCACAACCTGTTACGGCACCATTGCATGCTTCGAGAAAGCGACCCACATATTCATCCTCAAAATAGAGCTCAATCTGGAAGCCATTTTGGATGTCAATCAGGTTAAAAAACAAAATATCACTGGGATATAGGCAGGTTCCATCATCGGTCAAGGCGCGTGACCAATAGTTAGACGCATCAGGGTCGGTACATCCTAAATACTCGCAACTGCCATCGTCTGATGTGGCCGTGTTGTCATAGTTTGTCGCTGAAAAGTCAGTGCAGCCTTTGTTGCAAGAAGATGCAACAAAACCTACTGCAAAAATTGCAAAAAGTAAAATCCTCATACCATTCTTTTTTTAGGAGTCGTAGCCTGAAACTCCTTCAAATAAAAAGGTTCGAAGTAAGCCACATCCTCGTAGTTTTCTTCAAGATAGGATTTCTCTGAAAGTAATGTCATTTGAGATGCCGAAGGCCAAATATCATTTAGGAAACGGCTGTTTTCATCAAGGCAAAGGGATCTAAATTTTTTAGAACCATTTCCAAAGAACACGATGCTATGGTTTTGCAACTCATTCGCAAAAGCATTCTCATTTAAAATCACGGGTGAGGCATCGGCTACAGTATTTCCATCCTGATCGAACAGCGCCATATACACCTCCATCCTTCTAGCATCTAACATCGGACACATCAATACCTTGTCCAAACCTGACACCGCAGCCTTTACTTGAGGATGATAGCACATTTCTTGCAACGTATCGATGGCAATCAATGGTTTCTCAGCTCCGAAGCACAATCCCTTTGCTAAACTTACACCAATCCGCAGTCCTGTATAGCTTCCTGGACCTTTGCTCACGGCAACGGCATCCAAATCAGTTGAAAAAAGGTTGTTCCTTTTCAATACATCATTCGCGAAAACAGCCAACTTCTCCGCGTGGCTATAACCATCGTTCACTTCTTCCAGATCGATGCAAACACCATCTTTTCCGAGCGCCACGGAACACATGGTGGTTGCAGATTCAATATTGAGAATTAGCGCCATTAGGCTGCGAAGTACATTAAAATTTTGAGAATAGTTATCAAATGGATGCTAACCTTCAAATCCTAGAGGCTTGCCCATGTAAAAATCCAAAACCTTCGTTTTGAAAATAAAATCATAACGCGACTGTGAAAGTTGAGCCTGTGCAATTTGAAGGTTGTTCTTTGCAGTATTAAACTCCGTAACATTCAATGCACCTGCTTCAAATCGAACTTCAGCAAACTCGAATGACTTTTGAGACGATTTCAATACCTCAACATTTGCCTTATACAATTCGCGTGCTGCCGCAGCATCTGCTCTGGCTGTTTCAATTCGCTGTCGCAATCCGAGTTTTTCTTGTTCAAGCTGCAATTCAGCAATCGATTGATTGATTTTCGCTTGATTGACAGAATTCTTTACGCTATATCTATTTAAGATGGGCACGTTTAAACTTAGTCCTACGAATTGATTGAAGTTGTCGTTCAATTGAGTGGTAAATGGAACGCGCCTCATGGCAGCATCAAACGTGGAAGTATATACTGGTTCTCCCGACTCTAAAAATCCAATCTGCTGATCAGGCCCTTGGGTTGCCGATTCTACTTCTGTCCGTAATCCTGAATACCCACTACCGATCGATCCGCTCAGCACCAATGACGGGTAGTAGCCGCTTTTCGCTACCCCAAGCTGCTTCTCCCAACTTAACAATGAACGCTCAGCACTTTTAATCTCTGGCATGGTTGATTCTGCATAGCCATACACGGTTGCTGCACTTTCTAAGCGTATGGCGCTGTCAGCATCAATTTGAGGTCTGATTAAGTTGATGGTTTCGTCTGCTGGCATCATCATCAACTGCTTCAATTGAAGCTTGGCAATCTGATAATCGTTTCTGCGCAGGGTTAAGTTTGATCGATCGCGCCCTAATTGAGCTTCGAGTTCGTATTGATTGCCCAAGTTAGAAGCCCCCGCCTCCACCATTTTCTTGATGCGATCCAATTGACGCTCGGTAATGTTCACTTGCTGCTCTGCGGCTATGATCAAATCTTCGATCAAGACCACTTGCAAGTATGCTGCGGAGACATTCAATGCGATGTTGTTCTTTTGAGTTTCCAGGTCATACATCGCAGACTCCATTCCTGCCTGTTGGGCCTGTATGTTCTGTTGGTTTTGAAAACCATTGAACAAGGTTACACTTGACGACAAACCAAAAGAGTTGCTTTGAACGCGAGTAGTGGCAAATTGATTCGTAAACGGGTCGATACGCTGACCCCAGTTATAATTATGTGATGCAAAACCATTCACATTGGGCAAGGTATTGGCCCTGCTTGCATTCAATTGAGACTCACTTGCATCCAGGCTCAGTTCAGCTTGCTTTACTTGCAAATTATTCTGCCAAGCGAGATCAATGCACTGTTCCAATGAATAAATCTCTTGCGCATGATTACTAGTTGAAGCAAAAAGGCAAATGACGAATAGAAAAACGTACCTCATTCAACAAATGTATAAACGCCTTTTAGTGGAACTAAGAAAATAATACGAACGGCAGGAAATGGTGATAAACGAATTAAGACTGTGAGTCTGAGTCTACCGTATTTTGATTCAATCGCCTAAAAAGGATGATGCCCATACCAATGAGCAATGCATATGGAATTCCCATCAAGTAAAGGATGCCCGCATTCAAGCCTTCAGCCAACTCACTGCCCGTTTTGAGGTTGGACTCAACTACTGCACTGCACATGCTACACTGAGCAAAAGCATCAATGTATGCAAAAGCTAAAATCAATGTGAGAAATAATAGTTTCTTGATCATAAATACCTAACAAATGTAAATATCTATTGGTTTAATAGTAAGGCGAAATCATAAAGTAAACGATTACACCTGTAACAGAAACATACAACCAGATTGGAAATGTGATTCGAGCGATTTTCTTGTGCTTGTAAAACTTATTAGACAAAGCACGTGAGAATGAAATGAGCACCAAAGGCACGATGACAATTGCTAAAACGATGTGCGTCAACAGGATGAAGAAATACACATTTCGAATCATTCCCTCACCTCCAAAGGCAGTGCTTTCATGCGTAGTATGGTACAACACATAGCTTACCAAAAACAACGCACTCAACACCAAGTTTGTGGTCATAAGCGTTTGATGTGCCTTTCTATTTCCTTGCTTGATCATTAACACCGCAACTACGAGTAAAATGCTAACCGTTCCGTTGATGGTAGCGTTCAATGCCGGCAAAAAATCGAAGCTTCCTTCAGCCACCTCAAACTTTGGGGTAACGTAAATAATGCCAACGGCTGAGGCTAAAACTCCAGCCACTATATAAATCCACTTATTGATATTTACCTCTTTGTTTCCTTCCATGTCATGTACGGTTCTTTAAGCAAAAGCTTGATGGCATCTTGCAACTTCTTGTTCTCCTTGTGGACACGTGAATCAAAAAACTCCCGAATTACACCTTGTTGATCAATCAAAACAAAGTGCTTCGATGGGAGTTCATCTCGGCTTTTCAATTGCCCAGTGCTAACGAAAGTATACTCCAAGAAAGCATTCAACTGGGGTTTATCCATGGCTTTCGCAAACTTCCAATTACCCATCTCAGGCATATGTTTGTTTTGAAGATCTTTCAATTCTTCAAGACTCGTTTCTTCATTCAGGCAAATACTTAATACTTTCCATTTGTCCTGTTCTGAAACATCGTTGAGGTAATTTACCAACGTCACGCCCTTTTTCATGCAGGCCTCATCACACGGTAATTGAAAAAAATCAAACAAGACAGTACTGCCTTTAAGATCTTCTAAAGAAAAGGTGGTGCCATCCTGATCTTTCATAATCATATTCGGAACTGGCTTGAAAATGGAATCGCCCTCACCCAAAACTTTAAATGACCCATACGATCGCATTTTCACCACATGATGCTCTCCCAATGAAAAAATCATGAACAGAATCGATGGAAAAAGAAGAATCAATATGAGGTAAAATCCTTTGCGCATAAATCATAAAAAAAAGCCCTTAAACAACAATCAAAGGCCTCATTTTGTTTTTAATTTTCGAGTGTTATACCCAACCTATTAGGTCTTTCACATAGTAGATAAACGTTGATTCTGTAAGCAGAATAAACAACAAGTATCCGATGAACAGCCCGTAAGGAATCAAGATCACATTGCGCAATGATTTACGCTCATCACCTAAGTGCATGAATACCATCACGATGTAACCTGCCTTTAAAAGAGTAAGTATGATGAAAATGGATTTTATGGTTAACCAACCCATGCCATCCACATCGATGTGGGCTTTCCCCCAAATAATACCCATGGCCACTTCTACAGCCGTTACTATAGATAACAAAGCCGTTACGAAGTAGATTTTCTTTCTAATCTTTTTTCCAGCTTCCTCATCGTGATGAGCGTGAAGCGAATATTCTATGATGTCGTCTCTTTCCATGATTTGAAAATTGATGAAGTTATATCAAGTAGAAGAATGTAAATACGAATACCCAAACAAGGTCTACAAAGTGCCAGTAAAGACCAACTTTCTCCACCATTTCATAGTGGCCTCTCTCTTCATACCAACCCTGAACTGAACGAATCAATACGATCAGATTGATAATCACACCACTCAATACGTGTGTTCCGTGAAAACCGGTAATGAAGAAAAAGAAGTCGGCATACAATTGTGGACCGTAAGGATTCGAGCTCAACGATGCGTTATCCGCAGAAGTTGACAAAAACCCGTCAGGTCCAGCAATGAACGTTGCCCACTCCCAAGCTTGAGAACCTAAGAAGATTGCACCGCCTACAACCGTAAACGCCATCCACTTAATCACACCTTTCTTATCCATTCTATGACCTGCCTCAACAGCCAAAACCATCGTCACAGAACTGATGATCAAAATAAACGTCATCAACGCCACGTAAAGCAGCGGAAGATGCGCGTGCGTAAATGGAAAGTGAAAGAAAATGTTTTCTGTAATCGGCCACGTATCTTCTAAGTGATGACGTGCAAAGGCTAATGCTGATAAGAATCCTCCAAATGTAAGCGCATCTGAGATTAGGAAAAACCACATCATCATTTTACCATAACTCACACTGAATGGAGAACGACCGCCTCCCCAAAGTTCTGCTTTGTCGATTGCTTGTGTTGCTTCTCCTGCCATGATAGGTTAAAAAAGGTTTTTAGGATTTCGGTGCAATGTTAACGAATAAAGACTAAAAACAGCAGCAAGTATATCCAAAGGATATCAAGAAAATGCCAATAAGTGGCAGCAACCCCGATACCTACGTGATCTTCAGCTGAATATTTTTTCAAAATCGACTTCACCGAGGTGAAGATTAATGCCAACAAGCCACCCGCCAAGTGGGCCAAGTGCAGGCCTGAAAGCGCGTATAAAAATGATCCAGAGGCATTGCTTTCGCGTCCTGCGAAAAACACACCCATATCTACCAATTCGCCCCATGCTTTAAACTGCAGCAGGGTAAAAACAACTCCCAACACTAAAGTCGAGATCAACATCACCGTTGTGAGTTTCGTATTATCTCTTTTAATGGCATATTGCGCACCCATCATCGTTAAGCTACTGATGATGATCACCACCGTGCTCACATAAAATGTGTCGGGTAAATCGAAATACAACCAATTGCCTTCTGCTTGACGAACAATATAAGCACTTGTCATACCCGCAAAAAGCATCACCATACCTACTATGCCCACCCACATCAATGGTTTAGCCGTTTTGTTCTTAATGTCTTTTAATTCCTGTTCTGAAATGTATGTTGCCATCTTCTTCTGTTTAAATGAGGTATAATAACTGAACTATTGGGAGATAAACAAACGAAGCGAACATGAGTTTAAGCGCAGCTTTATCGTCCAAGTTATTGAAAAGCTTGATGGCATACCACGCAAAGCCCATACCAACCAATGTGACTAGTGTTAGCAAGATTGAATTCCCCGTGGTGAAGATGATTGGAAATAGACTGATTGGAATCAAAAACAATGAATAAATCAAAATGTAAAAAGCTGACGTTTTGCTTTTTCCTTTAGACGAAGGCATCAATATAAATCCAGCTTTGGTGTAATCGTCATCGGCCTTCCAAGCTATCGCCCAAAAGTGCGGAAACTGCCAAATGAATTGGGTTGCGAATAAAACTCCAGGAATCAATCCAAAATCATTGGTAGCAGCAACGTATCCTAACATAGGAGGAATTGCTCCTGGGAATGCACCGACAAATACGGCAATCGGACCAACCCGCTTCAGTGGAGTGTAAACGGCAACGTATAAAAACAAGGCCAAAGTGCCAAGCAATCCGCTCAATGGATTCAATCCAAACCAAAGTATAAGAACACCAACTATTCCAAGGAGACAAGCCACCACAAATCCTTCCATAGGCTCCATGCGGCCATCGGGAATGGGGCGATCGGCAGTACGCTTCATTAGTTTGTCTAAATCGCGTTCAATGATTTGATTAAAGGCATTCGAAGAACCCGTAACCATAAATCCGCCTACGATTAAAAACACAATCTCCAACACATTCACTTGATGTAAATCGATGGCGAAAAAGTATCCTGTAAGTGCACTGAAAACCACCAACGAAGCCAATCGCATTTTTGTCAACTGAGCGTAATCTGTGACTTTAGTTTTCAATGAGACGGTTATGGATGCTGTGCGGGCTTTCATTCGAAGAGGTGCAAATGTATGAAGCCAACCGAATTTTCGGTTAAGAATCGCTCTAAATTTCATCGTGCAACGAACGCATCAAATCATACCTTCGGCAACTGATGGCTGGTATTTATATCCATATTCCGTTTTGCAAACAGGCCTGCACCTATTGCGACTTTCACTTTTCTACCAATCAGAAACTGCGTCAACCATTGATCGATGCACTTTGTCGAGAAATTGATCTGCGGAAAAACGAGCTCTCCGAAGCGCCAACCACACTCTATTTTGGGGGAGGTTCACCCTCCATTTTAAGTGCCGAAGAATTGCGTCAAATCCTTGATGCATTAACCCTGGCATTTGATCTGAGCAAGCTGAAAGAAGTTACCTTAGAATCAAATCCAGACGACCATTCTTCTGAAAAACTTCAGCTATGGAAATCACTCGGAATAAACAGACTGAGCATTGGCATTCAATCGTTCATTGACCGTGATCTGAAATTCATGAATCGCGCTCACAATGCGCAGGATGCTCAACTGTGCGTGCAAAAAGCACGGGAAGCAGGTTTTGAAAAAGTAACGATCGATTTGATTTACGGCATCCCGAATCAAACGGCCGAAGAATGGAAAAACAACATTCAACAAGCCATTGATTTGAACCCAGAACACATCAGCGCCTATTGCCTCACCATAGAAGAAAAAACGGCTTTGCACCATCAATTGGAAACAGGAAAAATCATTGAAAAAGAGGATGAAAAGGTAGAACAAGAATACTTGACCTTGCATGCCATGCTCACCCAAGCAGGCTATGCACATTACGAAATCTCGAACTTCGGAAAGCCTGAGCACTTAGCTACGCACAACGCCAATTATTGGAAAGGACTGGCCTACATCGGATTTGGTCCTTCGGCACATTCGTTTGACGGAGCCAACAAACGATCGTGGAATATTTCGAACAACGCGCAATACATCAAAGCAATAAATTCAGGCGGGCAATTTTTGGATGAAGAAACCTTGAGCGCTGAAGACCGAAGCAACGAGCAAATCATGACAGGGCTGAGAAGAAGCAAGGGTTTTGACCTCGACCAACTTCCAAAAGAGCATGCACTCTTAGTGCAACAAAACATCCATGCGATGGACGATCAATTGAAAACATGCATTTGGCAAAATGAAAGTCACGTGGGAATCCATCCTGAGAAATGGTTGCTGGCCGATGCGGTGATTCGAGAAATCATGATCGACTCTTAAAATTCGTTTTATTTTTCACAAAAATTTGATCGCATGAACTGGAAAAACGGTATTGACATCTCCGTTCCATACAGAACTGAAAATGATGCTACTTCGGCATGGTATGTTGGACCGATAAAAATTGAGCCTGTGCGCGCTGATGGTTGGGTAGGTTCAGTTAAAGAAGGCGGTTCCGTAAACTTCAGAGACATTACATTGAATCCACACGGCAACGGCACGCACACAGAATGTGTGGGCCATATTGCACCCGAATGCGAAAGCATCAACCAGCATTTGAAGCAATGGATGTTTGATGCTGAACTGATTTCCATCACTCCTGAACAGCGAGGCGAAGACTTGGTGATCACCAAAGATCAAATCACAACAGCATTGGGTAATAAACGTCCAGAAGCACTCGTGCTGAGAACACTGCCCAACGAAGCAGGAAAGCTACACTTGAACTATTCCAACACCAATCCCGCCTATCTTGAAGCAACTGCCGCAGCATGGATGGCCGAAAATGGTATCGATCATTTGTTGTTGGATCTTCCGTCTGTTGACCGTGAAGTGGATGGTGGAGCGTTGGCTGCGCACCGTGCGTTTTGGACCTACCCCGAAAATACAAGGCTCCATGCTACCATTACTGAATTGATTTTTGTACCAAATCACGTAAAAGACGGAAACTACTTACTAAACCTGCAAGTAGCGCCCATAGAAAATGATGCTTCACCGAGCAGGCCAGTTCTGTACTCTAACTACATTTGATCAGCAGAATTAGGAATTAAGTTTTCCCATAGCTCAACCTCCTCAATATCAAGCGCTCTTAAAATTGTTGATATCATTATTCGGTATTTGCCAATTATTATTTGGATAACACATTTTCAGTCTTAATTTTATTCGCTCAAAAACCACAACTACAAAACAATACGATCATGGCACGCCCCTTAGACGACATCGACCGCAAGATCCTTCGAATTCTTCAAGAACGCGGTAAAATATCCAACATAGACCTCAGCAGAGAAATTGAGCTTTCTCCAGCACCAACGCTAGAACGCGTAAGAAAATTAGAAAATCAACGCATCATCGAAGGCTATCACGCCCAGGTGAATTTGATGAAAATGGGCATCACGATCAAAGCATTCATCCAAGTAACCTTGATGCACCAACAAGAAAACAATATCCATCGCTTTATTGAGGCCGTATTGCAAATACCTGAAGTGGTAGAATGCAACCAAGTGACGGGCGATTATGACTACCAGCTCAAAGTGTATACAACCGACATTGGGGCATTGGATCGATTGATCACCGAGCGCATCAGCAAGCTGCCTGAAGTAGGTCAAATAAAATCGCACATCATTTTGAGCGAAATCAAGCATTCGAAAGTAGTGCCGATGCTCAACAGCGAGTTGGAAGAGGCGTGAACATAGAAGCATATCGAGAATACTGTATCGCCAAACCGGGCGTCACAGAAGGCACGCCTTTTGGCCCGAGTGTGCTGGTGTTTAAGGTGATGAACAAAATGTTTGCACTATGCGACATAGATCAATATAGCTATGTAAACTTGAAATGTGATCCAGAACGCGCGATACAATTGCGCGAACAATTTCCGGGAATAACCCCTGGCTATCATATGAACAAGCAGCAATGGAATTCAGTTTCTACGGATGGCAGCATACCCGATGATCTTTTCAAAGAATTGATCGATCACAGTTATGAACTGGTGGCTGCCGGACTCAAAAAAGCTGATCGCGAAGCACTAAAAAATTTGCAGTAAAAACAATCTGTAACAATTCAAACACTGCTTTCTTTGCGGAAAGATTCAATCGAATGAAAAACTTCTTTTCTGCCCTGCTTAGCTATTTTCTCCGTGGAGTTATTTTCCTCACTCCTGCAGCCGTTACCGTTTACGTTATCGTGCAGATTTTCATCATAATCGATGGCATTATCCCTATCGACATTCCTGGATTGGGTTTATTGACGTTGTTAGGAGTAATCATTCTTTTCGGCATTTTGGCCAGTACTGTGTTGGCACAGCCTTTTGTCAACTGGGGAAACCGCATCTTGAAATCGGCCCCGATGATCAAAACCATCTATTCGGCCATCAAAGATTTGGTGACGGCCTTTGTTGGGACGCAAAAAAAATTCGACCGACCTGTATTGGTAAAGATGTATGAAAAGGCCGAAGTGCAAAAACTAGGCTTTTTAACCGGAACCGATTTGGATGACTTGGGAATTGGGAAAGACAAAGTAGCGGTGTATTTGCCGCACAGCTACGCGTTTTCTGGAAACCTTTTTATTGTTCCAGCTGAAAATGTAACTCCCTTAGACGCCAAACCGGCCGACATCATGAAGTTCATAGTATCAGGTGGTGTAACAAGGCTGAGTGATATCGAGCAAGAACAAGTCGATTGAATTTCATTAGAAAATACAAGTACTATTTCTCGCTCCATGCGGTGATCTTCATTTGGGGGTTCACGGGTATTTTAGGTAGAATTATATCGATTTCTTCCACGTCCATCGTATGGTATAGGATGCTGATTGCATTCTTAGGGTTGATCCTTTTCATGATAATCACCAAGCGCGGTTTTTATACAGGCAACCTCAATAAGCTCAAATACTTGGGCACAGGTGTAATCACGGCCGCACACTGGATCTTCTTTTTTGAAGCATTGAAAGTTTCCAATGTTTCCATCACGCTTACCACGCTAGCTTCAACCTCGTTGTTTGTAGCCTTTCTTGAGCCCTTCTTTTTCAAGCGAAAAATCATCCCTTATGAAATCATCTTGGGAATGCTCACACTTGTCGGTTTGGCCATCATTTTTCAAGCGGAAAGCGACTACTCCATCGGCATCCTTTATGCTTTGATATCGGCCTTTTTTGCCGCCTTGTTCGGAACGCTCAATGGAGTTTTTGTAAAGAACGACAGCCCGACCTTGATCACGGCCTATGAAATGATGGGTGGAGTGCTGTTCATCAGTATTTACTATCTGTTTACAGGTGGATTCGAAAGCCTTCAAATACCAACCACTATAGATTGGTTTTGGTTATTGATATTAGGATTGGTGTGCACCAGCATGGCCTTTGTGGTGAGCATTGAAGTAATGAAAGAGTTGAGCCCGTTTACCGTAAGCATGTCCATCAACATGGAGCCCATTTACTCGATCATTTTCGCGCTCATTATTTTTCAGGAAGATGAATATATGAGTCCACTATTCTATGTAGGCGCATTGATCGTGATGAGCATGATTTTCATGAACGGATACTTCAAGCGAAGGGCAAGACTCAAGGGTGAAAAAGTGCCGGTTCATTAGGTGATTTATAATTGATCATTCATGATTGATTATTAGACAAGCACTAGCGTTAGTCTGATCGTTGGCGGATGTATCGAGAAGCGACATGACAGTTCGTAATGTTCGTGATTCGAAAAATAATTTAAAGAGTAATGAATCAATTCTAATTCACAAAAAGGTCCGAAACTCATGCATTATAAATTCCAGACCTTCAAAGTTTTAGGTTGATATTACTGCGTAATAATTAATCGGAAGGTCTCTCCCGCTCCATTTTCAGCATCTACATCCAACATGTAAATTCCTGCCGGAACATCGTAGTTTAAGCCAACCATTGTTGATGCATCGGAAACAGATCTGTTGACCACCATTCTACCTGAAAGATCGTACAACGTTATTTCTAAATTTCCAGAAGCGCTCGCATTCGTCAATTCAAAACTTCCATTGGAGGGATTGGGGTAGATTGAAAATGAACGGCTTTTTACATCATTCACTCCCAATGGATACACATCAACTTCTTGGCAGACAAACCCACAAACATTTTCGCCATCGAAAGTTGTCAGGCACACTTCATAGGTTCCTGCCTCATTGTAAGTATAAGCGGGATTCGCAAACGTGGATGTATTTCCATCTCCAAACTCCCACATCACCGATGTAACATTCCCTACAGTTGTGGTATTGGTGAATGAATACAAATTATTCAAATCACCCGAATAGTCAAAAGATGGCTCACATGTGTATTCCACCACTGTAACCGTTTCACAATAAGTATCGAAGCAAAAAGGAGCAAAATTTCCAATCGTCAAGCACACTTCATACTCGCCAGGTTCAGTATAAGTATGATTGGGGTCGATGCTCGGATTCGATCCATCCCCAAAATCCCAAAATCGGGTCAGAATATCGCCTGATGATAAATCAGTACAGGTAAGGTTCAACTGATCCGTCTCATAAGTAAAATCGGCCGAGCAGCCTTGAGTCAATGCTGTCTGAAGCAATCCAAAATTCAAGAGCACAATAGCGATAAGTTTGGAGGGCGTTGGTTTCATGGTGATGATGGTGTTATTCAATAGTTTAATCAACACAAAAGAACGCAGAGTTCTTGATAAATTCACCATTCTTGAAAAAACAGAATCGACCGCAATATTGTTAACACGAAATTCATGAAGTTGACCCACAAACAAGATTTACATTTGTCGCATGCAAACTGACGCAAACATTGAGGCAACAAAGCGCTATTGTAATAGCCTCACTTCTTTTAGCCGCTTCAAAACCATTGAAGTAAATATTGGCGCATTGAAAATGGGCGGTGATAATCCGATACGCATCCAGTCAATGACAACTACCGACACGATGGATACGGAAAAAACCGTAGCCCAAAGCATTCGCATGATAGATGCGGGTTGTGAATTGGTGCGCATCACTGCTCCGAGTAAAAAAGATGCTGAAAACCTCACGCCCATCAAGGAAGCTTTGGCGGCAAAAGGATACACCACACCGTTGGTAGCCGACATTCACTTCACGCCAAACGCGGCTGAAATTGCCGCTACGATCGTGGAAAAAGTACGCGTGAATCCAGGGAATTATGCCGACAAAAAGAAATTTGAACACATCGAATACAACGATGAAACCTATAAGGCTGAGTTAGAAAGAATTCGCGAGCGATTTACACCGCTGGTTCTGTTGTGCAAAGAACACAATACGGCCATGCGCATCGGAACCAACCACGGTTCGTTGAGCGATAGAATCTTGAGCCGCTATGGCGATACTCCGCTAGGAATGGTTGAAAGTGCGATGGAGTTTTTACACATCTGCCGCGATCATGATTTCCACAACATCGTGCTTTCTATGAAGGCGAGCAACACGCAAGTGATGGTGCAAGCCTATCGTCTTTTGGTCAATCGCATGATGAACGAAGGGATGAATTATCCACTTCACTTAGGTGTGACCGAAGCTGGAGAAGGCGAAGATGGACGCATTAAGTCTGCGGTTGGAATCGGAACATTGTTGGAAGACGGTTTAGGTGATACCATTCGTGTATCGCTGACCGAAGAACCTGAATTTGAAATCCCAGTGGCTTTTGCTTTGGCAAAGCGCTATGATGATCGCGCTAACCACGCTCCTATTCCAGAATTGAATTCTTATCCAATCAATCCGTTTGAATATGCGCGAAGGGCAACAACGGAAGTAGGAAGCATTGGTGATCATAACGTGCCTCGCATCATTCAAGATTTCTCACAAGGAGAAGAAATTAAACCGGCCAATTTGCATGCAGTAGGCTATAATTATTCCGTTCCGTTGGACAAGTGGAACATCACCGACCAAGCCTGCGACTTCATCTTTATCGGAAACAAGAGCATTTCATTTGAAATTCCGGGAACGCTGGGCGTTATTCAAAATGCAGATGCCTGGGAAAACAAAGACCGTCACTTCCCCATTTTTGAAAGCATTACCTACGTGGTTGCGGAGAAAAAATCGGATAAGATCAATTTCATCAAAACCGATTTGGATGGATTAGACATGCCGCTGATCGCAGCGTTGAAGTCTGATCAAACAGCAGTGTTGGTATTGACAACAGAAAACGAGCACGGAATGGCTGAGCAGCGCGCAGCATTCTTCCGATTGATGGAAGAAGGATGCCACACGCCCGTGATTATTCAAAGAAGCTATCGCGACTTGGATGAAAACACTTTGCAACTTTATGCTTCCACCGATTTGGGTGCCCCATTCATCGATGGATTGGGCGATGGAATCTGGATTGACGCCATCAATTGCGGCAGTAAAAAGATGATCAATTCGTTGGCATTTGGAATCTTACAAGCCACACGCACACGCATTTCAAAAACAGAATACATCTCCTGCCCTTCTTGCGGACGAACATTGTTCGACTTACAAGAGACCACGGCAAAAATCCGCGCCAGAACAAGCCATTTGAAAGGCATTAAAATTGGCATCATGGGCTGCATCGTGAACGGACCGGGTGAAATGGCCGATGCAGATTATGGTTACGTTGGAACTGGACAAGGAAAAATTACGCTGTACAAAGAGAAAGAAGTGGTGAAACGCAATGTTCCAGAGAAAGAAGCCGTGGATGAATTGATCGCTTTGATAGCAGAGCATGGCGATTGGATTGAAGCTGCTGAGGCCTAAACCAACAAACTATGATCGGAAACAAAAAACACTACCTCATCGCTGGATCAACTGGCTTGATAGGCAAGCAATTGCTCTCCTTGTTGCTCAACGACCCCGAAACAGGAAAAGTGACTTCATTGGTGCGCAAGCCAAGCGGTGAAAAGAACGATAAGCTTGAAGAAAAAGTGATCAATTGGGATGCATTTACCGAGAATGACTTGCCCCCAAACATTGATGCCACATTTTGCTGCTTGGGCACAACTATGGCGAATGCTGGAAGCAAAGACGCCTTTCGAAAAGTAGATTTCGAATACGTTTCGAAATTGGCCGTATTCAGTCAGCGAAAAAACATCCCACAGTTTCATGTGGTAAGTGCAGCGGGTTCTAATCCAACTTCAAAGATTTTCTACAACAAGGTAAAGGGCCGAATGGAGTTAGAAATTCAAAAGCTGGAAGGTTTGAAGAGCATTTACATCTACCGCCCGAGCATGCTTTTAGGTGACAGAAAAGAATTCCGATTTGGCGAACTTTTAGGAAAAGTTGTGATGAAAGGCTTGAGTATTTTGATTCCAAAAAGCGCAAAGGCCATCTACGATTCGCAAGTTGCCTATGCCATGCTTCACCATGCAGAACATCCGAAAAAAGGAACGCAAATCATCACCAATGCAGCAATGCACGAATTGAGTGCTTAGAGTTTTGGAAGCAGACTACATCACCATCAAACACGGGCCACGCTTCGAAGGCATGCCTTCCACCATCGGCATGTTTGGAGCCATCGGTTGCATCATTTACGGTTCTTGGCTTATCGGTGAAGATGTGATTTCTGCCTTGGTAATGTATTTCATCGCCATCGTTTGTGCGTTCATTTTCCTCGATTTCCGTGGGGTGAATATCGACTTCAAGCGCAACCGTATTCGTCAATACCGAAACATGCTGATGATTCGTCATGGCAAATGGGAATCATTGAGCGACTTCCACAAAGTGAGTTTGACGCTGGAGCAATTCAAAACCATGTCGACTTCAAGCTTGATCAGTCAAAGTTTCAACAGCAAATCACACGATTCTTACTTCGTAATTCTAGAAGGAGAAGAAGGCATCATTCCCTTTGAAATCGGAGAATACGAATCGCATTCAGCAGCCAAAAAAACCATGAAATGGCTATCCGAAAAACTAAGCATCCCCAGCGAAGACTTGTACGGTGAGCGCAAGAAAAAGGCCGCTAAAATGAGAAGTGGAAAGAGAAAACGTTAATCCTATCTTTTCTTAATAAGCCTTACTTCTTCGACTTCTTTTATTCATCAGATTGCATTTTCTTCGTAGAGCACTGTGAATCCACTTGACACTCCCATAGAATTTTTGAAAGGCGTTGGCCCCAGGCGGGCAGACTTGCTAAAAGGCGAATTGGGCATTCGCACCTTTGCTGATTTGGTGCGCCATTATCCCTTCCGCCACATCGATCGCAGCAAGTTTTACTTGATCAGCGAGGTTGATCCGAATGCAGCTTTGGTGCAAATAAAAGGGAAGTTCATTCGTATCGATAGCATTGGTGCACAACGAACCACGCGTATGGTGGGTGCCTTTCAAGATGCGCAAGGCGGAATAATGGAAGTGGTGTGGTTCAGAAGCTTGACTTGGATCAAGCAAAGCATCAAACCCGATGTGGAATACGTGCTTTTCGGAAAGCCAGGCATATTCAACAAAAAGTTGCAAATGACGCATCCTGAAATTGAACCGGCAGCTGAATTTGATAAACCTTTAAAAGGTGGATTGGAAGGTGTTTATCCCGTTACCGAAAAACTAAAATCAAGAAAACTCGACAGCCGCGCCATCCGCAATTTAATGCAGACTGCTCTTCCGCAAGTGCTCTCGTCTGTTGCCGACACTTTACCTGCATACATCATCAAGCGGCAAAACTTGCTGAACATGAACACTGCCATTCAGGCGATTCATTTTCCTGAAAACACACAGCAGCTTGCCGAGGCACAGCGCACGTTAAAGTTTGAAGAGTTGTTTTATGTGCAAATGCGATTGATGAAGGTGAAAGCCTTGCGCGAGCAGAACATCAAGGGACTTGTTTTTGAAACAGTAGGCAATCATTTCAATGACTTTTACAACAAGCACCTGCCCTTTTCTTTGACCGAAGCCCAAAAGCGCGTGGTGAAGGAAATTCGGAAAGACATGGGCAGCGGCAGACAAATGAACCGCCTGCTTCAAGGTGATGTTGGAAGCGGCAAAACCATCGTGGCGTTGTTGTGTGCACTCATCGCCATAGACAACGGATATCAAGCGGCCATCATGGCGCCCACTGAAATTTTATCGCAACAGCATTTTGAGGGCTTATTCGAGCTGGTTTCTGAAATGCCCATCAACATTGCTTTGCTCACTGGAAGTTCGAAAACAGCCTACCGTAAAAAACTGCACGCGCAACTGGAAAGCGGAGAAATCAATCTTCTGATAGGCACGCATGCGTTGATCGAAGACAAGGTAAAATTCAAGAACCTGGGCTTGGTGGTCATTGACGAGCAACACCGATTTGGTGTGGCACAGCGATCAAAGCTTTGGAAGAAAAACACGGTTCCACCACACGTGTTAGTGATGACCGCCACTCCAATTCCACGCACCTTGGCCATGACGGTTTATGGCGATTTGGATGTGAGTGTGATTGATGAATTGCCTCCAGGAAGAAAACCCATTAAAACGGTGCACCGTTGGGACAGCCATCGCCTACAGGTGTTTGGCTTCATGAAGGAACAAATTGCATTGGGCAGACAAATCTATATGGTGTATCCGCTGATCGAAGAATCAGAAAAGCTTGATTATAAAGATTTAATGGACGGTTATGAAAGCATTTGCCGGGCTTTTCCACGGCCTGAATTTGAAGTAGCGATCGTGCACGGCAAAATGAAACCTGCCGACAAAGATTTTGAAATGAAGCGCTTTGCCGAAGGTCAATGTCAAATCATGGTGGCAACAACAGTGATCGAAGTGGGAGTGAATGTACCCAACGCCTCAGTGATGGTCATTGAAAGTGCCGAACGCTTCGGCCTTTCTCAATTGCACCAGTTGAGAGGACGCGTAGGACGTGGAGCAGATCAGAGTTACTGCATCTTGATGACAGGAAACAAACTAAGCAACGAAGGCCGAGTGAGAATGAATACCATGGTGGAAACCAACGATGGGTTTAGAATTTCCGAAGTCGACTTAAAATTACGCGGTCCGGGAGACATTATGGGAACACAACAAAGCGGAGCCTTAGACTTTCATATTGCCGATATTGTTAAAGACACTGAAGTATTGGATGCTGCCCGAGAAGAAGCCTCGTACATTTACGACAATGACCCCTCAATGTCGCATCCGAGCCTAAGCAATGTTAAATCACACTTGGCTTTGATCATGAAAAACCGGCCGAATTGGGGAAGAATCTCATAAATCAACCACCATGAAAAAAGCATACGCCATCATCAATCTCATCATCACAATAGCTGTTGTGTATTGGAATTCAGTGGTTGGAGCCAATGGATACAACGGAGTGAAAATGGCCGAACTCAGCGATAAGTACTACAGCTTATTTACTCCAGCAGGTTATGCCTTTAGCATTTGGGGAGTAATATTCATTGGGCTGTTGATCCACGCCTATTACCAAATCAAAATGGCGTTTTTCAAAAAAGAACACAGTGATTTTCTTGATCAAATGGGACCTTGGCTGATAATCGCCAATGTATTGAACGGACTTTGGATTTGGGCTTGGCTGACCGAACGAACCGGATTAAGCGTGCTGATCATGCTTGGATTGCTGATCTCATTGATCATTTTAGTGATCAAATTAAACATGGAACGCTGGGACGCGCCTTTCGTTGTAATTCGAAATATTTGGTGGCCAATCGTCATCTATTTTGGATGGATTTGCGTTGCGACCATCGCCAATATTTCAGCTTATTTGGTGAAAATCGATTGGCAATCTGGACTCGAAAACGATACGTGGGCTGTGATCATGATTATTGTGGCAACTGTTCTGAATTTGGCAATGCTCTATTTCAGAAGCATGAGAGAGTTTGTCATGGTTGGAATTTGGGCTATTGCGGCCATCGCCTATCGGCAATGGGATGTTTATCCGAACATTCAGTGGACTGCAGTTATCTGCTCCGTGATTCTTGCACTTGCATCATGCTATCACGCCTACTTAAATTGGGAAACCAATCCCGTTTACAAAATGCTAAATAAGAAAAAAGTTTAACGCTTTACAGCCGCCATTTCCGCGCACTTTTCACCATCTATCGCAGCAGAAACAATTCCCCCGGCATATCCAGCGCCTTCGCCACAAGGATACAAGCCCTTGATTTGAACGTGCTCCAAAGTATCTCGATCTCGAGGAATTCTTACCGGTGATGATGTGCGTGATTCTGGCGCATGAACCACTGCTTCGTTGGTCAAATAGCCTTTCATGGAAGCGTCAAATTCTTTGAATCCTTGCTGCAATGCACGGTAGATAAATTCTGGCAACACTTCTTTCATCTCTACTGAAGTGGTGCCCGGCACATACGATGACTCAGGAATCACAGTTGATTTTTTGCCTTGAGTGAAATCAACCAACCGCTGCGCTGGAACGCGTTGTGTTCCTCCAGCCATGTGCCATGCACGTTGCTCAATTTGCTTTTGAAATTCAACTCCAGCCAAAGGGCCAAATGATTGATAGGCTCTAAAGTCTTCAGGTTTCAGCTCCACCACAATACCCGAATTGGCAGTGGATTGGTCGCGCTTGCTTGGCGACCATCCGTTCGTCACTACCTCACCAGGCGCAGTAGCACAGGGAGCGATGATTCCGCCCGGACACATGCAAAATGAATACACGCCTCTGCCTGAAACTTGTTTCACTACACTGTATGGCGATGGAGGCAAATACGGTCCGCGCACTTCACACTTATATTGTAGCGTATCGATCAAAGCTTGAGGATGCTCCACACGAACGCCCAACGCGAACGGTTTGAGTTCAATCAAAATGTTGTTTTTGTGCAGCAATTCAAAAACATCACGCGCACTATGGCCTGTAGCCAAGATCACTTTATCGGCATTCAATCGATCTCCATCAGAGGTGACCACGCCTTTTATGGCACTTCCTTCAACAACCACATCAGTCATGCGTGTATTGAAGTGAATTTCTCCTCCATTGGCCAAAATGCATTCTCGCATCGCGGTGATGATTCCTGGCAGTTTGTTGGTCCCGATGTGTGGGTGAGCATCTACCAAAATATCACGACTCGCTCCAAACGCTACCAATAAATTCAGAATGCGATTAACGTCTCCACGCTTTTTAGATCGGGTGTATAATTTGCCATCGCTGTATGTGCCTGCACCCCCTTCGCCAAAGCAATAGTTGGAATCTTCATTGACGAGATGATCTTGATTGATGGCCTTGAGATCACGCCTTCTCGCTCGAACATCCCTTCCACGTTCTAAGATGATGGGCTTCTTGCCCAGCTCGATGCATTTCAACGCAGCGAACATTCCGGCAGGGCCAGCACCAATTATTATGACTGGTTCGGCATTGCTCACATTCTTATAATCGGGCAATGAAATCTCTTCCTCAATAAATTCTTCACCGATATACGTCTCTACTTTCAGGTTGATTTTCACATGCCGCTGGCGCGCATCTATCGACCGTTTTAACACGCGAACATGATTGATTTCATCGCGATCAATTTCCAATTGAGAAGCGATTTCCGCTTTGATCAAATCATCAGAAGCAGCAGTCTGTGGGTCGGTTTGAAAAAGGAGTTCGGTTTTCACCACACAAAGAACTGCAAATCAAAGCTGCCCAAAAGCCGATAATTCAGAAATCTTTCAGCGGTCATTTATTAACGACCTTTGCAGCTGAAGAAAACACCATGTCAGTACACATTAAAAATCGCGAAGCCATTCTTTCAAAACTTGGAATTGAAAAGCTCAATCCAATGCAAGTTGAAGCGACCGAGGCGATCCATGCCAACGATGAAATCGTCTTGCTTTCACCTACAGGAACAGGAAAAACCCTGGCATTTTCACTCCCAATCATTGCAGAGTTGGATCCTGAAAATCCTGAAGTTCAAGTATTGATTTTGGTTCCATCACGTGAATTGGCCATTCAAATTGAGCAAGTGATCAGAGAAATGGGCACTGGCTATAAAACGAATGCCGTTTACGGAGGTAGAGCGGGCTCAAAAGACAGAATAGAACTCAAGCATCGGCCAGCCATTTTGATTGGAACTCCCGGGCGAATTGCCGATCATTTGAGAAGAGGAACGATTGACCCCGCGTCCATAAAAACACTCGTGCTAGACGAATTTGATAAGTCGCTCGAAATCGGCTTTACAGATGAAATGAGCGAAATCTGCGGATTGCTTCCTGAAGTGAAGAAACGCTTGCTTACATCCGCCACACCAAAGGTGACTATACCATCATTTGTTGGACTGAAAGATCCGAAATATGTCAACTATCTAGAAGATGGCGTTCCGATGTTGGACGTGAAGATTTTACTCTCGCCCGACAAAGACAAACTGGATACACTCGTTGCTATTTTAGAACAGCTTGGAGATCAACCGGGAATAGTTTTCTGCAATTTCAAAGAATCCATCAATCGCGTTAGCGAATACCTCGACCGACACAACATTGCTCATGGAACTTTCTATGGTGGCATGGAGCAAAAAGACCGAGAACGTGCTTTGATCAAGTTTAGAAACGGAACCTACAACATCATTTTAGCCACCGATTTAGCAGCTCGAGGATTGGATATTCCTGAATTGAAATTCATCATCCATTACCATCTGCCATTAAAGAAACACGAATTCACCCATCGCAATGGACGCACTGCAAGGATGAACAGTGAAGGTTCTGCCTACATCTTACAATACGAAAAAGAACGACTACCCGATTTTATTCGCGCTATTAATCCTCCCGTTGAAGACTTGGAAGATTTGCCCTCTGTAAAAAAGAATGAAGCCATCGTTTGGGAAACCATCTTCGTTTCCGGTGGACGAAAAGACAAAATTTCCAAAGGCGACATCGCAGGTTTATTTATTAAACAAGGTGGATTAGCAAACAATCAATTGGGTGTGATTGAGATCAAGCAAGATTGTGCTTTCGTTGCGGTGGATCAATCGAAAGTGGATACTATTATTCAGAAGCTAGATAACGCTCGACTCAAGAAAAAGAAAGTACGGATAACGAGGATTGGGTAGGTTTTAAGTTCATGGTTCTTTCGTCTGCTTTCAGCTGCCTCAGTTCGTGGTTTGGGTGCGGTGCGATGGATGATTTATAATTCATTATTGATGAGTGGAATAGTTTAAGCTTTCAGGTGTCAATCAACCATCAACATCTTAATCACGATCGAATACTCTCCGCTGTCAGTTCGAGTTTTTCTGAGGGACGAAGAAAAGTATCGAAAACAAAGACAGCTAGAATGAACCACGAACTTAGACCTGCTCGGCTTCGACTCCGCTCAGCCTTCGCTAGCGATTACTGGAACCATGAACCACAAACTCCCGAAACTTTAAACCAAAAAGGGTGCCTCCAACGAAGAAGCGCCCTTAACCTAACTAAACAGAGAACGATGTTCTATGCTCTTTCCAAAGAGCGAGTGTTATGAAAAGCCCTCCACACGGAAGGGCTTTTACGAACCTACAAGGACTGAGCCTCGGAGGCGCCTTGGTCTCCGCTTGGCGATTCGGAGACCGCGGACTGACTTAGAAGGTAAAGCAAAGCCTGCGTTTCAGCATTGCGAATATCGAGTTGCATTTTTGAGAGTTGAGACAATACACCACTCAATGGGATATGACGCAAATGATAGTTTGCCCAATCCATTTTTTCATCTTTAAACGTATACGTCTCACTGAAATCAAAAGGTAAAATCTCTTCCATCTCACTGCGAATTTCAGGCTGATACACTTGTAATAATTGCTCTTGAAAAGACTCCAACGAAGCCACCAATGCCTTCGCACTAAATTCTTCTTCTCCACCAAATAAAATATGCGTTGGGATGTCGAAATTGTCCTGCCCGTGAAGCAAATACACTTTTGCCTCCTTTGCTTCTTCTACTGAGATGCCTTCCGTTTCAGAGATTAGTTTTAATCGCAACGCTTGAAGCTTTTCTGTCGATTGATTCACGGCAGTTTTCAATGATGCTGCATCTTGATTCCCCTCCAATTTAGAATACAAGGTTTCATTATTCTCCGCTTTTTCGACTGAATCTTCTAATTCAGCACCCACCAATAATAAGCCTCGATTAAAGTTGGTGCTTCGATTCACGCTCATCAAGCCAAACACTAAAATCAAGCATGTCATTGCTACTAAACCTGTTGATAGTGTGATTGACTTATTGGCCGAAGTCTTGTACTTCTTGAAGTAAAAAAGCGGAACATACAACGCAGCAAGAATTCCCATTCCAGACATCAAGGTAACGGAAGCACCTGGCCAGTGCATGATTTTAAACAAGACACCAATGGTTGTGAGTGTCAAACCAACAAAGCCAGAGATATGCATCAGCGATTCATCGCTCGGTGATTCCTTCAGTTTGTGCCAGAGCAACAAGGGTAAATACACGAATGCCAGCGAACCTGCACCCAATACAATTAAGACAGCGGCACCGGGCCAATGCATCAGTTTAAAAATCGTCCCCGCCAAGAGAAGAATAGTCGAAGTCAGTCCGAAAGAAAATGCTACTTTTTTCATGTTTTCATTCATTTCGGTTAATAATTCAAAAGTTTGTTGTTGAACCTGTTTTAAGCCCCCAGGTCCGAAGAGCTTTATTGTTTGCTCGAAGGCCGCTTCAAAAGATTTGCCTTCATCCATTTGATTTTCTATAGACGTGCACACATGATCAAGTAGGTCATCGTGCAATTCATTTTGTGCTATTCCGTACTGCTTGATGTATGCACTGATCAATGCAACTTGTTGTTCGTTCAATTCAGACATTGTAGCTAGGTTTAAGTGAGAAATTGTTGAGTAATCGATTCATCGTTTGTGAAAACTCATGAAACTCTGCCGCCAATGATGTGGCTTGATTGTTTCCATTCTCTGTTAATCGGTAGTATTTCCTCACGCGTTTTCCGATGTTTTCCTTCTCAGTTTCAAGCAAGCCATCAGCCTCTAAGCGATGCAATAAAGGGTACAACGCACCTTCAGTTAATTGAATTTTTCCATCGGTTTCTTCTTTCACGTGCTGGGTGATTTCATAACCATACATCCTGCCCTTTTTGACTAATAAGCTCAAAACAATCGTTTTAAGCGTTCCTTTAATGAGTTCATTTGAATACATAAGGCAAATATACATCAGTTTCTTATGCATAAGAGTCTAAATAACTGATAATCTGAGAGAAAATTTTTTCCATCGAACTTCACAGCCCAACACAAAGGATTGTTGTAAGCGCTATATTTGATGCCTAAAGCAATCAACATGAAGGTTTTTCTTAAAGGCATTATCCTAATCCTACTTGCCGGATCGGCCATGACCTCTTGCATCAAGTATCAAATCAACAACCAGTGTTGTGAAGATGAATACGAGATCATCAACACCAATTACATCTTACCTGATTCGTTTGCCCTCTACATTCCGCAAGCGTTTACTCCGAATAATGACGGTATAAACGATATCTTTCTGCCAAAGGGACGAATGTTTGATTTAGAAGAACTTGTCATCAAGAAAGGATCAAAAACAGTCTATCAGTCCAAGAATCGTTTGGAAGCATTTTGGGATGGAGGAGATGAGAAAGATGGCCGCTATAAATATGAAATGCGCATCCGTTTATCCAACAACGATCATTTAGACATCAAAGGAAACGTATGTGTGATGACCATAGGTGCTATCGGAAGCAATCTGCATGATACACAACGTGAAAAGATTTGTGAATGCGTGATGGGCGACATGCTCAACGAAAGAGATGGTGTCATTCGAGAAACGGCAGAATGCCCGTCTAACCAATAGGCATGCTTTCTGAACTTTCAGAAATTTTTGTTCGCGACTTAGATCGACTTCGTGATGAAATAAAATCATTTGAATCGGAAGAAGATCTTTGGCTTAGAAAGGAAGGTATAAGCAACTCAGCCGGAAATTTGGCCATGCACATTACTGGAAATTTGCAACATTTCATCGGTCATGTACTCGGCAACAGTGGCTACCAACGAAATCGTGATGCAGAGTTTAATAGTCGAGTATCCCGCTCGGTGTTGCTCTCTGAAATAGATTTAACCAAATCAAGCGTGGCTACTACCCTTCAAAATTTGAGCTCAGAAGATATCCAAGCCGAATTCCCAATTCAAGTTATTGGTCGTACGATGTCCACGAAATTCTTTCTTATGCACCTCAGTGGCCACCTCAACTACCACCTCGGACAAATCAATTATTACCGAAGATTGAAATGATTCATCTTTTGAACTTTTAGCCCAAACGAGCATTCTATATTTGAAGCCAAATTTGAATGCCCTAAGATGATTACACGATCTAAGTCTGACGCCTTATACGAAGAGGCAAAACAATATTTACCTGGCGGAGTAAACTCTCCTGTGCGTGCTTTTCGTTCTGTAAATGGTTCGCCAATCTACTTTGAAAAAGGAAAAGGCAGCCATACATGGGATGCTGACGGAAACCAATATATTGACTTTTGCTGTTCTTGGGGGCCGCTCATTTTAGGTCATGCCGATGAGGGTGTTTTGGCAAAAGTGAGTTCAGTAATGGCAAACGGAACATCGTTTGGAGCACCGAATAAATACGAGACAGAACTTGCAAAGTTGATTGTTGACAACCATCGCTACATTGAAAAAATCAGGTTTGTCAATTCTGGTACTGAAGCTGCGATGAGCGCAATCAGGCTAGCAAGAGGTTACACTGGAAAAAACAAGGTGGTAAAATTTGAAGGTTGTTATCACGGCCATGTAGATAGCTTGATGGTGAAGGCCGGCTCTGGATTGGCCACCATAGGTACAAGCACATCTGCGGGCATTCCTGAAAGCTTAGTGAAAGAAACGATTGTTCTTCCACTCAATAATAAAGAAGCAGTCAATAAAGCCATTGAAGAATTTGGTGATGATATCGCATGCATCGCCATCGAACCTATACCTGCAAACAATGGATTGTTGCTTCAAGACAAGGAGTTTCTTCAATTCTTGAGACAACGATGCGATGAAACGGGCATTCTCCTATTCTTTGACGAAGTTATTTCTGGCTTCAGGGTTTCCTTTGAAGGAGCGAGTGGATACTACGGTATCAAACCAGACATGGTGGCCTTTGGTAAAATCATTGGAGGTGGATTTCCTGTAGGTGCTTATGGCGCATCTTCAAAAGTGATGGATCACGTTGCACCTGACGGACCAGTGTATCAAGCAGGGACATTAAGCGGAAACCCAGTGGCCATGGCAGCGGGAATTGCGCAATTAGAACAATGTTTAAAGCCCGGTTTTTACGAGGCTCTTGCAGCCAAAGCGCAATCGTTGGTTAAGGATGTGCAGTCATTTGCCGATGAAAAAGGTTATCCCTTCCACATGTTTCATGTAGGATCTATTTTCTGGATGTCATTCAGCAATAAAAATCGCGTGCAAAGTGCTGATGAAATCGACCCAAAAAGTGCTGAGCGCTTTAAAGTCTTCTTTGACGAATTGCTTGAAAATGGAGTATATATAGGCCCTTCAAGCTATGAAGTTGGATTCATCTCTGCAGCGCACACTTCCGATGACCTGGCTAAGGCTGCCAGTGCAATGAAATCAGCGCTAGCGAAGGCCTATGCCTAGCAGCACGAGTATTGGGAAAGGCTTTGATCGGCTGGCTTCAATATACGATCTGGTGGTTTGGTTAGTCTTCGGAAATAAGATTTCAAACCTCAAAAAATCATTTCTTGAACCACTTGTAAAAGCAGATAGTGCCTTGATCATTGGAGGTGGATCGGGTAAAATTTTGAAATACGCTCTTGAATCTGACATTGCTACCAACTTCGTATACGCTGAACTTTCAGAGCGCATGATCGAAAAAACGAAGTCGAGGATTTCTGCGAATGACATTCCACGCATAGAATTCTGCCATGATTTCGAACCAAAGCTTCAAGACAAAAAGTTCGACTACATCGTACTCCCTTTCATCTTAGATTGCTATCGAAACAGGGACGTGAAAGGCATGCTCAGCAAATTTTCAGACGCCTTGACAGAAAACGGAAGCATCGTATTCTTCGATTTTAATTTGAGCGCAGAAGACGGGTTTGAACCAAGGAAATGGAAAATAGCCTTCATCAAATTGCTTTACATCTTTTTTCGCTTGACCACATCCATTCCTGCGAAAAAACTACCCTCATTTGGCCGTCACTTCAATGAGGCTGGATTTTACAAAGAGCGCACTGAGCTAATTTCAAAAGGTTGGATTCAAGCCATTGAATGGAAACGAGAAAACAAAATGAAAGCCAACGCATAAAGCAAAATCAGGCCTTCAAAAATTAGGGTGTATTTCAGTTCTTTCCATTCCTCTTTCATTAAGGCATAAGCCAAAATTACCAAAGCAAAGAGGCTAGCAAAAATGAAAAGCATGGAAATTGAACCTTCCATTTGATAACTCAAATAGGAGGCCTGGATAAACCAAATCACAGCAATAAGCAGCCCAAATTGTCGCCCCCGTTGAAACCCGAATTCCGTTGCCAATGTATTAATCCCGGCATGCTTATCATTCGAGATGTCTCTTAAATCAAATGGAATGGTAACCGCCAGCAGAAAAAGCAGCCGTTCTACAAAAAGAGGAAACATAGATTTCGTCAAAAACCCTTGCATGCCCCATTGTTCAAAAACAGGAAAGCCAAATGTTAGATAGCTCGCCACTAGTGAAATTATCAATGGCTTCGCCAATGGAATATCTCTAAATCGTTGCCAGCCGCTTGATGTAGGTAACAAAGGGATGGTATATCCTGCAGATACAACACCCGCTGGAATTACCCAGACGATTGCATCGGCATCGAAACTGGGTAAAATCAACATTTGAATAAAAACTGCGAAGCTCATCGCATATTTTAAAGGCTTGGCATATTTCAGCACCCATACATGCCTTTCGGCCAGCTGATTTTTGGGAATAAAATCAATCTTATACAATCGATGAAACGTATACAACACGAAAGACCCTAGAAAAATACTCATTGGCACATACCAATGATTCTCTAGTGAATCAACGATGGCGTAGCTGCTTACTGTTAAGCTCGTGAGTAAAAAAGCAACAAATAAATTAGAATATACAACTGAACGGATCAGCTGCATCATCACTTAATTAAATCCTGACCAAGGGTGAAACCGATTGCTGTCCCTACTAAACCAGTGAATAAAGATTTAAACAACCGCTTATTTCTTACAGTGCGTTCATAACCTAAAACATAGGCCGGTTCAGTAATCAAATGAGAGGACGGAATTTTTTCTTTATCAATCTTATAAGCTGGAATTCCTGTAGCAACCAAATAGACGAAGGGCACCGCGAAAGAAAACACAGTACCAGAAAGCACATAACCCAAACCAGCCGTCACTGGCAATCCTGCGGCAATCGTCCAATTGGCACGGTAATATTTAGAGGCATCTTGCTCGCCTTGAATGTAAAAACGCATTTCATCCACAGTGAAGTAATTGCCGACAACCGTATCCATGTAGTAGATCACCTTCTCTTCTCCCTCAGGACCATTAATCGAAAAAACACGCTCTAAATCAAGCTTCTTCGCTTTTGTTTTACCACTGCTTTTTACCAGATCATAATACAGATAAATGGTGTCCTGACCGGTTACATTTCCTTCAATTTCCTTGCCTGTCATCAACAGAATAGTTTGCGCAGTCTGAGCAAAAATGAAAGACGAAAAGAGCACGAAAGCCAATAAAATTGTGAGCCTTTTTCTCATTTTACAAACTTGAAGAAATAATTCGCATTGTTTGTGCAAACTTAAAGACAGATATCATGTTATTGGATGCTAATAATCAGACCTGCGAAAAGTATATTTGCAGCCCTTTATAAAACAATATGACAAGACACGATTCTTTCCAATTGAGACACATCGGCCCTCGCAGAGAGGAAATTGATAGTATGCTTGAAGCTATTGGTGTTTCATCCATTGATCAGCTCATCGATGAAACGGTTCCAAAATCGATCCGGTTGAAAGCACCTATGAAGCTTCCTGAAGGAGTAACCGAATTTGAGTTCTTGGAATACACGAAGGAAACAGGAGCAAAAAACAAGCTCTTCAATAATTTCATCGGTCAAGGTTATTACGGCACGATCACTCCTTCCGTAATCAAAAGAAATATATTAGAAAACCCAAGTTGGTATACGGCATACACACCTTACCAAGCCGAAATTTCTCAGGGAAGATTAGAAGGCCTTTTGAATTTTCAAACCGTTGTTTCGGATTTAACAGGACTAGAAATCGCCAATGCGAGTTTACTTGACGAAGGAACTGCTGCTGCAGAGGCAGTGATGATGCTTTTTCATTCGCGTTCAAAAACGCAAGAAAAGGCAAACGTAAATAAGCTTTTTATAGATGAGTTGTGCTTTGACCAAACCATAGCGGTGGTGAAAGCCAAGGTGGAAGCCGTTGGGGTAGAAGTAGTGATTTCCAGCGTCAACGATATAAAGCTTGATGGTGGATTTTTTGGAGCGTTGATTCAATCTCCAAACAAGAAAGGCGTGATCAGCGACTATTCTCCATTGATGACTCAAGCGAAAGAACTTGAAATCAAAACTGTTGTTGCAAGCGACTTACTTGCGCTTTGCTTGATGACACCTCCGGGAGAATGGGGGGCTGATGTGGTTGTAGGTAGCTCACAACGCTTCGGTGTGCCGATGGGTTATGGTGGTCCACACGCTGGGTTTTTCGCCACGAAAGACGATTATAAACGACACATTCCAGGAAGAATAATTGGTGTTTCCGTAGATCGAGATAACAAACCTGCTTTACGCATGGCATTGCAAACTCGCGAACAACACATTAGGAGAGACAAGGCCACTAGTAACATTTGTACGGCTCAGGCACTATTGGCGATCATGGCATCCATGTATGCTGTGTATCATGGACCGATTCGATTGAAGGAAATCGCTTCGGAAACAGCTCAAAAAGCAAAACGATTGGCTAAATCACTATCAAAGTTGGGTGTTGAAGTGGTGCATGAAGCATACTTTGATACAATTTGCTTAAAAGTAAAAGACACGGAAGCAGTACAAAAAACTGCTTTGTCAATGAACACCAATTTCTGGTATCATCAAAACGGTCTGATCAGCATCACCGTTGACGAGACTACCAATGAAAAAAGCTTAAACCTCATCCTTTCGATTTTTGCAAAAGCCTTAGGCAAGGAAGATGCTTCCTTAGCCGAAGCCAATGGAGAGGTAGCCATTCCTGTGCATCTACAACGCTCATCGGCCTTCCTAGAACATCCTATCTTCAATGCGTTTCAGAGTGAAACAGACATGATGCGCTACATCAAGCAATTGGAGAATAAGGACATCTCGCTTACACGCAGCATGATTTCCTTAGGGAGTTGCACGATGAAATTGAATGCTGCTACGGAGCTTTATCCAATTTCTGATCCCCAGTTTGCCAATATGCATCCATTCGTTCCTGCGAACCAAGCCAAGGGATATGAAATAATCATCCAAGAGTTGCATGACGCCCTGTGTGAAATCACCGGCTTTGACCGAATGTCATTCCAGCCTAACTCTGGAGCTCAGGGCGAGTATGCTGGCCTTATGGTCATCAAAGCATACCATGAAGCAAACGGAAATCCAAATAGAAACATTGTACTCATTCCCTCTTCTGCTCACGGCACAAATCCGGCCAGTGCCGTAATTGCAGGAATGCAAGTGGTAGTGGTGAAATGTGATGAAGCAGGAAATATTGACATCGAGGACCTAAAAGCAAAAGCAGCAGCGCACTCGAATGAACTGGGAGCACTGATGGTAACCTATCCTTCTACACATGGTGTATTTGAAGAAGGCATTAAGGAGATCACCAAGATTGTGCATGATCATGGTGGTCAAGTGTATATGGATGGTGCAAACATGAATGCTCAAGTAGGTCTAACCAGCCCAGGAAATATCGGAGCAGACGTATGCCACCTGAATTTGCATAAAACCTTTGCCATTCCTCATGGTGGTGGTGGTCCTGGAGTTGGTCCAATCGGTGTAGCAAAGCACCTGTCGCCATTTTTACCTTCACACCCCTTTCATAAAACAGGTGGTGAAAAAGGCATCGGCCCAGTATCAAGTGCTCCATATGGAAGCGCATCAATATTACTTATTTCCTTCGCCTACATCAAAATGTTAGGCTCTGAGGGACTTACAAATGCAACCAAGTTTGCTATTTTGAATGCCAATTATCTTAAGGCTAGGCTTCAAGACAGTTTCCCAGTGCTCTACACAGGTTCGAATAACCGTGTTGCCCACGAGATGATTTTGGACTGCAGACCATTTAAAAAATCGGCCCAAATTGAAGTATCAGACATCGCCAAACGATTGATCGATTATGGCTATCACGCTCCAACTGTATCATTCCCAGTGGCTGGCACGCTCATGATTGAGCCCACTGAGAGCGAATCGAAAAAAGAATTAGATCGTTTCGCAGATGCATTGGTTGAAATCAGAAATGAAATTCGATTCATCGAAAACGGAGACAACCTCGCTGAAACAAGTGTATTGAGAAATGCACCGCATACGGCTGAAGTGGTAACCGCTGATGAGTGGCCATTCATCTACAGCCGACAAAGGGCGGCATTTCCGCTACCTTGGATTGCTCAAAACAAATACTGGGTACCTGTTTCTAGAATTTCAGATGCCTTTGGTGATCGGAACTTGATATGCACGTGTCCGCCATTGGAAGATTATGAGCATCATCCGGCTATGACGATGGAAGAATAGTAATGAGATAATTTTTACGATTTATCATCGTTACTTTTGGGCCTATTCAAGCCTATGAAGCATTTATTACTTTTCGGTGCAGTTCTGATTTCACATTGGGTAATTGGCCAACGTGTGGTAACCACCCAAACCTCTGACAGTGAGCGGTTTCAAAACTCATTACCCGAAAATGTAATTTATTACGAAGGCTTCGAAAATTCTGAGCGCCCGAATATTCCTGCAGGTTGGAGCACCCAAACATTAGGCAGCGTAGGTTTTGTAACAGGCACCTCTGGCTCAGCAGCAGGTCAGGCAAATGAAAATGGTTTTTGGGCTGTCCCGAATCATGGCATTTTTGCAATGTCTAATGACGATGTATGCAACTGCGATAAATCCAAGGATCGTCTTACCTCAAAAACCTTCGATGCTTCATCGTTCAATGCTTTGACGATTGAGTTCTCAGCCTTTCAAAATGGAAGTGGAGGTCAAACTGCGAATATCGAGATCAAGTGTGATGGTAGGCCTTGGAGCCAGCTTGGGGAAATCACCAGCAGTCTTGCGTGGAAGGTTCACGGCTATCAAGTGCCAAAACACTTCCTAAAGTCAGGATTTCAATTCAGGTTCATCTATGATGATGCGGGCAACTATGCTTCTGGTTTGGCTATCGATGATGTTTACCTGATATTGGGGGAATCAGAAAATATTTCTTTTGATAAATTCTTTGCCATCAATGGCAACGAACCAGGGTCTGGACAACTTTTTGAAAGCATTCCCTTATCGCAAGCGAGAGAGGCAAAGTTTCAGTTTGGCGTCCATGTCAACAACTCAGCTATCAAAAGAAAAAATGCCAGGCTTCATGTTACTACTTCAGGGCCAATTGCATATGACCAATCATCCTCTGATTGGATGCTCAGCAGGGAGAGTAACAAAACCATTTTTATCCAATCTGCAGATGCATTCACTCCTTACGAGAAAGGTACCTACTCACTTGTGGCCACACTAGAAACCGACTCAACAGATTCTGACCTTTCGGATAATTCATTCAGCACATCATTCAACGTTGTGGATAGTATATATAGCCATGTTTCGCAAACTGCAGAAAACTCTACTGGAGTTTGGCTGCAAGGATCTGGAGATCATTATGGAAGTGTGTTCTTCTTCCATCAACATGACTCCATTAAAGCAATAAAGGTGCGTATTCATCCCTCATCTGAA
>Ga0181553_10000049_pt1 | contig 77796 bp, 71 predicted proteins | sample 011ome_17_FD_133753 | JGI IMG/M metagenome (GOLD analysis project Ga0181553, IMG submission 133753) | Coastal salt marsh microbial communities from the Groves Creek Marsh, Skidaway Island, Georgia - 011502XT metaG (megahit assembly) | ecosystem: Environmental > Aquatic > Marine > Intertidal...
CGGAGAAAGAGGGATTCGAACCCCCGGAGGTGTGACCCTCAACAGTTTTCAAGACTGCCGCATTCGACCACTCTGCCATTTCTCCTTAGCGGTTGCAAATATAGAATCCTTTTTGAATTCTTTCAAAGGTTTTACGTCAAATTAAAAGACATCATCTGACTTTATACTAATTTAGCCCCATGAACGTATCTTTTGCCGCTGTATTGGATTGGAACTCACTGCTTTTGATAACAGTAGGATTCGTAGCTGGATTTGTCAACACCATCGCCGGAGGAGGCACCTTACTAACCTTACCCACCCTAATATTTTTGGGTTTACCTCCAGCTTTGGCCAATGGTACTAACAGGGTAGCTATTTTCCTCCAAACAGTTTCGGCAACCGCTGGTTTCAAATCCAAAGGAGTGGCTGATTTTCCTTTTAGTTTATATTGTGGAATAAGCGCATTCTTTGGAGCTGTAATTGGTGCTCAGATCGCAGTAGATATTTCAGGAGATTTGTTCAAAAAAATACTGTCTGTGGTCATGATCGTGGTAGTGGTGATGATTGCTTTCACTCCGAAGCTCAAATCACATGACTTACTAGCCAGAACAACAGGTTGGCATTTGTGGGCATCTGTTTTAGCCTTCTTTTTCTTTGGAATTTATGGTGGATTCTTGAATGCAGGTATTGGTCTGGTCATATTAGTTTTTCTTCCCTATTTCAACAAAATGTCACTAGTTCGATCTAATGCTTCTAAGGTGGCTATAGTGTCCATTTACACCTTGGGTGCCTTAGTTGTTTTTGCCCTAAACGATAGCATTGATTGGGTTTATGGATTAGTACTATCCATTGGAAATATCTTAGGTGCTTGGTTGGCGAGCAGATGGTCTGTTGCCAAAGGGGATGTTTTGGTCCGCAGAGCAATGATAGTCGTGGTCATCGCTATGGCTATTCGCTTATGGTTCTTTTAACCCATCAATATTTGAATTGGACTTTAATGTAAACGTGAGAATACCTACTTTTATCCAAAATATAACCGAATGACCTCAATAGAAGTTCTAGAATGGCGCTACGCTTGCAAAAAATTTAATGATCAAAAAATCATTCCCGATGAAGTTGTGAATAAACTGACTCAGGCTTTTAATTTGACAGCTTCTTCATATGGACTACAACCAGTTAAGCTGTTAGTCATTCATAACAAAAACCTACAACAAGAATTGCTTCCGTTCAGCATGAATCAACAACAGGTGGTTCAAGCGTCTCATTTGTTCTTGTTTTGCTCCCACGTCAATGTCGATGCTGACTATATTAATGAATTTTTCGACCGCATCATAAGTAAAAGAGGAACTCCGCCTGAGGTCTTGGCTGGTTTTAGATCAGCAGTGTTACAAGAATTTGGCAGTAAATCACAAAGTGAAATTGATCAGTGGGCTGCCAAACAAGCCTATTTAGCCTTGGGGAATATGCTAACAGTTTGCGCTTTGGAAGGCATAGATGCTTGTCCTATGGAAGGATTTATACCTGATGAATACGATCGAGTATTGGATTTAAAGTCAAAAGGCCTTAAATCAGTCCTTCTGATGCCAATTGGATACCGTTCTGAAAATGATCCTTTTGCTGCAATGGCCAAGGTCAGAAAGTCCTTGGACGAAAGTGTGCTCCACATCAAATAATATCAATGCCTGGATTTGAGTTATTTGGCGAAGCCGAGCGACTAGAGGTCAACGATGTTCTGAACAACGGCGTCCTCATGCGTTATGGTTTTGAATCCCAACGTCAAGGCCACTGGAAGGCTAAAGCCATGGAATCCGAATTGTGTCAGCAACTTGGTGTAGATCATGCCCAATTGTTGTCGAGCGGCACAGCGGCTGTAACATCAGCTTTGGCCGTAGCGGGAATAGGAGTAGGGGACGAAGTGATTATCCCTGCTTTTACTTTTGTGGCCAGTTTTGAAGCGGTATTGATGACAGGAGCCACCCCAGTTTTGGTGGATGTCGATGACACTTTGACGATGTCGCCGAGGGCCGTGGAATTAGCCATTACCAGCAATACCAAAGCTATCATGCCTGTGCACATGTGCGGAAGTATGGCAGATTTAGATGCCTTGAAGTCAATTTGCCGATCGAGAAGTCTTTTGTTGATTGAAGACGCTTGTCAAGCCATTGGAGGCCTGTATAAAGGACAATCTCTCGGAACTTTGGGAGATATGGGTTGTTTCTCTTTTGATGCGGTTAAAACAGTAACCTGCGGTGAAGGTGGAGCAGTGGTCACGAACAATCTTCGGTTCGCGGAACTATTAGATCAATACTCCGATCACGGACACGATCATTTGGGTTCCAATAGAGGTACCGATGAACATCCAATTATTGGTTACAATTTTAGAATTTCTGAACTCAATGCTGCTGTCGGCTTGGCTCAAGCCAGAAGACTTCCAGAGTTTTTGAAATTGCAAATGGAACATTATGCAACATTAAGATCTGCTTTGACTGGCATTCCTGGGCTGACGTTCCGTCGCGTGCCAGAAGGAGGCGTGGAGAGCTGTGCGTTTTTAAATTTCTTTTTACCTTCTGTCGAAGCAGCTAGGTTGGTTATTCATTTGTTTTCTGAACAGTCCATTGATGATTGTTTCCACTATTTAGACAACAACTGGCATTTCATCAATAAGTGGGATCATCTCAAGAATGGTCATTCGGCTGTCGGCTTGAATGAATTTCAAATAAAGGGACTGGCTGAGTTGAAAGCACAAAACTTTAGTCGGTCTAATCAATGGATAGGCCGCAATATTTCTTGTTTGATCAGGATTGGATGGACTAAAAGTGAAGTCGAGCAAAGAGCTGCAACCATGGCGTCGATTATCAGAAAAGTTTTGTAGTAATAGAACGCTCAAACAATTCAAGTTTCCTAAAGAATTTAATGATTGCCTTAAACGCAGATAGGGAAACTATTTAGTAGGGTATGTAGTCCACAATTTCTAAACCGTAACCAATCATCCCGACTCTTTTGGTTTGGGTGCTGTTTGTCATCAATTTGATTTTGGATATTTTGAGATCGTGAAGTATTTGGGCCCCAATACCAAAATCTCTGTGATCCATAGCAACCTGGGGAGCTCGTACCACATTGTCTTGTGACTGAACGTCTTTAAGTTGCTTCAAGCGGTGTAACAAACTTCCAGACGGAGCTTCTTGGTTGATGAAAATAACTGCCCCAGATCCCGATTTGTCGATGATTTGAAAGATAGAATCCAAATGAGCATCGGCATTGTTGGTTAAGGTCCCCAAAATGTCATTGTTGACCGATGAAGAGTTGACTCTAACAAGAACTGCTTCGTTTTCTTCCCATTGTCCCTTGGTTAGGGCAAGGTGAATCTGTTTGTTAGTGGTTTGTTCGTAGGCTCGCAATCGGTATGTACCAAATCGGGTGGCGAGAGAAAAATCTTCAATCATATTGATCAAGGAATCGTGTTGCATTCTGTAGGCGACCAAGTCTTCAATCGAAATGATTTTCAAATCAAATCTTTGAGCGACTTTGAATAAATCGGGGAGTCTGGCCATAGTCCCGTCTTCATTCATGATTTCGACAATTACTCCAGCTGGAGCCATTCCAGCCAATCTCGCCATGTCGATCGCCGCTTCCGTATGACCAGTTCGTCGCAGTACACCACCTTCTTTGGCGATGAGTGGAAATATGTGTCCAGGACGGATAAAATCTTTGGCAGGTGTATCGGGATGAATTAATGCTTGAATGGTTTTTGATCGGTCAGCAGCTGAAATCCCAGTAGTTACGCCATCTCCCTTGTAGTCAACTGAAATGGTAAAGGCCGTTTCCATGGGATCGGAATTGTCTCGAACCATGCGGTCGAGGCGCAGCAATTCACAACGCTCTTCGGTCAAAGGCGTGCAAATGAGTCCTCTGCCGTGAGTTGCCATAAAATTGATCATTTCAGGGGTAACTTTCTCGGCCGCGGCCATAAAATCACCTTCGTTTTCTCGATTTTCATCGTCAACTACAATGATAATCTTGCCCGCTTTGATGTCTTCGATGGCCTCTTCAATACTATTAAGATGTATGCTTTGCTCAGTCATGGGCGCAAAGATAGTAGAATTAGGTGTCATTACAGGGTCTTTAAGTCTTCTTCAATCTGATTGTTAAAATAAAAATAAAATAGTCCGTATAAGGGCAGGGCAGCAAATAACATCACACTAGTGTGGTAACGATTTGGGATACCAATGGTTTTGTAAAACCCAGATTGTAGTGACAAGGTTTTAAATAACGTTAGGACATAAATCAAGCCAAAAAGTACAATCCCTATTTTTAATACAGTGTGAGCAACAGGCCATTCAAATCCCTGTGCGCCGTAACTGAATAACGCAAATAAAGCCAAGGCGAAATAAAGCACCAAAGTCAGCTTAGAATGGAGTAGATGCTCTTGCCTAATATGACTGTAATTTTCTTCTCCTATTGTTTGTTTGGAACCTTTAAATAAAAAATTAATGAGTGGTTTGATCAATTGATCAGATTCAAATACTGGTCTGTCTTGAGTGGCACGATTGGTCAAATACAACCCCAAAGGCAGCATGAGCAGTGTTGAGAGCCATGTGGCCAAAACGGGGTTTAAACTCCCATCTTCAGCGCTGTTCTTTGCAAAAATGTTTAAAAAATGATAGGTCAGAAATAACACCATGGCAATTACAATAGGTAAACCAAATCCACCTTTGCGTATTAGGGCACCTATTGGCGCTCCTACAAAGAATAAAATCAAACAACTCAGGGCCAACACATACTTTTCATGCCAAGCAATGATATGTAAATTGAGATTTTGGGTTTCTAACATTATTTTTCTTTGACCTTCAATGAGTAATTGTTTGCTGCTTCTGATGTTGCCAAGCGCCAAATCGGCCATACGCCGTTTTTGATCAATCGAATACAACTCATAGATTGAATTGTTATAAACGGTGTCTATTTTGATAGGAGTAATGTTCAAATTCAGATTCCTCACTGAAGTCCTGTCATAAACTGATTCAGACAATTGGTTGTAGGATTCTGAGGTTTTACCCGATAAGGAATCAATAGTAATTCCAAGCTCGCCAATCGTTAGCATGTTGTAGCGGGTTGCGAAGCCTTCATCATCAAAATTCACATTGTTAATTTCTGATAAGTCGACGTTAATCGTATAAGACTCGAAAGCACTTTTAACGTGTTGCTTTTTTTTTCTTTCTTCGATTTCTTTAGGTTGCAGCTCATTGTAATAATTACCGTCGTACAACTTGAGTTGAAGAATGTCTTCTCCCTCTTGTGATAATAATTCGCCTTTCTTTGCCTTAATCACCTTATAGTTACCTGGCCGATTAAAAGTAGCCATGTGAATGGTGACCTCTTCAAGGAATTGGCCGTTGTCACCATACTTGTTGCCTACCTTGATATTGAGATCGCCCAGATCGCTGAACTGACCTTCGACGATAGCCATCGCCGGTTTGACCTGAGCAATATTTCTGCGGAGGTTATACAGTTTGTATTCGGCGGAAGGAATGACATTGTTTGAAAAGAAAAAGGTAATGACAGCCATGACAGCTGTAAAAATTCCAACGCTTCTCATACCTCTAAATAGAGAAATTCCCGCCGATTTCATGGCAGCAAATTCATAGTTTTCAGAGAAATTTCCGAAAACCATGATGGATGATAGCAATATGCTCAGTGGAAGAACCAAGACCACCAAGCGCTGAGAAATGAAAAGCAGGAATTTCCCAATGACGACCAAATCAAGGTCTTTTCCAGCTAATTCATTGATGTAAAGCCAAACCGACTGCAGCAGAAATATCATCATGATCACTGCAAAGACAATAAAAAATGTCTTCAAGTAAGAAGTGAAAATATAACGGTCTAGCGTTTTCAATGCCTAGTCTAGTTTATTGATGAAATAACCCGAATAGTCCTTTGAATCATATTTGAGCGCATTTGCTGGGAGTTTGGAATTTACCTTATAACTGTCAACTGTTAGAACAGTTTTGGTGTTTTGAGATCCAATTTCGATCAACCGATAAACCATGTTAGTTGCTTTGTCAATTCCCAACAACAGATAACTGATTTCTTCGTTTTTTTTCACAGGAACCAGTTTGATGAATTGGATGGATCGGCCTGGCAATTTTTGAACGATGTCCATTTTGGCGTGGTAACCGGTGTTAAAAAACTTGAGCATTTCATTCGGCGAAATGGTTTCGTCACCTTCTTCTTTACCGCTCGATATGGTAACCTCTTCGTCTTCTGGACTAATGGTGTACAATTTCGACCCGTCATAGAGTCGGGTGATTCCCAGTACACTAAGCTTGTATTTGTCTCCAGCGAGCAGAATGGTCCCTTTGGCTTTTGAGTTAACGTCAGCTTCGCTGTTGACCAATTCGTAGGTAAATTCGATTTCGATGTTGCTGTAACCGCTAACAACCTTAGTCACTTTGTCCAATTGTGCCTTGGCCTCTGGTGAAGATTGAGCAACGACTAAAGTTCCAGTCATTAGGAGGAAAGCAATCCAAAATGATTGATTCAAATTTCTCATGATTGATTATTTAAAAATGCATCTAAACCAGCAATATCGTTGATCAGAACTTGTCGCGCTTTACTGCCTTCAAAAGGACCGACTATGCCTGCTGATTCCAATTGATCGATGATGCGTCCCGCTCGATTATAGCCTAATTTCAATTTTCTTTGCAAAAGTGATGCCGAACCTTGCTGATGAATCACCACGACTTGAGCGGCTTCATAGAACAAATCGTCTCGGTCATTGGGATCCATATCCATTGACGATCCGCCTTCTTCCCCTACAAACTCGGGCAAAAGATAGGCATCGGGATAGGCTTTTTGAGCGCCAATAAATGAAGTAATCTCTTCCACTTCTGGAGTATCAATAAAGGCACATTGCAATCGGATGGTTTCGTTACCTTGTGTGAATAATAAATCACCACGACCTATCAATTGATTAGCTCCAGCGTTGTCTAAAATCGTTCGTGAGTCAATTTTGGACGCCACGCGAAAAGCAATTCTGGCTGGGAAGTTAGCCTTAATCAAACCAGTGATTACATTGACCGACGGTCTTTGAGTGGCTATGATCAAGTGAATTCCAATAGCTCTTGCAAGTTGCGCCAGACGGGCAATAGGAGTTTCAACTTCTTTCCCTGCCGTCATAATCAAATCAGCGAATTCGTCTACGACCAAAACAATATAAGGCAAGAAGTGATGACCGTATTCAGGATTTAATTTTCTGGATTTGTATTTTTCGTTGTATTCTATGATGTTCCTACACATCGCCAATTTGAGCAATTCATAGCGCTGATCCATTTCCATGCAAAGCGAGTTAAGCGTTTGAACTACCTTAGAGGTATCGGTAATTATGGCTTCTTCGGTATCTGGCAACTTGGCCAAATAATGCCGCTCAATTTTATTGAACAATGTCAATTCTACTTTCTTTGGATCGACCAACACAAATTTCACCTCGGCGGGGTGTTTTTTATAGAGCAAAGAGGTCAGAATAGCGTTCAGACCCACCGACTTTCCTTGTCCTGTTGCTCCTGCCATGAGTAAGTGGGGCATTTTGGCCAAATCGACAACAAAAGTTTCGTTGCTGATAGTTTTACCTACTGCAATTGGCAATTCCATTTCAGCTTTCTGAAATTTCTGAGAAGCAATTAGGGAACGCATGGAAACGATCGTTGGCTTTTTGTTTGGTACCTCAATGCCAATGGTTCCTTTCCCTGGAATGGGAGCAATGATTCGGATGCCTAATGCAGACAACGATAGCGCAATGTCGTCTTCAAGATTTTTGATTTTGGAAATTCTAATGCCAGCATCAGGGACTATTTCGTACATCGTAACAGTAGGGCCAATGGTTGCTTTGATGTTGGAAATACCAATGTTATAATTGTTAAGGGTCTCTACAATTCGGTCTTTATTGTCTTTTAACTCTTCTTGATCGATGGTGATATTTTCTGTATCGTAATGCTTCAGAAGGTTGAGGGGAGGCATGCGGAAATTCGACAATTCTAAAGTTGGGTCAACTTCGCCAAAATCAGCCACTAACTTGTCCGCCAAATTGTGAGATTCTTCTTTTTCATTGAAGGACCTGGTGACTTCCATGGCGATGTCACTTTCTCCGGTGTGCAACAATTCCGGTTCTGGAACATCCTCTTCTGCTATCATTGGTGGCATTTCGACAATGTCGCTGGGTTGATCGGTCAATTCGATTTTTACTTCCTCCTCAACTATTGGTTCTATGGTCTCTGATGACATCTCGGAGATTTCTTCCTTAGGTTTGTATTTCAACGCATATTTCAGTCTCAAAGTCAAATAGACTATTCCTCCAAGTGCCAAGAGCAAAGAGGTTCCTAGGTGACCCAGGTAGTCATTCAGCCAGTCAACACTTTCAAAGCCAACGGTGCCTCCCAAGATGGGTTTGCTAGGAAAAACAAGTGCAAAGAATAACGAAAACAACAAACTCAGATAAAGCCCCCAAAACCATCGTTTTTTGAGCTTTACAGCAGATTTTTTCGCAATCACAACTATTCCTGTCCAGATGAACAAAAGGCCAATGAAGAAGGCCGACGCCCCTAATCCTTTTCTGACAAAAAAGTCGCTTAAAGCGGCACCAAGCTTATTCAATACATTTTCGGCTTGACTTTCCCGATTACCGAAATCACTAAGAACACTTTGATCGACATCGCCTGTAAAGAAAAAAGAAGCAAACGAAATGGTGCACAGAAGCCCAACTACGACAATGAAACTCCCTAACAAGAGACGCTGTTGATCCGACATAGGCTTTCTGACTTTTGGCGTCTTTTCTGGGGTGCTCTTTTTTGATGTAGCCATGAACTATTACTGTTTAGACAAAAATACAAAATGCAAAGCCATAGAAGACTCTAAGTGTTAAAAAATCTTGGGAATATAAATAACACCGGCCATGACTGTGGCGGCAATGACTCCTATGAATACTCCGGCCGCACCCATGTCTTTGATATGACCAATTGTTTTGTTGTGTTTTGGTTCGACCAGGTCAGAGAGTTTTTCAATAGCCGTGTTAAGCGCTTCGGCGGACAAAATGAAGGCTATAATCAATGTTTGGAACAACCATTCGGTTGAATTGATCTGATAGATCAACCCCAATACACATGTCAATACCGCCATCGCAAAGTGAAATTTGAATTGGGCCTCAGTGTTGATCAAATGCCACAAGCCTTGAACGGCATAGGTCAAACTCTTCCAACGTCCGCTGATGTATTTGAGCAGTAGCGTCATGTTGCATGCTTTTTAGAGCAAATTAGTTATATTTTTTTGATTAAACAGTTCTCGTATTGGAATTGCTCCAATCGAAGCAATTATTCTTATTTATTTTACTTAATCATCGTGTGAATTTTTAAACAACATTTGGAATGCAATAAAAACGGATGCGATTGTGTCAAGACATGTTGACGCCCAAATCACATTGGTTTAAATTGTGGTAAGACTCTTTCAAGATATCTTGGATTATTGGTTAAAAAAAATGGCGGTCTTACCGCCATTTTTCCTTTAAGGTTTAAAAAAACACTACTTCAAATCAAAACGGTCGAGGTTCATAACTTTGCTCCAAGCAGCTACGAAGTCGTCGACAAATTTTGATTTAGCATCGGTGCATGAATACTCTTCGGCTAAGGCGCGCAATTGAGAATTGGAACCAAAAATCAAATCGACTCTAGTCCCAGTCCATTTGGTCGCACCAGACTTGCGGTCTTTTCCAATGAATAAGTCATCAGACTGACCTGCCTTTTCCCAAGTAATGTTCATGTCTAACAAATTGACAAAAAAGTCGTTTGATAACGTGTCCTTTTTATTGGTAAAAACACCCAGTTTAGACTGATCGCTATTAGCACCAAGCATTCTCATTCCACCAACCAACACAGTCATTTCTGGAGCTGTTAAGGTGAGGAGTTGTGCTCTGTCAAGCAATAATTCTTCCGCTGGTCTGTCTTGATTCGATTTGACAAAATTTCTAAAGCCATCAGCTCTTGGTTCGAGATAAGACAGGGATTCAACATCTGATTCAGCTTGAGTAGCATCTGTACGTCCAGGAGTAAAAGGCACGCTTACATTAGCGCCTCCATTTTTGGCCGCTGCTTCTACAGCGGCAGAACCAGCCAAGACGATCAAATCGGCAATAGAAACCTTTTTGTTTCCAGTTTGAGATTGGTTGAAATCAGACTGCACTTTTTGTAAGACTTCAAGCACTTTGTTCAATACATTAGGTTGATTGACCTCCCAATTCTTTTGAGGTTCAAGACGAATTCTACCACCGTTTGCACCACCTCGTTTGTCCGAACCTCTGTAGGTAGCGGCTGAGCCCCAGGCAGTCATAACCATTTCAGATATCGACAAACCAGAACTCAATAACTTCATTTTAAGCGCTTTGATGTCCGCTTCATCGATCATGTCATAAGAAGCAGTCGGAATCGGATCTTGCCAAATCAAAGTTTCTTTTGGCACCTCTGGTCCCAAATAGCGCGATACAGGCCCCATGTCTCTATGAGTCAGTTTGAACCAAGCTCTAGCAAAAACATCGGCAAGTTCATCAGGATTTTCGTGGAAACGCTTGGAGATTTTCAAGTATTCCGGATCGACAATCATTGCGATGTCCGTGGTGGCCATTACCGGCGGATGCTTTTTGGTGGCATCATGAGCGTCAGGCACTGCCTGAGACGCCGCATTGTTCTTTGGACGCCATTGTTGGGCACCAGCTGGACTCTTAAACAATTCCCATTCAAATCCAAACAAGGTATCAAAGTAGCTACTGTCCCAAGTGATTGGGGTAGGAGTCCAAGCGCCTTCTAATCCACTAGTAATGGTGTCAACGCCTTTACCACTGCCAAAGCTGCTTAACCAACCCAGTCCTTGAGCTTCTATTGGGGCACCTTCTGGCTCTGGACCAACGTGAGATGGGTCGCCAGCTCCATGCATTTTACCAAAGGTATGTCCACCAGCAATCAGCGCTACTGTTTCTTCATCGTTCATGGCCATTCTGCCAAAAGTCTCGCGAATATCTCGAGCTGAAGACATAGGGTCGGCATTGCTATTAGGTCCTTCGGGGTTGACATAAATCAGTCCCATTTGCACAGCACCAAGCGGATCGGCTAACTCCCTGTCGCCTTTATAGCGTTGATCTCCAAGCCATTCTGTTTCTGGTCCCCAATAAATATCACCTTCTGGTTCCCAAACATCTTCACGACCACCGGCAAAGCCAAAGGTTTTGAACCCCATGGATTCTAAGGCACAATTTCCAGTCAAAACCATCAAATCAGCCCAGGATATTTTACTGCCGTATTTCTGTTTGATTGGCAGCAACAATCGTCGGGCCTTGTCAAGGTTACCGTTGTCAGGCCAGCTGTTTAGAGGGGCAAAGCGCAAAGTACCTGCAGAAGCACCGCCACGGCCGTCTCCTACGCGATAAGTTCCTGCACTGTGCCATGCCATTCTAATGAAAAAAGGACCGTAATGACCATAGTCAGCAGGCCACCAGTCTTGAGAATCGGTCATTAAATGGAATAAATCTTTTTTCAATGCGTCCAAATCAAGGCTGTTGAATGCCTCGGCGTAATTGAAACCGTCCTTATAAGGACTGGTCATTGGAGCATTTTGGTGTAACATTTTTAAGTTCAATTGGTTGGGCCACCAACTGGAATTTGATAGTGCGCCTGCTGCGGTATGCCTTTGTGCCGCTGGAGCAAATGGACATTTGCTTTCGCCATTATTTGAGGTTGAATTTCCGTGATCCATATGATTTATCTTTTTGATTTTACAATTGACAAAGTTAAGGGAAACAATTGTTTTCCTTGAAATAAGAGGTGTTTTTTAATGTTAATTTATGACTATTTAGCGGTTTCAATTTGAAGTCAATGTTAATCTTTGGCAGCGACCAATTGCTTGATTTTAATTGAAAAACCTGCGAAAATTAATGTCATGATAGGACTGAGCCAGTTGAATATCGCAAAAGCGAAATAGTCTGCTACTGACACTCCTAAAACACCTGATTGGTAGGCTCCGCAAGTGTTCCATGGCACAAGAACAGAGGTTACAGTGCCTGAATCTTCTAGTGTTCTACTCAAATTAACGGGGGCTAGCCCCTTTTTGTCAAAGGCAGATTTGAACATTTTCCCTGGCACCACAATTGCCAAATATTGGTCAGAAGCAGTAACGTTGAGCGCCAAACAACTTGCAACGGTACTAGCAAACAGACCAAAAACAGATTTTGCCATGCTCAGTAGGGCAGAGCTGATTCTCGATAAAGCTCCAATGGCTTCCATGACACCACCAAATACCATTGCGCAAATGATAAGCCAAATTGTTCCTAACATCCCGCTCATGCCTTTGCCAGCAGCAGAAAACAAGCCCTCTAAAGTGGTGTTATCGATGGCCACACTGGTAGGAACGGTAATAGCGTTCATCACACCTTTGTAGGCCGACTGAAAACTCATCGTATCACTGTTAGCAATACTTAGAACCACATCGGGTTGAAAGATAACGGCAAAGATGCCACCTAAAAGGGTTCCGATGATAAGCGCTAACAAAGGAGGCGTTTTTTTAACAATTAACGCAATGACAACCAATGGTACTAAAAATAACCATCCGTTGATGTTGAATACACCTTCAATATCTTGTAATAACATGGAAGTGTCTGCTACGCCTGAGGTTGATTGGGTAAATCCTATGATGACAAATACCAAAAAAGTAATAATGAAAGATGGGATAGTAGTAAATGACATGTATTTGATGTGGTCAAATAGGTCGCTACCAGCCATAGCCGAAGCTAGGTTGGTGGTATCGCTCAAAGGGGATAATTTGTCACCAAAATAGGCGCCAGAAATCACAGCTCCAGCGGTCATTCCAGCTGAAATTTCCAAAGCATTCCCAATTCCGATCAATGCTATTCCAATGGTTGCGGAGGTCGTCCATGAGCTGCCTGTAGCAATAGACACTAGGGCACAAATGATTAGACAGGCCGCCAAGAATATGCTCGGGTTCAAAATTTGTAACCCATAATAAATCATGGCAGGAATGACGCCGCTGATGAGCCAAGTGCCAGCCAAAGCTCCAACCATGAGCAGAATGAGTAGAGCGCCAGAAGTCGATTTGACATTTTTGGCGACTTCTTCAAGCATTTGTTCATAACCAACCTTGTTGAAATAGCCAACAACCGCAGCCACAACACCCCCCATTAGAAGAATGAATTGGTTGCTTCCCGCAAGAGCGTCATCTCCAAAAACACTGACATTAAAAGCCAACAGGGCTACTAAAATGATGACTGGAATCAAGGCCTCAAAAAGACTTAATTCTACGTTAGAAACAACTTGTTGGTCTGCTGCTTGAGCAGGTTTTATGTCTTGACTTTTCATAAAAATCGATATTAATTAATTAAACCAACGGCCTTGAGCGCTTCCTTAATTTTTGAATAACTGGCTTTCGCATCACAATCTAAACCAACCGAAAGTCTAATTAAACCTGGACTGAGTCCCATGCTAATTTGTTCTTCTTCTGGAATTTCAGAGGAGGTTGAACTGCCCGAGGCACTGAACAGTGTTCTGTAAAAACCTAAACTTACTGCCAAGTATCCTACGTTTCGTTCTTGCATGGCTTCCATGAGCGCGGACGCATTGGCTTTGGTTTGAACATCAATAGCGAGCATTCCTCCGTAGCCATAGTCAGGATGCATCATAGTTTGGTACAACTCGTGAGATTTGTGTGATTTTAATCCTGGGTAAAGCGTTCTAATCCCATCGGCTTCAAATTGCTGGGCAAAATACAAAGCATTTTTACTATGCTGTGGCATGCGTACGTGCAACGTTCGGAGATTTTTCATAATTGAGGCTGCCCGCAAACTGTCCAAGGTCGAGCCCAAAAGCATGGCGGCACCATCAGTGACATTGCACATGTCATCGACTAACTCTCTGGTTGTGCAAAGCACACCGGCCACTGTATCACTGCTTCCGTTGATAAATTTTGTCAAACTGTGAATGACAATGTCTGCACCCAAGTTAGCTGGAGCAACACTCAATGGTGAAAAGGTGTTGTCAACAACCAACTTGAGGTCATGTCTTTTTGCGATTACCGATAAGGCAGCAATATCCGCAATTTCCATCAAGGGATTACTGACGGTCTCGCAATACAAAATTTTAGTTTGAGGGGTAATGGCAGCCTCAACTTGCTCCAAATTGGTGATGTCAACAAAGTCTGTCTTCAGTTGAAATTTGGGCGCAAAATTTTTAAGAAAAGCATAGGTGCCTCCGTAAATTGTTCTGCTCGACACCACATGGTCTCCAGCTTGGCACAAGTGTAAAAAAACTGGACAAATTGCACCCATTCCTGAAGCCGTGACTAAAGCCGCCTCAGTGTTTTCCATGGCGGCCAGAGCTCCTGCCAAATATAAATTCGAGGGGGTCGAATGCCTAGAGTACAGGTAGCATCCATCAGCATTCCCTTCGAAGGTATCGAACATGGTTTTAGCGGCTAGGAAGGTATAGGTGGAGGAATCGGAAATCGACGGATTCACACCGCCAAATTCTCCAAAATACTGTAAATCTTGAATTGCGTTAGCGGGATTAAAAGCCATAGGAGTAAATTTTGCAGCAAGATAATAATTTTTGGGAGCACTGAATTTTAAACCATTTTGAATTGCATCGGTAATTGTTAACAATTTGACTTTGAATTAGTCTTGTAATCCCTATTTTTGCATGGTTATTAAAACAAAATCGATGACAAAATTTGATGTTGCCATTATCGGTTCGGGACCTGGAGGTTATGTTGCAGCCATTCGCTGTGCTCAGCTGGGCATGAAGACTGCACTGATTGAGAAATACAGCACCCTCGGTGGAACTTGCCTCAATGTAGGATGTATTCCTAGCAAGGCTCTTTTAGACTCTTCTCATCATTATGAAGATGCTATCAAGCATTTTGGCACTCATGGAATAGATATTGACGGTTCTGTCAAGGTTAACCTCGAAAAGATGATTGCGCGGAAACAAGAAGTGGTAGATCAAACTACCGCAGGGCTTGATTTTCTGATGAAAAAAAATGATATCACTGTTTTTCAAGGTTTGGGTAGTTTTAAAGACCAAAAAACCATAACAGTCAGCAAAACTGATGGTTCTACAGAAGAGATTGAAGCGAACAACATCATCATAGCAACGGGCAGCAAGCCAAACAATCTACCCTTCATTCAATTGGACAAAGAACGGATTATTACCTCTACAGAGGCCCTAAAGCTCAAAGAAATTCCTAAGCACATGATTGTAGTTGGAGGAGGAGTCATAGGTCTTGAATTGGGACAGGTGTATTCCCGTTTAGGTTCTGAAGTGACTGTGGTAGAATATATGGATCGAATCATACCGACCATGGATGCTGGGTTATCGAAAGAATTGGCCAAAGTGTTTAAAAAGGCTAAAGTCAATATTTTGACATCTCACCAAGTGACATCCGTTGTTCGCAACAACGATGTGGTTGTGTTAAAAGCTACGGACAAAACAGGAAAAGAAATTGAACTGACCGGAGATTATTGTCTCGTTTCGGTCGGACGCAAACCCTACACCGAAGGACTTAATTTGACCGCTGCTGGCATAACGGTCGATGACAGGGGACGAGTTGCTGTGAATGCTCATTTGCAAACAAATGTCAGTCACATTTATGCCATTGGAGACGTTGTTCAGGGCGCCATGTTGGCTCACAAAGCCGAAGAAGAAGGGACTTTTGTGGCCGAAACCATTGCAGGTCAGCATCCTCACATCGATTACAATTTGATTCCAAATGTCGTTTATACCTGGCCAGAGGTTGCTGCTGTTGGCAAAACCGAAGAACAACTCAAAGTAGAAGGAGTCAGTTATAAAACAGGACAATTCCCGATGCGTGCTTTGGGACGCAGTCGTGCGAGTATGGACTTGGATGGCTTCGTAAAAATACTTGCCGACGCCACCACGGACGAAGTTTTAGGTGTACACATCATTGGAGCAAGAGCCGCTGATTTAATTGCGGAGGCTGTTGTGGCTATGGAGTACCGCGCTTCTGCTGAGGACATATCGCGCATGTCTCATGCTCATCCTACCTTCGCGGAAGCAGTGAAAGAGGCCGCCCTAGCTGCCACTGAAAACCGTGCACTGCACATTTAGGATTTGTGTAGCGCATAGGGTCTCGAACTCACAATAATGATGAGAACGAACAACACCATCAGCAATATCACGAGGGTTTTGGGTTTTTTAGTTTGAGGCTGGTTCATGATCTAAAGTTTAATCCCCAAGCGCTCGAATGATACTCAGTAGGTGAACATTTGGGGAAATGTGTTCTAAAATTACAAATTTTATTCTGTACGACCACTCGAAAATGTATTTTTACAGTCAAATGAATGCAGATTGAACAGATTCACCAAAACGTTTGAACTCGAGGATAAAAAGCTCTTTTTAAGGCAGTTGTTTCAATGGGCTGAGGGCTTTGATACTGTGTTGTGGCTTGACAGCAACCAGTATCCTTTGAAAGAATCCAAATACGAGGTGATTTTGGCAGTAGGAGCGTTGGCAGAAATTTCGGTTCAATCTGGAACAGGTTTTCAGAAACTGCAAGAATTCCAAGAACAGATTCAAGATTGGTGCTTTGGTTATTTTTCTTATGACCTCAAGAACGAATTGTTCGATTTGTCCTCTTCAAATGCTGATGGTCTGAACTTTCCTGATTTATGGTTTTTCCAACCCGAAAAACTATTGTTGGTAAATGGCAATGCCGTTAGTCTTCATTACCCACAGATTCAAGCAGAAGCGATTTTCGAGGACATCAACGCCATAACGTGCTCTGTACTGAGCCCATCGAATCAATTAACCCAAGCGGTGCAATTGAAAGCGCGCATGACCAAGGAGGATTACCTCAACAAGGTGAAGGCACTTAAATCCCATATCCAAAAGGGAGATATCTATGAGGTCAATTTCTGTATGGAGTGGTTCCAAGAGGGAGCAACGATCGACCCTTCGGAGGTTTTTAGCCAACTGAATCAACTTTCAGCTGCACCATTTTCATGTTTTTTAAGGAACAAGGACTGGTACGCCATGTCGGCTTCTCCCGAACGTTATTTGATGAAAAAGGGTCAATACATGATTTCTCAACCCATCAAAGGTACCTCCAGACGCTTTGCAGACGAAACATTGGATCAGGCCTCCAAACACCATTTAATTAACAGCGCCAAAGAACGCAGCGAAAATGTCATGATTGTCGATTTGGTTCGCAATGATTTGTCAAAGGTGGCTCAAAAGGGTAGTGTAGCAGTAAAAGAATTGTTTGGAGTTTATTCTTTCCAACAGGTTCATCACATGATCAGCACCATCAGTGCCGATTTGAAAGAAGACCTACCGGCCTTGGAGGCCATTAAAGCCAGTTTCCCTATGGGAAGTATGACTGGAGCACCAAAATTGCGTGCCATGCAGTTGATTGAAAATTTTGAAGTCAGTAAAAGAGGCTTGTATTCTGGCGCTATCGGTTACTTTGAGCCCAACGGCGATTTTGACTTCAACGTAGCCATACGAACCATACTTTATAATCGATCTGAGCAATTCGTGTCCTACAGTGTTGGCAGCGCCATTACGACCGCTAGCGAGGCAGAATTGGAATATGAAGAATGCTTGTTGAAGGCCAATGCCCTTTCACGGGTCTTGGCGCAAGACGATTTAACCAAAGTAGTCAGTCATGATTAGTCAGTTCAAGGCGCATGTCACGCAACTTTGGCCAAACATAGCCCATCAAAAGTCTTTACTTGCTCTTTCAGGCGGATTGGACAGTGTGGTTTTAGCTCATTTATGGCACTCTTGCCAATGGCCTTTTGAGGTCGCTCATTGCAATTTTAAGTTGAGAGGAGAGGAGAGTGATGGCGATGCTGAATTTGTCCGATCGCTTTGCAACTCGTGGGGAATCACATGCCATGCTACCGCCTTTGACACTAAAACTTTTGCACACCAACACAAGCTGTCTACACAGGAAGCTGCTCGGAATTTGAGATATGACTATTTCAATCAACTTAGCGAGTCTAAAGGTTTTGAACACATTTTGACTGCGCATCACAAAAACGATCAGTTTGAAACCTTTTTGATAAATACCCTCAGAGGCACAGGGCTAAAAGGTCTGACGGGAATACCTACCCAAAACGGCAAGGTGATTAGGCCTTTGTTGGTCTTTTCGAGAGAGGAGGTTTTGACCTATGCTCAAGAAAACAATTTGAAATGGCGTGAAGATGCTTCCAATCAGTCAACCCATTATTTGAGAAATGCCATAAGATTGAAAGTTATGCCTGAATTGCTGGCGCTTCGTCCCCATCTGTTGGAAGAGTTTGGTCAAACTTTGGAACACCTTCAAGCGGCGCAAGCCATGGTGGAATCTCACCTTTTGACCGTCAGGCCACATTTGATTAGAGAAACCTCCAATGGTTTTGAACTGCCCATAGAAGCTTGGAGGCAAGTGGAGAACCAAAAGACGTATTTGTTCTATTTATTGTCTCCTTTTGGTTTCCATCAGTGGGACGACATTATTCAATTGATGGAGGCACAAAGTGGCAAAATAATTTACTCTGACACGCATAAATTGCTCAAAGATCGGTCAAATATATTCATTGAACCTAGGCGGAATATAACTACAGATAAATTGTTAATTAGCAACAGATTAGATTCAATAAAATTTGCTGATAATACCTTATCTCTACAGGCTGTTTCTTCTCAGGAATTATCTTCTTTTTCTACCATTTATGTCGATGCTGATTTACTGGAATTTCCATTAATTTTGCGCTTGTGGGAGCTGGGCGACCGATTTCATCCTACTGGTATGACGGGATCCAAAAAGGTGAGTAAATATTTGAAAGACGAGCTCGTCTCTATGTTTGACAAATCTAGGCAATGGGTGCTGTGTTCTGGAGGAAAAATTGTTTGGTTGGTTGGTCGCCGTGCGGATGAAAGATTTGTGGTAAACTCAAGGACAAAAAACATTTTAAAACTGACGATAACTTAATATGCCCCTTATTAATAGCCCTTATCGTGCGCCCCATTTGTTTAGGAATGGCTATTTCTCCACCGTCTATTCTGGCTTAGTGCGCCAAGTATCTGGCGTACAGCAAGAAAGAGAGCGGTTGGTGCTGCCTGATGGTGATTTTATTGATATTGATTGGATGAAAGCATCCAAACCTTCAAATACGCTTGTCGTTTTACTGCACGGTTTAGAAGGCGACACCAAACGGCCTTATATGCTGGGTTCAGCCAAGATTTTCAACCAGAATGACATAGACACTGTAGGTGTGAATTTTAGAGGCTGTAGTGGAGAATTCAACAAGGCTTTCCGTTCTTACCATTCGGGTGAAACGGAGGACTTGCATCAAATACTACTGCACATTCTTGCCAATCATTCTTATGACAACATCGTGTTGAGGGGTATTAGTTTGGGAGGAAATGTATTGCTCAAATATTTAGGTGAAGATCGCGACCGACCAAAAGAGGTCAAAATGGGCATTGCGGTATCCGCTCCCTGTGATCTCTACGGATCCATGCTTGAGCTGCATCAATGGTATAATCGACCCTATGAGATTTACTTTAAACGGTGTCTGAAGGAACGTCTCCAACACAAAAGAACGCTTTTCCCTGACCGCATTCAAAAGGTCGACATTCAGCGGATTCATCGGTTAAGAGATTTTGACGACGTCTATACCGCCCCTGCTCACGGTTTTGAAAGTGGCATGCATTATTACAAAGCCTCTAGCAGTTTGCCATATATTGAAAACATTCGAGTGCCAGCCTTGTTGCTCAACGCACAAAATGACTCCTTTTTATCGGCTTCTTGCACTCCGCTTGCATTGGCGGAGCGATCAAAATCCTTTTTTGTAGAACACCCCAAGCACGGAGGGCACGTGGGCTTTCATCTGAATGAACCATTTTACTACGACGAAAAATGCTCTCTGACTTTTGTCAAAGAGCATCTTAAGACCAATCTATAGTACGTGGGGTGCTAATCTACAATCAATTTTTTGGTAATGGTTTCTTTGTCGTTTTTCACTTTGACAAAATAAACGCCATTATAGAATCGGGCTAAATCAATTTGAGTTTTAATCTCTGTCAATTCTTGTTGATAAATCAACTCTCCTAGGATGTTATAAAATCCTACTGATGCCTCTGAAGACCTGTTGTTAGGAAGTGTGATAATTACGTACTCTCCAGCAGGATTAGGAAATATTTGAACGCCTTGATTTGCTTTGTTTGTTGGATTACTCAAGTTACTGCAATCTTGCGTAGCCGATACTTCGGCAGTCGAAGCGGTTATGGCCAAAAGAAACCGCACCATATTGTAATAATAGGGCAGATCCAAGGTGCTAACTCTATCGTCGGCAGTGTGATAATGAGGAGTCAAATCCTCAATACTGGACGCATCGGAAATCATGATAGCAGTGCGACCACCAAACCAAAAATAAAAGTGGTCGCTGGCTTCGATGCCAGGGTCGATGACATTGGGTGTTAACTCTATTTCGGCATTGTAGGTATTGAGAACACTGACAGCACTGTCTTTTAAGGCATACGAATTGCCTGAATCCTGAACGTGGATTGGCGCGTCATTGGCCTGATCTCTATCGTAGCCCATCATGTCTAAATTGATGGCTCCAATAAGGTTGTGAGCACTGTCAAACGTATTTACGAAATGTTGGGAACCTACCAATCCATCTTCTTCTTCATCAAAGAGCACGTATTGAATGGTGAAGTCAAAACAATAGGCTGATAAAATTCGGGCAACCTCGAGAACAGCAATTGTTCCAGTGACGTTGTCGTCTGCACAACAATTGGCAACGGAATCGTAGTGTGCGCAAATAACTACAACGTTATTAGGATTGGATGTACCTGCTTGAGTGGCGATAATATTGGTTCCATTAGTGCTATAAGCATCTGTGGTAACAGTGATGTTATTCAAATTAGACAATCTTTCCACGATAAATTCCTTGGCCAAGTCATTTTGGTTGCTTTCGCTGTTCAAAATGGTCACCGAATTTCCATTAACGACAGTAGAAACTTCTCCGGTGAGTTCTTTGAGCATGGTCTCTAAAGTATTCTCGTTGACATGGCTGATGATTTCGGGAATGCTTTTACCAAACAACCCAACAGACAAACTGCTGACTATTATAAAAACAAGAGATTTCATAAGATTGGTTTAGTTGATTTGGGATGTTCCTTTTGTGTCAAATATTGTGCCACACAAACGATCTTGAAATCAGAATGATGCATTTAGTGGTGAATGGTGTCAAAGTTTGGTCAGAACCAACGTTTTGAAAGTTTTAAAGGGGTTTATTACAACGCACAAATGAGCAGCAAACAGATCAGACAGTCTTGCCTTTTAGACAACCACTCCAAGGAATTGCTCAAATCAGCCATGGAACGACTCAATCTGTCGGCACGCGCCTATGACCGTATTTTAAAAGTGGGGCGTACCATAGCGGACTTGGAAGCAGAGCCTCAAATTTTGAGTCGGCATATTGCCGAAGCCATACAGTACCGCAGTCTAGATCGTGAAGGTTGGTTGGGGTAGGCGTTTTAAATCAGCTAAAAATGGCTCTCAAGCGTTCCACCCATTTGGCCTGAGCCAATTTGTTTTTATAGGGCGCATAGCGCAACGGGGCATCCAGCCAATTGGCCCTGTGAGATACCGCTTTTTGGTGACTGAAGGTGTCAAATCCAAATTGGCCGTGATAGGCACCAATGCCACTTTCACCCACGCCTCCAAAGGGCAAGCGCGAATTGACAAATTGCATCATGGTATCGTTAACACTACCTCCTCCAAAACCGAATCGGTCAATCAGTTTTTGGATAAAGGGTTTGTTTTTTGAAAAAACATAGAATCCCAAGGGTTTGGCATATTGATCTACGCAGTTTTCAATATCTGCAAAGGTATCGTAGGTGAGAATGGGTAAAATAGGTCCAAAAATCTCGTCCTTCATCACGGGGCTGTCCATTGTTGGTTTGGCCACCAAAGTAGGTGCTAGCGAGTTGGTTTCTAAGTCGTATGCTCCACCACAAATCACCTCTTCTCCTTTGAGCAGTGACAATTGTCGATCCAAATGCTTTCGGTGTATCAATCGCCCATAGTCAGGAGACTGCAAGGGATCGTTTCCAAAGGCAGCAAGGATTTCTTGGAGCAACAAGGCGACAAGGGGTTCGTAAATCGAGGCATGCACCAACAGATAATCTGGTGCAATACAGGTTTGTCCAGCATTTAAAAATTTGCCCCAGACGATACGCTTGGCTGCTAAGCCAAGAGCTGCAGATGGGTCAATGATGCAGGGATTCTTGCCTCCCAATTCGAGGGTAACTGGCGTAAGGTATTCTGCTGCGGCCTTGGCGACTATTTTGCCTACCGCCACGCTGCCCGTAAAAAAGATATAATCCCACCGCAATTGGAGTAATGCCGAGGCGGTTTGGGCATCGCCTTGAACAGCAGTAACGTGACTTGGATCGAAGACTTCGGCAATGAGGTCTGATACCAACTGTGAAGTATGTGGACTGTGTTCACTGGGTTTAAGCACCACGCAATTGCCCGCAGCAACTGCTGCAACAAGAGGGGCAAGGGCCAATTGAAATGGGTAATTCCAAGGCGAAATGTGTAAGGTGAGGCCGTAAGGTACTTTGTAAATGAAATCCTTAGAAGGGAAATTCAACAAGCTTCCTGTGACCCTTTGCGGACGACTCCAGCGTTTCATTTGGGTAACGGCCTGATCAATGTCTGCCAATACAACTGAAAGCTCAGAAATGTAGGATTCGAATTCTGGCTTACCCAAATCTTGTTTTAGGGCAAGGTAAATGTCCTTTTCTCTTGCGAGAATGGCCTTTTTAAGTGCTTTTAAGCTGCTTTTTCTGAAGGCCAGCGTCTTACTTTGTCCCGAGCGGAAAAAGTCCCGTTGTTTTGCTTGAATAATGTTTATTGAATCAGTCATGGGAACGAAGGTACTAAAATCAATGGCATAAATCCCAAATGGGGTCTTTGGGCAACGGAGCTTCTATGCTGATTGGTATTTTGGTGACGGGGTGAACAAATTCCAATTGACGGGCGTGCAGATGAATGCCTCCGTTGGGATTGCTGCGGTCAAAGCCGTACTTGAGGTCTCCTTTAATCGGAGAACCAATAGCGGCCAATTGGGCCCTAATTTGATGGTGACGCCCTGTTTCAAGAGTGACCGACAAAATGCTGTAATGGTCGAAAGATTGCATGATGTGGTAATGCAGAACGGCTCGTTTGGCTTCACCATGCGTTGTGTTATAGACCGCTGACTTATTGTTCTTTGGGTTTTTTAAAAGCCAATGAATCAATGTTCCCGAAGGTATTTCGGGTTGAGACTGAACCGCCGCCCAATAAGTTTTATTGACCTTTTTGTCGACAAACAGTTGATTCATTCGTGCAAGGGCTTTGGAGGTTTTGGCAAATATAACTGCCCCACTGGTGGGGCGATCCAATCTGTGAACAACGCCTAAGTAAACCTCGCCAGGCTTATTGTATTTTTCTTTGAGATAAGATTTGATCAAATCGGAAAGCGGGGCGTCACCAGTTTGATCGCCTTGGACCAGGTCACCAACTCTTTTGTTCACCACAATCAAATGGTTGTCCTCATAAAGAATGTCTAAACTAGCAAGGGTTGTGGACATGAGATTTACGGATTCTGCTAATACTGCTCGTCAGCGTTGGGAAAATCTCTGGACTTGACATCTTGGTTGTATTGACCAATAGCCTCTATCATGTCGTCGTACAAATTCATGTAACGTCTTAAAAATCGGGGATTAAATTCGTGTGTCATCCCAATCATGTCGTGTAAGACCAACACCTGACCGTCGACACCCCCGCCTGCACCGATGCCAATGACAGGAATGCTCACACTTTCTGCAACCTCTTGCGCCAAGGCCGCAGGAATTTTTTCTAACACAATCGCAAAGCATCCAGAAGCTTCCAAAAGTTTTGCATCTTCTTTGAGCTGTATGGCTTCTTGCTCCTCCTTGGCGCGAACGGTATAGGTGCCAAATTTGTAAATGGATTGAGGGGTTAGGCCTAAGTGTCCCATTACGGGTATCCCAGCGTTGATTATTCTTCGAATAGAAGACTTGATTTCTTGTCCTCCTTCGACCTTAACGGCATGGGCACCGCTTTCTTTCATGATGCGAATGGCCGAACGCAAGGCTTCCTTGTCGTCACTTTGGTAAGTACCAAATGGCAAATCGACAACCACTAAAGCGCGCTTGACCGCTCTGATGACAGCCGAAGCATGATAGATCATGTGGTCTAAAGTAATCGGAAGCGTGGTTTCATGACCAGCCATGACATTACTGGCCGAATCACCAACCAAGATCACATCAATACCCGCCGAGTCGACGATTTGCGCCATGGTAAAATCATAGGCCGTGAGCATGGATATTTTTTCCCCTCGAGCCTTCATATCGACAAGGCTCTTGACGGTAATGCGTTTATAATCTTTTCGTGCAGTGGACATACAACAATTGTTAGTTGGTAAAAGTAGTAAAAATGGCAAAACGGCGAACCTTTATGTCATTATGTCATAAAAATTGATGGAAATATGACAAATATCTTATTGGGTTATATTGGCATAATGGTTGAAGTGTGGCTGTCAAATTGAAAAATTCATATTATGGGTAAGATTATAGGAATAGATTTAGGTACAACCAACTCATGTGTCTCAGTTATGGAGGGCAATGAGCCAGTAGTGATAACCAATGCCGAAGGGCGTCGTACTACACCATCTGTAATTGCTTTTGTCGATGGCGGAGAAATTAAGGTAGGGGACCCGGCAAAGCGTCAGGCGGTGACTAATCCCACCAAAACCGTTTTTTCGATCAAGCGTTTCATGGGCAACAGCTTTTCGGAATCATCGAAAGAGGTGGCTCGCGTCCCTTACAAGGTGGTAAAAGGTGATAATGACACTCCCAGAGTAGATATCGATGGCCGCATGTACACGCCTCAAGAACTGTCAGCCATGGTTCTTCAAAAAATGAAAAAAACGGCTGAAGAGTTTTTAGATCAAGAAGTTACAGAAGCGGTAATTACCGTTCCAGCATATTTTAACGATGCCCAGCGTCAAGCCACCAAAGAAGCCGGTGAGATTGCCGGACTCAAAGTAAGACGGATCATCAACGAACCAACAGCAGCAGCTTTGGCCTATGGTCTGGACAAAAAAGGAGTGGATCAAAAAATTGTAGTCTTCGATTTTGGAGGTGGTACCCATGACGTGTCCATTCTTGAATTGGGAGATGGTGTTTTTGAAGTACTTTCTACAGACGGAGACACGCATTTGGGTGGCGACGATGTGGACGATGCGGTGATCAACTGGTTGGCCGACGAGTTCAAAGCCGATGAGGACATCGATCTTAGAAAGGATCCGATGGCGCTTCAACGTTTAAAAGAAGCTGCGGAAAAGGCTAAAATTGAGTTATCGTCTTCCAATCAGACGGAAATTAACTTGCCTTACGTTACCGCCACAGCTAGTGGACCAAAGCACTTGGTACGTTCATTGACCAGAGCCAAATTTGAGCAATTGATTGACAGTCTCATCAAACGCACCATTGAACCTTGCAAAACGGCACTTAAAAGCGCTGGTTTGTCGACAGGAGACATTGATGAGATCATTTTAGTAGGTGGATCAACACGTATTCCTGCCGTTCAAGAAGCGGTTGAAAAATTCTTCGGCAAAAAACCGAGTAAGGGTGTTAATCCAGACGAGGTTGTCGCTGTTGGAGCAGCCATTCAAGGTGGAGTTCTTTCGGGCGACGTCAAGGATGTCTTGCTGCTTGACATTACACCTTTGTCCTTAGGAATAGAGACTATGGGTGGCGTTATGACCAAGTTGATAGAAGCTAACACAACCATACCAACCAACAAGTCGCAAGTATTTTCTACCGCAGCTGACAACCAACCCTCTGTTGAAATTCATGTACTGCAAGGAGAACGCCCTATGGCGGCTGACAACAAGACCATCGGAAGATTCCACCTCGATGGTATTCCACCAGCGCCAAGAGGTACGCCTCAAATCGAAGTAACATTCGATATTGATGCCAACGGTATCATTAATGTGAAAGCGGGAGATAAGGCTACGGGCAAATCTCAAAACATCAGAATTGAAGCATCTTCAGGCTTGACCGAAGAAGAAATTAAAAGGATGAAACAAGAAGCTGAAGCCAACGCTGAATCGGACAAATTGATCAAGGAAAAAGTTGAAAAACTCAACAGTGCCGATGCCATGATTTTCCAAACTGAAAAGCAACTCAAGGAATTTGGCGATAAACTTCCAGAAGACAAGAAGAAGCCCATTGAAGACGCTTTGGACGCCTTGAAAAAGGCCTATGAAACCAAAGAAGTTGAAGTGGTTGATCCGGCATTAGAAGCGCTCAACAAGGCTTGGACCGCAGCCAGTGAGGAAATGTACAAAGCCCAACAAGAATCTCAAGCGGGTGGAGGGGAGCCTCAAGGCGATCAGCAGTCGAACAACGAAGGAGACAACGTTGAAGACGTAGACTTCGAAGAGGTCAAATAAGCCTTTAAGTATCCAAGTAAAAGAGCCGCGACATGCGGCTCTTTTTATTTTAGTTTTTTTGAACTTTTTTGTTGAGTTTGTTCATCCAATACATGATGTAAAGGCCCCCAAAAATACCAGGAATAAACCAGCCAGAAATACCAGGGAAAATATTGTTGACCACCACAAAAGCAGTTGAGGCCGAAATGTACCCCCCAATCATATTGCCTAAGTGCATTTTTAGCCATCTTTTTCTCAGCCTATCGGCTTGTTTAAATAAATAGTAGTCGCGGAAACTGATAAACAGACCAAAGAGGCCAAATACCAAAAGAATGGTATTTATCTCAGAAAGGACAACAATGGGATAGCCAATCATGGCCACGCAGACTACCATCATAGTCAAGGCCATTAATCGCTCTATTTTGGTGTCATATGATTTTTGTTTGAAATTTCTTGCCCGATATCCTATTAAAATAAAATAAGAACTGAAGAGCCCTATTGAAAACAAAAAGGCGCTTTCGTGCTGAGGGAGGAAAGAAATAACTAAAGCCATACAGGCAGAAGTTAACATGCTGTAATAAAACACCAAGCCAGATTTTTTGTGACCTTTGGATCCTTTAGTTGCAATCAAGGAAACCGCGCCAGCGAGCAAGGCAAGACCCCCAAATCCCGCGTGAACGTAGATTAGGGTTTGAGCAAAATCAGTCATCTATGATTTTTTACAATTGCATTGGCCATCTTTGCAACAGGAGCAACATTGAGCATCTTTGCAGCAACACCGGAATGATCGAGAAAAGAGCGCTGCGAAAAACAGGCCCAGACCCAGTCCCAACAACATACAGCCCACAAAAATAAAAATGTTGACTTTGACATAGAATAGGCCAACTCCTAGGCCACATAATAGACCGCCACCGACGGCCCAAGAACTTTTGTCATTAGATTTCATGATATTAGAGTTTGGGGTTAAACTTGACACCAATATAGTAAATTATGCAATACCATTCTGTTGTCCAGATCAAACGAAAAAATAAGCTTATTTTTGTTGAAAATAAAAAGGCTATGAAATTATCCAAAGAGATTATCCTCAATTTGGCCGAAAAGGCCCGAAAGGGAACTTTAATGGAAACTTTGGAAATTGAATTTATCGATGCGGGTGAGGATTTTCTAACCGCTAGAATGCCTGTTAACGAACGCGTTTTTCAACCTGACGGCGTTTTGCACGGAGGCGCAACCTTTGCCTTAGCTGAAACTGTCGGAAGTTTCGCTGCCCATCTGATCAATCACGACAGAGAAGTGACCATTCGGGGTATTGAAATGTCTGGCAATCACCTGAAGAGCGTCAGTTCGGGGTTTGTTTATGCCACTGCTCGAGCAGTTCATAACGGAAGAACTACCCAACTGTTTCAAGTGGAGATAAAAAATGACCACGATCGCATCATATCGATATGCAAGTTGACGACAATAGCCATTGACAAAACCAAATAATTATTCCTTGTCAAATCACTATCTTAGTCTGATTCACAAACATCTTGACAATAAGCTTCCCTTTGTCTGGTTTCGGCCTGCTGGTGATGCCAATGTTCAAGTATGGCTCCAACAAGATGTTCGATTTAACACCTATAACCCAAGATCTAAGAGCAAGGGATTTGTTTTTGCTCCTTTCGACAAAGCAAAACCTGTTTTGATTTTCCCAGACGATCAATGCACTTCAATTTCTGTTCCGCTATGGGACGCTCCATGGACTAAAATTCAAACGAATAAACTTTCATCGGAAGATCAGAAAATCTATGAAGAGCGAGTAGCAAAAGCCATAGAGACTATTAAAATCAGTGATTTAAAAAAAGTTGTTTTATCTCGTGCTGTGACATACGACATGCCAAAAATGGATTGTTTTGCAGTCTTTTCGACCTTGGCGCAATCCTATTCTACAGCCTTCACCTACGCGCTCTACCATCCTCAAATAGGGCTCTGGGTGGGAGCCACTCCTGAGCAACTGGTGCGGGTCGATCGAACCAGATTGGAGACGGTAGCTTTGGCTGGAACTGCCTTGTGGAATTCCGTTGATTCATTGAACTGGGGTGAGAAAGAAAAGACAGAACAGCAATTGGTGGTAGAAGACATTAGAGAAACATTGGCTTCATTCACTGACCATTGGAAAATTTCTGACTCTAGTACTGTTCAAGCTGGGCCTTTGGCTCATTTGAAAACAGCGATAGAGGTTCAATTGAAAGAAGATTGTCTCGATGATGTTTTTTCTGTAGCCGAACTTTTGCATCCCACTGCTGCAGTATGCGGTTTTCCGAGATTGTTGTCCCTGGAATTTGTACGTCAAATAGAATCCCATGATCGTGAATACTATACGGGCTTTTTAGGTTCAATTGATGAAGGGACGAATCGTTTGGACCTCTACGTCAATTTGCGCTGCATGAAGGTCGAAGGAGGCAAGGCTGTCCTATATGCTGGTGGAGGTTTAACCAAAGGTTCCATACCTTCCAAAGAATATGAAGAGACAGAACAAAAATTAGACACGATTCGGCAGATCCTATTTGCTTAAGGTCATTTTATTGTAGTACTTTTGTAACCTCATGACCCTTCCTTCCAGTCTTCTCGCCCAAACCATACTGCAAGCCTGCAAGGCCTATGGTATTAAGGATGTGGTAATATCGCCAGGAAGTCGAAATGCACCCTTGACATTAGGATTTACGAATGATCCTTATTTCAATACCATGAGTATTGTCGACGAAAGATGTGCCGCCTTTTTTGGACTGGGAATAGCCCAACAAACCAAAAAACCAGTAGCGCTGGTTTGCACTTCTGGAAGCGCGCTATTGAACTATTATCCTGCCGTTGCCGAAGCTTTTTACAGCAGAATTCCCTTACTCGTTCTCTCGGCCGATCGCCCGCCGCACTTAGTAGGAAATGGTGATGGACAAACGATACATCAATCCCAGATTTTTCACTCTCACGTTTGTGCCGAAAACGATTTGGTCTTGACGGATAAGATTGATGACAATTTGGTGAACATCAAAATCACTAATGAGGTTCTGACCCGATGTATAGAACAAAAGCAACCCGTCCATCTGAACGTTCCCTTTGACGAGCCTTTATACGATACCGTGAACCAGTATCAAATAGAGTTTCCAATTCCCTCTTCTGGTACTCCCGTCAAGGCATTCAAAGTGTCAGAAGAGATCATACGCAAATGGCAGACCGCATCTAAGAAATTGGTTTTGATCGGATGCCTGCCTCCAAACTCCATATCAGATGAGATGGTAGAACTCCTAGCCAGCGATCCAGCTGTAGTGGTGTTGACCGAATCCACTTCAAACGTTCACCACCCTCGATTTTTTCCTCACATCGATCAGTTAATTTCAGCCTTTTCAGAATCCCAAAAGCAGGACTTTCAACCCCAGATATTATTGACCTTGGGAGGATTAGTAGTCTCCAAAAAGATCAAATCGCTATTGAGAACTTATCAGCCAAAAGAGCATTGGCACATTGATCCTTTAGAGGCTCTAGATACTTATTTTAGCTTGACTGAGCACATGGCTTGTGATCCGAACCTTGTAATTCCTCAATTATATACCGGCTTCAAATCTGTTTCTAGTGAATACAGACACAGTATGCAAGAGCTGTCCAATCTCAGTGAAATAAGCCATCAAAAATATTTAATGACCATTCCTTTTTGCGATTTCAAGGTATTTGAAATACTGTTCAAAAAATTGCCAGTAAACTTACAATTGCAAATAGGCAACAGCTCCACAATCCGATACATGCAATTGTTCGACACCAATTCGAATAATGAGGTCTTTTGCAACCGAGGCACCAGTGGAATTGATGGATCTTTATCGACTGCCATTGGTGCTTCTAAGGCAGCCTCCAAACATGTTCTGTGCGTTTTAGGTGATTTGAGTTTCTTCTATGACAGCAATGCACTGTGGCAAAATTACACCCCCAACAATTTCAGGATCATTATTATCAACAACAGAGGAGGGGGGATTTTTAGAATACTATCTGGACCCAAAAACACAGTCGATTTCGAGAGATACTTTGAGACTTCGCATCAGCTTACTGCCAAACATTTAGCTAAAATGCATGGTTATAAATACTATTCAGCGAGCTCATCGAGCTCTTTTACACGACAATTATCGCGTTTATTTAAAGCTTCCAGCCGACCCAAAATTCTTGAAGTTTTCACCCCACGAAAACTGAATGATGAGGTCTTGTTAAATTATTTCAAACATTTAGAGTTATGAACGAAAATACCATTAAACTTGGAGAGGTGAACAGCCTCGGTATCCTAAGAGAACGACAACCTGGATTGTTTTTGGGCTATCCAGGTGGGGTAGAGGAAGTGCTTCTTCCTAATCGCTACAAACCAGAAACCTTTGAAATAGGTGATCAAATCGATGTCTTTGTTTACAAAGACAATGAGGAACGTTTGGTAGCTGTTACGGACATGCCTCACATCAAGAAAGGAGAATTTGCACTTTTGAGATGCAGCGAATCCACGCCCATTGGCGCGTTTCTTGATTGGGGGATGGTCAAGGAGTTGTTTTGTCCTTTCAAGGAACAAGTTTTTAAGATGAACGCTGGAGGATGGTATTTGGTTTATTGCTTTTTGGATGAAAAATCAGGACGACTAGTTGCCAGCAGCAAAACGAATAAATTCTTAGACAATACTAATTTAACCGTAAGCAAATACGAAAAAGTTGAAGTCATCATTTCTCATCCTTCTGACTTTGGCATGAACGTTATTGTCAATGGCAAGCACAAAGGGGTGATTTACAATGATCAAATTTTCAAGACCCTTCATATTGGAGACAAGTATGAAGGGGTTGTAGCCAAAGTTAGAGAAGACAATAAATTAGACATCATTCTTCAAGACATTGGATACCGAAACATCGAGCCAAACGCAGAACACATTCTGACCGTTCTCAAGGAATCTAAAGGGTTTTTACCGCTCACAGACCATTCTGATCCACAAGACATCAAAGATTGGTTGGAGATCAGTAAAAAGAGTTTTAAAAAGGCTTTAGGCACTCTCTACAAGCAAAGAATTGTTGAAATTAAGGAGGACGGGATATATTTGTTACCAGTGGAGGAAGATTAAAAAGTTCTATTTTTGTAAAAACTATTGTTCATGTCAGTACCACAATGGACTTCGGTCGGTTCTTTCGAAGACATCACTTATCACAAGTCTGATGGAGTTGCACGCATCGCGTTCAACCGTCCAGAAGTTCGAAATGCCTTTAGGCCTAAAACTACGAGTGAACTCATTAAGGCTTTTAGTGATGCTCAGGAAGACACCTCTATTGGGGTGGTTTTGCTGTCGGCCGAAGGGCCATCACCCAAAGACGGTATTTATTCATTCTGCAGCGGAGGCGATCAAAAAGCAAGAGGTGAGCAGGGTTATGTAGGTGAAGACGGTTACCATCGTCTGAATATATTGGAAGTTCAAAGAATAATTAGATTTATGCCCAAAGTGGTCATCGCAGTCATACCTGGTTGGGCCGTTGGAGGAGGCCACAGCCTGCACGTGGTTTGTGACCTGAGTTTAGCCAGTGCCGAACACGCGATTTTCAAACAAACCGATGCCGATGTGACCAGTTTTGACGCTGGCTATGGCAGTGCCTATCTGGCTAAAATGGTTGGTCAGAAAAAAGCCAGAGAAATATTCTTTTTAGGACGCGGTTATAGCGCTCAAGAAGCCTATGACATGGGTATGGTGAATCAGGTTGTTCCTCATGAGCAGCTGGAACAAACCGCTTACGATTGGGCACAAGAAATACTCGCCAAATCTCCTACCTCAATTAAAATGCTCAAATACGCCATGAATTTGACGGATGATGGTATGGTAGGTCAGCAAGTTTTTGCAGGTGAAGCTACCAGATTAGCCTATATGACGGATGAGGCCAAGGAGGGTAGAGATGCCTTCTTAGAAAAACGAAAGCCCAATTTTGACAAAAAATGGCTGCCCTAAACAAAACCAAGTCTTGGATTTCAGCCATGCGTTTGCGGACTCTTCCGTTGTCTCTCTCGGGTGTGATTGTTGGCGCTGGGATGGCTGCAAAAGTCCATCAATTCGATGCATTGATTTTCGCTTTAATCGTTTTCGCCACCTTAGGATTGCAAATTTTGTCGAATCTGGCCAATGACTATGGAGACGGTATCCGCGGTACGGACAACGACTCGAGAATTGGCCCTAGCCGTGCCCTTCAATCGGGAGTAATTACTCCCAAACAAATGCTAAGAGGGATCATGGTTTGTGGTGGTGTTACCGCGGTTAGCATATTGTCACTAATTTATTTAGCCTGCTATCCCGATTACTTCCTGTTGTCATTGCTTTATATAGGCCTCGGCATAGCTGCCCTAGTAGCTGCCATAGAATATACAATGGGACCAAATCCTTATGGATATAAAGCTTTTGGAGATTTGATGGTGTTTATATTTTTTGGAGTAGTCAGCGTTATGGGCAGTTACGTTCTTTTTGTCAAAACTTGCTCAGTTGATGTCTTGGCACCTGCTATTGCCATAGGTTTTCTTTCGGTTTCTGTGCTCAACTTGAACAATATGAGAGATATCGAATCGGATCGCAGTGCAGGCAAAAGAACAGTGGCCTTGATGCTTGGACTGAATAGCGCTAAGAAATATCATTCCGTCCTCGGTTTAGGTACACTTTTAGCCCTGGTTTATTTTTTGTGGCCTTCCCAATCCTACTGGCCTTACATCGTTAACTTGCTAGCCTTCTTGCCTTTGTTCCGACATTACCTGACTGTTTGGTTTATTTCTGATGCTGAGAAATTCGATCCTCAATTAAAAGTTGTGGCGCTGTCGACATTCGCTCTTGCCATTTCTATGTCCCTCACGGCCGTTTATTTACTCTAAATTTTAGTTTTGAAAGCCTCATTCGTCAAGCACGTTCTTCAATTCAAAACACCAAGTGGAACTTCTAGGGGCATCATGGAAAATAGACCAGTATGGTTTTTGAAAATTGAAAATTCGCATCAAATCGGCATCGGAGAATGTGCGCCATTGAGCGGACTGAGTTTGGACAATTTGGATCAAATGGATTCCAAATTGACATGGGTTTGTCATAATATTGATTTGGGTTTGACGGAATTAATCGAGAATACCAGAAGCTTTCCGTCCATTCAAATGGGTCTTGAAATGGCTTTTTTGGGATTAAATAGCAATTCCCCTGTTGACTTATTTCCTTCCAAATTTCAGACCAACTGCGCGCCAATAAAGATAAACGGACTGATTTGGATGGGCACGCCCAGCTTTATGCGCCAACAGATTGAGGAAAAGATGTCCGAGGGCTATGACTGTCTCAAACTGAAAATTGGCGCCATTGATTGGCAAGAGGAATTGAACTTGCTCAAAGGGATTCGCGAAGTCTATAGTTCGGAACAAATTGAGCTTCGCGTCGATGCCAATGGTGCATTTGGAAAACAGGACGCCATAGGTAAACTACAGCAATTGTCACGCTTGGATATTCATTCTATTGAGCAGCCGGTATCTCCTTTAAATAGCGAATTGCTGACTGAACTCTGCAACATCTCACCCGTGCCAATAGCATTGGACGAAAGCCTTATTGGATACTACTCAAAATCAGAAAAGCGCGATTTATTAGATAGTGTTCGGCCAAAATACATTATCTTAAAACCTTCATTGCTAGGAGGATTTGCTCAATCCGACGAATGGATAGAAATTGCCGATGAATTCAATATTGGGTGGTGGATTACCAGCGCATTGGAAAGCAATGTGGGTTTGAACGCTATCGCTCAATGGGCTTTTAAGAAGAGAAACCCCTTGCCACAAGGTCTTGGAACGGGAGGATTGTTTTTAAATAACTTAGATTCGCCTCTGCAGGTAAAAGAAGGGAGGTTGTTTTACAACGGTACTAAAGAATGGGATTTTAATCAAATTATTTGACATGGACTTTATTCAACAAGCCTACAGAGGTCACACTAAATTATGGATGTTTCTGTTTACAGCGGCCGCCATTTCGGGTGTTTTTATCTTCAACTTTGTTTCATTTCTAACGACCGACCCTTCGGACTTAGAGGCAGTTTATGACATGATGGGCGAGCTTCCGCCATTGCTGAATCTCACGATCAATTTGATCCCATTTGCTTTCCTTTTAGGCGCCTTGTTTTTCTTGGTTAAATTCTTACACGAGCGATCCATTACTTCCTTGACTACATCAAGGCCAAAGATTGACTGGTCGCGTTTCAGGTTTTCCTTTTTTCTCGTTACTTCCATCTCTCTAGTAGGATTTGTTTTGTCCTATTTTGCAGATCCAACCCAGTATGTTTTACAATTTGATTGGTTGAAATTCAGCTTGCTATTTTTAGTGAGTATCTTGCTTTTCCCTTTTCAAATTGGTTTAGAAGAGTATTTGTTTCGAGGATATTTCATGCAACATTTGGGTATTATCGTGAAAAACAGATGGTTTCCATTAATGTTTTCCTCTCTTTTTTTTGGTTTAGCTCATAGCGCCAACCCTGAAGTGGCTGAACTTGGAATGGTTACTATGACCTTTTACATTGGAACAGGTTTGTTTTTGGGCATCTGCACTTTGATGGATGAAGGACTAGAATTGGCTCTTGGATTTCACTTGGGAAACAACCTGTTAGCAGCCCTGATGGTCACAGCAGACTATTCCGCTCTGAAAACTGACGCCGTATTTAGGCTCGTAGGCGACAGCGATAATGTAACTCTGTTTGACATTGTACTACCCATTTTGATTTATTATCCAATTTTGCTTTTGGTTTTTTCTAAGAAATACGGTTGGACCAATTGGAAAAATAGTTTAACTGGCCGAGTAGTAAACCCCAATTTATAGTTGTATGTCGCCCCATTATTCAAAAATTCACAATCGTTTTAGCTGGGAAGGTTATCACATGGATGCCCGTGGATTAATCGATTTAGGGTATTCCTTCATCAAAGAAGGTGGTGATCACGAAAAAAGCATTGGAGAGTTTCTGCTCAATTGGAGGGATGAGAGGGATTTTGTTTTTGCACCTTCCTCTGGCAGCACTGGACAGCCAAAGATGATTAAACTGTCCAAACAGGCGATGGTCAATTCTGCTATAGCCACAGGCGACGCTCTAGGCTTGGAGCCTGGACAAACTTGTTTTTTATGTTTGCCAGCAACTCATATTGCAGGTAAAATGATGTTGGTTAGAGCGATCATATTGGGGCTGGAACTTCATTATGTTTCACCAAGTCGCTCACCTTTGAGGTTGGTCCGAAAAAAATATGATTTCGCCGCCATGACACCAATGCAATTGAAAAACAGTATAGATCGAATTCACTTGATAGGAAAAACTTTAGTGGGTGGAGGAGTCGTTGATTCTACCTTAAGATCAGCTATTCAGGACAAAGGAGCGGCGGTCTACGAAACTTATGGCATGACAGAAACCTTCAGCCATATCGCTCTCAAGCCACTTCATCGCGCGGATCACAACGGCATTGGATTTAGGCCTTTGAGCAATATTAAGGTCGATTTGGATCAAAGAGGCTGCTTGGTCATCAACGCTCCAGATTTATTTGAGGGCGCATTGGTTACGAACGATTTGGTAGACATGCATTCTGATGGCACTTTTTCTTGGCTGGGACGTATTGACAACGCTATTAATACGGGGGGTGTAAAGTTATTGCCTGAAACAATAGAAGCGAAACTTTCAGGATTCATCAAAAAGCCCTTTTTTATCGGGTCATTGCCCGACGCCGAGCTGGGCGAAAAAGTGATTTTGGTTATAGAAGGTGAAGAAGAAACATTTGAAGACGCAATTTTTGATGTACTGGACCGATTTGCAAGACCGAAAGAAATATTCTTTTTGAATCAATTCTCTTACACTAGAAATGGTAAATTGAGAAGAAAAGAGACAATTTCAAGAATTAATTAAGATTTAAAAAAATAACGATATTTGTAATTCATAAAACCATCAGATGAACAAGAACACAGTCCTCGGATACGCCACCCTAATCATGATCATTGTAGCCATAGTATTAATATGTCTTGGAGCTTTTCGTTACAACGAAATTGCAGGATGGGGATTTGCATCCGTTGGAATTGGGTTTCTCGCCATCGCATGGGTGTTCAACGCGTTAAAGGGAAGGGTCTAAGCGGTCGCTCTGGACTTGCAAAAGTCAAGGATGAGCAGTGCCAATGCTTTGGCGTATTTGGACTCAGAAGTTGACCTTATTATTCCCTCACAAAGGTGGAGATAAGAAGCGTTTTCATTTTTACCGACCAAACTGACATACCTTCTAGCTTGTTCAATTGACCATCCAGAGCTTGATTCTGCGCTGCTTGGAAAATTGGCAATTGAATCGACATCTAGTTCTACTCCAAACTTTTTTTGATTAACAAAACTTAAGGCTTTGTTTAAAGCCGCATCAAAAGTGTATTCCTCCCTGAGGCAAATCGCATCATAGGTTTGGCAGAGGATTTGGTCATTTTTATCAATCATGAAATCCCAAATATATTGCGGTGTCAGGGCTTCTTGAACACCCAAAACAGCGTAACGGTCTAATATCAATTCTGCTAAAGCATAACTGAATGGATTACCACTATGTCGCCCTTCCAGGAGGCGTAAATCGGTATGTGCGTCCAAATTAATGGCGTTAATGCTTTGTTTCAGAGCCTTCGAAGTCCCCTTTAATAACCCAAAAGCATTGTTGTGACCTCCTCCGACAGCGACAGGAATTTTCCCTGCTGATACAATGGCGAACACAACCTCCGCGACCATTTCATCCAATTCGGAGGTAAGTCGTCTCAATTGATCAACGCTAGTCGACTCATCCACACGATTGTATAGAGCAGAGGTGCTGATGTTTCCTAACAAAACTATATTTTTGGGTAAAGAGGATTCTACAAAAGGCAAATTGCACAAGCTGTTCCTCACTATTTCCCAGGTTGATTGTGCCCCTCGATTGCCAAAGTTGGCTCTAACTCCTAAATCCTCAGGTATGCCAAAAAGTACAAAGCGGGCCTCAGACACAGTTAACGACGCCTCAAGAGATGCACTGGGAGATATTAATTCAAAGTGAGTACCCAACTTATCTTCACCTGACCTTTCGGAAAGTATGGCTTTTAATTGGTCCATATCGAAATAAGTCGGATGTCTCATGCCTTACTGTTATTGGTGGAAATGCCATTAATATAAACATCGGCTATTTTGACCTCGCCGAAGTTATACGCCAAATCTGCCAGACTATCAATGCATTCGGTAACAATTAAATTGGCCTTCTTGCCTCTAGTTATAGTGCCATGCGTATGTTCTAGTCCCATGGCAAGTGCTCCATTGATGGTTAAGGCGTTTATGGCTTCTTCTGGAGTAAGCTTCATTTTGATACAGGCGAGACTCAAAACTAAATTGAGATTGCCGCTCGGAGCAGAACCCGGATTAAAATCAGAGGCCAAAGCCAACGGGAGGTCATTGTCGATTATTAATCGTCCTGGGGTATAAGGAATGCCTAAAAAAAACGAACAAGCTGGCAAAGCCACGGGTATAGTATTGGATTGTTTGAGTTGGTCTAAATCATCTGGAGTCAATACTTCTAAATGGTCAACCGACACAGCATTTTGACGTACGGCAGCTTTAATGCCGCCTATGCTGTTAAACTGATTGACATGAACCTTTGGTTTCAAACCGTATTGAGCTCCTGCTTTAAGAATTCTCTCCATCTGGTTAACATCAAAATAACCTTTTTCACAGAATACGTCGATGTAATCGGCGAGTCCTTTTTCCGCCACAACCGGCAGCATAACTTCGACAATGTGAGTGACGTAGTCCTCGGTATTTGAAAACTCATTCGGAACAGCGTGTGCGGCCAAAAACGTTGCCTTAATAGGCAGAGAAAAGTGAGACTTTAATCGTTGAATGACTTGGAGCATTTTAATTTCTGAATCCAAGTCCAATCCATAGCCACTTTTGATCTCGATGGCTCCTGTGCCCATTTCGATCAACTTGTTTAATCTTAGTTTGGCACTTTCAAACAAAGCTTCTTCAGACGTTGCTCTTAGAGTTTTGGCCGAATTCAGAATGCCGCCTCCTTTAGCTGAAATTTCCTGATAGGTCAACCCCTGAATCCTATCGACAAATTCATCCGCCCTGTCCTTGGCATAAACCAAATGAGTGTGCGAATCGCACCACGCAGGCAAAATTGACTTGTGTGAAAGATCAACGCTTTGATCGAAAGGGAAGGATTTGAGTTCAGTCATTGAACCAAAATCTTCAATCAATCCATTGTTTATGGACAAGTAAGCGTTCTGGATGAAGGGAACTTTAGACATCTCTTTACCACGAACGAGTAGAGGAGCCTTTTCGTAAGTCTGATAGAGATGGCCAATATTGTAAAGTAATGTAGTCAAATGCCTTCTTTAGTTGCCAATCATGTCCTGAGGCCTAACCCATTCGTCGTATTCTGCTTCAGTGACATGGCCCAAACTCAAAGCAGCCTCTTTGAGCGTTGTTCCGTTGTTGTGGGCTGAATTAGCTATTTCCGCAGCTTTGTAGTAACCGATTTTGTTGTTTAACGCTGTAACCAACATCAAAGAATTTTGAAGCAATTTCCCAATGACTTCATGATTAGGCTCTATCCCTGCCACGCAGTGCTCTTCAAAGCTCTTACACGCCATACCTAGAAGTTCAGCCGACTGCAAAAAATTAGCAGCAATCATAGGTTTAAATACATTAAGCTCAAAATGTCCTTGAGCTCCTCCAAAAGCAATAGCTGTGTCGTTTCCAATAACTTGAGCGCAAACCATGGTTAAAGCTTCGCATTGGGTTGGGTTCACTTTTCCGGGCATGATGGAACTCCCTGGCTCATTGGCGGGCAGATTTAATTCGCCTATTCCAGATCTAGGACCAGAGCCCATCAATCTGATGTCGTTAGCTATTTTGTTGAGAGAAACAGCCAACTGTTTTAAGGCTCCATGCGCTTCAACAAAGGCATCGTGAGCGGCCAAGGCCTCAAACTTATTTTTTGCAGTTACAAAAGGCAAGCCCGTAAATTTAGCAATATATTCAGCAGCCCTGTTGTTATAGCCTTTGGGTGCATTAAGTCCAGTTCCGACAGCGGTACCACCTAAAGCCAATTCCTTCAAATGATCGAGAGAACGCTCTAAGGCCAGAAGACCAAATTTGAGTTGAGCTACATAGCCCGAAAATTCTTGGCCCAAAGTTATAGGCGTGGCATCCATCAAGTGAGTACGCCCAATTTTAATGACTTTTTCAAAGGCCTTGGATTTTTTTTCAAGTCTGTTAATCAATTGTTTGACTCCCGGAATGGTGACTTCTACAATCTTTTTATACCCCGCAATATGCATTGCAGTAGGAAAGGTGTCGTTGGAAGATTGGGATTTGTTTACGTCGTCGTTTGGGGACAAGGTTTTTTCTCCCTCTCCAATAGTGCCTCCAGCCAATTGATGGGCGCGATGGGCAATGACTTCATTGACATTCATGTTACTTTGAGTGCCCGAACCTGTTTGCCAAATGACTAATGGAAACTGGTCATTGTGTTTGCCTTGAAGTATTTCTTCACACACTTCGCTGATCAAATTGCGTTTCTCTATGGGCAAAACTCCAAGTTCACAATTGGTAAAAGCAGCAGCTTTTTTAAGATAGGCAAACGCATAGATAACGTCCAAAGGCATAGAAGCAGATGGGCCAATTTTAAAATTGTGCCGTGACCGCTCTGTTTGAGCGCCCCACAAACAATCGGTGGGCACTTTTACCTCACCTATAGTGTCATGTTCAATTCGATAGTTCATTCAATCAAGATTTGTACAAAATTACACAATTTAGCTCGATTGGAATACTGTTGAAAAATACCATTTGAGGAATACACTGAATTCCGAAAAGTGGTTATATTTGTAAAAAATTTTTTAGGATGTTTGACTTCGGACAGTATTTAGGATTTCTCGCTTTTTTAACCATTCTTACCATTGGATTCTGGTTAATGATTTTTCTAATCACCTTTGTTGTGCCTTATTGGTTAGGCGGATCATTCCTAGAATATCTTAAAGACCGAAAGGCAGCCAAGGCTCAGAAAGAGTCAACCGAACAATAAAAAAAAGAGGCTTAATGCCTCTTTTTTATTTAGAATCCTCCTTCATAATCTTCGTAATCACCTCCGTTTTCAGGTCTCTTTTTCTTTTGATTGAATCTGTAGGTAAATGAACCTGTAATGGTGCGACGTCTCCATTGAAATTCTCCTTCTGAATAAAACGTCGGGGCATTGGTAATTTGTTTTCTAAATTGCGAGTTCAACAAATCACTAACATTAACAGAGATTGAAGCTTTTTCTTTGAATAAATCTTTACTGAAAGCCAAATTGACTCCAAACTGACCCTCGTTTCTTGTAATGGCCGTTTGTGTTGGACCACGATAGGATATTCGTGTTTGCCAATCTATTCCACCAGGTAAAGTGAATTTATTATTAAATCGGGCGGACCAGCTTAAGATTTCTCGGTCAAATGAAATTCCGTTGTAATTTCCTTTCGTCGCATTGTTGAACAAGTTGAAATTGGCGTCAAAATTCCACTTGCTGTTAGCACGGTGAGTGATGGTAAACTCAAATCCAAACCTGTCGTTTGTCGCCAAATTGATAGGTGTGCGTCTTATGATAGGAACAGCCACACCATTTATTTCAACGGTATCACCAGTATCCTCACTTATGAACTCTACTGTATCGTCGGTACGTTGTACATAAACTGATCCGTTCAGTGTCCAATTGCCTAAGCGATTAAGGTAACCAGCATCCAATTTGTTAGAAAAACTTGGCAGTAATCCCACATTTCCTTGAAATATATTGGTTGGACTGGACCTAGAAGGGAAGGGGTTGATGAAATATGACCGTGGTCGGCTAATACGTCTGTTATAGGCTAAAGTGATATTCTCTTTTTCACTGAGTTCGAAACCCAAATTTAACGAAGGAAACCAGCCGTCATAATTGATGTCGCTAATTGTATCGTTCTCAATTTGATTGATACCGATGGTGGTGTCTTCATACCTCATTCCCAAGAGAACCGATAACTTATTTTTGACCTTAAACCCGTATTGGGTGTATAACGCTTGAATATCCTGATCGTAAATCAACGAATTGGATAAGTTTGTATTGGACGTAAAAATGGGGCCATCGGTAATATTATCAACTCCAAAAACCGTTTTTTGACTTTTTAACTGACCCCGGTATCCGAATTCAAACTGACCATTTACTCCAACAGGTCTTACATAATCTAATTGTATCAGCGTTTCTTCATTATATTCATTTGTAATAACTCTTTCGATGTCAACTGAATTTTGAGTGATAATGCCCAGCTGTAAATCAGAAGATTTCTCGTATTGAAAATCACCTGTCAAACGGTGTGAAGTACCATCGATTTGATTGTCAAAATTTAAAGAATATTGACGTGTCAGATCTTCACTCTCTTGGTCTTCAAATCTTGTATTAGCAGAAAGATTCCCTGAACTATCGGTACCAGTGTAAACGTTATCTGTGGTGTTGTTACCTCCTCTGTCGTTATAGGTGAAAGCCCCTATCACTGAAAATTTAGGCGTGATATACCATTCCATACCCAAATTGGAAGAACCGCCATTGCCAATGCGCTCAGTACGACGTATTTCTTGTTGGTAAGTGTCTGGATTGTCAAAAGCTACGCCTGCATCATCAACACCAATATTGTAATACGTTGTATTAGAATCCCATTTACCTTGTGAGGCTCGGCTGCTCAGGTTTGACGTTGTGAACAAATTGACATTTCCAACGCGATAGTTGACATTTCCCGAAAGCCCTGTTTGAGCAGGAATACCTGCATTAGCAGTAATAGCTCCGTTGATGCCCAAAAGTTTACTGCGTCTCAAAACAATATTCAAAATACCCGCCGTTCCTTCAGCATCGTAACGGGAAGAAGGGGCAGTAATAACTTCAACCTTTTCGATAGATTCTGCTGGCAATTGTCGTAAAGCTTCTGTAGAATTGAGCCCTACTAAACCCGAAGGTTTACCATTGATCAAAATACGAACGTCGTTATTACCTCTCAGGGCTACATTGCCTTCTACGTCCACGGAGACTGAAGGCACGTTATCCAAAACATCGCTAACGCTTCCACCACGCACAGTTAGATCTTTCCCTACATTGTATATTTTTTTATCCAGACGGATTTCAACCGTAGTTCGTTCAGCGATAATCTCAACTTCTTCAAGCGCTTCAGAACTTTCAGCCAATACAATCTTGCCTAAGTTAGTGTCAGTTTTTATACTAAGACCCTTTTTGATCATTTTGCCAAAACCGATGTATTCAAAAGTAACGTCATAAGTTCCTGGCGCCAAGTTGACACTAAAGCTGCCGTCTTCACCGGTGATACCCCCGCTGACAATTTCGTCACTGTTCGGCATGTTGACTACAACTGTCGCAAACTCCAAAGGAGTATTATCGCCATCGCTCACCATAACCCCTTTAAAGACTAAGGTAGCGTTTTGACTGAACGAAAAGGAAGTGAACAAGGTTAAACCTAACGTTAAAATGAATAATTTTTTCATGAACTATTTTACACATTTAGAAGGGCGCAAGTTAGATTAACGCGAAGGTTAAAATCGTTAAAATAGTGTTAAAAGGAGGGAGGGGGCTCAAAGAAACCATTTTAGAGCTCATCGGAAGGTTTGGTCTGACCAACCGTCATCAAATAGGCTTTGAGGAAGGGTTCTAAATCACCATTAAGAACGGCGTCAACATTTCCTGTTTCAAAGGAGCTACGAACGTCTTTAATTAGTTTATAGGGGTGTAGTACATAGTTTCGAATTTGACTTCCCCATTCAATTTTCATTTTGGAAGCTTCAATGTCCTCTCTAGCTTCTAGGCGCTTCTGTAATTCAATTTCATACAATTGCGACTTGAGCATCTGCATGGCTCTTTGGCGGTTGTCATGTTGTGATCTGGTTTCAGAACAAGAAATCAATATTCCAGAAGGTTTGTGCTTCAACTGGACTTTGGTTTCTACTTTATTGACATTTTGACCTCCAGCCCCACTAGAACGCGCCGTAGTAATTTCGATATCAGCAGGATTAATATGAATGTCAATGGTATCATCTACAAGGGGATAGACATAGACCGAGGCGAAACTAGTATGTCTTTTGGCGTTGCTGTCAAAAGGAGAGATTCTCACCAACCTATGGACTCCATTCTCGCCCTTAAGCCATCCAAAAGCATAAGGTCCTTCAATTTCTATGGTAGCTGTTTTGATACCTGCCACGTCACCGTCCTGATAGTTGAGCATTCGTATTTTAAAACCGTTTGATTCGGCATACATGCTGTACATGCGGAACAGCATCATGGCCCAATCGCAGCTTTCGGTTCCACCAGCGCCAGATGTAATTTGTAGGACTGCACTCAAATCATCACCCTCATTGGACAACATGTTTTTGAATTCTAACTTCTCGATCAACAATTCTGCCTTAGTGTAAGACTCTTGCAAATCAGCATCGGTTGCGGCTTCTTCTTTATAGAATTCGTGGATAGTTTCTAAATCTTCGACAGCTGTAGCCGCCAAGTCATAGTCAATAAGCCATTGTTTAACGCTACGCAAATGTTGCATTGCCGTTTCGGCCTCTTGAGAGTTGTTCCAAAAATTAGGGGCAAGGGTTTTTTCTTCCGCATTGGCCACTTCGATACGCTTGGCATCTAAGTCAAAGATACCTCCTCAACGCCCCTAGGCGCTCAATCAAGTCTTTGACTTTATCGTAAGTGATCATTGGATTCGTTTTGCGCAAAGCTACATCAATCTGATCGTATAAAAAACAGGGACATCAAGAAGATTTGTACTTTTTTAAAAAGACCAAGGTCAGTCCTGAAAAGGGCAGTCGAATGGCAGTGCCAATATTTGAAACAAAAATCAATTATAAAGATATTTACAAAGTCACCCTGCCTAACAATTTGGACGGCAATGGCTATTGGATTTATCAAGAACGCAATAAAAACGTAGTAATGCATTGCATAGAGTTTAAAAATGAAACGGGATTTCCGTTCACGACAGGATCCTTGTTTTTTAGAAAAAACGATGGAAACAAACTGCAGTTTTTGGCTCAGGACCAATTGAATTACACTGCCGCTGGAGGTACCACTTCACCTCAAATGACCCTTTCTGCCGATGTAACTGTCATCGAAAAAAAACACAGAAACCAGTCGTGAGGAATTCAGAAACAAGCACAACCAATTAACCTATTTAGTGAATGTCGAAAGTCAAATTGACATCATAAATTTCAAGCCAGAGGCCATTGACACGGAAGTCAACAAGATGGTAGCAGGAACACTGGGCAAAAGTTCCGTTAAGTGGAATTACGAAACAAGAATAACTCAAGACAATAATCCTCAAAACCAAGTGAGTTGGAAGCTTAATATGGCTGCTGGAGAAACAGCTTCAATCGTTTATAGCTACCAATACTTAACGCGGTAAATTTTATTGGGCCATCAACAGACAATATTTCTTTAAATTGCAACCAAAAATTGGAGGTACAATGAAGGAGTATAGGAATTGTTTATGATGAAGATTTTATCGGGTTATAGAACTCTAAGGCTAATCGCTTGTGGTGTACTGATGGTAAATTCAACAATAGCTCAAATTGACACACTGACAGTATACAGTGAAGTCATGAAAAAAGACATCGACAACTTGGTCATTTTACCCCAAAATAATGTTGGGTTTGAAGGACCTTTCCCTGTTTTATATTTATTGCACGGTTCGGGTGGTAATTATACGGATTGGGTCAGCAATACCGCTGCCGTACAATCCTATGCCGATGCTTTTAACATTATGGTGGTGTGTCCAGACGGCGGCAATGCGAGCTGGTATTTAGACAGTCCAATCGATCCCAAAATAGCCTATGAAACCTATATGACTAAGGAGTTGATTCTTGCGGTTGACAAGCGATACAATACCATTAGCAATAAGAAGGGTAGAGGTATAGCAGGGTTGAGCATGGGAGGTCATGGTGCTTTGTACCTTGCTCTCAAACACCAATATTTGTTTGGAGCTGCCGGAAGTATGAGCGGTGGCTTGGATCTCAGAGCATTTCCAAGCAACAAGAACTTGATCCTACTTTTGGGTAATAAAAAAGAACGACCCGAGAATTGGGAGAAAAATAGCGTGATCAATTTGGTTGCTCAGTGGCAAGGAGAATTGAAATTGGCCATAGATTGTGGTGTAGACGATTACTTTATAGACGTCAATCGCAAAACACATCAGCAATTACTCAAACTGAAAATTCCACACGATTACACCGAACGGGCGGGCCAACACGAGTGGAATTTTTGGGCAAATGCCTTTGACTATCAAATGCTGTTTTTTCACAAATTCTTCATTGGAGGGTAGTTTCCCTTTTTTTTGCATAAATTTATACCACCAAATTGTAAAAAAAATGATACTTACCACAACCGAAACAATTCCCAACAAAACCATTAAAGAAATTCTTGGTGTCGCTAGAGGGAGCACCGTTAGAGCCAGAAATATTGGCAGAGATATTTTCGCTGGACTCAAAAATATTGTGGGCGGTGAAATTGAAGAATACACCAAATTGCAAGCTCAGTCAAGAGAACAAGCCTTGCAGCGCATGATTTTAGACGCTGAGCGTTTAGGCGCTGACGCCGTAGTGAACATAAGACTGACTACCTCAGTAGTCATGCAAGGCGCTTCGGAAATGCTCGCTTACGGCACTGCAGTTAAATTGTCCTAGTCATGGAACCAATCGTATTTTTCCTCTTGAGTATGGAAGGATTGTTTTTGGTTACCTGTGCCGTCATTTTAATTTACCTCATCTTTAGAAGAATAGACATCAAAAAGACGGAGAATTTCGAAGACAGAGACAATTGAACTATCTGAACGGCTTTAATTAAATAGCGTTATGTTTTCCCAAAATTATTTGTTGTGGCTCATTCCAATTTACTTGTATTTAGGAGAAAAGCGGCTCTATAATAAGTCATGGTTCGGCACATTTTTTAGAATGATAGGTACACTATATTTGTATTTCATGCTGCTTTTAATAGCCATTTTAGTCCTATTCGCCTTGTGGTTCAAACTCAACTTTTTGTAAACCAAAATAATATAGCAACAAGGAAAGATTTCTCTTATCTTCGCCTTTAAGACAACGATTTGCCATGATTATAGATTTACGATCAGATACAGTTACAGTTCCAACACCAGGAATGAGAGAGGCCATGCACCATGCTGTGGTTGGAGATGATGTTTATAAGGAAGACGAAACAGTGAACCTATTGGAGAATCGTCTCGCTGCTATGTTTGGCAAAAAGCGGGCCTTGTTTTTTCCTTCTGGGACTATGGCCAATCAGGCTGCGATCAAATTACACACCAGACCTGGGGAAGCACTGATTTGTGACAAATACGGTCACGTCCACAATTACGAAGGCGGCGGAATTGCATTTAATTCTGGTGTCACAACCACTTTAGTGGATGGCCATCAAGGGATGTTTAGCGCAGCTCAAGCTGAAGCCGCCATTCATCCGCCAGATTTTTATCACAGTCCTAAAACCAGTTTGATAACCGCTGAAAACACCACCAACAAGGGTGGGGGATCTTGCTGGGATGTAGATGAACTAAGAGCAATCAGAGCCGTTTGTGACAAACACCATTTGGGATATCATTTGGATGGGGCAAGACTTTGGAACGCTCTTGTGGCCACAGGGGACAACCCCTTGACTTTTGGTAATATTTTCGATACCATTTCGGTTTGCTTAAGCAAAGGCCTTGGTTGTCCAGTAGGTTCGGTTTTGGTAGGTGATGATGCCATTATGGAAGATGCTATCCGGGTTAGAAAGGTGCTAGGGGGTGGCATGAGGCAAATCGGAATTTTGGCCGCTGCTGGACTGTATGCCCTCGATCATCACATAGAACGTCTTGCCGAAGATCATCAAAAAGCTAAGGATATTGAAGCTGTCTTGAACAGCTGTTCATACGTCAAAAAAATAGTACCTGTTCAGACAAATATCGTTATATTTGAAGTGAACTCCGACGTCAATGCAAACGATCTTGTCAACCAATTGGCAAATAATAATATCAGAATTTCAGGAATGGGACACGGCAAATTGAGAATTGTAACCCATTTAGACTATACTGATCAAAAACATGACATTGTGCTCCGAGCCTTAAAAACTATTCAACCGAAATAACTATTCTCTAAATCACTTTCCAATGAAATCTATAAACCTTTTGGCTGCAATTTGCCTTATTTTTGCTACCGCTTGCAACTCAAACAAAGAAACTATGCAAAGACCTCCAGTAGCTAAAAAGATTCCAACCAATTTAGAAAAACATGGAGACGTCAGAGTTGATAATTATTATTGGCTCAATGATCGCGAAAATCCAGAAGTCATAGATTATTTGAATCAGGAAAATGACTTTTACGACGAAGTAACCAAGCACACCAAAGACTTTCAGAACAACTTGTTCGAGGAAATGAAATCTCGCATCAAAGAAGATGATACTTCGGTGCCCTATTTCTACAACCAATACTGGTATTATACCCGCTTCGAAACTGGCAAACAATATCCCATTTTTTGTCGCAAAAAAGGAAATTTGGAATCTGTCGAAGAAGTGATGTTTAACGTCAATGAAATGGCTGAAGGACACGATTATTTTCAGCTCAATGGCATTGAAGTAAGTCCAGACAACACCTTGGCTGCCTTCGGAGTAGATACTGTTTCTAGAAGACAGTACACGCTGAGAATAAAAAATCTTATTACAGGCGAGATATATCCAGATAAAATAGACAATACCACCGGTGGCAGCAACTTTGCTAACGACAATAAAACGCTGTTCTATACCCTTCAAAATCCAACTACACTTAGGTCAGAGAAGATCATGAAACACAAATTGGGAGAGACAGCGGATAAGGACCAATTGGTGTTTTTTGAAGAAGACGAAACTTACAACACTTGGGTCGATAAGTCAAAATCCGAGCAATACATTTTCATTGGATCATACAGCACGTTAACGAGCGAAATGAGATTTGTCAACGCAGACACCCCTGACGATGAATTTAAAATTTTTCAACCACGAACGAGAGGGCTGGAATACGACGTTAATCACTACGGCGATAAATTTTATATCGTAACTAATGCTGATAATGCTACCAATTTTAAATTGATGTCTACTCCTATAACGGCAACAGGAAAGTCTAACTGGAAGGACATTATTTCTCATAGAGCGGATGTATTACTCGAGGGAATCGATATATTCAAAGACTATTTGGTGGTGAGTGAACGCTACAACGGGCTTAAAAGAATACATATCAAACGATGGGACAATTCAAACGACTATTATTTGCCATTTGGGAGTGAAACCTATTCTGCAAATACATCAACGAATTTGGATTTTAATACAACCAAATTGCGCTATGTCTTCAACGACATGACGACTCCGTCTTCTGTTATTGAGTTCGACATGGCCACTCAAGATAAAACGGTACTCAAAGAACAAGAAGTTTTGGGCGGAAAATTCGACAAAAACAACTACACCTCTAAACGCATTTGGGCCACCGCTAAAGATGGCACCAAAGTTGCCATTTCCTTGGTCTATCGAAAAGACACAAAGCTCAATAAAGAAACTCCCTTGTTGCTCTACGGTTATGGTTCTTATGGAATTACTTTGAATCCTTCTTTTTCAACTACAAGATTGAGCTTGCTCGATCGCGGATTTGTTTATGCCATCGCTCACGTTCGTGGGGGACAATATTTGGGACGTCCATGGTATGAGGACGGTAAGCTTCTTAAAAAGAAAAATACCTTTACCGACTTTATCGACTGTTCCAAATTTTTGATTGCTGAAGGCTACACTTCAACAGAACACCTCTATGCCATGGGAGGATCGGCAGGAGGACTGTTAATGGGTGCCGTTGTAAATATGGCTCCTGAGCTTTATAATGGTGTTATAGCCGCTGTACCTTTTGTGGACGTGGTAACCACCATGTTGGACGATTCCATTCCTTTGACCACTGGTGAATATGATGAATGGGGTAATCCAAATGAATTGGAATATTACAACTACATCAAAACTTATTCTCCTTACGATAACGTCGCCGATCGCGATTATCCGAACATGTTGGTGACAACTGGTTTACATGACTCTCAAGTACAATATTGGGAACCAGCCAAGTGGGTGGCCAAACTGAGGGAACACAAAACCGACGATAATATTTTGTTGTTGCACACCAACATGGAAGCGGGTCATGGTGGCGCCTCTGGGCGATTTGAAGCACTCAAAGAGGTTGCGCAGGAGTATGCATTTATTTTGGATTTAGAAGGACAAAAAGAGTAGATTTGAAAAATTTATGTAAATTTGCTTTCCTTTAGAATTGAACTTCAATCTGAACGGTGTTTTATGAGAAAATACAACCAAATTGCGGATAGTGTTCTTGACTTAATAGGGGAAACCCCAATGGTAAGGCTCCAAAGGATCACTACCGGCATGGAAGGTTCATTTTTCGCAAAACTTGAAGGTTTTAATCCAGGACATTCCACCAAAGACCGAATTGCACTTCACATTATCGAAGAAGCTGAAAAGTCAGGTCTACTTAAACCTGGCAATACCATCATAGAAACAACTTCTGGAAATACGGGATTTAGTGTGGCCATGGTCAGTATCATTAAGGGTTACGAGTGCATTTTGGCAGTTAGTTCCAAGTCTTCTAATGATAAAATCGACATGTTGAAGTCCATGGGTGCTAAGGTTTATGTTTGTCCTGCCAATGTGAGTGCCGATGACCCAAGATCTTACTACCAAGTCGCTAAGAGATTGCATGAAGAGATAAAAGGTTCGGTGTACATCAATCAGTATTTTAATGGCCTCAATATCGACGCGCATTATCGGACTACAGGTCCAGAAATTTGGGAACAGATGCATGGTCAAATAACGCATTTGATTGCGTGTAGTGGCACTGGAGGCACTATTTCTGGCACCGCCAAATATTTAAAGAAAAAAAATCCGAGGATCCAAATCATTGGAGTCGATGCTTACGGGTCAGTCTTGAAAAAATACCACGAAACTAAAGAGTTCGACGCGAATGAAATTTACCCCTACCGTATTGAGGGTCTGGGTAAGAACCTCATTCCAACTGCTACGGATTTTGACATCATTGACCGCTTTGTCAAAGTGACAGACGAAGAAAGTGCCCATACCGCTAGAATGATATCTCGTGAAGAGGCCATTTTTGTTGGTTATACTTGCGGCGCAGCATGGCAGGCTGTCATTCAACTGGCCAACGAAAACTACTTCAAACCTACTGACAAAGTTGTGGTGATATTCCCAGATCACGGTTCGCGATACATGAGCAAAATTTACAGCGATCAGTGGATGGAAGAGCAGGGCTTTTTTGACAGTAAGAATGAAATTTCAGAGAAAACCATCCAATACCTTAAATAGGTTTTCCTTCTTTTTTAGCCCTATTTTTTTGTTGTTTTCAAAGCGTAATATAATCTAACAAATAATTACATTTGCTGTCTAAACATTGCATTGATGAGAGATCTATTTGACAAGATTTATAGAGATAAGGGTCCATTAGGGAAATGGGCGGAATACGCCGAAGGATACTTCGTTTTTCCGAAGCTGGAAGGTGAAATTTCTAACCGTATGAAATTCAACGGCAAAGATGTGATCACTTGGAGTATCAATGATTATTTAGGTTTAGCTAACCACCCTGATGTTAGAAAGGTGGACGCAGAAGCAGCACTTCAATATGGATCGGCCTACCCAATGGGCGCCAGAATGATGTCTGGACATACCGATTTACACGAGCAGCTTCAAGAAGAATTAGCAGCATTTGTCAAAAAAGAAGCCGCTTATGTGCTCAATTTTGGTTATCAAGGAATGGTGTCAACCATCGACGCTTTGGTAGGAAAAGACGACATTATTGTATACGACGTTGATGCACATGCCTGCATTATAGACGGAGTGAGGTTGCACATGGGTAAGCGTTTTACCTACAAACACAACGACATTGAAAGTTTAGAAAAGAACTTAGACCGAGCTACAAAAATGGCTGAGCAAACAGGAGGAGGCATATTGGTCATTTCCGAAGGGGTTTTTGGCATGCGCGGTGAGCAAGGCAGATTAAAAGAAATTGCCGCGTTAAAAGAAAAATATAAATTCAGGTTCTTTGTAGACGACGCTCATGGATTTGGCACTCTGGGTGCCACTGGAGCAGGGGCAGGGGAAGAACAAGGTGTTCAAAATGAAATCGATGTTTATTTTGCCACCTTCGCCAAGGCGATGGCCAGTACTGGGGCTTTTATCGCTGGTGACAAAGAAATTATGGACTATTTGAAGTACAATTTACGCTCTCAAATGTTTGCCAAATCTCTGCAAATGCAATTGGTTGTTGGCGCGTTGAAACGCCTCGATATGCTTAGGTCGGACAAATCACACAAAGAAAAGTTGTGGAATATAGTCACTGCTCTTCAATCTGGATTGAGAGATAGAGGGTTTGACCTCGGCACCACTCAAAGCTGTGTCACTCCTGTTTATCTACAAGGCAGCATTCCTGAGGCCATGGCCCTAGTGAAGGACTTGAGAGAAAACCACGGTATTTTCTGTTCCATTGTTGTTTATCCGGTTATTCCAAAAGGTTTGATTCTATTAAGGTTGATTCCAACAGCTTCTCACACTTTAGAAGATGTTCAAATCACCCTCGATGCGTTCTCCTCAATCAGAGAGCGATTAGAAAATGGAACATACAAGAGAATGTCTGCCTCCGTTATGGCAGCTATGGAATCCTAAAGCATCTTAGAATAGGTTGCTCTAGTTTTATACACTTCAGGAGAAAAGTCCTTCCATAGTTGACGTATGGCTGTGTTTTCTGCCAGTTCAGGTGTTCGGACGCACTCCTTGATGCCACGCTTGGTGAAGTCTTCATGATATGACTCGAACAAGAGGGCAGTTACCCCCTTATTTTGATGTTCCTCGCTGACACCTATCAGATAGAATATTGCAGTTTTACTGAATTTTTTGGCCCAAAGAATTCTCAAAAAACCAAAGGGAAATAATTTTCCTTTGGACTTGATTAAAGCGTGGGCAAATTGAGGCATAACTATGGCAAAAGCTATCATTTTCTTCTCCTTGTCAAACACAAATTTGATAAAATCAGCCGAGATAAAACCTAAGAATTTTTGTTTGATGTATTCAATTTCACGTTCCGTTATTGGGAGATAGGAGGACAGCTTAGAATAAGTCTGGTTAAACAAATTAAACATGTCATTGGCATAGGCCATGACTTCCTCTCGACGCCGCGGGTTTGCAATACTATACCCAAAACGATGCTGAACAATTTTCGATACTTTTTTAGCTTTAGAAATGTCAATGTTGCTGAAAGAGAATCGACTTTCGACATATTCTTTCTCAACCTTTAGGCCATAGTGCTCATAATGCTTTTGATAATAAGAATGATTATGCCATGTCGCCATTGTTCCAACAGAATCGAAGCCCGAAGTCAATACACCAACCTTATCCAAATTGGAGAAACCCATTGGACCCTCCATGTAGGATCTTTCATGTTGTTGTCCGATAGCCTTGATTGCATCAAATAAGGCCGTACTAACCTCAAAATCATCTATAAAATCAAACCATCCAAAACGAATTTTTTTTATGTTGAGTACGGATTCATCCAGTTCGTTAATAATGGCTGCCGCACGCCCAACCATTTCGTTCTTAGAATTATAAGCCAATAAGAAAAAGGCTTTAGAATGATCAAAAACTGGATTTTGACTGGGGTTAAAAAACTTAAGCTCTTGACTAAAAATTGGAGGAACCCAGCAAGGGTCATTTTTGTAAAGAAGAAAAGAAAATTTAACAAAGGCTTTTAAGGCTTGAGGACTTTGGGCGGTTTCAATTCTTATCATTGTTGTTCAGCGTTTGCTGGAATTTTATCGCGATGAAAGTCCAGTCGATAAGACACGCCCATTCCTAAATTAAACACTTTGGGAGTGTCTTTAGCGTTAAGAGTAGCGTAGGTGTCGATTTGGAAATTACTATTCCACAAGTAAGCCCCGCCAAATCTGAACAAGTTGTCTGCGTACAAATCGCTTTTAATACCGTGAGTCTCGGCAAAAACCACCCATTTGGTGTTGATCGCGTGAGTTAGAGTGATAAGGTAATGCAAGTCTGAAATATCAGTTCCTATGCGATCCATCATGACGTTCGTAACCAAAACCCATCCTCCCTTAAAATTGTTCTGAGTTATTATTCTGACTAGAGGGCTAATACCTTCAACCTGTTCGGTGGCAAAAGGATTATAAATATACGGGTTGTCTTTGGTATCGTAATTGATTCCAGCCAGAACTGAAACAGCAGGGATCAAGTGTTTCCATTTAAATCCGTGATTGGCCTTATAACTTCTCAAATTAATGGCGTCATAATTGGGGTTCTCGTAGGGGTCATAGATCAAATACTTGACTCCAGCAGTCAAGCTCTTGAAATTGGCCCGGTCAGTTTCAAAACCAGCACCACTTTGATAGGTTTTGGTGTCATTTTGATACATGCCCTCTATTTGAACCTCCAACTGCTCCCATAATAATCCATAACGCACCAAAAATTCTGCGCCAATTCCTTCAACAGTATAAGGAGTTTGCGGCACGCGCTCTTCTTTAATCATACTGAGTCCCGTCTCCAGCTGAATGACATTAACACCAACAGCAAAAGCCCCTTGAGAAAACCCAGGGCGATTGGAGTTGATAAGATTGGTGTACTGGGCTTGAGACCCTATAGAGCTCAAGAAAAGTAATCCCAAAAGTGACGTTGTGGAGCGTTTGGAAAGCATAGTCAATAGTTTTATCAAATATAATTATTATTCTTATTTTGGGGCTTTAATTCACTGTGTTTCCTAATTTTGAATACAATTTTATCTGTTAGAGTTTATGGTTGGTTTTTTTCGTTTTATACTGATTTTCATAGTAATTTATTACGTCATGAGGCTCTTATTGAGAATTTTCATGCCTTGGATCCTAAGGTGGATAACTCAATCAATGGCAAAGCGATATGGCTTTAATCCGACTGATACTAAAACTGAATCCAATACAAATGAAAAGCCTAAATCTAAACCTCCAAAAGTTGGAGAATATGTTGATTATGAAGAGATTGACGAATAGATTATGACGTTTAACTTTAATTCATTTTTCGCCCATTTCAAGACAGTATTTTTTCCTCATGCTATAGTTATAATAGGTTTCGCTCTTGGATCAGTACTGTACTTTTACCCCATACTTCAAGGTAAAGTCATATACCAATCAGATATCGTGCAATACCGAGGCATGTCAAAGCAGTATTTGGAATACCAGGACAGTAAAGGGGAAGGGGTATACTGGACAGATAGTGCCTTTGGAGGCATGCCAACCTATCAATTGGGCGCAGAGTATCCCAATCATTGGATCAAGTATATCGACAAAGGATTGAGGTTTTTGCCTCGCCCCGCGGACTATTTGTTTTTGTACCTGCTGTGTTTTTATATTTTAATGCTAGTCGTATTAAAAGGGGATAGGGGATTAGCCATTTTGGGGGCCGTAGGATTCGGTTTAATGACCTATCATTTAGTCATTTTGGGCGTGGGTCACAATGCCAAGGCTCATGCCATTGCCTACATGCCTTTAGTGTTGTCTGGTTTACTGCTCTTGTTTCAAAAGAGACCAAAGGTAGGCTTCATACTTTTGACCTTAGGGTCTGGACTTGAAATCGCAGCCAATCATTATCAGATGACCTATTATTTGGCGTTTGTAATGCTTGTAGTTGGAGTTTATTATGCCATTGAGTATTGCCGAAATAATCAGTTCAAGCAATTTTTCAAAACAGCTGGTTTAGGGCTGATTGCAGGACTGCTCGCCTTGGGCATGAATGCCACAGGCATTCTGGCAACCTCAGAATACTCCAAAGAGAGTACTAGGGGTGTCAATTTGTTGACCACTAGCCCTGATGGAACCCCTTTGACACACCAATCGGGTTTAGAATACGACTACATCACAGAATACAGTTACGGCATCAGCGAAAGTCTCAACCTCCTGATACCGGGCTTATTTGGGGGATCCAATAGAGAGGCGCTGACCACTGAGGCCAATAGCGTCGATTATTTGCTCACGCATTACAATATCTCTTCACAAGAAGCTATTGATTTCGCTGGACGACTGATGTACTGGGGCGAACAGCCGTTTGTAGCTACACCTGCCTACGTCGGAATTATTCTAGTTTTTCTTTTTGCCTTGTACATGCTCATGTCGAAATCAAAATCGAAATACTGGTTATTGGGAGTTTGTCTTCTGGCACTCATGTTGTCATGGGGTAAAAATTTTGAGTTGTTGACCAATTTGTTTATTGATTACGTCCCTGTTTACAACAAATTTAGAGCAGTATCTTCCATACAAGTCGTTATTAGCCTATTGATTCCCATAGGAGCAATGCTCGGTTTGAAACTGATGTTGTCCGATAGAATCACGGTAATCGATAAAATTAGGTCCCTCAAATACGTGTCCATAGCGTTCTTGACTTTGTTCTTGTTAGTGTTTATTTTGAAAAACAATGGCTTAGATTTTGTTGGATCTTCCGACGGGTTTATCAAATCCAATTATGGACCAGATTTGCTGAGATCTGTGCGTTTAGACCGCGAAGCGCTCTTCACTTCTGATCTTATCAGATCTCTAGTTTTGTTGGGCTTGACAGTTTTAACCCTCTATTTTTACCTGAAACAATCCATTCAGAGAAATCTGCTATTGATTTTGCTTTTTGGATATATTGTGTTTGACTTAAGTGGAGTAGCTAAGCGGTATGTTTCGGCAGACGACTTTACTCTTAAATCCGCTATGACCAAACCCTTTGATGCTTCTCAGGCCGACAAAACTATTTTAAAAGACAGCACACATTTCAGAGTATTAGATTTGACTGGGAATCCCTTTAATAGTGCTAGAGCGTCTTTTTTTCATCGCGCTTTTGGCGGATATCACGCGGCTAAGCCAAGTCGAGCGCAACATTTGTTCGACTATCATTTGAGTCAAAACAATTCTTCTGTGCTCAATTTGCTCAATGTCAAATACATCATCCAAACCGATGAGTCGGGTAGTTCTGTTCCATTTCAAAATGAGGGAGCCATGGGTAACGCTTGGTTCATCAAAGAATTGGAAATCAACTATTCAGAGGATGAGTTTTTGGCTTCACTAGATAGTCTTGATGTTGCCCAACAAGCCTCCGTTCTTGCAAGTTATTCTGGTAAAAAAGAAATCTTTGAACTGAATGGGCAAGAATCTATTCAACTCACTTCCTATAAAATGGACGAATTGACCTTTGAATCCAGCAACAATTTTGATGGTTTTGCGGTGTTTTCGGAAATGTATTACTCCAAAGGTTGGGTTGCCACAATTGACAGCAAACCAAGCCCAATCATTCGGGTGGATTATGCCATGAGGGGTTTAGAAGTTCCAAAAGGGAACCACAAAATAACCATGTCCTTTGCTCCAAAGGTCATTGGTATGGGTCGAATCATATCATTGAGCACTTTATTGGTATTTTTAGTCATGTGCTTGGTATTGATGCCTGTTTGGAAAAAAAGGCTATAACGCATGGGTCAAAAGAAAAAGGTGCTGATCATTGCCTATTATTGGCCTCCAGCTGGTGGCCCGGGAGTTCAAAGATGGTTGAAATTCGTGAAATACCTTCCAGAATTCGGCATAGAACCCATTGTCCTAGTTCCTGATGCTGCCTATTATCCTACAATAGACTCAAACCTATCCAAAGAAGTTTCTCCAGTATTGGAGGTTCATCGCGTTAATATTAAAGAACCTTCTCGATTTTTAAGAATGTTTTGGCCAAATAAAACCGCTCATTTAAGCGATGGTGGACTGTCGTCCAACTCCATGTCGATTTTCACGAAATTGTTGGTTTACATCCGAGGGAATTGCTATATTCCTGATGCCAGAGTGGGGTGGGTCAATCCGGCTTTTGCCCAGGTTCAACAAATTCTTCAAAAACACCACGATCTAAACACCATCATTACTACAGGGCCTCCTCATAGTTTGCACTTGATAGGCTTAAAAGTAAAGGCCAAATATCAGCATATGCGCTGGATTGCTGACTTCAGAGACCCTTGGACGGCAATCAAGTATCATAAAAATCTGAGACTTTCAGCTAAATCTCAAATCAAACACAAGTCGTTGGAACGCGAGGTGCTGATGTCTGCGGACCAAATATTGACAAGCTCATGGCATACTGCTAAGTCGTTCAAAAGTATCACAAACAAACCTGTAGAGGTACTAACCAACGGGTTTGATCCTTCAGACTTCGACAGTCCTGCAGTTCGAGATGATAAATTTTCGATGACTCATGTCGGAGCGCTTCTGCCTGATAGAAATCCCGTTATTCTTTGGCAATGCATAAATCAATTTCTCAAGCTTAGACCAAAGGCCCAATCAAAATTGGAAATTAGGTTGGTGGGAGCTGTAGATCAGACCGTAATCAATGAACTAAAGGCTTTAAATCTAATGAAATACACCGCATTATTTGGTGTATTGGATCACAAATCAGCAGTTTCTCAAATGATGAACAGCAAATTGTTGTTTTTAGTAGAATCCGAAAACCAAGTTATTCCCGGCAAACTGTTCGAATACCTCAATACAGGCAACATTATTGCGGGTGTAACACCTGAAAATTCTGACGTTAATTCAATATTGACCAATTATCCAAACTCATTTTTATTGTCAGATGATTTACATCAAAACTGCGCAAGGTTGTGCAAATACTATGATCAATTCGAGCAAGGTCTGTCTAACAGGGAGGTATACAACGCATCATTATACGACAGAAAATCTATAACGTCGCGGCTTGCTCAATTGCTTATAGTACAGTAAATGAGAATTGTATTTATCATTTTTTTGTAGATGACAGAGCGATAGGGGGATTTTAATTAGTTGTAAATCAGTATATAAGCCAATCTATTTTGGCTATAATTTATATTATGTCAAATTATATATTATAATTTAGTATAGTATCTTTATCACAAACGATTGATGATGAAAGACAGAGACCAAATCCTTATGAGCCTCAGGCCTACTATCTCCAGAATAAACCTCGAAAAGATTTCCCAACCCGAAGAATCATTTCAGAATCATACGCTTCGGCCCATTTTAAAACTGCAACAGGATGTCATTAGCGAATTAGTCAAAAGTTATCTTCACCAACACAAAGCCAAATACGCTGTCATGCCGCTTCACGAAAAAATTAAATTCATTGAATCGGTTCTTCAAAAAGATTTGAAACTTAAAAGCACCTTGCAAGGCATTGTCATAGGACAGTTTACGCTTCTAGAATTAAAAGAATTCAATTCCAACAGTCAAAACCTGAGCAAGCGCATTATCATTTTGCTTCAACAACGGATTATTGACAGCGTCATGTTATTAGAAGATTTACAGTATTGATTCGCCGTCTAAATTGGTTGTCAAAGCATGAGACATCCAGTCTAAAAAAGTTCTGGCTCCTTTGATTGCTTCAGAAATTTCTGCTGCGAAACTTGCATTCTTGACTTGTTCATCCGTAAATTCCTTGATCAATAAAAACTGCTTGAATTTGATCAAATCCATGTCTGGATGGTCTTTTGGAAAATCACGGGGTGCTGTTTTGAGTTGTTCGCCCTTCAATGAACCCCAGACTGAGCTCAATTTGTTATGAGACAAAATTCTTCTGAATTCACTGGCCTCATAGTCTAATTCTTGCCGGATTCTTTTTAGATCGGCACTGTTGGGTTCCCAAAACCCAACCGCAATAAAAGACTTACTAGGCTGAATGTGAATATAATACCCTCCTCTAAGTCCTGGTTGTTCACGTTTGAAACTGCATCCGAAATGGGTTTTATAGGGTGCTTTATTTTTAGAAAAACGGACGTCACGGTATATCCTGAACAGTTTAAAGGAATCCAACTTGTCGTGCTGAGAAAGCAGCTCAAACACTTCAGCACAGAAATCCTTAACTTGTTTTTCTACATTTTTAAACGATTTTTTCTGTTGGTTAAACCATTCTCTTTCGTTGTTTTGCTCCAGTGATTTAAGAAAATTAAAAACTTCAGTTGTAATTATACTTTTCATGTCTCATAGGGTTTTAAATTCAGTTGACTCTAAAACGAGACCTGTTGCAGGCACAACAAAGGTTTCGTTGTATGGATAGTCGTCAAAAAGGCTCATTTTGATGTCTTCTAGGGTCCTCTCCCATTTCCCTAACCTCACCAAGGCTCCCATCATTAGCCTAACTTGATGCCGTAAAAATCCTTTACCTTCGACTTCGAAGACGTAAGTCTTTTCTGGGAAGAAATTAGCCTTCAACCGTTGGTTGGTCTCTATTTTACAATGGGTAATGGTTCTAGTGTATTGTGAATCTGGTTTTGGCTTGTAACAATAAGACCGAAAACAGTGCGTGCCTTGAAACAACTTGGCGCCTTGTTTCATCAATTTCAAGTCCAGGGGTCCTAGGAAAGTAGTGATGAGCGGTGCAGAGAAAGGATGACTCTTTTCTCCAAAGGCAAAGTAATATCTGTAAGACTTCGAGGTTGAATCTTGGATGATATTAAAGTCTTTTGAAACAGGGCTTATTGATGTGCAACGAATATCTTGAGGCAAATTCCTATTTAAGTCATCCAAAAAACATCTTTCGTCCGATAAAGGTTCCGATAAAAACAATTCGAAAGCCGAATCTTGCGCAGAGACCTGTGCATCGGTTCGGCTTGCGCCTAGTATTTTGAAAACAACCCCGTCGTCAAGAACATACTTGATGGTCTTGTTAATTACATCATGCAAAGTTCTCAAGTAGGGTTGCTTTTGCCAACCATGATAGTTATGGCCCAAAAAACTGATTTTGACCAAATAAAAGGCTCGGTGACTAGCACCCATACTCGAATAAACTTTAGGTTATAAAACGTTACTTGTTACTGATTTCCCAGAATGATGGGCATACCGTCTTTTCCAGATCCAATGACAACGACTTTAGCATTAGGAGATTCGGCAAGCTTCAACGTGGCTTCTATACCCTTGTCTTGCAAAATTTTATCCGTCAGAGAAGCACTTAGCAACTTGTTCGCATCTGCCTTTCCTTGCGCCTCAATGATTTGTCTCTGAGCCTCTTTAGAAGCCTTTTCCAAACGGAACTCATACTCTAAAGATTCCTGTTCTTGGCGAAGTTTCCGCTCAATAGCATCCTTAATGGTTGACGGTAGGGTCACATCTCTCACCAAAACATCATTCAATTGAATGTATTGTGGCTCAACAATGGCCTTAGTTTCTTCAAAAATCTCAGCTTGAATAGCATCCCTCTTACTCGAATAGAGTTGTTCTGGAGTATAGCGTCCAACCACACTTCTGGCAGCTGATCGTATCGCAGGCAACAAGACTCGTTGCTTGTATTGGTCACTCTTCTCTTGATGCAATTTTCCTAAGTCGTTGTAAATGGGCTGAAACCAAGCAGAAGCGTCCAGTTTAATGTCTAATCCATTGGATGACAGCACATTCATTTGCTCAAAAACCTCCTGTTGGCGGACCTCATAAACAAAAACCCTATTCCAGGGCGCTATAATTTGAAATCCTTCTCCCAAAGGCGGCTCATCTACAACAACACCTCCTCCGAAGGTTCGATACAAAACCCCGGCTTGACCCGAGTCAATGGTCAGAACAGACTTTGAAATCAAAATGATCAAGACAATGACTGTAAAAATTAAAGGCAGTCCTATTTTTGGTAATTTTTCCATGATAAAAGTAAATTTAGTTAAAGCAATCCGTTGTATTTTCTTACAAACCATTCTACTGCTATGGTTGTACTTAAGATGGCAAGAAACCACCAAATAGTGAGTAAAGGTACGACTTTTTGACTAACCTTTTCCACAGGTCGATATCGGTCAGATTTTGTAATCATTTGAACCAACTCCTCAAGATCCTCTGGTGTAAATAACTGTCCTCCCGATGCGGTGGCCAATAAATTCATGTCTTCAAAATTGGCAGATAGTTGGTGTTCTTCAACTTTTCGGTTCAAAATTTCGAAACGACCCTCTTTTTTTAAAATCCCGTTGACCTGCACATTAAAAGTGTAATTGCCCTCGCCCAAGTCATCCAATGAGATCCGATATCTACCCGATTGGAATACCATGTTTCTTGATTCAGAAAGACCCGTAATATTGTTTTTAATCTGAATTTCTAAAACTTCATCTGGATTGTTTTCCAAATTGTCATTCAACCACAGTGCACTAATTTCTTTATTATCGGTTTCATTATATATGGTTCGATAAGTCAACTGAAGTTGGTCGCGGTTGACTGCATTGGAAAGTGACCTGATCACTTGCCCGATAAGCGCATCAAAGGCCTCGAAGTTTCCAGTGTTCAAATAGGTCTGTGCCCTCCATCGCCAAAAGTTTTCTCCTCTGATAAGCGATCCTTTAATACCATTTGACTCAAACATAGTCCAGATCGGATCTTCCTTTAGAACAATTCCCCTATATTTTTTAAAGAACAATGGTGTGTTTGGAACCTTGAATGCAACTGAGCCGAAACTAGCTTCAATTGGCGGCCAAGCCGAAAAATCAAACGATTCAATAGTAAACAAATTAAAATCTGGGTTGTACGCCAAATCGTATAATTCAGATTCGGTTGTTGAATCGAGTTGGAACCAATTTTGCGATTGATTGACCCACTTGCTGTCAGTTTCAGACCCTATGATCCAGGCCGCCTGAAATCCTGTTCGCTGTATCCATTGCGCTATTTCAGAAAATGCTTGATTTGGCTGGTAAATTAAGGCTGTCTGAAATTGATCCTTTTGTGCCATAAACTCAGAAGGAGTTAGCACAACAGCGCTACTCGACTCCAAAGCGTTAATCGCTTTTACAAACACTCCAATGTCGGGGTGAACAATCCTACTGACGATAGCCACCTTACTGGACTCATCAATTGTTTCAACATCAAAATCAAACTGGTTATTGGACAAACTTTTCTCCTTAATTCCAGATTCAATGCTCACTTTATAGCGATTTATACCAGGTTTAGAAGGAGGTATAATCATTTTTACCATCTGACTTTTACGATCCCTAAAAGACACGCTATTTTGTGATACTACTTTGTTGTCAACTATTGCCTTTAAAATTACATTTCGATCAGTATTTTCACTCGAGTGAACCACCACCTCAATCTCGGACTGATTGCCGCTAAAGGCATATGGATTGTGCTGAACGGTTTCGATACTCAAATCAAACGGGGAAATCGAAGAGCCGTAGACCACCGGAAAAACTACTTGACTCAAACTATCTGCCTCAAAATGAGCTTTTGTTCCATAGTTTTGATTTCCATCGGATAGCAAAATGGTGACCATTTCTTGGCTATTAATCTCATTCATCGCCTTTATGGCTTCTGACAAGTTGGTCAACTTATCACTAAAATCGATGGAGTCACTTCGTTTCAACTGTTCTCCAATCGTGTAAAATCTAACATCGAACCTTTCCTTAATTGCCGTTTGGTTTTTTAAATAATCAACTGAACTGAGCAAAAGAGAGTCTTGATTTAAAAATCTAATTGACTGAGAATTATCTGCAATTATATTGAGTTGGTATTTAGATAAATATGGTTCTGATTGAGTCAAACTGAGATTAAATAATAACAACAGAATAACCCCAACACTAGCCGACCTGAAAAGAGCTAAAGCGAAATTTAAAGTCGTCTTAGATTTCTTGTAGAGGTATTGAAAATATCCAACAGAGACCCCACCCAGTATGGAAATTAAAAGCCACAGGATGGTAGAAATGGACACGATAATGAAAGTTAATGTTTATGTCAACATGCCACCATTGACATGTAGCACTTGACCTGTGATGTAGGAGGATTGGTCCGAACTCAGAAAAACACAGGCATCGGCAATGTCCTTTGGTGTTCCTCCTCTTTTCAATGGTATGCCATTTCTCCACTCTTTGACTGTATTTTCGTCCAATTTGGCGGTCATTTCAGTTTCAATAAACCCGGGAGCAATAACGTTGCATCGAATATTTCGAGATCCCAATTCGAGCGCTACTGACTTGGAAAATCCAATGATACCTGCTTTGGAGGCAGCGTAATTGGTTTGTCCAGCGTTTCCTTTCACTCCTACAACCGAACTCATGTTGACAATTGAACCTGAACGTTGCTTGAGAAATGTGGTCTGTACGGCTTTAGTCATGTTAAAAACTGACTTGAGATTGACCTCTATAACACTATCAAAATCAGCTTCACTCATGCGCATGAGAAGGTTGTCTTTGGTAATACCAGCATTGTTGATAAGGATGTCTATACCGCCAAAGTCGTTCAACACCTCTGCCACGAGGGTTTGCGCCTGCTCGAAGTCAGCCGCATCACTTTTGTAACCCTTGGCTTTAACACCAAATTTTCCAAGTTCGGCTTCCAGCATTTTGGCCGCTTCTTCTGAACTGCTGAAGGTAAAGGCCACATTGGCACCTTCGGCAGCAAAAACCTCCGCTATTCCTTTACCAATACCACGTGACGCCCCAGTTATGATGGCCGTCTTTCCAGTTAATTGTCCCATAATCAGTTGTATTAAATTGTAATTTGAGCTAACACCTTTTTTACCATTAAGCCAATTTCGGCTGGAGAATCAACGACAGTCATGCCACATTTTCTCATCATCAATTTTTTGGCTTGCGCAGTGTCATCGCTACCGCCTACAATTGCGCCAGCGTGACCCATAGTTCTCCCTGCCGGAGCAGTCTCTCCTGCAATAAAACCTACTACAGGTTTAGTGCTTCCACTCGATTGATACCACTTGGCCGCATCGATTTCTAATTGACCTCCAATTTCACCAATCATCACTACACAATCAGTTTCAGGGTCTTGGATCAGCATTTCTAAAGCTTCTTTAGTCGTTGTTCCAATTATGGGATCTCCTCCAATCCCAATGGCTGTAGAAATACCCAACCCCTGTTTAACTACTTGATCTGCAGCTTCGTACGTCAAGGTTCCTGACTTGGAAACTACTCCTACTCTGCCCTTTTTGAAAACGAAACCAGGCATGATGCCAACTTTGGCCTCATTGGGAGTAATGACTCCGGGGCAATTTGGTCCAATCAGCCTGCAAGACTTATTATTGATGTAGGCTTTGACTTTAATCATGTCCGCCACAGGAATTCCTTCTGTAATAGTGATAATGACATCAATCCCAGCATCAGCAGACTCCATGATCGCGTCAGCCGCAAATGCTGGTGGCACAAAAATAATTGATGTATTGGCTTTAGTCGCTTTTACAGCTTTTTCAACAGTGTCAAATATCGGTCGGTCTAAGTGGGTTTGTCCTCCCTTGCCAGGAGTTACACCTCCAACGATGTTGGTACCATATTCAATCATCTGAGTCGAATGAAACGACCCCTCACTACCAGTAAATCCTTGAACAATAATTCTAGAATCTTTATTCACAAGTACACTCATTCCTTTATATTTTAAAATTCAAATTTAGTTTATTTCAAGGCAAACCAAAGCAATAGAAATCTTTGTTTATCAACGAATCCTAATTATTTCTTTCGGTTTTCTTTAATCAAATTCTTGACAGCAACAAGGTCTCTGACGTAGTCATTGAAAGGAACTGCTGGTGTTCCCCAATATCTCTGATGACCTTCAATCGATCGGCTTACGCCTGATTTGCCCAAAACTTCGGCGTGATCTCCAATCGTTAGGCCGCTGCTCACTGCAACTTGTCCCCATATTTTGACATTTGACCCTACCACAACACAGCCAGCAATGGCCGTATGTGAAGCAATCAAACAATTCAGCCCTAGAATAGTATCGTGCCCTACCTGAATGTGGTTGTCTAATTTCGACCCCGCCATAACCGTTGTATCGCCACTAACTCCTCGATCAATGGCACATAGGGCACCAATATGAACGTTGTCGCCTATGACCACTCTTCCACTCGACTTCAATTGGTCGTAACCAGTAGGCCTATTTTTATAATAAAATGCATCGGCCCCAATAACCGTACCTGCATGAATAATCACATTATGGCCAATCTGAGAATCATTGTAAATGGTAACGTTTGGGTGAATGATGGTGTTTTTACCAATGTTTACATTGGCACCAATGGAAACATTCGGAGCAATTTGAGTGTTTTCACCAATTTGAGCAGACGGATGAATCAAATCTCTGGAGAGATAGAACGGTTTGAAATGATTGGTTAGCTTATTGAAGTCGCGGAAAGGATCCTCAGAAATCAACAATCCTTTGCCCTCAGGGCAATTGACCGCTTTGTTAATCAGTACAATTGATGCCGCTGACTCCAGAGCCTTGTCATAATATTTTGGGTGATCGACAAAAACTATGTCGCCCTGACGCACCACATGTATTTCATTCATGCCATAGACCAGCATGTCGGCATCGCCAACAAGTTGACACTTGAGAATACCTGCTACTTCAGAAAGCTTGAGGGGTTGAGGAAAGTCCATGTTATTCCTTAACGCGTTCTTTGTAAGTTCCTTTTTCCGTTTCTATTTTGATCTTATCGCCCTCATTGACAAACAGAGGCACCATTACAATTGCTCCTGTTTCGACTGTCGCGGGTTTTAAAGCATTCGTGGCTGTGTTGCCTTTTACTCCGGGTTCGGTAGAAATCACCTCAAGGATTACACTTGCAGGCATGTCTACTGATAAAGGCATGTTGTCTTCAGAATTGATAAGAACGGTCACTACTTCTCCTTCTTTCAATAGGTCTGGAGAATCGATTGCTGTTTTATTAAGTATGATCTGCGTATAATCCTCAACGTTCATGAAGTGAAATTTATCTCCCTCAGGGTACAAATATTGGAAACGATGCGTCTCTACGCGGACTTCTTCGATCTTATGTCCTGCCGAGAATGTATTGTCTATTACTTTTCCAGTGGTAACACTCTTCAGTTTCGTGCGCACAAAAGCCGGACCCTTTCCTGGTTTGACATGAAGAAACTCAATAACTTTAAAAATATCATGATTGTATTTGATGCACAATCCATTTCGAATATCAGCAGTACTAGCCATTGTTTTGTTTTAGTTTGATTTGATGTATCCTTTCATAATTCCTCTGTGGGAGTTGCGAATGAATTGCAATATTTCATCTCTTTCTCCAGTAGCCTCCATTTCCGCTTCGATAATTGACGCTGCTTGAGAGTTGTTAAAGTTTTTTTGATACAATATGCGATAAATGCTCTGTATTTCAGTAATCTTGGCTGTTGTGTAACCACGTCGTCTCAGACCGACTGAATTGATTCCGACGTAGGACAAAGGCTCACGAGCTGCTTTAACAAAAGGAGGCACGTCCTTCCGAACGAGCGATCCTCCTGTAACAAAGGCGTGGTTTCCAATTGAACAAAATTGATGAACAGCAACCATCCCAGCCAAAACAACATAATCGCCAACCGTGATGTGTCCTGCTAAAGTGCTATTATTGGAGAAAATACAATTTTTACCCACAAAACAATCATGAGCGATATGACAATAAGCCATAATCAAGCAATTGTCGCCAATAACTGTTTTGCCCCTATCGGCTGTACCTCTGTTGATAGTAACGCACTCGCGTATGGTCACATTGTCTCCTATAATCACAGTAGTGTCTTCTCCGTTGAACTTTAAATCTTGTGGCACGCCAGAAATAACCGCTCCTGGAAAAATACTGCAATTCTTGCCAATTCGAGCACCTTCCATGATGGTGACATTGGGTCCGATCCACGTTCCTTCGCCAATTTCTACGTTGTTGTCAATGGTAGCGAAAGGTTCGATCACTACATTCTTTGCTATTTTTGCACCTGGATGCACATACGCTAGTGGCTGATTCATAATTATTTAACTTTAGTTATCTGAGCCATTAATTCAGCTTCAGCACACAATACACCATTGGTATAAGCATGACACTGCATATGGCAAATGCCTCTTCTGAAGGCACCTATTAGTTCACATTTGAACACTAACATATCTCCTGGCAGTACCTTTTTTTTGAATTTGACATTGTCAATTTTCATGAAAAAAGTCAAATAATTTTCAGGATCCGGAACTGTACTTAAAACTAGTATCCCTCCGGATTGGGCCATAGCCTCAACAATTAAAACTCCAGGCATTACAGGAGCTCCGGGGAAATGACCCTGAAAAAACGGCTCATTCATAGTCACTGCCTTTGCTCCAACGACATGAGTTTTCGAGATCTCCAAGATCTTATCGACCAACAAAAAGGGAGGCCGATGAGGCAAAATGCTCATTATTTTAATGGTATCCATAACTGGCTCTTTGGCCCAGTCAATAATTGGCATACTGTTGCGACGCTCCATTTTAATGTGTTTAGATATTTTTTTCGCGAACTCGGTGTTCACATAATGCCCAGGCTTTTCTGCAATGACCTTTCCTCTAAGTCTCACTCCGACCAGAGCGAGGTCTCCGATTACGTCCAGAAGTTTGTGACGTGCTGCTTCATTAGGATAATGAAGAGTCAGATTATCCAAAATACCATTGGGCTTGACCGACAGTTTGTCCTTGCCAAAAGCCATTTTCAACTTATTCATGGTCTCTTCAGTAGGTTCTTTGTCGACGTAAACAATGGCGTTATTCAAATCGCCGCCTTTGATCAAACCGTTTTCTAACAAAGCTTCCAATTCGTGCAGAAAAGAAAACGTCCTGGCATCAGCTATTTCAGTTTTAAAATTGGAAAGGCTCTCCAAACTCGCATTTTGAGTTCCTAAAACTTTAGTGCCAAAATCTACCATGGTGGTGATTTGATACTCATCCGATGGGAATATGGTCATCTCGCTGCCCGTTTCCTCATCTTTAAAACTAATAACCTCTCTAACCACGTACTCGTCTCTGTCGGCCTCCAACTCTACTTTTCCAACAGACTCGAGCGCCTCAACAAAAAATTTGGAGGATCCATCCAATATTGGTGGCTCAGAGTTGTTCAATTCAATAAAAGCATTGTCAATTTCAAGTCCTACCAGAGCTGCGAGAACGTGTTCGCAAGTTTGAATTTTTACACCTTCTTTTTCAAGACAAGTACCTCGTTGTGTGCTTGTTACAAATAAAGCATTGGCTTCGATTAGAGGATTGCCTTTCAAATCGACACGTCGAAACACATAACCTGTGTTTTCAGGTGCAGGAGCAAAAGTGATTTTCACCGTATTTCCAGTATGCAATCCAACTCCTTCCAATGAGACTGAGGAGGCTACAGTAGTTTGTTTTGAGGGCTGATTATTCATGATTCAATTTTTGTTCATGGTCATTCAACTGCTTGACTAAATGAGGTAGGTTTTTAAAATGAATATAAGATTTATAATAGTCGTTGTAGGCCATTGAAGGCGATCCTTGCACCACCTCATTGTCTTTTAAAGGTGATATAATCCCTGATTTCCCTTGTATTTTAACGTTATTTCCAATTGTGATGTGTCCAACTATGCCGACCTGTCCACCAATTTGGCAGTTTTCGCCGATTTTGGTTGAGCCTGCAATACCAGTCTGCGCGGCTATCACGGTATTGGCTCCAATCTCAACATTGTGGGCAATTTGAATTTGGTTGTCCAACTTGACTCCCCGACGAATAATGGTTGAACCAAGAGTAGCCCTATCGATGGTAGTCCCGACTCCAACGTCAACATGGTCTTCCAGTATGACATTGCCAATTTGAGGCACTTTAGAATATTCGCCCGAAGCATCTGGAGAAAATCCAAATCCATCTGCTCCAATCACTGCATTTGAATTGATGACACAGTGATTGCCTATAACACAATCGGAATGAATTTTAGACCCAGCAAAAATGATTACATCATCTCCAATCACGACATTTTCCCCAATGAATACCCCAGGGTATAACTTGACACGGTGGCCGATGACGGCGTTAGCACCGACATAAGAAAACGCCCCTAGATAGTGGTGGTCTCCAATTTTAGCAGTAGGATCAATAAAATGAGGGTCTTCTTTTCCAGCCTTGTTCATTTTAATTTGGTTGTAATGACCCAGTAGTTTTGTAAATGCAGCATAAGGATCCGCTACTCTGACCAAAGTAGCTTGCAATTTTGACTCAGTTCTAAACTCATTAGAAACGATGACAATTGAAGCCTTTGTTCCATGAATGTATTGAGCATACTTAGGGTTTGACAGAAAAGTCAAAGACCCCTCTACTCCTTCTTCAATTTTAGAAAGTTTGTAAACTTGTGTGCTTGAATCCCCTTCGACAGTTCCTTCAAGCAAACTAGCTATTTGAGCAGCAGTAAATTTCATCTCTGCAAAAGTATAAAAATTGAACTAATTTCAGACTTTTGGATAGCACATAAAGTATCGAACAGTGGGTTCGTTCATAACGATAGAACTAAATTGGTCGGATGCTTTTTGAAAACTGGTGACTTTGCCATTTTTTAAAAGAATTCGCAATTTGTCTTCCGAATTGAATGCCTGGTTAGATATCTCCCCTCTGAAAACAAAGTAAGAAGCCTCATGCTCGCTCAATTTGGCCTTCTTTCGAAAGGCTTCTAAAAAGCTTGAAAACTTCGAGTCTGAAAAGACTTTACGCCTTATTTTAATCCTTGGCAATCTTCTCTCTACTATCATTTTACACAGGCTGGATAGAACCCTATCGTCTGAGGTTTGCCACATTTTTACGGCGAACATGATGTCAAAGTCGTCCAATTGAACAAAAGCATCAATCGCATTCTGATCGAAACCCTTATTATTGTTAAGAAAATAAGCGATTGGGCCATTGACCTGGAGGTCGTGGCCGCTATAAATCGATTCTTTGGCTCTTTTCAATGCCAAAGTCAACAACTGTTCTGCCGCCAAACTTGTTTTATGCAGATAGACTTGCCAGTACATCAAACGTCTTGCGGTCAAAAATTTCTCCAAAGGAAAAATCCCATTTTCTTCAACAACCAAATGACCTTCAACTACATTCAACATCATGATCAGACGATCGCTATTGATGTTACCTTCGGAAACCCCCGTAAAAAAGCTGTCCCTTTTGAGATAATCTGCTCTGTCCATGTCAAATTGACCATTGAGCAACTCATGACAAAATGGTCTATGATATTGGCCTTGAAACATCTGAATAGCCAAACTCAATGCGCCGTTAAAGGTCTGATTCAATGATTCCATTATAGCCAGTGAAAGGGATTCATGGGTGCGATTTTCTATGATGCTATTTTCTAAGGCATGGCTGAAAGGGCCGTGTCCAATGTCATGCAACAAGATGGCTGCCAGCAACGCCAACTCTTCATCCTCCGAAATTTCAATTGATTTGTGGCGCAAAGTGGCTATGGCTTTAGTCATCAAGTGCATGCTCCCAATGGCATGATGAAATCTCGAATGATGAGCGCCCGGATAGACCAAATTCGACAGACCCATTTGATTGATTCTGCGCAGCCTTTGGAAGTAAGGATGTTCAATCAAATTAAAAATCAATTCATTAGGTATCGCAATAAAACCGTAAATTGGGTCGTTGAAAATTTTAAGTTTGCGCGATGATGTCATAATTTAAAGTTCAAGGTTCGGCGGATGAAAAGCAAATATAGTGATAAGCTCTATCAACCTGAACTAAAATGGTTTAGGATCAACACTACTATTAAGATTCACTTTAGGTTATGACAACAATAAAAATTCTTTGGGCAGATGACGAAATAGACTTGCTTCGACCTCACATCCTATTTTTAGAATCCCGAAATTATGCCGTTCAAGCCTGTCAAAGCGGCGCCGACGCCCTTGAGTGCTTGGAAAGCCAATTGTTTGATATTGTTTTCTTAGACGAAAACATGCCCGGATTGTCGGGACTAGAAACCCTCGATCAAATCAAAACCAAATACCCAGATTTACCTGTAGTGATGATCACTAAAAACGAAGAAGAGTCACTGATGGAAGAGGCTATCGGTCAAAAGATTGCCGATTATTTGATCAAACCTTTAAATCCAAACCAAATTTTACTGAGTCTCAAAAAGAACTTAGACAATTCGAGATTGGTCTCTGAGCAAGTGACTAGCCGATATCAAAAGGCATTTCGAGATATCGCCATGAAAATGATGTCTATTAAGACCTACCAAGATTGGGTTGCGCTTTACCAACAGCTCATTTATTGGGAATTGGAACTCGAGAACAGTCAAGACCAAACGCTTTTGGAGATCATGATGTCCCAAAAAACAGAGGCCAATTTGGCCTTCGGGAAATTTATTGAAAACAACTACCCCAGCTGGTTTAAAGATCCAGAATCTGGACCAGTCCTATCCCATCAATTATTCAAAAAATATATTGCTCCTGAGTTGAACAAAGAACAGTCAACCCTTCTGATAGTAATTGACAATTTGCGTTACGATCAATGGCGGGTTATAGCTCCTGTAGTGGGTAAACATTTTGTGCCCAGAGTGGAGATACCATTTTTCAGCATCCTGCCTACAGCCACCCAATATGCGAGAAATTCTTTTTTTTCAGGTTTAACACCGCTCGAAATGAAAAAGAAACATCCCGACTTGTGGAAGGACGACATTGACGAGGGAGGCAAAAATCTTTACGAAGCAGAATTTCTAGAAGCTCAATTTGCCAGGCTGGGTCTAGATCGTTTTAGCCACTGCTACAACAAAATTACCAACGTCAAGGCGGCACAAAAACTCGCTCTTCAAACCTCTGAATTGGCCAACTACGACCTGAACGTTATCGTTTACAATTTTGTAGATACCTTGTCACACGCCAAAACGGAAGTTGAGGTAATCAAAGAACTCGCGGCGGACGACAAAGCCTACCGGTCGGTGACCAACAGTTGGTTTAGCAATTCTCCTTTATTAAAAATCATTCAGCAGGCCCAAGAAATGGGAATCAAACTCATTTTGACCACTGACCACGGCACCATCAATGTTAAGCATCCTTCAAAGTTAATTGGGGACCGAGAAACTAGCATCAACTTGAGATATAAAACAGGCCGAAGCCTTACCTATAACGAAAAGGAGGCTATGGTTTCAAAAGAACCTAACAGTCTGGGATTGCCGTCTTTGACGATGAACAGTTCTTTTGTTTTTGCCAAGTCCGATGTCTTTTTTGTCTATCCTAACAACTACAACTACTTTGTCAATTATTACCGCAACAGCTTTCAGCACGGAGGTGTTTCCATGGAAGAGATGATTGTTCCATTAATCATTTTTGATCCCAAACCATGAAGCGTATTTTGACATATCATCTGGACGACATTGACCAGGCCGTTGATTTTTTGCTGTCTCAAGTCAATTTTGGAAACATTGTTGCTGTTGACGGAGCCATGGGGTCGGGCAAAACAACCCTAATCAAAGCAGCGGTCAAAAGACTTGGGACAAGTGATTCCATAAGCAGTCCGACTTTTTCCATTGTGAACACTTACCAAACCAAGGGTGGGATGGTACATCATTTCGATTTGTATAGACTTAACACCACACAAGAATTGGTTGATTTGGGATTTGATATTTATCTCGATTCAAATAGCTTGGTGCTTATCGAATGGCCCGAACTGGCCATGCCCCTCCTACCTCAGAACACGGTCAAAATGACCATTTCAATCAATTCTGACAATTCTAGAAGCTTATCCTTTGAGCGCTGAGTGTCAATCTTATTTTTTGTTACTTTGTATTTCTAATAGTAATTCATTGGTATGAGCGAAAAACTGACACCCTTTTCGAAGCAGGAACTCCTTCCACTCGAGGAACGTCTGGAGATATCAGCAACGCAACAATCGCTGACCATAGGAATTCCGAAGGAGTCCGAACCCAATGAAAATAGAGTTTGTCTCTCTCCTGAAGCAGTTTACACGCTAACCTGCCATAATCACAAGGTAGTGATTGAATCAGGGGCTGGAGAATCGTCGAATTATAGCAATGAAGAATACAGTCTCGCAGGTGCCGAAATAACTTTTGACAGAGCCAAAGTTTTTGGATCCTCTATTGTTATGAAAGTCAATCCTCCCAGTCTGGAAGAAATTGATTGGCTGAGTGAAAAATCCATCCTTATTTCTGCTCTACAACTCAAAACTCAGTCCTCGAAATACTTCAAAGCCTTGGGCAACAAAAAGGTAACCGCCTTGGCTTATGAATTCATTCAAGACGATACTGGAGCTTTCCCAATTGTTAGACAATTGAGTGAAATTGCTGGCAATGCTTCGTCTCTGATTGCTGCAGAATTTCTAGGTAACACGGAGTTTGGCAAGGGCATGCTCTTTGGCAACATTTGTGGTGTTGCCCCAACCGAAGTGGTCATCATTGGCGCAGGAACGGCAGGCTTCTTTGCTGCGCAATCGGCGATTCGAATGGGAGCTAGTGTGAAAATATTTGACCACTCTCCGATCAAACTGCGGAGGATTAAGTCCAAACTGGGGCACAACATTTACACGGTTGCGCTTCAGCAAAAATCACTCAAACAGGCCTTATTAAATTGTGATGTTGCCATTGGCGCAGTCAGAGGTAAAAATCGGGCTCCTATTCTTGTTGACGAAGACACCGTCCGTCAGATGAAACCTGGAAGTGTAATTATTGACATCAGCATTGACATGGGAGGCAATTTTGAAACCAGCGAAGTTACAAGTCATCAAAATCCCATTTTTGTGAAACATGGAGTGATTCATTATGGCGTCACCAATATCCCATCTCGTTATGCTCAAACAGCATCCACTGCTATGAGTAATTTACTAACCCCTTACTTGCTTGATATCGCTCAAAACGGTGGTTTAGAGCAGGCCATCCGATTCAATCGGAGTCTGAAAACAGGGCTTTACTGCTATCACGGCGTTTGGACCAATGCTTCGGTATGCAAATGGTTTGATTTGGAATACAAAGACCTTAACTTGTTTGTTTTTTAACTTACTTTTGACGCATGAATTTTATACAACGCTTAGGGTATTACCTCGGAGGTTTCGCTGTTGGTCTCATTTTTTTATCTTTTTTTCTCAGCGGCAAAAGAACTTCTTGTTCCTACAGTCCGCAGGCCAGAGCGATCAAAAATATCAATCTGAAAGACCTTCAGTTGTCCGAAGAAGTATCAGCCAAAACGCAAACCTTGAACATTACCGAAAGTCAAATCGCCGAATTGGTAAGAAACGGTCAAATCAACTTTTCTAAAAGTAATACAGAGCTTGACAGCTGCAAGCAGTACTTGATTGAAAACAAAGAGGAGTCGAGTTTGAAATCTGTTCTAGTTGAAAACTGCGCAGAGGTTGCCACAGTGTTAGACATCAATATTAATCTCGACTAGTTTTTCTGCGTTTGAGTTCCTTTCGTATGAGGCTCAATTCTCTCCCCGTTTGTCCAGAAACTGAGGTGTTTTCAGTAGCTCGACGGGACAAATATGGTATGACTTCTCTTATGGGACCGAAAGGCATATACTTAGTGGCATTATAGCCTGCAGCCCCAAGATTGAAACTGATGTGATCACTCATGCCGTAAAGCTGCCCAAACCAAACTCTTGAGTCATTGGAAGCAATTTGGGAGTTTTTAAGTGTATCCACTGCCAACGTCGTGCTTTTTTCGTTATGAGTCCCCAAATACAGTGACATCCGCTTGAGGTTTGACAAAACAAATGTTACTGCCTTATCAAAGTTTTCATCTGTAACCTCCTTTGTCGCGCAAATTGGAGAAGGATAGCCATATTCTGCTGCTCTAGCTCTCTCCTTTTCCATGTAGGCACCTCTCACTAACTTAACGCCCACATGAAATCCTTCATTTTCTGCCTTTTGAAGTAATCGTGACAAATAATCAAGCCTGTCGATTCGGTAAAGCTGCGCTGTGTTAAAAACCAAAGCCTCTTCCTTGTTATAGACTCTCATCATCTCCAAAACCAAAGCATCGGCAGCATCTTGCATCCAGCTTTCTTCAGCATCTATGAGTACGGGCAGTCGTTGAGCGCTAGCGGCCTTGCAAACTGAGTCAAACCTACCTACCAATCTGTGCCATTCCACTATTTCAGTTTGGGTCAATTTGACACCCTCTCCTTTCTTTACAAACAGATCAAATCTACCGAATGCAGTCGGTTTAAACACAACTATAGGTGTGCATGGATTGTCGGCTGAAAATGAAATTAATTCCAGTAGAGTGTCACGTGCTTGGTCAAATTGACCCTCTGTTTCTTTTCCTTCTATGGAGTAATCCAATACGCTCTTGACACCTACCTCATTCAATTTATTGAGCACTGGAACACAATCGGTCAAGGTTTCGCCACAACAGAAATGGTCAAATACTGTAATTTTGACAAGTGGAGTAATCGGCATGTGCCATCTCATGGCCCAGTTCATAAAGGCATTTCCAAAGCGAACTAGAACAGGAAAAGACAACATGCTAAACAACCAATTCGCTCTCCTGAGCGCCTTATTTCCTTTAAGCCTAAAGGCTATTTGAGTGTTTTCAAAATTGACAGGAAAATGCGTCTGGTTCATTTGGCAAATATATCTAAATAGGAATTATGACTTTTAAATAATTAATGTAATTTGCTCTTTCAAAACACAGTTCTTTTGAACACTAAAAAGTACATTTCTACTGCCGTCTTTTTTGGGAATTCTGCTTATCAACGTTTAAACGATTTGATTGACAGTTCTGGTCCTTCCAAGTTATTCGTGTTGACTGATCGCAACACCAGACAACTTTGCGTCAAACAGTTTTTGGAAAAACTAGACCCTAAGCTGACCCCTACAGTACTTGAAATTCCCAATGGAGAAAAATCCAAATCCATCGAACAATGTTCAAAACTATGGGAGCAATTGTCCCATCACGGAGCAGATCGACACAGTTTGTTAATCAATTTAGGCGGTGGTGTGGTTACCGACATCGGTGGTTTTGTTGCTGGTACTTTTATGAGAGGCCTCAAGTTTGTCAATGTGCCTACTTCCCTTTTGGCGATGGTCGATGCGGCGGTTGGCGGGAAAACTGGAATTGATTTTGGTTCGCTGAAAAACCAAATAGGAATAATGAACTTTCCGGAAATGGTGTTAATTGATTCCATTTTTTTGAAATCCTTGCCTGAGGCTGAAATCAGCAGCGGCTGGGCCGAAGTTCTCAAACACGGACTAATTTCAGATCGAAATTATTGGGACTTATGTTCCAATCTTAATTGCCTTGATATTACAGAATGGGAGCGCATTATCGAAACATCTGTTAACATTAAACTGGGTGTAGTCGAAGCGGATACTTTCGAAAAGAACTCGCGCAAGGTGCTCAACTTTGGACACACCTTTGGTCACGCCATAGAATCCTTTCGACTCGATCATTCAGAAAAGGCCTTGAGTCACGGTGCATCTATTGGCATTGGAATGGTCCTTGCAGCCTATTTCTCAGTCCAACTGAAAGGTTTAGACTTGACTACCGCCCAAAAAATCCGAACGGTAGTTGCAGGACTTTACGGCATTGAACATTTTGATTCCAATTCACGAAGACGTATTGAAGAACTGTTAGCCTTTGACAAAAAAAATTCCAACGGACTGACTAACTTTGTATTGTTAGAATCTGTTGGACAAGCCATTATAGATAATAAGGTGCCTCTTGAATTGTACGACAGGGCCTTTGATTTCTACGAATCTGGCGTTTAGATGTTTGCGAAAATATGGTGCATCAAACGTTTCTTATCGTTGATGCTTTCCTCTAACGAAATCATTGTTTCTGTGCGCATCACACTCTCGATGTCGTCAATTCTGAAAATGATTTCCTTAGCATGAGCGGTACTCTTCGCCCTCACTTTACAGAAAAGATTAAATTTTCCAGTGGTAATATGAGCAACAGTGACAAATGGAAGCAATTCTAACGCCTCCAGAACCTTCTGAGACTGAGAGGTCTTGTTCAGGAAAATACCAACATAGGCGATAAAATTATATCCCAATTTTTCATAATCGATGGTTAAAGAAGAACCTTGAATTACTCCAGAATCTTCCATTTTTTTGAATCTAATGTGGATTGTTCCCGCGGAAACACCCATTTTTTTTGCAATATCAGTAAAGGGCGTCCTTGTATTTTCAATCAGCACATCAAGAATTTGTCTGTCTAAATCGTCCAACTGAATCTTCATAATTATAGTTTTTTATCAAGATGCGAATATAAAGCTAATTATTCTAACCAAATAACCTATAAGATTAAAATATTGTTAAATTGAGGGGCAATTTATTCGAATTTACTTCTAAATATTCAACAGGACTTCCAACCTTAAGAAGTGGAAAAGTATCTTTCCAGTAGATTGGTTCAAAGATGACACGGTGTCCAAAAAGCGCGCTGGAAGGGCTAATATGGGAGATGAAA